>Ga0111539_10007182_pt1 | contig 14276 bp, 11 predicted proteins | sample RhiMethybrSRZTD1_FD_79667 | JGI IMG/M metagenome (GOLD analysis project Ga0111539, IMG submission 79667) | Populus rhizosphere microbial communities from Tennessee, USA - Rhizosphere MetaG P. TD hybrid SRZTD1 (version 2) (version 2) | ecosystem: Host-associated > Plants > Roots > Rhizosphere >...
ACCTTCAACGTCTACGGCGATTCGGCCGGCACCGAGCGGCCGTTCCCCTTCGACCTGGTGCCGCGGATCGTCACCGCGAAGGAATGGGACTGGATCGAACGGGGGCTGAAGCAGCGCATCCACGCGCTCAACCAGTTCATCAACGACATCTATCACGACAAGAAGATCCTCAAGGACAAGGTAGTCCCTGAAGAGATCATCAAATCGGCTGCGTTTTACCGTCCGCAATGCGAGGGCATCGATCCTCCATTGGGCGTGTGGTGCCACATCACGGGCACCGATCTGGTCCGGCATGGCGACGGCCAGATTTATGTCCTGGAAGACAATCTGCGCGTCCCCTCGGGTGTCTCTTATGTGCTGGAGAATCGCGATCTAATGAAGCGCACGTTTCCCAGCGTCTTTGAAGGATTGACAGTCCGTCCGGTCAGCGAATACCCGGAAAAACTTCTGGAGATGCTGGAGGCGATCTGTCCTCCCAACTGTTCCGATATCCCCACCGTAGTTCTGCTCACGCCCGGCATTTATAACTCTGCCTACTTCGAGCACAGTTACCTGGCCCGGCAAATGGGGATTCAGTTGGTCGAAGGACGCGACCTCACGGTGCAGGATAAGACGGTCTTCATGCAAACCACTCGAGGTTTGCGGCGCGTCGATGTGATCTACCGCCGCATTGATGATGATTTCCTCGATCCGAAGGCGTTTCGTTCGGACTCCTTGCTTGGCGTTCCGGGACTTGTTGAAGCATACCGCGCGGGGAACGTGGCGCTCGCCAACGCGCCAGGCAACGGCGTGGCAGACGACAAGGTCGTTTACGCGTATGTACCGGACATCATCCGCTATTACCTCGGCGAAGATGCGATCCTGCCCAATGTTCCAACGTATCTCTGCTGGAAAGACACCGACCGAAAGTACGTTCTGGATAATCTGGACCAGCTGGTCGTGAAGGCGGCCAACGAGGCGGGCGGTTACGGCATGCTCGTCGGTCCGCATTCCACGGCAATGCAGCGCGAACAGTTCGCCGCAAGGATCCAGGCGAATCCCCGGAACTACATTGCACAGCCCACCCTGGCTCTGTCGCGCGTTCCGACGCTGGTCGAAGACCATATGGAAGGACGTCACGTGGACCTGCGTCCGTACATCTTGTTCGGCAAGGACATTCATGTGATGGCCGGAGGTCTTACGCGCGTTGCGCTCCGAAAGGGTTCCCTGGTCGTGAATTCATCGCAGGGCGGAGGAAGCAAGGATACCTGGGTGCTCAGCCGGAATCCGGAGGCTGCGGCATCATGACACGTGAAAAACGTCCACTGTTGAGTCGCGTGGCCGACTCCGTTCACTGGATGGCGCGATACATCGAGCGCGCTGAGAACGTGGCGCGCTTTATCGGCGTGAATCTCCATCTGCAACTGGACCTTCCGCTGGCGCCGGCTCATCAGTGGCAACCGTTGATCGATACTTCGGGCGATATCGAAGCGTACAAGGAACGGTACGGCGAAGTCACGGAAGAGAAGGTCATCCGCTTTCTTGCCTTTGATGAAGAGCATCCGAACTCCATTTACTCCTGCCTTCGATCCGCGCGCGAGAACGCGCGATCGGTCCGCGAAACCATCTCTTCAGAGATGTGGGAGCAGATCAACAGCATGTACCTGCAGATCCAGCTTCAGCGAACCGCGCCGCATCACGACGCTTTGCCGGAGATACTTCGTGGAATCCGGTTGGCATGCCACATGTTTCAGGGAATTACCGACGCGACGATGACCCACGACGAGGCGTGGCATTTCTTGCGCATGGGGCGAATGATGGAACGCGCGGACAAGACGTCGCGCATTCTCGATGTGAAGTACTTCATCCTGCTGCCGTCGCCGGCAAATGTCGGAACCCCCTACGACGACCTCCACTGGGCCGCGGTCCTGAAATCTGTCAGTGGTTTTGAAACCTATCGAAAGCAACGGGGGAGAATCTCTCCGCTTGGAATCGTCGAATTCCTCGTGACGGATCGGGAATTCCCGCGCGCCATTCGACATTGCGTTGAGGTTACCGGGGAGTCCTTGCGCGTGGTTGCGGGTACGCCAACTGGCGCTACCGAGCAGGAGTCCGAACGGCTGATGAGAGAGTTGAGAAAGGAGTTGGGCGAAGCGCAGATGGACATTGTAATCCAGTCGGGATTGCATGAGTATCTCGACGGTCTGCAAACAAGAATGAACTCCATTGGGGACTGCCTCACTCAGGATTTTTTTATGCTCCGGGGTGAAGAACTGGCGGCGAGGGCGAGAATCGGACAGTGATTGCATCGTTTGAATCGGAGAAGACGCCGCTGAAGTATTCCGGCATTGCGGGCCACTGGGATGAGGCCGTCCTGCCTTCCGGTATTCCCCGCCGTCACTGGAGAGGGCTCTACGTCGAAGTCGGACGCCTGGGCCTGGCTCAACTCAATCGCCGCTGGAACAGCGGCCAGCAGCTGATTCAATCAGAAGGCGTCACTTACACTCCCGCGAACCTATCCGAAGGCAGCGAGTACATGTGGCCAATGGATCCGATTCCCATGGCCATTGGCGAGCAGGAATGGGTGGCCATCGAAGCTGCAGTCGCTCAGCGCGCTCGTTTGTTCAACGCGGTTATCTCCGATCTGTACGGACAGCAGCGCCTATTGAAGGAGCGGCAGATTCCACCGCAACTGGTCTTTGGGAATCCCCACTTCCTGCGACCCTGCTTCGGCATCGAGCCGCTCGGCGGCGTTCACCTGCACAGTTTCGCGGTCGATCTCGCGCGATCACCAGACGGCCGGTGGTGGGTGATTGGCGATCGCACTCAGGCACCGTCCGGCATGGGATACACCTTGCAGAACAGGCTCATCAGTGCGCGCACCCTTCCCGGCGTTTTCAACTCGTGCCATGTGCGCCAGCTCGCACGATTCTTCGACAGAAAGCGTGAGACGCTGCTTTCGCTCGCGGCAACGCAGCGTTCGAATCCCACTGTCGTTCTCCTAAGTCCTGGTCCGCATAACGAAACATATTTCGAACACTCCTTCCTCGCAGGGCAGTGGGGCTTCACGCTCGTCGAAGGAGCGGATTTGACGGTGGTCGATCGGCGTGTTTACGTGAAGACCCTCGGAGGGCTGCGGCCGGTCGATGTGATCCTTCGCCGGATGGACGGGGATTTCTGCGATCCGCTGGAGTTGCGAGCCGATTCGCTGATCGGAGTGCCCGGACTGGTCGACGCCGCGCGTAGCGGGCATGTGGCTATTGATAATGCTCTGGGCAGCGGTGTCGTCGAAACTCCCACGCTGATGGCTTTCCTTCCCGGACTCTGCGAGCAACTGCTCGCAGAGCCGCTGAAGATGCCTTCCGTTGCCACATGGTGGTGCGGCCAGCCAGAGGCGCTCGCCTATGTCCGCGAACATCTTGTCGAGCTGGTCATCAAGCCGGCATTCGCACGATTTGGCGGTCGAGCAGAATTTCCCGACACTCTCAGCGAAGCGGGTCGCAGCGAATTGCTTCGAAGAATTGAAGCGCGTCCCGAGAATTTCGTGGCGCAGGAACGTGTCGCATTATCGACCGCTCCTGTGTACAACGAGACGCGTTTGATTCCACGCCACGTCATGTTGCGCGTGTATGCCGCGTGGGACGGAAATTCCTATGATGTCATGCCAGGAGGCCTGACGCGTGTCTCATCGCAGGAGTCGTCGCGCGCCGTAGCCATGCAGCTCGGGGGAGGCAGTAAAGACACGTGGGTTTTTGGCGACGCCGATGAGACGCAACACCCGCGGCGACCGCTCGGCTTATTACGCGGCGCGCATGGAAACGCGGGCGATTTGCCAAGCAGAGTGGCGGAAAATTTGTTTTGGCTGGGACGCTACACCGAACGCGTCGAGGGCCGGGTGCGCTTTGCACGTGCCTTGTTGCCGACGCTGTCCGGCGAGGAGGATTTCGGTCGCGTCGCCTCGCTGGAAACCGCAACGCGCCTCATGTCCGGCGTAGGCGACCTCCCCGCAGAGACCGTACTGGCATCGCTTGGGGAGCAGCGCTGGCAGGTGCAGCGCGCGCTGACGGAAATGGTGTACGACTCGTCCCAGATGTCGAGCCTGCGCTGGAATCTGAAGGAAATGCGCAGGGCGGCGTGGCACCTGAAGGAACGGCTGTCCATTGATACGTGGCGTGTGCTGCAACAGCTTGAAGCGCAATTCTCCCGTGTGCCGCCGGCAAACATCGAGCACCGGTACCTGGCAGGGATGGACCTGCTCGACAACGTTGTCGTCACGCTGTCGGCCTTTTCCGGATTGCTCACGGAAAACACGACGCGCGGCTACGGTTGGCGTTTTCTGGAAATCGGACGACGCCTGGAACGCGCGATTCAAACATCAGAACTGCTGGTGTCGGCCCTGGCCACAGCGCCCGCGGATCTGGAATCGCACCTCCAGATCCTGCTACAGATAGCCGATAGTTCCATCACGTATCGAACGCGCTATCCGACCGTTGTCCAGGCAGACCTGGTGTTGTCCGTGCTGCTTCTGGATGAATCGAATCCGCGGTCTGTCGCATTTCAGCTCGCAACGTTGTTCCACCAGGTGGGCCGCCTGCAGGACATTTCCGAGGACGGAAAAGGGAAGGAGCAGGCCCTGGCGTACAAGGCGCTGGCATCTGTGCGGGAGGCCAAGGTTACGGAGCTGGCAGAGCGCGCACCGGAAGGGCGTTTCGTGGCATTGGATGAGCTAATTGCCGAAGTTCGTTGGACGTTGTATTCGATTTCGGATGTTTTGACCGCGACGTACTTGAGCCATCAGACCGCATCGCGGTTGACGGCAAGTTCGTGAGGGCTTGGCGTAATTTTGAGGGATAACATACTTAAAGCATCATCCTGCAGGAGTTTGAAATTGGACGAATCCTGCATCTCAGATCCGAAATCCGAAAGCTTGGATTTGCAGTCCCGTTCGCAATTTCGGGTTTCGGATTTGAGATGCAGGATTCGTCCAATTTCGAAATTTCCCGTGTGTGTGAGTGTCTTGATGTTTCAGTTGTGGCCCTGATGCTTTACGAAGTAACCCACATCACGCGGTTCAACTACGAGGCTCCGGTCTCGCAGTGTCTCAACGAAGTCCGACTGTCTCCGCGGGACTTCTCAAGCCAGCGAGTTCGGGAAACCCGGCTCGACTTGGACCCTTCCCCCGCATTCCTCTACGAGCGCAAAGACTACTTCGGCAATGGTGTCGCCACGTTCGGGGTATTCGATTCCCATGAAAAACTCACCGCCACGGCAAAGAGCGTTGTGAGTGTCAGTCCCGGCCGGCTCGGCGAAACGAGCGCCCCGCAGGGATGGAAGGATGTTCGCGACCAGATTGCCGCGGTCGAAGACGACGAATGCCTGATGGCGTCCGAGTTTCTTTATGAATCGCCATACGTGCCGCTTTCACCGCAGTTGCTGGCGTACGCCGGCGAAGGCTTCGATGGCAACCGCCCTCTGATCGACGTCGTTTTGGATCTCTCGCAGCGGATTCATCGCACTTTCAAGTACCAGCCCCAATCCACGTCCATCGATATTCCGCTCGTCGAAGTGCTCGAAAAGAAGCGCGGCGTCTGCCAGGATTTTGCTCACGTCATGATCGGCGTGCTGCGCTCGCAACGTCTCGCGGCTCGTTATGTGAGCGGATATGTACGGCCCGGCCCTCAGGTGCAGGGCGCCCAGGCCTCTCATGCCTGGGTTTCCGTTTTTTTTCCGGGGACGGGCTGGCTGGACTTCGATCCAACCAACAACGTCATGCCTTCCGAAAGCCACATCACGCTGGCCTGGGGTCGCGACTACGGAGACGTCACCCCAGTCAAGGGCGTCACGCTTGGCGGCCGCGGTCAGACTATCGAAGTTGAGGTCTACGTTAAGCCCGTATAAACTGCCCATCCAGAGCGAACTCTAACCTTGCCTCGAGGGAGAAGTGATTTATGAGCAACGTCACGTTGCGAGTGAATGGCACGGCGCGGACGGTGGATATCGATCCATCGACCCCGTTGTTGTACATCCTGCGAAATGATCTGAACCTGCAGGGTCCGCGTTTTGGTTGTGGATTGGGACAATGCGGCGCGTGCACCGTACTAGTCGATGGTGTGGCCACGCGATCGTGCATTACGCCGACGTCATCAATACGAGGAGAGATCACGACACTCGAAGGACTCGCGAAGGACGGCAAGCTGCATCCGGTGCAGCAGGCATGGATCGACGAGCAGGTCCCGCAGTGCGGCTTCTGCCAGAACGGCCAGATCATGACCGCGAAAGCGCTTCTCGATCGCACGCCGAATCCAACCGACGTACAAATCCGTGAGGGGATGGCGCGCACACTTTGCCGCTGTATGACGTATTACCGGGTCCAGCTGGCGATCAAGCGCGCGGCAAGAACGATGCGCGCCGGCCTTGACGCTTCGAAGAAGGAGGTGACCGCATGACCGCCTTCACGAAGATCCCAAAGCAGGTCGAGGAAATCCTTTCGTCCCGACGGGAGTTTCTCAAAACCTCAGGTCTCTTTGTTGTGACACTCGGTGCCGCGGCAGCCGGTATCGCGACGTTGATGACAGATCACAGTGGCGCGGCTTCGCCGCAGGCTGCAGGGCCCTATCCCGATCGCGACTATCGGCAACTGGACTCCTGGATCGTCATTCATGAAAACAACACTGCGACGTTTTACGTCGGCAAGACAGATTGCGGCCAGGGCACAGGCACGGCGTTTCGACAAATGATGTCGGACGAGCTGGATATTGCGTATGACAAGACGGCCTGCATCATGGGCAGTACGGATGTTACGGTCGACCAGGGCGGCTCCGGCGGATCTGACGCCATCCAAACCGATGGATTACCGATGCGGCGCGTTGCAGCCGAGGCACGTCGCGTTCTGCTGGAGATGGCGGCTACGCGATTCAGCGTGCCCGTGGATCAACTCGTGGTTGCGAACGCGGTCATTACGGTGAAGGCCGACACGGCAAAGCGGGTTACCTACGGGGAATTGATCGGTGGGAAGCGTTTTAGCCTCGCATTGACGGGGAACAACATTAACGCGGCGACAGGCCGCGCGCCGATGAAGCCTGTTCAGGATTTGAAGATCGTCGGCCAGTCTCTGCAGCGTTACGACATTCCTCCCAAGGTCGACGGCTCGTTAAAGTGGGCTGTAGATATGAAACTGCCGGGCATGGTGCATGCACGTAATGTCCGTCCGCCGTTCGCCGGTGCGAAGCTGCTAACCATCGATGAATCTTCCGTTCGAAGCCTTCCGGGATTCATCCGCGTCGTGAGCAAAGGCAACTATGTGGCGGTCGTTTGCGAGCGTGAAGAACAGGCCGTGCGCGCGGCAGTGGCACTGAAGGCGAATTGGGAAAAGCCGGCTACCGCGCCGTTTCCAGCGTCGGAAGATTTGTTCAAGTACATGCGCTCTGCGGGAAGTCAAACCTCGAGAGCGAACCCTGCCGTTACCGGGAATCCCGATGCCGCATTTTCCGGTGCGGCACAGGTTCTCGAAGCCGAATACGACGTTCCCTTTCAGGGGCACACCGCATTCGGGCCTGCTCACGCGACAGCCGATCCGTCGAACGGCCAGATGACGATCTACTCGAACGACATGAAGTCTTATGGCATGCGGAACGGCGTGGCGGAATTTCTGGGTATGCCACGAGAAAACGTTCGCGTGGTCTGGATGGAAGGCCCGCAGGCGTACGGCCGGACAGCTGCAGATGACGCCGGTTTTGAAGCGGCATACCTTGCCAAAGAGATCGGCCGGCCGGTTCGTGTGCAATGGATGCGCCATGAAGAGACCGCCTGGGACACAAAGGGGCCTGCATTCACTTTTAAACTGCGTGGCGCTCTGGACAACCAGGGGAATTTGACGGCGTTCGATTACGACGCGCAGGCAGCGGATTACAACCATCTCGGCTACAACGAAGCGAACACGGTTTTGATTGCGCAGTTGATGGGGTCGAGGCCACGTAATCCCGCAGGTGGCGGTGCGGACAGACCGTCAGATATGTACGAAATTCCAAATCGGCGCGTTACCACTCAGGTCGTCGGTTTGCCACTCGTGTACGAGACTCCTTTGCGCACCGGCAACCTGCGCGATCCAAACGGTCCGCAGGTAACGTTCGCGTCTGAGTCGTTCATCGATGAGCTGGCCGCTGCGGCAAAAGCCGATCCTGTTGAATTTCGTTTAAAGCTGCTCACGGCGAGCACGACCGATGACAACGCTTTCCGTAGAGCGCGTTCGATTGCGGTCATTAAGGCTGCGGCTCAGACTTTCCGCTGGGATACGCGTCCCTCTCCGCGGCCGCGTGGTAATGGGCGAATTCTGACGGGGCGCGGGATTGCCTATACCTACCGCAGTCAAACCGTCGTCGCGGAGATTGCGGAAGTGGAAGTGAATCGTGAGACCGGCCATGTGTGGGTGAAGCGAATGGTTTGCGCACACGATTGTGGTCTTGTCATCAATCCCGAAGGGCTGAAGCGGACGGTTGAGGGAGGAATGCTGCATTCCTTAAGCCGCACGCTTCACGAAGAGGTGAAGTTCGACACGGAGAAAGTCACGAGCATCGATTGGGCCTCGCACCCGACCATGACGCACCTCGATACTCCGGAGACGATCGATGTCGTAATCGTGAATGGCGATCCGAACCCCAACCGCCCGGATCTTCCGCACTACGGCGCGGGCGAGACGGTTTGCAAGCCGACGCTGGCGGCCGTGGCGAATGCGATCTTCGATGCGACGGGAGTGCGTTTGCGCCGCGTGCCGTTCCGGGATGATCGGGTGCTCGCGGCTCTAAAGGCAGCAAAGGTCTAAAAGCGAATAGAATAGGGACGTACCCCAATTAAATTCCATCGGCGGAATTTAATTGGGGTACGTCCCTATTTATTCGGTTACGGTTTTTTCATCTCATACGGCCAACCGGATGGAGCGCCGGCCTTCATCACTCGCATGAAGGCTTCGACGGCGTGGATCTGTCCGCTGTAAACCTTGAATGCCTCGACGACCACGAGGGCGTTTCCCGCTCCATAACGATCGCCGGTATTTCCGAAGTCCATCCGAAGTACGACAATCCCCAGTTCCTCATCCACGGCCCAGACGTTGTACGTGATATCCGGATGGGCGATGATGTTTTGCGTCTTGATGTTCTCGCCTCCGCTGCGTGCGCCAGGGACTGCCATCACCGAGCCATTCTCAAGCCTGTAGGCATCCGGTGCGAAGGGAGCATTCACCGCGGCGAACGTTCCCCCGGGTTTCAAACCTATCGGATAGTACTCCGCGATGCGAATCGCTTCCGCGCGCGACATGCGTTGATCTGTGGTGAGCGGCATGTTCATCGCGGGACGTGGCGTCTGTAAGGCATCGACGCTGAAAATCGCGCCCTCCTTACTATTGCGCGTGACCATGGTTTCGATTTCCGTGATCTTTCGATCGACGACTTTCAGGCGGAGGGCAAGCATTACCGGCATGCCGGCCTCTTCGGCGATGACATGAGAAACGGCAACACCCTGGCGCACGTCCAGAAAGTCCTGTCGATAGGATCGGAGTTTTGAGGCGTTCTTCCACAGTCCTTCGCCCAGTTGCATCGTCACGGTGTCTTCTGTGAATCGCGCATTGGCGGCGGTCGGCAGCGACTCCGGTTTATGGGCCACCATCGCTTCCAAGTATTGCGTCACGATTCCGCGCAGGCAGTCGCGATCGCAGTTCGCGCCGCGTTGGGCATGGAACGCCGGCACGAAAAGCGCGAGAGATATCAAAAGAACGAGGGAACGCTTCATGGAGAGTCCTCCGAAACCCGCAAAGTTGCGGGGATTATACTCCACGTCTTCCTGTGACAAACCGGCTGGGCATCGTCCGCAGACGAGCATGTTTTCGCCGAAATGTCAGGCCGCGAAAATCCCGGTCTTCTGAAAGCGCTGAAAACTCAACGGAGGGTGCGTGGAACTTGAAGTGCCGTTGACCGTGCATGCGTGTGCAACACGATGACTCCATTCCCGGTACGGTGATCTTCGGCGGTGAACTCGCATTGAAGGGATACGCCTTGAACAAGATGTGCTTTTCCTTCAACGATCGTGCAAACCGCGAAGCCTTTCGTCGTGACGAAGAGTCCTACTGCCGGAAGTTTGGTCTGACGGACACCCAGCGGAATGCCATCAGAAGTCGCAATGTTCTGCAGCTTCTTGAAGCGGGCGGCAACATCTACTACCTTGCAAAATGGGCGGGAATCTTCGGCTTGACCGTCCAGGACATCGGGGCGCAGCAACGAGGAATGTCCGTGGAGGAATTCGCGGAAATGCTCCGTCACGCCGGAGGTCAATGAATATGGCCACGATTGTTGGAGCGATTGCGACCTCTCACATACCTGCGATCGGCAGGGCAATGGAGCGCAACCTTGAGAATGAGCCGTACTGGAAACCTTTCTTCGATGGCTATGCACCGGTGCGGCGCTGGATTCAGGACGTCGAGCCCGATGTCGCCGTGGTCGTCTACAACGATCATGGTCTTAATTTCTTCTTGGACAAGATGCCGACATTCGCTGTCGGCGCCGCTCCGGAGTATCACAATGCGGACGAGGGCTGGGGACTTTCCGTGACTCCACCGTATCCGGGATTCCCGGAACTCTCCTGGCATCTGATTGAATCGCTCGTCTCCGAAGCGTTCGACATTACGATGTGTCAGGAAGTGTTGGTCGACCACGGATTCACCGTACCGTTGTCCTTGTTGTGGGGAAGGGAATCGCGCTCCGTTCGGACCCTTCCGGTTTGCATCAATACTGTCCAGTTCCCCTATCCATCCCCTGCGCGCTGTCTGATGTTGGGACGCGCCATGGCTCGCGCCATTGAGTCTTTCGACGACGATTCGAGAGTCGTGATCCTTGGCACCGGCGGTTTGTCTCATCAGTTGGAGGGGAAGAGGGCCGGCTTTCTCAACCCGGACTTCGATCGGCTTTGCATGAACAAGATCGTCAATGAGCCGGACGAGCTGGCACGGTATTCCGTGCAGGACCTCATTCGATTCTGTGGCTCCCAAGGCGTTGAGTTTTTGAATTGGCTTGTCATGCGAGGCGCGGTACCTGGCGCTGTCGAAGAGAAGCATCGCAATTATCACGTTCCTATTTCCAATACTGCCGGAGCCACGATGATCCTTGAAAAATGTGGCGAGGCTCTCTTTGCATCGGAAAGGGGGTAGACCTTTGTCTGTCGAATTTGCACCCACGGTCACCGAAACGCGATCGGTATCGCATCGCTGGAGTCACATCCGAAACGGCCTGAGCGCCGGCGCTATTATCTCGGTATTGATCTCGGCAGCAGTCTGGTTTCTCGCCGACGTCATCCCCAGCAAGACAGGAAGTCCCTTCGAGCCGATTCGGGAGTTGTGTCGCAGGATTGCTGAGACCCGCGTTGGCCGCGGGATCATCGAGTCGACGTTGTTGTTTCCAACGATCGAGGGCTTTCACTTGATTGGGATCGCTTTGTCCATTGGCGTGTTGTGTTGGCTGGATCTCCGTTTAATGGGCCTCGCATTTACGAAGCATCCGGTGTCGAAGGTTTGGAAGCAGGTCATGCCCGTGGCAGTGGTTGGATTCGGACTCGTGTTCCTGACAGGGGGATTTCTATTCTGGGCGGAAGCCATCACGGCTTTTGACAGTGTCCACTTCTGGATCAAGGTCGGGCTGATCATGCTTGCGGGTCTGAACGCCCTCTATTTCGAGCTGGTCACGCACAAGGGCATCGCGGCCTGGGACAACGATGCGATTCCGCCGCTGCGGGCCCGCGTTGCTGGCTTTGTGTCTCTCGTGCTCTGGACATCCGTCATCATTACTGGCCGCACGATGGCCTACAGCTTCTGATTTCGGGAAAGGACGACTTCATGAACTCGATATATCCGTTTTTCAAATGGGTGGACGGGACGTGGCTGAGTAAAGCGATCAACGATTCGAAGTGGCTATTTCCCGCGATCGAAGGCGTTCACATTGTCGCGCTGGCGCTGCTGTTCGGCGCGGTGATCGTGTTGAACCTGCGCCTGCTCGGCATCGGGATTCGAAATCGGCCGGTTTCAGAGCTGGCAGAGGAACTTGCACCGTGGACGTTCTGCAGCCTGATCATCATTCTGATCTCCGGCGTCTTCCTGTTCGTGACTGAAGCGACGAAGAGTTATCGAAGCATGCCGTTCCGAATCAAGATCGCACTGCTTGTGACCGCGATCGTATTTCATTACACCGTTTCCCGCAGAATCGTCAGCCGCGAGGGTGGAGGCCATCCCGGGCTGGCCAAGGTGGCGGCAGTTTTCGCAATTGCGCTGTGGGTGAGTGTGGGATTGGCCGGCCGCGCGATTGGGTTCTTTTAGGGTTCGGAAAGCAGCCGAGAAGATACAGCCCGCGGCTGCTGTATTATGAATGAAGATGAATGAAAGACCTCGCCGGGCGATGCCCCGGTTGTTCACTTCTCTGCAAAATTACTCCGCTCATGACTTCCTGTCGGACCTGATTGCGGGACTCACTGTCGGACTCGTTGCACTGCCGCTGGCGATGGCGTTTGGAATCTCTTCCGGGGTTACTCCGCAGGCAGGAATCTACACGGCGGTTGTTGCGGGATTTCTGATTTCCGCCCTCGGTGGTTCACGCGTCCAGATTGGGGGGCCAACGGGCGCCTTCGTTGTGATCGTCGCCGGCATCGTGGCGAAGTTTGGGATGTCGGGCCTCGTGGTGGCGACAGTGATGGCCGGAATCATGCTCGTCCTGATGGGCCTGACAGGTCTTGGAACCGCTGTGAAGTTCATACCTCGCCCCGTTGTTATCGGATTCACGAACGGAATTGCGGTTCTGATTGCCTCCACGCAAATCAAAGACTTCCTCGGACTGCAGATGGACGCTGTGCCGAGTGAGTTTGTGCCTCGCGTGCAGGCGCTCATAGCCCACATCGCGACGACGCAGTGGCCGACGCTTTTGTTGTCGGCTGCATCTCTCGCCTGCATTCTCCTTTGGCCTCGTGTAACGCGGCGCGTCCCCGGTTCCATCATTGCTCTATTTGCGGGTACAACAACTGTGGCCTTGCTTAGCCTGCCTGTGGAAACTATCGGCAGCCGTTTTGGTGGTATCCCGCGCGGGCTTCCTTCGTTTTCAGTGCCGCACTTCACGCCCCAGATGGTCGAACTGCTATTGCCGTCGGCAGTCACGGTCGCTTTCCTCGCCGCGGTGGAGAGTCTTCTTTCGGCTGTCGTTGCGGATGGAATGATTCACGACCGTCACGACTCGAACACGGAGCTCGTTGCGCAAGGTATAGCCAATATCGCCTCGCCCCTGTTTGGCGGGATTCCCGCAACGGGCGCGATCGCCCGCACGGCGACGAACGTCAAGTCCGGTGCAAAGACTCCAGTGGCTGGAATGATTCATGCATTGTCTTTGTTGGGAATTCTTCTGCTCGCAGCGCCTCTTGCGCGTTTTGTGCCGCTCGGAACGCTTGCGGCTGTTCTGTTTGTGGTCGCTTACAACATGGGCGAATGGAAGGAAATTCCCGCGGTTCTTCGTTTGTCAAAGGCCGACATTGCCGTCTGGCTCACCACCTTCGCGCTGACAGTCTTCGCGGACTTGACCGTTGCTGTCGAAGTCGGCATTGTTCTGGCGGCGCTGCTCTACATTCATCGCATATCGGAAACGACGTCCGTGGTGCCCATCACGCCCGAGTACATCGAGGAAGAGCGTCTTCATGTTTTGCACGACACGGGATTTCCCGACAACGTTACGGTGCTGAAGATCCAGGGGCCGTTCCTGTTTGGCACGACCGACAAACTCGAGAACGCGACGGAGAATCTCGATTCATTCGGATCCATTATCGTTTTGCGGTTACGCCACATGAGTGCGCTGGACGCGACGGGACTGCATGCCCTGGAGCGCCTGGCGTTTCGATGCCGGCAGAAGGGGAAAACGCTGGTCCTCTCCGGCGCTCGCCATCAACCGGAGCGTTTGCTGCATCAGGCGGAATTTGTCGAGCACGTCGGCGATCAGAACATCGTGCCGAATATCCGCGCAGCGCTGAAGCGTGTGCAGGAGATTGAGCGAGAGCTTGCCGCAGCGCGGTAGCTAGTCAATCGCGAGACCTTCTCCCGCCGGGCCTGCTGTCCAAATTATCCTCGCACCCCTCCGGGGTGCGGTTGGCGTTGAACAAACAACCCCGGGTGTCGCTTGCGCTCCACCCGGGGCTAATCTCCTGCCAGCCCTCCGGGCTGGCCTCTCGCACGCCGGAGGCGTGCGAGGACGGTAGCCCGGGGTGTGCGAGCGATAGCGAGCCACCCCGGG
>Ga0111539_10007183_pt1 | contig 14275 bp, 12 predicted proteins | sample RhiMethybrSRZTD1_FD_79667 | JGI IMG/M metagenome (GOLD analysis project Ga0111539, IMG submission 79667) | Populus rhizosphere microbial communities from Tennessee, USA - Rhizosphere MetaG P. TD hybrid SRZTD1 (version 2) (version 2) | ecosystem: Host-associated > Plants > Roots > Rhizosphere >...
CGCGGCGAGCACGCGTTTGGCCCTCGCCTTGTCGAACGGCTTGCGCAGATCGAGCGTGTTCGCGACCGGGTCGAGCATCGCCTCGGGCGGCACGTCGGTCTCGATCGGGTGGAAGACAACCGAGATCTGGATGTTCGGGCAGTCGAGATCGCGCGCGAACTCCAGCCAGTCCTCGATGGCGCGATCCGGATCCTCGTCGCGCACCCGGCGCGGCGTGAGCTCCTGCAATGCGGCCGTGAGGACGCTCATCTTCATGAACTTCGGCTCGAAAGATCGCGCGGTCATGGGCTCTCCTTGCGCTTTGGCGTCTGCTCGAACAGGACGGCGCGTCCGGGGTCGATGCGGGGGTGCACGCGATCGCCCGGGCGTACGGCGGCCCGGCGCGGAACCACGATGTGGACGGGCGAACCGAGCCAGTCGACCAGCAACGTGGTCGTCGGCCCGGTGTGCTCGACGACGCGCACCACCGCTTCCGATGCCGCCTCGCCGCCCAGCAGGGCCACGTTCTCCGGGCGCACGCCGAGCAGACGCTCGCCGGGGCCGCCCGCCTCCGCGCGCATGACTGGCGTCCCGTCGGCCGTCCGCCACTGTCCGCCCTCCCGGCGGACCGGCAGAAGATTGATCGCGGGCTGCCCGAGCTGCAGCGCCACCACCGGTGACGTTGGCCGCTCGTAGATCTCGCGCGGCGTACCGGTCTGCAAGATGCGCCCCTCGGACAGCACCACGATGCGATCGCCCATCGACAGCGCCTCGGCTTGATCGTGGGTGACGAAGACCATGGGGGTCTCGAGCTCGCGCCGGAGCTCGACCAGCTCGACCCGCAACGCCTCGCGCAGCTTGGCGTCGAGGTTCGTCAGCGGCTCGTCCATCAAGAACAGCCGGGGCCGGCGCACGATCGCGCGGCCGATCGCCACGCGCTGCATCTCGCCGCCCGAGAGCCGCGAGGCCTCGCGGTCCAGATAGCGCGTGATGCGGAGAAGATCGGCGGCCCAGGCGATGCGGCGCTGGATCTCGGCTTCGGGGAGGTTGCGGCCGGGGGCGCGCAGCGGGAACTCCAGGTTCCGCCGCACCGACCAGCGCGGGTAAAGCGAGAAGTTCTGGAAAACCAGGGCGACGTCGCGCGAGGCCGGGTCCAGCGCGGTGGCGTCCCGGCCGGCGATCGTGATCGTGCCGGCGTCCGGCCGTTCGAGACCGGCGATGGTACGCAAGAGCGTGGTCTTCCCGGCGCCGGTCGGCCCGAGCACGACGAGGAGCTCGTTCCGGCCCGCCTCGAGATCGATCCCCCGCAGGGCCTCGGTCGCGCCGAGCCTCTTGCAGACGCCGCGGAGGCTCAGGAACGGCGCCGGCGCGGCGCCCGGCGCGGCCGCCGTGTCGCGCGGGGTCTCGTTCGTCGAAGGTCCCACGGTCACAGCCGCGCCTCCGTCGCGCCGTCGAAGATCGAAACTTGCGACGCGTCGAGGTCGAGCCGAACCTCGGCGCCGAGCCCGTACGGCACCGCCGCGTCGGCGCGCATGACCATCCGGCCGCAGGCGGCCTCGACGTGGACGTTGCGCGCGCTGCCGAGGTATTCCTCGGTCACCACCCGACCCCAGATCGGACCGTTCGCGTCTGGGTGCACGTGCTCGGAGCGGATGCCGAGCGTCGCTTGCCCGGACGACACGCGCGCCGTCCCCTCGAGCGGGACGTCGAAGGGCACCCGGCCCGTCTCGGACACGAACAGCCCCCGACCACCAGAGCCCGCCACCTCGCCGCGAATGAAGTTCATCCCCGGGCTCCCCACGAACGAGGCGACAAACAGATCGGCCGGGCGATCGTAGACGTCGGCCGGGCTCCCGACCTGGCGGATGCGGCCCTCGTCCATGACGACGATTCGATCGGCGAGGCTCATCGCCTCTTCCTGATCGTGGGTGACGTAGATGGTCGCGACGCCGGAGGCGAGCTGCTCGGCACGAATCAGCTCGCGCATCGCGAGCCGCTCATCGGCGTCCAGGGTCCCGAGCGGTTCGTCCATCAGGTAGACCGCGGGGCGGCGCACGATCGCGCGCGCGAGCGACACCTTCTGTTGATCGCCGCCCGCCAGCTGCTTCGGGTAGAGCGGCAGCAGGCGCTCGAGGTCCATCCGCGCGGCGACCGCGTCGACGCGGCCGCGGACCTCGGCGGCGCGGAGGCCGGCGGCGCGCAACGGAAACCCGATGTTGTCGCGGACGGTCAAGTGCGGGTAGAGCGCGTAGAACTGGAAGACCATCCCCACGTCGCGCCGCGCGGGACGGAGCCGGGTCACGTCCTGGCCGGCCAGGCGGATGGCTCCGCCGGTCGGGAGCTCGAGGCCCGCGATCATCCGCAAGGTTGTCGTCTTGCCGCAGCCCGATGGGCCGAGCAGCACCACGAGCTCGCCCTCGTCGACGGCGAGGTCGATCCCGTTCACGGCCCGGGTTCCGTCCGGGTACGTCTTCTCGATCCGATCGAGCGACAGAAAGCTCACGCTCACGCTGCCTGGCCTTTTCCGCGCCGGCGGGACGTGTAGACGTGCAGCAGCACCGACACGAGGGTGATCCAGAACGCCGGGCGCAGCCGCCCCTCGCGCCAGAACGGCATCACGTAGAGCGCGAGGCCCAGGGCAAGCCCGCCCAGGGCCACCCGGTCGAACACGACGATCCAGCGGCTACTGCTTGATCGTCCCAAAGGTCACCCCCCTGAGCAGGTGCTTGCGCACGAGCACGGTGAACAGCACGATCGGCGCCACGAAGATCATCATCCCCGCCGCGATCTGCGGCCACGGCACACCGTCGATGTTTCCTTGCAGACCGGCGAAGTAGACCGGCACGGTCTTGGCTTCGTAGTTATTCAGCGTCATCGCGAAGCCGAACTCGTTCCACGACGAGATCAGGCAAAAGACCGCCGTCACGGCCATGCCGGTCGCCGCTTGCGGCACGATGATGCGCAGGAAGGCGGCCGGGCGCTGGTACCCGTCGACCAGCGCCGCCTCTTCGAACGCGCGCGGGATCTCGTCGATGAACCCCTTCATCAGCCAGACCGCGAGCGAGAGGTTGAAGCTGGTGTAGAGCAGGATGAGACCCAGGTGCGTGTTCTCCAGGCCGAAACGGCGGTACATGATCAGCACCGGCACCACCACGGCGAGCGGGGGCAGGAACCGCGTCGACAGCACGAAGAACAGCCAGTCCTTCGTGCCCGGAATCCGGAACCGCGAGAAGCCGTACGCGCAGAGCGTCGCCAGACAGACGGCCGCGAGCGTCGACAGGAGCCCGATGAGGACGCTGTTCCCGAGGTAGTGGTAGAAGTCGCGGGTCGTTCCGGCCACGGGCTGCGAGAGCTTGCGATAGGCGTCGACGGTCGCCGTGAACTTGACCGATCCCTCCGCACGCGCGCCGCCCGCCTCTGTCCCGGGCACGAACTTGGCGTGAGCTGAGATCGTGTCCTCGTAGCTCTTGAACGATGTCAGCGCCAGCCACCCGAGCGGCAAGGTGGCCAGGACGAGGTACGGAACGATCACGAGCGCGCGCGCCAGCCTCATCGCCTAGGCCTGCGCCTTCCCGGTGCGCCGATTGAGGGTGTCGATGTAGCGAACGAAGATCGTCGCGACCGCGATCACCGCGACCAGGACGACCACGCCGTACGCCGCGCCGAGGCCTACCTTGTAGTCGCGGAACACCACCTGGTAGATGCGGGCCGAGAGCGTCTGCGTGGTCGCGTCGTTCGGACCGGTGATCGCCATGACGAGGTCGAACTGCTTGAGAGCGTCCGTCGCGCGGAGGAGGACCGCGAGCCCGAGCAGCGGCGCGCACATCGGCAGCGTGATCGTCCGGAACACCATGAAGCGTCCCGCGCGATCGATCTCCGCGGCCTCGTAGATGTGCTTCGGGATCGCGTTCAGCCCGGCCAGCGAGATCAGCATCATGAATGGCGTCCACATCCAGACGTCGACCAGCAGGATCGAGACGAGCTTGAGATCATCGTCCGTGAGCCACTGCGGCTGCGGCAGGTGCAGCGTCGAGAGGAGCTGATTCAGGACGCCGTAGTGGCCGTTCAGGATCAGGTTCCAGAACAGGGACAGGACGACCGGGCAGAGCATCATCGGCACGAGGAGGAGCGTCAGGACCACCGGCTTGCCCGGCACGCGATCGCGGAGCGCCAGCGCCAGTACGAACCCGAGCACCAGCTCGATCGAGACCGACAGCAGTACGAACAGCGCCGTGGTGGTCAGGGCGTTGGCGTACTTCGCCTGGCTGAACAGCACCGTGTAGTTGCGCGCGCCGACCAGCTGCACCGGGCCGCCCGACAGGTCTGCGTTTGTGAAGCTGAGATAGACGTTGAACAAGAGCGGAAACAGATTCATCGCCAACAACAGGAGGAGGGCAGGTGCAACGAACGCCCACGCCAGTGATCGCCGCTCCGAATGCTGCCCGGTGTTGCTCACGCTGCTTTTTCTTCCGCTCTTGCGCCTGCCGGCAGTACTACTGGGCCTGGCTCAGGATTTTCTCGTGCTCCGCAGCGAGCGCCGCCAGCGCGTCCTTCGAAGACTTCTTGCCGTCGAGAGCCTCGCCGAGCTGCTGGGCCGTGGACGCGATCAACTCGTTGTAGACGGGCACGTTCCAGAAGTCCTGGACGATGTCCATCGACTGGGCGAACGCGGCGTTGTACGGGCTCGCCGCCTTGAAGCCGTCGCTCTTGAGGATCGCGGCGTTGGCGGTGAAGCCGCCCGGCTTCTTCACCCATTCCTGCTGGGTCGGTTCCTGGAGGAACCAGGCGATGAACTTCTTGGCCAGCTCCTGCTGCGCGGGCGGCGTCCTCGTGGAGATCGAGAATCCCTGCCCGCCCAGACTCGCGTAACGGCGCGCGCCGTTCTTCGGCATCGCGAAGAACCCGACCTTGTCGCCCATCTTCTTGGCGAGGTCCGGGAAGAACGCGAAGTAGTTCATGAGCATCGCCGAAGAGTTGTTCACGAACGGCTCCAGCGCCTCGCCGTAGCCCAGCTTGCTGCCGCCGGGCGGCGCGTACTTGAGCAGGGTCTTGAAGAAGTCGAGCCCCTTGATGGCGTCGGCCGAATCGAGCGCGCCCTGCACCTTCATGGTCTTCGGGTCGCCCCACGCGCCGCCGAAGGCGTAGAGCAGCTGCTCGAAGCCCATCACGATGTCGTCGTAACCACGCCCCGTGACCAGCACGTTGCCGTATCGCTTCTTGTCCGGCCGGGTGAAGAACTCCGAGATCGTCTTGAGGTCGTCCCATGTCTCCGGAACGGTGAGCTCGCGCTTGTACTTCTTCTTGAACGCCGCCTTCTCCGCCGGATCGTCGAACCAATCCTTGCGGTAGGCCCAGCCCATCGCGTCGGTCTCGGCGGGGGCGGCGTAATAGTGGCCGCTCCCTGTCGGGTACTCGGCGAGGTACTTGAGCGCGAGCGGGTGCAGGCCCTTCAGGTCCGCCGCCGTCGGCAGCCAGCCGGTGAGGTCGACGTAAAGGTTCTTGGTCGCCCCGCGCCCCAGCCACTGGCTGTCGCCGACGACGACGTCGAACGCGGTGGCAGGCTTGCCGAACTCCTGGAACACCTGGTCCTGAAAGCTCGACCACGGGATCTGGTGGACCTTGACGGTGACGTTCTCCTTGCGGCCGAACTCTTCCGCCAGCGCCTGCAGGCCATCCGCGGGCGCCCACTGCGCCCACCAGATCGTCAGCGTCTTGGGGCCCACCCGTTCGCCGGCCGGTTGTGCCGCGGTCTCGCCGGACGGCTGTTTCTGGCAGCCGGCCACGGCGAGGCCCAGACCCGTCGCCGCAACGACGACAGCAAACCCGATCTTCGTCTTTGTCATGCCTATCTTCCAGCCTCCCTCGGAGGGCGCTCACGTCGTCAGCCCGCTGAGCCGCGCCCGGCGATGAGTTCCGTGGTGTTCCCCTCAAACTGGCTGCCAGTCCTGATTGTTGTTAAGAAAGTTTCCACCTGTCTCATTTGCGAGCCGGTGGGGTTGTCAGCCCTTCGCTCCGGGCGGGTGAACGCCGCAGACCGTCGTCCGCGCCCGATCTAACTGTTTGAAGTAGCGGGCGTTTTTCTTGCGACAGCCGGGTGCGCGCGGGGCGCGCGATGGGGCTGCGGCGCGTGCAGCTCGCGCCATCGACGGAACGCGGCTGCGCGCGGCGCCGCCATTGCCATCTGCGTTTCGCGTTCGGATCTTGTCAAAAAATCGCCCTCGCCCTGCCCCCGCTGCTCGGTTCGCAAAAGGTGGTGCGTTCGTTAACAAAAAGGCGTCGGTCCGCCCAATGTCCTTTACGACGATGTTCGGCCAAGGACGACTGCCGACCAGCCGGCAGCATTCACTCCCGCGCGCTGGTACCGCGATGACCGGCTGTTGAACACTGCGCGGACCTCCGAAAGGAACAAACTCGTGAGTTGCACAAGCGACCCATCATCGTGCTCCCTTCGCGAGGTTGACGCGCGTGCGGCGCAGCAGCGCGCACGCGGTCGGGCCGGGCTTGCCTTCGCGGTTCTGTTTGGCGCTGCGTGTACCGGCACCATCAGCGCCCAGGGGCAGGGCGCGGGCCCGAACCCGGCCGGGGGCGGAGGCACGTCGGGCTCCGGTCCAGGCGGAGGCACCTCGGGCTCCAGTCTCGGAGGCACGAGTCAAATCGGAGGCACGAGTCAAATCGGAGGCACGAGTCAAATCGGAGGCACGAGTGGCGGAGGCACGTCGGGAACCGGCGGCACCGCGCCCCCCGTCGTGTTGAGCAAGGGTGGCGTGATGCTGCGCTTGCTCACTCAAGCCGAGTATCGCACCTCGGTCCAGTCGCTCCTCGGCACGCTCACGGCCCCGCTGGCGGTGGTGGACGATGTCTCGGTCGCCGGCTTTGCCTCGGTGGGAGCGGGCCAGATGTCCGTGACCGACAATGCGGCGACGGCATACGAAACCGCGAGCCTGGCCGCGACTGCCGAGGTCTTCGGCAATACCCAGCGCTGGCAGACGCTGGTGGGTTGCGCGCCGCAGGCGAATCTCAGCGACGCCTGCGTCACCACCTACATCACGAACTTCGGGCGGGCCGCCTTCCGACGCAACCTCACCGCCGAGGAAGTGCAGCAGTGGCTCGGGGTCGCCAGGAACGCGGCGATGCTGGCGGGCACCGCCGCGTACGGGCTGCAGACGGCGACGTCCGGACTGCTTCAATCGCCGAACTTCCTCTATCGGGTCGAGACCAACGCGGTCGACAGCGGCAACGGCCGCCTCAAGTACGACGGGTTGTCGATGGCGAATCGCATCTCGTACTTGCTGACCGGCGGGCCACCCAGTGCGGCTCTGCTGGATGCCGCGGCATCGGGTCAGCTCGACTCGGCCGACGGCGTCCGCGCCGCCGCGGCTCCCTTGCTCACGAATGCCGGTCTCGCCGATCGCATGACGGCGTTCTTCAGCGAGTACGTCCAAGCGCAGCAAGTGTTGGCGGTGACCAAGAGCACCACGCAGTTTCCGACTTTCGACGAAGCGCTCAAGAGCTCAATGCTGCAAGGCGTTCAGCTTTTCCTGAAGAACGTCGTGCTGGCGCCCAACGCCGACGTGCGGTCGTTTTACAACAGCGATCAGACGTTCGTGGACGCAAAGCTCGCTACCCTCTACGGCGGCGGCATCAGGGCGCCCGCGTCCGGTTTTGGCCAGGTTCAGTTCCCGCCGAGCAACGGACGGGCTGGCATCTTGGGCCAAGCCGGCATCATAGCGGCACAATCCCAAGCCGACCGCACCTCTCCGACGCGACGAGGGATTTTCATCCTGGAGAGCCTCCTCTGCGTAACTCCGATGCCGCCTCCGCAGGGCGTCGTTCAGGAAATTCCTCCCGATCCCTCGCTTACCGCGCGCCAACTAATAGAGCAGCATCGTGCGGATCCAAAGTGCGCGGGATGCCACGCGTTGTTCGATCCCCTTGGGATGGCGTTGGAGCACTTCGACCCGATTGGACGGTATCGGGAGACGGAAAACGGGTTGGCCATTGATGCGACTGGAAGCGTGAATGGGGTGGCCTTCGACGGCGGAGCGCAGCTGGGCGCAGCGCTGCGGCAAGAGCCGAAGGTGATCGCCTGCTTGATGCGCCACCTTTACCGAAACGCGAACGGCCGCGCGGAAGACGACCAGGACCTGCCGCAGATCAACGGCCTGGTTCAATCGCTCGCGGCGCGCAACTACGTCTGGCGCGATCTCCTCGCCGATTTCGTGGCCAGCGACGCCTTCCGGTCCGCCCCCGCACTGCCAATCACAGGGAGCATGTGAGATGGAAATCCTGAAGAAGCTCAAGGTCTCTCGGCGACATGCTCTCCGCGGCATGGTCGGGGGCATCGGCGTGTCCCTGTCGCTGCCGGTGCTGGAGATCATGTGCAACGAAAGCGGCACCGCGTTCGCGCAGGGCGCGCCGTTGCCCACGACCTTCGGTATTTTCTTCTGGGGCAACGGTATCCATCCCGGGTCATTTTGGACGCCGAGCGGGACGGGCGACGGTAACGCCTGGCAGCTCCCGACGAACCTCCAGGATTTTGCCAATCTCAAAGACTACATGACGCTCGTGACCGGGCTCGACATGATGGACGCCCAGTTCAAAGGACACGGCTGGGGCGTCTGCTACGTGTTGGCGGGCGGCGACGGCACGATGTGCAACACCACGGGAGACATCTCCAGGTCCCAATACGGAGGACTACCCGAAACGTCGAGAGGGACTCAGTGGCAGCCCACAATCGATCAGCTCGTCGCGAAGGCCATTTCCACCAACGAGCCATACAAGTCGCTCGAGACCGGCATACTGAAGTACGTGGGCATCAACATGGGCACCGCGAGCCTGAACCTCGCGCACCTCGGCCCGAACATGCCTTTGCCGCCGGAACGCGATCCCGCGAAGTTATTCAACACCTTGTTCGGCATGGGCACGCCAATGGGGCTGCCGATCGAGATCTCCAATCAGCTTCGCCGCAGCGTATTGGACGCGGTCCTCGCTGACGCAAAACGCTTGCAAATGAGCGTGGGCTCGGCGGACTCGAAGCGGATCGACGCTCACATGGAGAGCGTACGTTCGCTCGAGATGCGTATTCCGACGGGCGGCGCGAATCCGCCCCCCATGCCGGTGTGCCAGACCGGGACGGCTCCGACGGAGAAGGCGGCGAACCTCGACCTGGCGAAGGTCACCGCCACCAGCAAGGCCATGAACAAGCTGATCGCGCTGGCGCTTGCCTGCAACCAGACCCGCGTTTACTCGCACTTGTGGTCTGGTGCGCGCGACGACACCCACTATCCGATTATCCAGCTCGATTCCGAGCACCACAACCTCACGCATGATCCGAACCAAGCGGGTCAGGACAAGGCGATAAAGATCGAGAAGTACATCATGAGCCAGTACGCCGATCTCGCGCAGGTCCTGAAAGACACCCCGATGGGCGCGAGCAACCTGCTCGAGAACACCATCATCTACGGCATCAGCGACGTCGCCGAGCCGCGGTCGCACGTCCACACGAACTATCACATCGTGCTGATGGGTCATGCGGGCGGCAAGATCAAGGGCAACCGCCACTACCGCAAGACGGGGCGCAAGGTGACCGAGCTCATGCTCACGCTCCAGAAAGTCATGGGCATGAACGTCTCCTCCTTCGGCACCTGGGACAAGACCAGCACGACGATGCAGGAGATCCTCGCCTGACGTCGCGACTTGTCACCGCCTGATTCGCGCCTCGCTCCCGCCGTCTCGGCCGTTGGCCGAGCCCTCGCCTGGTACATCGGAGAGGTCCCGCTCGTGGAACAGCCCCCGGTCTCGCTGGCCGAGGCCGAGCACCTGCGCGAGGTGTTGGCCGGCTCATGCCCGCGCGCGGACGAAGACTTCGAAGTCCTCGTGAAATTCGCGCGGCGGATGTACCGCATCGGTCAGGTCGATCCCGACACGCCGCAGGTCAACCTGGGGGACACGCTGACCGCCCTCTCCCTCGTTCCCCAGGCGGACGAGGTGCCCTGGATCTTCGACACCCGCATCGACGCCGACGCCTTCGCCAAGCTGCGGTTCCGCGAAACCTCGGTGGGGATCGGCAAGGGCCAACGCGAGAACCGCGAGGGCTGGTGGGCGCACGCTCAGAAGAACCGCGCCTTCATCGAGGACGTCGTCCGCCAGACGCCGGGGCGCGAGCTGGCCGTGATTCTCGGGGCCGGGCATGCCTTCGACCTGCCGCTCGTCGAGCTGGCCAAGGCCTTCGAGAAGCTGGTCCTGGTCGACGTCGACGCCGACGCCCTGAACGCGACCGTCGCCGGCGTGTTGAAAGATCCGGGGCTGCGCGCGCGCACGGAGCTGCGCCTCCTCGATTTGACGGGCGTCAACGGACAGCTCGTACGACGAATCGACGAGGCCGTGGCGGCGGCGGCGAACGCGGCCGAGGCGCGGGATCGGCTGGAGGCGCTCTGCTGGACTTACCGAGTGGCGCCGCCGCGCCTGCTGCCCCCGGAGGAGCGCGCGGACTTGCTGGTCTCGAGCTGCGTGCTGAGCCAGGTGTCGTGGCCCCAGCGCGTCTACGCGAGGCGCGTCTACGAGCGGCGCTTCTCTTCGCTGCCCGGCCCGCTCGAGCGGCGCTGGGGCCGCCACTTCACCTACCTGGAGCTGCGGCTGCAGCAGGATCACCTGACCTCGCTCGCCGGCGTGGCCGAGCAGGTGGCGCTCACGTGCGACGTGGTCAGCTACCCCACGGCCCTCGACGCCGCCGGCACCGAGCGCAAGACCGGGCAGACCATCCCCACCCTCGGCGTCCCGTCGTTACTCGAACGCGTTCCCAAGCTCTTTGCCGTCCAAGGGCATGCGAGCTGGGAGTGGGGCTTCTCCAGGGCCACGCGCGCCGGCAACGGCTCGCGGAAGGACGTCGAGGGCGCCCGCCTCGGTGTGCCCGGTGATCCGTAATGCCCGGGCCGATCGCCTGGGCCGACAGGAGTGACGGTATGGCAAAGAAGAAGATCCTCGTCGTCACGGACGACGCCGGCGAGTCCTTCGAAATTCTCTACGCCCAGCAGCGATTTCGCGAGGCCGGGTATCAACCGATCGTGGCCGCGACGGAGAAGAAACGGCTCAACGCCGTCATCCACGACTTCTATCCGGGGTGGAACACGTACATCGAGAAGCCCGGATACCTGGTCGCGAGCGACCTCACCTTCGACGACGTCGACGTCGACGACTACGAGGCCGTGCTGCTGATTGGCGGACGCGCGCCCGAATTTCTCCGGCACAACGCCAAGCTGATCAAGATCGTGAAGACCTTCCACCAGCAGGGGAAGTGGATCCTTTCCATCTGCCACGGAATCCAGATCCTGCTGGCCGCCGGCCTCGGCCGAGGGCTGAAGCTGACCTGTTACGAGAACGTGCGCTTCGAGCTCGAGAGCTGTGGCGGCACCTGGGTGAATCGAGAGTGTGTCCGCGACGGGCGGATCATCACCGGCCAGACCTGGAACAGCCACGCCGATTTCTACCGCGAGGTGTTCGAGCAGCTCGGAAGCGCGAGCTGAGCGCGGCACCAGCGGGTCACGGTCTCCACCATGCGCGGCGTGAGCCCGGGCTCGAAGGCGTGGTCGGCGCCGTCGAGGACGACGCGCTCTTTCGGCGCACGCGCGCGCGCATAGGCGTCGTGCGTGTCGTCGATCGGGACCAGGGCGTCGCGGGTGCCGTGTACGAACAGCCACGGTACGGCAATCTCGGCGGCCTGGTCGATGACCGAGCCGATCCCCCGCAGATCGTCGACGTACGCCTGCGAGAGCACGCAGCCCGGTTTCCCGAGCATCAGCCCGGTGCCGGGCGTGAGGTCGCCGAACGCACGGTCCAGGAACGCCCGCGTGTGCACGATGGCCGCGAGCGACACCAAGGCGCGGACTCGCCGGTCGCGGCCCGCGCGCAGCACAGCGACGGCGCCTCCCATGCTGTGTCCCGCGCAAGCAATGGCGCGGCCGGGCAGCGCATCCAGCACCGCCCCGAGATCCTCGACCTCCTTCGAGATGTTCGAGTCCTCGAAGCGCCCCTCGGACGCGCCGTTGCCGGAGAACGAGAGCCGCAACGCCGCGATTCCCGCCCGGGACAAGCCCTCGGCGAGGGCGACCAGGAAGGGGCGGTCCTTGTGCCCTGTCACGCCGTGGCCGATGACCACGACCGGGCCGTCGATCTCGGTCCCCGGGTGATAGGTGTAGTCGAGGCGCTCGCCTGCCGGGTTGCGGATGACGTCGGGCACGCCGCGCATGCGGGCATAGTTGACCTCACTCCGGCGACGCCGGTCAACGGCCGAGAGGCGAGACCGCTGACTTCGGCGGTCGGCGCATCGTTTCTGAACAAACCGCGGGTCCGCCCGCCAAGATCCCCAATGAGAGCAGCCATGATCGCAACCACGAGCCGCGCTCGCGTCCTGCGCCGCCACTGCTTCGAAGCAGCGTGCCTGCTTGTCTTTGCGCTCGCGAGCTGCTCCGGCGGCGGTCGGGGCGCCGGCAGCGGCGGCAATGGTTCTGACGCGGGCGGGGGGGCGGGGGGCATTGTTCCGGCGCTCGACCCGGGTACGAAAGCGATCCACCGCCTGAACTCGACCGAATACAACGCGACGGTGGCGGACGTTCTCGGCACCAGCCTGCAGCCGGCGAACGGCAGCTGGCGCGGCGGGGAGCTCGCGGGCTTCGACAACATCGCGTCGGTCCTCGGCGTCGACCAGGCACAGTACCAGCGCTACTTCGACGCCGCCCAGGGGCTGGCCGCCGACGTCATGGCGTCCGACAGACTCCGTGCGCGCTTCGTCTCCTGCGATCTGACCGATCCGGCGTGCGTCACCTCCAGCATCAAGAGGGCCGGGCTGCGGCTGGTGCGGCGACCGCTCGACCCCGAGGAGCTACAGACTTACCAGCGCGTGTATGAATCGGCGCGCGAGCTGGGTGGGGACGAGCCCGCCGCCTTCACGCTGGTGCTGGAGACGCTGCTTTCGAGCGCGGAATTTCTCTACCGCATCGAGATCGATCCCGATCCCGAATCGACCGCAGGTCATCCCCTCGGTCCATTCGAGCTGGCCTCGCGGTTGTCGTACTTTCTCTGGAGTAGCGCGCCCGATGACGTCTTGCTCGATGCCGCTTCGAACGGGTCCCTGCTGAACGCGGAGGTGCTCTCAGCCGCCGTCGATCGCATGCTCGCCGACTCGAAGTCGGAGCGTTTCGTCTTCAACCTTGCGGGTCAGTGGCTGGGCGCGCGCGAAGTCTTGTCGCACCCCGTTGGTCCGCAGTTTGTCCAGTGGTCGCGCCCAACGGCACAGGCCGCCAGCCGGGAGATCCTCCTCTATTTCTCCGACTTCCTGCGGAGTGGGCGTTCGTGGTTCGAATTCCCGACAGCGGACGTCAATTTCGTGGACGGGGCGCTCGCGTACTTTTACGGGATGCCGACCGACGCGACGGAGGTCGGGACGTTCAAGCGGGTCGAGTACCCCGGCGACAAGCGTGCCGGCTTCTTCGGTCTGGCCGGCTTCCTGTCGGTCACGTCGCTCGACCGACGCACGTCGCCCTCACGTCGCGGACGCTGGATCGTCAGCAACCTCCTGTGCAGGGACCCACCCCCGCCGCCGCCGGTCGTGCCCATGCTCGACGGCGATCAACCAGGCACCGACGGCGGCTCGGCGACGGTCAACATTCGAGAGAGTCTGGAGCAGCATCGGCAGAACCCTGGCTGTGCCGGCTGCCATGCGCTGTTCGATCCGTACGGCTTGGCGCTCGAACAGTACGACGCCATCGGCCGCTTTCGAGCGGCGTACGAGGATGGCACGCCGGTGGACGCGTCAGCCACGTTGCCGGCGTCGGCGTCGCGCCCCGACGGAGCGGTCATCGAGGGACTCGACGGGCTTTCACAGGCCGTCGCGGCCGACCCGAGCTTTGGAACGTGCCTCGCCAGGAAGCTCCTGACGTACGGTCTTGGGCGGACGATGACCGCCGGCGACGACCGTCACGTCGAGGAGGCGCGTGGCGAATGGCTCGAGCCTGGACAGCCCCCCAGCATTGGTCGCCTGATCCACGCGCTGGTCTCCACGCAAGCTTTTCTATCTCGGCGAGGTGGAGACGAAGGGGGCACACCGCCGTGACCCACTCTCTCACGCGGCGAAAGGTCCTTTGGGGCGCCGGGGTGGCGCTCGCGCTGCCGTGGCTCGAATCGCTATCACCGAGACAGCCGCGGGCGCAGGCCCCGAAGTTTCCGCGCCGGTTTCTGCCCATCTATCTCCCGAACGGGGCCCACGAATTCTGGCGGCCCGCGACGAGTGGCCGCGGCGACG
>Ga0111539_10007184_pt1 | contig 14275 bp, 13 predicted proteins | sample RhiMethybrSRZTD1_FD_79667 | JGI IMG/M metagenome (GOLD analysis project Ga0111539, IMG submission 79667) | Populus rhizosphere microbial communities from Tennessee, USA - Rhizosphere MetaG P. TD hybrid SRZTD1 (version 2) (version 2) | ecosystem: Host-associated > Plants > Roots > Rhizosphere >...
TGCACGATCAGCAACCCGCCGTACCGGGTGGTCGAGACGGCGGGCTGGGACGCCGCCACGCGCACGTTCACGATGGGAACCTCGTACTGGAAGCTCGACGAGCGTGGCCGCCCCATCGAACACGGGCAGACGGACGGCGCGTGGCGTCGGGTCATGACGCGGGACGGGCAAGGCGTCCTGACGGCGCTCACCCACGAATTGCAGGGCGCGCCGGACGCCGCGAACAGCTGGGACCAGAGCAACAGCTACGACGCGAACGGCCGGCTGACCGGCAGCGCGCTGGTCTTCCGGTCCGGCAGCCGTCAGGCGTCCTACGGGTACCAGTACGACGACGGCAGCCGTCTCACCGACGTGACCAGCGTGAGCCAGGACGGAGATCAGGCTGTCGAGAGCTGGACGAAGTTTTACTGGAGCGAATGGGGCAGCGCGGGCACCTGGAGGCTGATCACGCGCGAGCAAGGCTCCGGATCGTTGGTGCGGAGCCGCGACACGCGCTACTACCACGACAGCGGCCAGCTCGGCACGGTCGACCTGATCGGCGGCGAGCTGGCGCCCGACGTCGATGGCTACATCGACATGCGGGCGACCTGGTCGTACGACGCCGCCGGCCGCCTCGTGCGCCACGAGCAGGACGCCCAGGAGCCAACGGACCCGCCGCACCTCGACGGCGTGCCGGACAGCGCCGCCACGTTCGACGCCGCGTGCGCCGACATCGCCGTGCTGCCCGTCGAGCTGTACGGCCTGGAGAGCTGGACCCGGCTGCCCTGACCGCCCGCGCGCGGCGGCGCGAGCTGGTAGTCGCTCCGCGCCGCAGGCGCGGTGTGCGACTATTGTTTTTTCAGGTAGCCGATATCCCGCGCTCCGCGCGGGATCGGCTAGTCGCTCCGCGCCGCAGGCGCGGTGTGCGACTATTGTTTTTTCAGGTAGCCGATCCCGCGCTCCGCGCGGGATCGGCTAGAGTCCCGGCGTGATCGAGACCGACTACCTCGTCATCGGATCCGGACTGGCGGGGCTGTACTTCGCGCTGCGGGCCGCCGAACACGGGCGGGTGGTGGTCGCGACCAAGCGCGCCCCCGCCGACGCCAACACCGCCTTCGCCCAGGGCGGCGTCGCCGGCACGCTGGATCCCGACGACACCGAGGCGATCGCCACCCACGTCGACGACACGCTGCGCGTGGGCGATGGGTTGTGCCACCGCGACATCGTGGAGATCTGCGCGCGCGAGGCGCCCGAGCACATCCTGTCGTTCGCCAACGAGCTCGGGGTCCCGTTCGACCGAGACGCCGACGGGCACCTGGCGCTCGGGCGCGAGGGTGGCCACACCGCCCGGCGCATCGTCCACGCCAAGGACTCGACCGGCTGGGCGATCCAGGCGGCGCTGCTGGCGGGCGTCGCGCGGCGCGCCGACCGCATCACGATGATGCCCGATCACATGGCGATCGATCTGCTGACGACCGCGAAGTACGGCGGGCCAAACGCCGTCTTCGGCGCGTACCTGCTGGATCAGGCGACGGGCACGGTGGAAGCCGTCGTCGCGCGCGCCGTCGTGCTGGCGACCGGCGGCTCGGGCAAGGTCTACCTCTACACGTCGAACCCCGACGTCGCGACCGGCGACGGCGTCGCCATGGCGTACCGGGTGGGCGCGCGCATCTCGAACATGGAGTTCTTCCAGTTCCACCCGACCTGCCTCTATCACCCCGCCGCGAAGTCGTTCCTGATCACGGAGGCGATGCGCGGCGAGGGCGGCATCCTGCGCCTGCGCGACGGCACCGCGTTCATGTCGCGCTACCACGAGATGAAGGACCTCGCGCCGCGCGACGTGGTGTCGCGCGCCATCGACAACGAGCTGAAGCGGACGGGTGACGACTTCGTCGTGCTCGACATGACCCACCTGCGCGCCGACTTCCTGGCCGAGCGCTTCCCCAACATCCACAAGCGCTGCATGGAGCTGGGGATCGACATGCGCACCCAGCCGATCCCGGTGGTGCCGGCCGCGCACTACAGCTGCGGCGGCGTGGCCGTCGACGAGCGCGGGCGCTCGACGGTGCGCAACCTGTACGCGATCGGCGAGGTGTCGATGACCGGGCTCCACGGCGCCTGCCGGCTGGCGTCGAACTCGCTGCTCGAGGCGATGGTGTTCGCGGCGCGCGCGGCGGAAGACGTGCGCCACGCCGAGGTGGCGCGGCCCGCGCACGTGGCGCCCTGGTACGCGGGCGAGGCGGGCTCGTCGGATGAAGCCGTCGTCGTCAGCCACAACTGGGACGAGATCCGCCGCCTGATGTGGAACTACGTCGGTATCGTGCGCAGCGATCGCCGGCTGGAACGCGCCGCCAGCCGGATCGCCCTGATCCGCGACGAGATCCGCGACTACTACTGGAACTTCGCGATCACCGGCGATCTCGTCGAGCTGCGCAACATCGCGCTGGTCGCGCACCTGATCATCGAGTGCGCCCGCCGCCGGCCCGAGAGCCGGGGCCTCCACTTCAATCTCGACCATCCCGACCACGACCCGCGCCTGGCGCGCGACACGATCGTCGTGCGCGGCGACGGGCCCGTCGTCTGACATCGGGTCGCCCCCCTACGCGGCGCATTGCCCGCCTATCCGGCAATTTCCCGCCTGGATAGACGCACCTTCCCGACCGACGCTTGCCGTCATTTTTCACGAACGGGAGGGACTCATGCGCGCCACCAAATCGATCCTCGTGTTGTCGACCCTGGGCTGTCTCGCAACCGCAATCGCCGGCTGCGGCGATGACACCGCCGCGAAACCTGACGACCAGGGCGCGGTGACGTTCGATCTGACGGCAGCGCCGGTGGACGCGCGCTGCGCGGTCGTCACCATCACGCCCGCGATGGGCGCCGCGGTCGTGCGCCAGTTCCCGCTCACGCCGTCGCAGACGGCGGTCTTCTCGCTGTCCGGCCTGCCGACCGGAAACGTCACGATCAGCGAGCAGGTGTTCACGGTCGCCTGCGCGATGACGGGCGGGGCGACGCCGACCTGGATCGCCGATCCGGTGATGGTCACGCTGCAGGCCGGAACGCCCGTCAGCATCACGTTCAACCTGCGCCGCGTTTCCGACGGCGGTCAGGTGACGGTGTCGACGAACTTCCCGCAGCCGCCCGGCAGCTTCCAGGAGTTCAACGGATCGAGCAGCGCGATGGGGATGGACGCCCTCGTCCTGCTGACGACGGGTCCCGATGACGCGATCTGGTTCACCAACTCGACCGCCAACAGCATCGGCCGCATGACCACCGCCGGCGCGGTCTCGTTTTTCGCCGTTCCGACCGCGGGCGCGGGCGTATCCGGGATCGTGACCGGCCCGGACGGCAACGTCTGGTTCACCGAACAGGTCGGGAACAAGATCGGACGCATCACCACCTCCGGCACGATCACCGAGTTCACGGTGCCGACGATGGACAGTGACCCGCTCATCATCACCGCCGGGCCCGACGGCGCCCTGTGGTTTACAGAGTTGAGCGGGAACAAGATCGGACGCATCACGACCGGCGGCAGCATCACCGAGTTCAACGTCCCCACCGCGGGGAGCGCCCCGGTTGGAATCACCAGCGGTCCGGATCGGAACATCTGGTTCACGGAAGGTCTTTCCGGAAAGATTGGCCGACTGACCCTCCCGAGCGGGAACATCACCGAGTTCAACACGCCGACGCTGACGAGCCAGCCCTTCGGTATCGTGGCCGGACCTGACGGCAACTTGTGGTTCGCGGAATCTGCCGGCGACAGGATTGGCCGCATCACGACGGGCGGTTCGGTGGCCGAGTTCGCCATCCCCACCGCCAGCAGCGGCGCCATCATCATCACGCTCGGGCCGGACGGCGCCTTGTGGTTCACCGAGCAGACCGCCAACCAGATCGGCCGCATCACCACCGCGGGCGTGGTCTCGGAGTTCGGCGTCCCTTCGGCCAACGCGAATCCGACCGGCATCGCGTTGGGCGCCGACGCGCGCATCTGGTTCACCGAGCCCGGCGTCGGTCGGATTGGCGCGCTTCGCCCATAATCGGAGCCCTTCGGTCCAGGGCGCGGCCGGCAGCGGACGGCCGCGCCGCTACTGGCCGGCGACCTCGAGCAGCCGTTTCTCGATGGTCGCCGCGTCGTCGGGGACGAAGCCGGCGTTGACGTAGCGGACGATCCCGGCGCGATCGATCACGTACGACGTCGGCATCTTGTCCGGCTGCAACCGCTCGGCGATCGCGCCGGCCGGATCGTGGGCGATGGTCAGCGCCCACTTGCCATGGCCCTTCAGGAACTTGTCGACGTTGGCCCGCTCCTGGTCGACCGACACCGCCAGCACCTCGACGCCCTGGGACTTCAACCGCCGCGCCATCGCGTCCAGCATCGGCAGCTCCTGCTTGCACGGCCCGCACCACGACGCCCACACGTCGAGCAGCAGCACCCGGCCGCGGTACGACGCGACCTCGATCTTCTTGCCGCTGAGCGATTCGACGTGCAGCGCGGGAACCGGCGCGCCTACCTGGTTGCCCGCCTCGCTGCCCGCGCCGCCACCCCCCCGACCGGCGCCAGATTCGGTCGCGCAGGCGGCGCAGGCGATCACGCCCAGGGCGGCGAGGGTGGCAAGCGTGGCAAGCGTGGGTAGAAGCGTCAGCCGGCTATGGCGTCCTTGATCCATTCCCGAAGGCTATCGGAATCGCGTCCGTCCGTGTACTCCCGTCCGTTGATATACAGCGTCGGCGTCGCCTGGAGCCCCGCCGCGGCGCCGTCGGAGCGGTCCTTCTGCACGCGCGCCTTGACCGCTTCCGACGCGATATCCTGACGGAACTTGGCGACGTCGAGGCCGATCTCCTTGGCCGCCTTCTCGATCTCGGCGGGCGTCAGCTCTTCGGACTTCTCCCAGAGCTTGTCCTGGAACTGCCAGAACTTCCCCTGCTTCTGCGCCGCCACGGCCGCCTCGGCCGCGAGCCGCGCATTCGTGTGCTGGGGCAGCGGGTAATGCTTGAAGTACAGCTTCACATCGCTGCGGAACTCATCGAGGATCTGGTGCAGCACGGGCTGGAACCGCCGGCAGTGCGGGCATTCATAGTCGGCGAACTCGACCAGCGTGATCTTCGCGCTCGGGCTGCCCTTCATGGGCGCGTCGGCCAGGTCGATCTTCTTGGCGGTGATCGGCCGATAGCGGCTCGCCAGCTTCTCCCCGATCTCGGAGTCGGTGTAGCCCCCCTCGATCAGCTTGGCGACGTAGCGCAGCGCCGCGATGGAACGCCGGCAGGTCTTCACCGAATTGATGAGACTCTGCGCGTCGCCGCAAACGGAGGATTCGCTGCTGGCGACGCGCATGAAGACCTTCTTGCCGAGGTCGTCGAGCTTGTCGTAAAGCGGCTTGATCTCGGGTGGGATCGGCGCGTCCGCCGGGCCCGCCTTGGCCGCGGCGGTGGCCGCCTCAGCCGGATGAGCCGCCGCCGGCGTCTTCGCGCACGCGACCAGCGACCAGCAGCCTGCAACCGCCACGGCGAGCGCAGCCGCACGCGCAATTACCATTCGCGGGTTGGCCAAGCGCATTCGCCGTCTAGGTATAGAAACCATCGCGGTCTAAGTCAACGAATGGACTAGCCGCTCCCGCGCGGAGCGCGGGCGTGCGGCTACCTGAAAAAACGACAGTCGCACACCGCGCCTGCGCGCGGAGCGACTGGGTCAGGCCCATCCGTCGTCGTTGACTCGCACAGCCGTAACCTCTATAAATCGCGAGGCCGTTCACCCCGCCCCAAACGGCACTCGATGACGTCAAACTACCTCGCCACCGCGCTGATGATCCTGGTCGGTGTGGGGTTCGCGTTGCTGCTCACCGCGCTGGCCAAGTACCTGGGCCCGCGCCGGCCGAACAAGGCCAAGGACGTGCCGTACGAATGCGGCTCCGACGTCATCGGCAGCCCGCGCGCCCGCTTCGAGGTGAAGTTTTATCAGGTCGCGATCGTGTTCCTGGTGTTCGACATCGAGACCGCGTTCCTTTACCCCTGGGCGCTCCGCTACCGCGCCCTCTCCTGCTCGGCGCCGCTGGAATCGGGGCTCTGCAACGCCGGCCTGTCGTTCTTCGGGCTGGGCGAGATCATGGTGTTCATGGGCATCCTGGTGGTCGCGCTCGCCTATGTCTGGCGCAAGCGCGCCGTCGGATGGGAGTAACGATGGGATTTCTCGATATCGCGACGACCAAGATCGAGGCGGCGGCCAACTGGGCGCGCAAGTTCTCGCTGTTCCAGTACCCGTTCGTCACCGCCTGCTGCGGCATGGAGTTCATGTCGGTCGCCGCCCCCAAATACGACATCGCCCGTTTCGGCGCCGAGTTCCCCCGCTTCTCGCCCCGCCAGGCCGACCTGCTGATCATCGTCGGCACCATCACTGAACGGCAGGGACCGGCGCTGCGTCGCATCTACGAGCAGATGTGCGAACCGAAGTGGGTGGTGGCGTTCGGCGTCTGCGCGTCGACCGGCGGCTTCTACCAGAACTACTCGACCATGCCCGGCGCCGATCAGGCAATCCCGGTCGACGTCTACATCCCCGGCTGCCCGCCGCGTCCGGAACAGGTCCTCGACGGCCTCATCATGCTGCAGGAGCGGATCCAGCGCGGCGAGGGCCACAACCAGGTCGTGATCGCTGCCGAGAAAGCGGCGAAGAGCGCGCAGAAGCTGGGCATCGCCTACGACGTGCCCGCCACCGCGATCCGCCCGCGCGTCGAAGCGAGCAAGGGCTAGCGGCGGCATGGCGCAGATCGTCCTCGATCGTCTGACCGCCGAATTCCGCGGCGGCGAGATCCTCCAGACGGGCTCGCAGCACGGCAACGAGTGGGCGCGCATCCGGCGCGACGCGTGGGTGAAGGTCGCCACGTTCCTGCGCGACGACGCGGTGACGAAGATGGAGATGTTCATCGACCTCACCGCCGTCGACCGGTTCAGCACCGAGCCGCGCTTCGACGTCGTGGTGCACCTTTATTCGGTCAGCCGGAAGCACCGCGTTCGCCTGTACGGCGGCGTGCCCGAGAATGACGCGATCATCGACACCCTCTGCCCGGTGTGGGCGGGCGCCGACTGGTACGAGCGCGAGGCGTACGACCTCTACGGCGTGCGCTTCAAGGGCCACCCGGACCTGCGCCGCATCCTGATGTATCCCGAGTTCGTCGGGCATCCACTGCGCAAGGACTATCCGAAGGAGAAGCGCCAGCCGCTGGTGCGGCGCTCGCAGACCGAGGCGGGAGAATAACCGTGAGCACCGCCGAGCTGGAACCCCGCCGCGTCGTCCTCGGCTTCCAGGACGCCGAGGACCTGGGCCCGCCCGATCTCCCGACCGAGCCCGTGCCGTTGAACATGGGGCCGTCGCACCCCGCGATGCACGGCACCGTGCGCATGGTGCTGGAGGTCGAGGGCGAGCGCATCTCCAGCGCCGACATCCAGATCGGCTACCTGCATCGCTGCTTCGAGAAGGAATCCGAGAACGCGACCTGGACGCAGATCTTCCCCTACACCGATCGCCTCAACTACATCTCGCCGATGCTCAACAACGTCGGCTACGCGATGGCGGTCGAGCAGCTGCTGGGCATCGAGAAGAAGATCCCCGAGCGCGCGCAGTTCATCCGCGTCATCGTCGGAGAGGTGTCGCGCATCTGCGACCACCTGACCTGTCTGGGCGCCAGCGCGATGGAGCTGGGGGCGTTCACCGTCTTCCTGTACGCGCTCAAGGCGCGCGAGTGGCTGTTCGAGCTGCTCGAAGAGGTGTGCGGCGCGCGGCTGACGTCGACTTATTGCCGCATCGGCGGCGTCGCCTACGACCTGCCCGACGGGTTCGACGCCAAGCTGCGCGACATCCTGGCCCGCACGCGCATCGTGATGTCCGACATCGGCAAGCTGCTGGAGCGGAACCGCATCTTCCGCGACCGCATGGACGGCATCGGCATCATCACCCAGGCGGACGCGCTGGCGTACGGCATCACCGGCCCGGTGGGACGATCGACGGGCCTCGCCTACGACGTCCGCAAGGACCACCCGTACCTGGTCTACGATCGCTTCGACTTCGACGTGCCGGTCGGCTCGGTCGGCGACAACTTCGACCGCTACGCCGTTCGCGTCGAGGAGATCGTCCAGTCGATGCGCATCCTCGACCAGGCGCTGCTCCAGATCCCAGCCGGCCCGGTGGTGCTGCAAGACCCGCGCATCGCGCTGCCGCCCAAGAGCGAGACCTACAACTCGATCGAGGCGATGATCGCGCACTTCAAGCTGATCATGGACGGCATCCACGTGCCGCCAGGCGAGGTGTATTCGTTCACCGAGGCCGGCAACGGTGAGCTCGGCTTCTATATCGTGTCGGACGGCACCGGGCGCCCGTGGAAGTGCCGCGTGCGCCCGCCCTGCTTCTCGGCGACGGCGGTGCTGCAGAAGGTGCTGCCCGGCCTGTTCATCGCCGACGTCGTCCCGACCTTCGGCATGATCAACATGATCGGCGGGGAGTGCGATCGCTAATGTCCGACCTTTCTGGCCCGACCAAGCCTGCGCCCGAGATGGTGACCGTCGTGATCGACGGCAAATCGCACGAGTTCTCCAAGGGGACGGTGCTGCTGGAGGCGTGCAACGCCGTCGGCGCCGAGGTCCCCTTCTTCTGCTACCACGCGGGGCTGTCGTCACCCGCCGTCTGCCGGCAGTGCCTGGTGGACGTGAAGGGGCAGCCGAAGCCGGTGCCGTCCTGCTACACGCCCGTCGCTGACAAGATGGAGGTCGCGACCAGATCGCCGCGCGCGCTGGACGTGCGACGGCAGATGCTCGAGTTCACGCTGCTGAACCACCCGATCGACTGCCCGATCTGCGACAAGGCCGGCGAATGCCTGCTGCAGAAGCACTACTTCGACTGGGACGCGAAATACGCCCGCAACGACGGCATCAAGGTCAAGAAGCGGAAGGTGGTCGACGTCGGCCCGCACATCGTCCTCGACCAGGAGCGGTGCATCCTCTGCACGCGCTGCATCCGTGTGTGCGACGAGGTCGCGAAGACCCACCAGCTGGAGATGGCCCAGCGTGGCGACCGCGAGGTGCTGACCACCGCGCCCGGGCACCAGCTCGACAACCCGTATTCGCTCAACACCGTCGACGTCTGCCCGGTCGGCGCGCTGACCGCGAAGGACTTCAGGTTCGCGATGCGCGCCTGGGAGCTGTACACGATGCCGTCGGTCTGCCCGGGCTGCGCGACCGGCTGCAACATCGAGGTCCAGCACTCGCGCGGCCAGGTCTACCGGCTGGTGCCGCGGGTGAACCCCGCGGTCAACAAGCACTGGATGTGCGACGAGGGGCGCTTCACCTACAAGCGCGCGCAGACCGAACGGCTGGTCGCGCCGCTGTCGGACGGCACGCCGGTCGACTGGGACCGCGCGCTCGATGACGCGGGCCGCGCGCTATCCGCCGTGCTGGCGGCGACGCCCAACCAGGTCGGCGTCGTGTTCAACGCGCAGTCGACCAACGAGGACCTGTACGCGCTGGCGCGGCTGGCGTTCGACCACCTGCACATCGGCAAGGCTTACATCGCTGGGCTGGATCAGGGCTGGCACGACGACATCCTGGTGTCGGCCGACAAGAACCCGAACACGGCGGGCGCGATGGCGATCGGCGCGGGCCGGCTGCGCAGCATGCTCGACCTCGCGAACGACCTGAAGGCGGGCGCGGTGACGGCGCTGATCGTGGTCGGCACGCGCGGCGTGCTCGGCGCGGAAGGCTCGCGCGCGGCGTTGCCGCTGGAGCGGCTGCAGGCGCTGATCGCGATCGGCACGCACAAGGACGCCGTCGTGACGGCGGCACACGTCGCGCTGCCGCTCGCCGAGTGGACCGAGGCCGACGGCACGTTCACCAACCGCCTGGGCATGGTCCAGCGCGTGCGCGCCGCCGTGCCGGCCGCGGGGGACTCGCTGCCGGGCTGGGAGATCCTGTCGCACCTGGCGCGCAAGCTCGGCGCCACCATGGAGTACTTCGAGGCGAAGGCGGTCTTCACCGAGGCCAAGCAGAAGCTCCCGTTCATGAAAGAGGCGGACTGGGGACGGCCGATGCTCCCCGTGCAGCTCCGCTTCGCCAACTCACGAGGCTGACGGGCGATGGAATACGGCAGCGTAGCGTTCGAGGCGGTCACCGCCACCATCAAGATTCTGTTCCTGGTGCTCGGCTTCCTGATGCCGCTGGCATCGCTGCTGACCTGGGCCGAGCGCCGGCAGTCCGCGATGATGCAGGACCGGCTGGGCCCCAACCGCGCCAACATCGGCCCGATCAAGGCGTGGGGGATCACGCACTTCCTCGCCGACGCGCTGAAGTTCATCTTCAAGGAGGACTACGTCCCCGGCAAGGCGCACAAGTTCTTCTTCATGTGGGCGCCGATCATGGCGATGGCCCCCGCGCTGATCGTCGCCGCGATCATCCCGTTCGGGCCGGCGCTGTGCTGGGGCCAGCTCACCGAGAAGATCGCGGACGGCGTGTGCGCGCAGCCGGTCCCGCTGCAGATCGCCCGCCTCGACATCGGCCTCCTGTTCTACTTCGCCATCTCGTCGCTGGCCGTCTACGGCGCGACGCTGGCCGGGTGGGCGTCGCACAACAAGTGGGCGATGATGGGCGGCCTGCGCGCCAGCTCGCAGATGATGTCGTACGAGGTGACGATGGGGATGGCGGTCCTGGGCGCCTTCCTGGTCTACGGATCGCTGGAGCTTGGTGAGATCGTCTCGAAGCAGGCGCAGGTCCTCAGCATCGACAGCTTCACGTCGAGCTGGGGGATCTTCCTCCAGCCGCTCGGCTTCGTCCTGTTCCTGACCGCGGCGATCGCGGAGACCAAGCGGACGCCGTTCGACATCCCCGAGGGCGAGCCCGAGATCATCGGCTACTTCGTCGAATATTCGGGCATGCGCTTCGGCATGTTCTTCCTGGGCGAGTTCCTCGAGATCATCACCTCCAGCGCGATCATGATCTCGCTGTTCTTCGGCGGCTGGCACTGGGGCGCTTCGGTCGACGGATTCCTGGCGGCGCACCTGCCCAACTGGCTGTTCGTGCTGGCGATGTTCGGGCTCTGGACCGTGAAGATCGTCGTCTTCTGCATGTTTCAGCTGCTGATCCGCTGGTCCCTCCCCCGCTTCCGCTCCGATCAGCTGATGCGCCTGGGCTGGCAGCGCCTGCTGCCGATCTCGATCGCCAATGTCGTCGTCACCGCGCTCATCATTCTGATGGCGCAGTCCTGGAAGTAAGGAGCTCAATGAACCCCTCTCCCACCTCTCCCCGCTTCGCAGGGAGAGGGTTTATCGATCTTGGAGGTTGCTCATGGCGGTAGGGGTGAAAGTCGTCAACCGCCCGGGCAGCCTGAGCCAGCAGATGTTCCTGCCCGCGATCGCCGAGGGCCTGGGCGTCACGTTCCGCCACTTCATGAAGAACTTCTTCGGCAACGTGACGGGCAACCGCGCCAAGACCGACATCGCGACCATCGAGTATCCGGAGCAGAAGAAGGCGTACCCGGAACGCTTCCGCGGCCTCCACCGCCTGATGCTGCGCGACGACGGCCAGGTGCGCTGCGTCGCCTGCATGATGTGCCCGACGGTCTGCCCCGCGCACTGCATCACCATCGTCGCCGAGGAGGCGCCCGACGGCAGCATCGAGAAGCGCCCCGCGATCTTCGAGATCGACGAGCTCCGCTGCGTCGTGTGCGGGCTGTGCGCCGAGGCCTGCCCGTGCGATGCCATTCGCATGGACACGTCCGAACACGCCCATCCGACCTACCGCCGCGTCGACGCGATCCTGGACAAGCAGGAGCTCATGTCGCGCGGAACGGCCTCGTCCGCGGTGCAAGGGGGCGTTGGCGGATTTTGGCGTGAAAAAGTCGCGAGCGCGCCGCAAACGCCTCCCAGCGGTGACGTCGCGCCGCTCGGCCCGCCGCCCGGCGCGACGCCGATGGCCGATCTGAACCGCAAGTAACCTCCAGCGCGCGAATCGCGCTTGACCGATCGCGGGCGCGTGGCCCATGCTGATCGTGAACCTTCTGCGCGGTTCGACACGGAGAGAAAACTTTTCCCTACAACAGATCACCCGGGAGCCGCCTCTGGCCGATGGATGTGCACGCCCGCGAGTCGGGAAGCCCGATGCGGTCAAAAACAGTGGCTCCCACCTACGAAAGTAGGGAACGGGTATTCTCTCTGACCGGCCGAGGCGGAAGGTTCGACCTATCTACTTTCGCCTGCGCGCACGGATGACAAGCACGGCGGCGACGCCGTTGCCGCCACCCAGCTCACGCACGGCATCGATCTCCAGGCCGGCGGCCCGACAGGCCGCCTGATGGGCGAAAAATGAGTGCACGTGGTGCTCGACCGCGTAGCGCGCGCCGTCGGCGCTGAACGTCCGTCGGTGTCCCGCGCGATGCGCTGACGGGTGAAAGTCTGAATAGAGCAGCGTCCCCCGCGGCGCCAGAACCCGGCCCATCTCGCCGATCGCGCCGTCGAGCCGTCGCAGGTGTCCGACGGCGAGGCCGCAGATGACGACGCCGGCCGCGCCGGTGCGGAACGGCAGCGACGCCAGATCGCCGCGGGCGACGCCGGTCGCGACGCCGGCTCCCGTCCGCAACATCTCCGGTGACAGGTCCATCCCGATCGCGGCCGCGGCGCCGCGGGCGCGCGCGAGCTTCGAATAGCGGCCCGTGCCGCAGGCCAGGTCGAGCACGATCGCGCCCGCGACGTCGGGCAGCAGATCGAGCACCGCCCCCTGCTCCACCTGCATGAACGGGTTGTGCGCCTCGGCGGCATAGCTCGGCGCCCAGCGCGCGTACGCCTCCTGCACCGGCAGCTCGACGGGCGGGGGCGGCACCCACATCGAACGGAGAATCTTGCTGACCCGGTGAAACATCACATCGTCCGTCAGGACAGCTGCGCGAGCGCCGGCGATGGAAAGGCGGTCGGCAAGGTCGCGACCAGCCGATCGACGAGTGCGTGCAGCCCGCGCTGCACGTGGACCCGCGCGCCGCCCAGCCGCGTCGCTTCCAGATCGCCCGCCCACGCAAATCGCGGCGCCGCCAGCCGCACCTGCCCCCCGACCATCACCAGCTCCAGCGATCGTGGTTGCGCCGCCAGCAGCGTGTCGATCGCGGTGCCGGCGGGCGGCAGCGCGATCATGTCAGCCGGTGCGCCGACGGCGATGCGCCCGCGCTCCGGCGACATCACGACCTCCGCCGCCTCGGTCGTCACCATCGCCAGCAACCGCTCGGGAGATACCTTCCCCAGCCCGGCGGCGAAGCGCAGCTCGTCGAACAGCGTCACGCTGCCCGTCATCGTGGAATCCGTCGCGAGCGCGATCGGGACGTTGGCCGGCATCGCTTCCACCGCCGCGGTCACGCCGAACAGGTAATGGTTCGACCGCGGGCACCAGACCAGGGCCGCGCCCCGCGCGGCCATCAGCCGCCGCCCGTCCGCATCCAGCGCGACGCCATGCACGACGATCGTGCCCGGGCCGAGCGCGCCCAGCGCATCCAGCCTGCCGATCTCACTCCGGGCGGTGGCGTCGACGCCTTCGGCCAGGTGAATCGCGAACGGCATCCGGGCCCGCGCGTGGCGAGCGCGCGCACCCACGTCCGGATCCTTGGCGAGCGACTCGGCGCACGCCATCGGCAGCCGCAGGCGGACCGGCAGCGAGCCGTCGACGAGAAACCGAACCGCCAGCGGGCCGTGGTGCGCTACGGTGGTCACGCCGCTGAACAGGTTCCGATACGCCCCCCACAGGACACGGTCGCCCTCCGTGATTGGCCGGTGCTGCCAGGCGGCCACCGGGTAGTTGCGGCGCAGGTCGGCGTGCCACTGGTAGCTGTTGCGGTAGGGTGGATTCCCGAGCCGCGGAAGCAGGTCCAGGCTCAGGTGATCGTGCGCGTTGATCAAGCCCGGCAGCAACGCCAGCCCACCCAGGTCGATCACCCGCTCGCCCCCGCGCGGCGCGAGATCCGGCGCGATCTCGGTGATCACCCCGCGCGCGACACGCACCGCCGCCCCCCGCCCCTCCAGGACGGCGCCGCGCAGGACGAGCTCGGAGCGCATGCCCGGAAGCTGCGACCGCCCTGCGTGCGACGGCACGCGGCAAAGCCTGATTCGGGGGATCCCGTCCGGCTAGCGTGAGCGTGAGCGTCAGCGTGTTCGAGTTCGTGTTCGAGGGCGGCCGGCGTGTGCGTGCGCGATACGCGTGACGCGAATCGGGCACGCAAGCCCCCCTCGAACACGAACTCGAACACGCTGACGCTCACGCTCACGCTAGCCGGACGGGATCCCCCGAA
>Ga0111539_10007186_pt1 | contig 14273 bp, 17 predicted proteins | sample RhiMethybrSRZTD1_FD_79667 | JGI IMG/M metagenome (GOLD analysis project Ga0111539, IMG submission 79667) | Populus rhizosphere microbial communities from Tennessee, USA - Rhizosphere MetaG P. TD hybrid SRZTD1 (version 2) (version 2) | ecosystem: Host-associated > Plants > Roots > Rhizosphere >...
GGACTCACCTGGCGACCGGTCTGCCCGATCTGGTCACTGTGGGGCCGCCATCCTTCGTCCGTGACGGCGCGCGTGGCGCCGACGGCTGCATTACCGAATGCCGCGGCGAGATCCTCGACCAGCTTGAAGTTCTCGGGAGCCTTGAGACCGCGGCCGCCGCTCACGATCACCGGTGCATCAGCAAGATCGAGTTTACGCGAATCTCCGCGAATCGATTCGGCGACGACAACGCGCGCTGAGGACGGGTCACCCACCGGCGGCGCGTTTTCGACTCGACCAGCCGCGGGTGATGCGACAGCGGTGATCGCACCTGGGCGCACCGAAACGACAGCGGGCGTCGCGGTCAGCTTCATGGTGGCGACAATCTTTCCCGCGTACACGTAGTGCGTGACCACCGCCGCGTCACCATCCAGCGACACAGAGAGGCAATCCGCAGCGAGCGGAACGCCGAGCTTTGCCGCGACGCGAGGCGCGAGATCCTTCCCCTGTGCAGACGCACTGAAGACCGTTGCCCGATACCCGCCTGACTTCGCCCGTTCCGCGACAAGCGCGGCGAGCGCTTCGGCGTTGTACTCGGCGAGCGCCGCGTCTTCGGTGACGAAGATCGTCGCTGCGCCATGTTCGGCCAGTGAACCAGCCTTGCCGCCGATGCCAGGTCCGCCAGCCAGCACGGCGTGCACTTCGCCGCCTGCCGCCAGCTGCCTGGCGAGCGTCAGCGCCTCGAACGCCACTTTCCGCAATTCACCGGCGCGCGACTCCGCAAAAACCAGAATGTCAGGCATCAGAGTACCTTCGCCTCCTGCTGGAGAAGGCGAACCAGCTCCGGAACCGCGGCGGCACCCTCACCGATGATTCGTCCCGCCTGCCGCTCCGGTGGAAGCTCCATCTTCGTAATCGTCAGGCGCGCGGGGCTGAGTTGTGCGGGCTTCATGTCCATCGGTTTCTTCTTCGCCGCCATGATGCCCTTGAGCGACGGATACCTCGGCCGCGCGATGCCCTCGTCGATCGACGCGGCGCCCGGCAGCGGGAACGTCACCATCTCCGCCCCGCCCTCCACCTCACGGCGCGCGATGCCCTTCGCGCCCTCGAACGACAGCTTCGTGCACGATTGCACCATCGGGATGCCTAACAACTCGGCGGTCATCAAGCCCACCGCGCCGCTGGCCGTGTCTGCGGCCTGCTTGCCGAAGAGCACGAGGTCGTAGCCGCCGCCTTTCAGCTCGTTGGCCAGCGCCTGCGCGATGGCGAAGTTGTCGACCGGAACGCTGTCCACCTTGAGATGCACGGCGCGGCTTGCCCCCATGGAAAGCGCCTTGCGCAACGTTTCCTGGACGGCGTCGGTGCCAAGACAGATGACCGTCACTTCACCGGTGCCAAGTTTCTCGGTGGTCTGGAGCGCGAACTCGACGGCGTATCCATCAAAGTCCGACATGTCGAACTTGAGGCCGGCCTCGTCGACGGCGGTGCCGGACGCCGCGATCCTGAACTTCACGTCCATTTCGGGGACGCGCTTGATGCAGACGGCAATCTTCACAGGGTCGTTCTTCCCGTAGTATTGGGGACCGTAAAACTAACCGCCCGCCCCCAGGAGACGCAGTCGTGAAATCCCGCCACCCTGAACTGGCAGACGCGCCGCCGTCGAATGCTTTCGAGTGTCGCGACCGGATCCGTTGGGCCGACAGCGACCCGATGGGGATCATCTTCTACGGGGCGTATATCCGTCTCATTGGTGTTGCGGAGAGCGAGATGTCGCGTGCCTGCGGACTGCCAGTCCATACGCTTCGACTCGAACGCGGCGTGTGGATTCCCAGGAAGGCGTTGCATCTCGAATTCCATTCCGCGGCAGAGCTCGAGGAGGAGATGCTCATCAAGTCGTGGTTCGGGCGGATCGGAACGACCGCGCTCACGATGCGCTTCGAGTTCTATCGCGCTTCCGACGAGGTGCATCGTGCCAGCGGGTCGCTCACCGTCGTGAGCGTGGACCGCGATTCGATGACCCCGCGCCCGATACCGGACGACGTAAAGCAGCTGCTGCGTCGTTTCGCTAGCCAGCGACCAGGGACTAGCGACTAGCGATCGGCTGAAAAGCGCTGTTGGTCGCTTGTCGCTGTTCGCTGATCGCTGTGCTTCAAGGCCAGGCGTCGAGCAGCTTTCTGACCGCGAGGATCTGTCCGACGTGATAAGCAGTGTGGTCTACGGATACCAGGATCGTGCGGAGATACGTCTGCCCGGTCCCCCACGGGATCTTCGCCGTCAGGTCGATCGACGGACGCATCGCAATCTCCTTGAGATGCTCTCGATCGTGGAGCACCGCCGCGATGCTGGCATCCCACGCCGCGTCATTCGCCGGCGCCGGCGTCGTCGGCCAGTACTCGTCAGGCCACTTGTACTGATGGTAGTCGGCCCGCTCCATGAAGTCCGCGAGGTCCTCCTGCGCAATCCGGATGTGCTCAACGAGTTCCCACACCGAATGCGGAAAGTTGCCGGGACGTTTCCCGCGAAGGTCGGAGTCGAGGTTGGCAACGGCGGCGTCGAAGGTGGCGTGGGCCTCTTCCCAGGCAAGAGAGCGTGCGATGATGGAGCGGATTTCAGTCAGGTCATTGGCCATCGCGAACTCCGGAAGATTGCAGAGTGCAGAATGCAGAGTGCAGAATGCAGAACTAACCGCGATGGGCGAATCTGAGTTCCGGATCGTCGTGCGCAACCATTCTGCAATCCACAATCCGCAATCTGCATTCGATGACTCGCCCAGTTGCCCTGATCACCGGAGCCTCCGCGGGGCTGGGTCGTGAATTCGCGACACAGCTCGCTCGCGACGGCTACGATCTCGTGCTCGTTGCGCGCGATGCCGGCCGACTCGAGGAACTCGCGCGTGAGCTGAACGAGCGATTCGGAGCGAAGTCCGAAGTCCTGTGCGCCGACCTGGCCATGGACGACGACGTCACGCGCGTCGTGGAGCGCATCGATCGGTCACCCATCGACCTTCTTGTGAACAACGCCGGATTCGGCACAAAGGGATCTCTCGCCCGAGCGTCGCGCGACGAGCAGGAAGCGATGTTGCGCGTTCATGTGCTGGCAACGCACCGGCTGGCGCAGGCCGCCGCGCAGACGATGGTACCAAGGCATAGCGGCGCGATCATCAACGTCGCGTCTGTCGCCTCCTTTCTCGCCAGTCCGGGCAACGTGAACTACAACTCGACCAAGGCCTGGCAGCGGACCTACATCGAAAGCCTGTCGCTCGAACTGCGCGGCACGGGCGTCTACGCGCAGGCGCTTTGCCCGGGATACACGCACACGGAATTCCACCATCGCGTCGGCGTCGATAAGAAGCGCATCCCGGACTGGCTGTGGCTGAACGCAGACCGCGTCGTGGCGGATTCCCTTGCGGCGGTTCGCCGACAAACGCCGGTGGTCGTCGTTCCAGGTAAGCGCTACAAGCTCATCGTCCTGTTGGCCCGTTACCTGCCCGGGTGGATCAAGCGACTCCTCTTCTCGATGCGTAACCCGCCGCGTGACTCTGGCGGTCGAACCCAGTGAAGCGTATCGTCTTGCACCCATTGCCCTCAACGGAGCCACCATGCGCCGCTACCTCTTCGTTGTTCCCTTCCTGTTCGCCTGCGCCAAGGGCGAGAACGCCCCCGCCGACTCGGCGGCGGCTGCCACCGCCCCCGCCGCGCTCACCGAGGCCGACGTCGCCGGCAACTGGTCGGGCAACCTGATGATGGAAGGTTCGGATTCGGTCGTTGCAACGTGGACTGAGGTATGCGGCAGCGGCACATGCCGCCTTGTGGTCAGCACCGCTCCGAAGGACACGGTCGTTGGCACGTACATGATCATGGGCGACAGCGTGATGTACACCGTTGCCGCGCACCCCGACGCGTCGCAAAAGGGTGCAATGGTCACGGAAGCCGGCAGCGGCCATATCACCGCCGGCACGCTTACCGGTTCGGGCAGGGCCATGCTTGCCGCCAAGCCTGATTCGATAGTGATGCGCTACAAATTCACTGGAACGAAGGCCCCCTGACGATTACACGATTGATGAATCAGACGCTCATAGGAGAAAACATGCGCCGCTATCTGCTCATAGTCCCCCTGCTGTTCGCCTGCGCCAAGAAGGAAAACGCTACTGCCGATTCCGCCGCCGCAGCGGCAGCGCCGGCCGCGCTGACGGACGCCGACTTCGCCGGCACCTGGACAGGAACCGCCAAGCTCGAAGGCACCGATTCAACGATCGCGAACTTCACCATCACGTGTGGCAGCGGTTCGTGCCGTCTTGTGACTGCCGAGGCGCCGAAGGACACCGTGGCGTCGACCTACGTGATCGCTGGTGACAGCGCGACCGGTACTTCAGCGGCTTATCCCGAACCTGCGATGAAGGGAACCATGGTGGTTGATCACTGGGTGGCGCGTCCTTCAGGCACGAATATCAGCGGCCACGGCTGGGGCACTCTGGCGGACAAGCCGGATTCTGTCGCCATCCGCTACACGTTCACGGGAGCGAAGACGCCGTAATCTGCCAGACGAAAGACGGCAGACTTCAGACTTCAGGGCAGTTGAAAGGCTTCAGGTGTCAGGGAGGAGAACTCCCTTGAACCTGAAGCCTTTTTCCTGCCCTGAAGTCTGAAGTCTGTAGTCTGAAGTCTCGTTCAAAAGCAGTGCTACGACGTGCTTACTGGAAAAGGCGAAGCGTTCCTCTCAGGTTGACACACATGACGCATCGCTGCCGGGTTCTTCCGCTCATCCTGGCTGTCGCCCTCAGGGCGCCACTGATCGCGCAGGACCTCCCGGCCGACAGCGTGGTCCGCGCCATCATCAAGCAACGCGTGGATACCGGTCGTTACGCAGGCGTCGCCGTCGGTCTGGTGAGCCGCGACGGCAAGCGACAGGTGACCACGTACGGGCCGCGCGCCGGCGTGACGCCATTCGACGGCAACACCGTGTTCGAGATCGGCTCGATCACGAAGACGTTCACCGCCGCGATCCTTGCCGACATGGTGAAGAAGGGCGAGGTGTCGCTGGACGATGCCGTCGCAAAACACCTTCCACCGGGAACGAGGATCCCGCAGCGCGACGGCCGGCAGATCACTCTGCTCGACCTGGCAACGCAGTCGTCAGGCCTGCCGCGCTTGCCCGACAACCTCGAGATCGCCGACCCCGAAAACCCGTACGCGACGTACACGCGCGAGCGCCTGTTCGAGTTCCTCGCCCGTTATGAACTGCCGCGCGGCGTCGGCGAGAAGTACGAGTACTCGAACCTGGGGCTTGGCCTCCTTGGCGAGGCCCTCTCGTATCGAGCGGGAAAGTCGTATGAAGCGCTGGTCACCGAACGGATCCTCACGCCGCTCGGGATGCGCGAGACGCGGATCACGCTGCCGCCCAACCTGCTGGCGCGAGTTGCCCCCGGCCATGACGAAGCGGGACACGTCGCCGGACTCTGGGACTTTCCCACACTCGGCGCTGCCGGCGCGCTCAGGTCGACCGTGAACGACATGCTCAAATACGTGAGCGCGAACGCCGACTCGACCTCAAAGCCGTTAGGCACCGTGTTGGCGATGACGCACGCGAGTCGTCGTCCGGGTCCTGCCCCCAACCTGACCGTTGGTCTCGCGTGGCATCGCCTCGCGACGCCGGCGGGTCGCACGATCGTGTGGCATAACGGCGGCACCGGCGGATACCGGAGCTTTGCCGGCTACGATGAGGCGTCTGGACTGGGAGTCGTCGTGTTCGCGAACACGTCCACCAGCGTCGATGACATCGGCATGCACCTGCTCGACGAGTCGATTCCGTTGTCGCCGCTGCCGAAACGTCGCATGGCGATCACGTTGCCGCCGGCGACGCTGGACCGGTTCGTCGGTGAGTACGTCCTGGCGCCTGCGTTTTCCATCACCGTCACGCGCGAACGCAACATCCTCTACGCGCAGGCGACCGGGCAGCAGAAGCTCCCCATGCTGGCCGAAACCGACACCAGCTTCTTCTTCGCCGCGATCGACGCCCAGCTGAGCTTCACCAGGGACTCCACAGGCGCCATCACGGGTCTCGTGCTTCACCAGAACGGTCAGCAGATCCCGGGTCGAAGGAAATAGCCGCTGAATCTGCACTGACCGGCGAGCCGTAGTCCGGGCATGTCAAACGCACCTGCACTGTCGCTCGAGGAGTACCGGGCCCGGTTTTCGCGCAGTCCGTTCCTTGCAATGCCGATCGCCGGAACGATCGCCTGGACCGCAATCGGAATCGCCGGCCTGCTACTCCCGACCAACCTCGCCGCGTGGGCGCTCTTCATCGGCACCGGGATGATCTTCTCGATCGGGCTCGTCGTCGCGCGATTCACCGGTGAAGACCTGCTGGGGAAGGAGCGACCCGGCAATCCGTTCGACAAGCTGTTCATGCGCGCCGTCGTGATGAGCTGGCTCGTGTTCGCGATCGCCATCCCGTTTTTTCGGCTCGACCCGACCTCGCTTCCCCTAACGGTTGGAATCCTGGCCGGCCTGATGTGGCTTCCGTTCGGATGGATCATCAACCACTGGGTCGGAACATTTCACTCGGTGACGCGCACCATCCTGTGCCTCGCCGCATGGTACGCGTTCCCCGATAATCGTTATGTGGTGATTCCGTTCGTGATCGTGAGCATCTACCTCATCACGATCGCGGCGCTCATGAAGCGAGGGATCCCGGATGCTCGATTCAGGATGCGAAGTACTCGAATTCCCGAGTCAGGAATCGAGAACCTGGAATCACCGTTCCCGGGGTAGTGTCGCGAGCCTGACGCGGTACTCCGGGTCCGCGTCCCCTATTGCCGCCGCAAGCTCGAGCGCATCGACATCGAGCCGTGCGGCCAGTGTCAGCGCCACATCGACGTCACGCGTCGCCACTGCGTCCTGCCCGAGGACCCGCCGGATCGAGGAGAGAACGTTGCTGAGCGAGTGACGGGCGCGCTGTTCGTCCTGTTCCCCCCAGAACATCCCGATCAGCGTGTCGCGGGTCATTGGCCGTCGCGTCATCGCCAGCACCGCGAGGACCGCGAGCTTCGAGCGACGGCGCGCCAGGGCGCCGTCATCCTCACCGGCCTCTCCTTCGAGGGTTAGCCGACCAAGCGTGAGGAGTCGGAAGCGTTTGTCCCGCAACATGTTGACGCGATGAAGAGCGGGTGAGGCGCGCGCGTATCCTGCTCGACGCGAAGGGGAACATAGGCCCCCAGCACCTCGCCGCCAGAGAGTCGCGGAATCGCGACGGAGTCCGAGAAGCGGCAAGGAAACGATTTCAACGAGGAGGATCGATGTACCGCAGGATGAAGAGAGCCGCCATGGCGCTGGTGATCGCCGCCGCGGGAACCGTCACCATCAGTTCGATCTTGCCGGCCCAGCGCGCGGCTGCCGAATCGCAGGACAGCCGCACGCGCGGCCTCGTGTTTGGCTTGAACACCATCACGGCTCAGGGCATCGCCATCACCAACGACGAGATCGGGATCAACTTCCGCACGGGTTCCGGCACCGGCGCTGGTGTGATGGTCGGCTGGGGCGTGAATCGTTTCCTGACGACGTACGTCTCGATCGATGTCGCAAAGCAGAAGTCCACCGTCGAGGACTTCGAAGGAGACTTCGGTCTCGTGCACGGCGAGTTTGGCCTGCGCGGGAATCTGGCGATGGGGCGCTCCTCAACGGTGCCGTACGTCAGTGTCGCCGCGGGCGCACGCGCGCTCGCCGCGAAGGTGACCGAACCTGGCGTAGACGAGCCGTACAGCATGACGTGGAGCGGCAACCTCGTGTCGGTTGGCGCGGGCGTCGAGCACTCGTTCTCGCGGTCGACCGCGCTCGATGCCGGCGTGTCCATCGGCTTCGGCAAGTTCGACAAGATCAAGGCCGACGGCGAGGAGCTCCCACTCCCGGTGGACCCGACCCGCAGCATCCGCTTCCGCGCGGGCGTGACGTGGCGGCCGTAACCCGCCTGAACCCATAGACCTCAACTCGAGTTCGAAGCATGTACGCAGACCTGATGATCCTGACGCAGGTGGTTCCCTGGCGACTGGCCCGGGCGCGCCTAACGGGTGTTGTCCTCGCGGCGATGTCGTTGTTCGGCGCCGGATGCGCACCCGCTGGAGACGAGCCGACTGGACCGGGAAACCACCATGAAGGTTTATACGAGCTCTCCAAGATCGACCTGAACCCTCCACCCGTGGTCATTCACCACGGCCCGTGGTACGACGAGTACTCCGGAACGTTCTTCAACCTGTACGTCGTCGAGGTGCTCGGCGGCGAGATCGAGCTGGAAGACAACGAGCGCTTTCACCTGACGCTCACGTCGACGGTGAATGACGACGGCGAGATGCGCGCCGCGGCCTTCACGATCACCGGCAGCTACGAGATCGACGGCGACGAGATCTGGTTTACCGCGGACGATGACAAGCTGGGCACCACGGTCGCGCAAATCGCCGGTGGCGAGATCGTGATGAGGATGGACCCGATGGGCAAGGGTCGTCCCCTCGCATTCGTTTTCGCGAGGTGACCGGTGAACACGCCTAACGTAAGGCGCCGGCGGCCGGTGCAGCGCGTGTGGGCAGGGCTGGCCATCATGGCGGCCCTGTCCACCGGCTGCACCGGCAGGTCGGAGCAGCGGGACCGCACCGGTGGAGACAGCCGCCCGCCGGCGCCGCCGCCAATCGCGATCCCTGAAGACCTGTCGGCAACGGAACTCAGCACGTCGCTTCGGGAAGTGGTGGCATCCGGCGCGCTGGTGGGCCGGCGCGTCAGGGTACGAGGCCGCTGCCTGGCGGCGCAGCGCGAAGGAAAACCGCCGCGCGTTCGCGACGCGTGGCAGCTCTCGGCGGATGGCGTGTTCGTGTACGTCGCCGGTCCGCTACCGCCGGGATGCCGAACCCTGGCTGCCGTGATGGTGACCATCGTCGCAGTCGTCGCCGAGGACACCTTACCGGCACTCGGTGACCTGCCGCCGGCCCCGCGCCGGTTCCTGGTATACGACAGGGAACCTGACCAATGATCCGCTTCACAAGACTCCGGCTGACGCACTCGTCAGGCACAGGCGCGAGGCAGTGCGGTTTACTGCGCCTTCACCTGTGCCGGATTGCGTTCGCGCCTACCCAGGGAACGCGCACTTCTCCCGTTTCCCATCTCCCATCTCTTCAGAAGCCACCGAAGTGGATGCCGAAGCCGGCCAGCCGGACTTTTTCCCTGAAGAACTGGCCGTACGGTGACGGGCCGGTGTAGAACTCGGCGAAGATTCCCCAGCGACGACTGGTGGGGTCAGTGCCTCCTGCCCGGTCGTATTCGAGCCCTGCGCGCGTGCTGATCGCCGGTTTCCAGTCCTGCTCCCCGGACGACTTGACGTCGCCGGCGGCGACCAGCCGGAATCCGCCTAACGATCCGAGCGGGATCACGCGGAACGCCGGTCGGAGCTCGAGGCCGCCGTGCGCGACGTAATGGTCGAGATCCTCCGGCGACCGCATGAAGAGGTATTCGCCACCACCATAGAGGCGAAGCGCGCCGGCATCGGCGGACAGCAACCACTCGAGCGACTCGAACGAGAGGTTCTCGCGATCCTGCCGGTCGGGTGGCTCGCGCAACAGGTATTCGTCGCCCAGGTGCGAGCTCTGGTGGTAGACACGAATTCGTGTCGAGAACCAGCCATGCCGGATCGTGATCGGCAATCCGACGATGTAGTCGGCGTTGAGCAGGTCAAACGACGAAGTGCCGAGGTCGAACTGCGCAAAGACGCCGGCGCTCAAGGCGAACTGTACGCCGTCGCCGGGTTTGCTGCCCGTCCAACGTCCCAGCCCGAACGCGTCGCCGATACCAACCGAGGCGATGTCGAGCTTTGCGTCGCTCAACCCATCGCCGGACTCGTGGCGAAGTATGCTGGCGAAGGACCTCGTGGCCTTTGGGTCAGCGACCAGCGGGCAGAAGACGTCGCCCCGCGGGAGCGGGACGTATCCTTTTTCGCCCGCTGGAGTGGCAACGCCGCAGCGCGATGAAGCGGACGTCTGCGCGTTGACCGGCGCGACGAGTGTGAGCCAGCTCGCGAGTCCTGAAAGGAAAAGAGATCGACGCATGGTTGATCTAGCACTCCCACGCAGCAACGGTTCCACCCGACGCCGCGGCGCGCGCCCGTTGCTGGCTTCAGCGAGACCCAGCAAGACGACGGGCCGCCTCGAGAAACGTGCCGTCCCAGTACTCGGCGTAGCCCAGCCGGCGATCGAGCAGCTTCCTGCTCATGGCCCACTCCTGGAACGCACCGAATGCAACCGTGTCGATGCCCGCGGTGCGAAACGGCGGCCAGCACGAACGCGAAAGCACCTCAACGGGATCGCCCGTTGCCGCCGAAACAATCGCCAGGTTCCGCTCGGTCTTCCCAGCGGCGTACGCCTCGATACCATCGAGGTACGCTGCCATGAAGCGCTCGCCGATCGCGCGATCCCGGCTCATCAGGCGGTCGCCGAAGATCACGAAGCCGTAGGGAAGTCCAGGCACGACCTGCGCCGCATCTCTTACCACATGGTTTCCCGCGGCCACCAATCGGCTCACGGCTGGTTCGGTCGTCGCCACGAGGTCAATGCTTCGCCCGCTCAGCGCCTCGATGTGCACTGACGTCGGGAGGTGATGAACTTCCAGTTGATCGAGCCTGATCCCTGCCGCCCTGAGCGCGCTGTCAGCGAAGTATTCGATCGCGGCCGTTGCGCGGCTCGGCGATATCCTGCGGGCGGTCGTCAGGTCGATACCCGGTCGGCCAATAACCGCCATCTGGCTGCAACCCGTGTCCGGCACGGAACCCTTGTCGGCAACGAGACGCACTTTTGCGCCACGCGCAATCGCGTTCAGGACTCCGGGGCTGCCTGGCCCCGCGAGCGCGTCGATTACTCCGGAAACGACCAGCGGCGTACCCGTATTGCCATCCGCCATCAGGACCAGCTCGAGCTTGATCCCGTGGCGCGCGAAATACCCCTCTTCCTGGGCGATGAAGATCGGGGCGTACGACACGTACCGCTGATATCCGAGCCTGACGACATCGAGCGAGGATTCTTCCCCACCGCTGCAGGCCGCCATCGCCAGTAACAGCGCTGCAATCCGCCTCACGATGGATCCCCCGCGAATGCGTGTGCGACGCCGTCGCGCAGCTTCCGTGTCGCGAGAACTCCGCCGGGCAGCGCCAGCCATGTCACGAGATAGAAGAACACAAACGTCGTCGCCGCCAGCAGGAAGCCCGGCAGGTGGTCCCGCGCAGGAAGGACTGGGTGCGCCAGCGTCAGGAGGAGCGCGGCGATACCCGATGCCGTCACTGGCCGCCAGGCCAGTGCGATGAAATCGCGTCCCCTGATGGCGGAACCACGCAGGCAGAACGTCACCGTGGGAATCATCAACGCCGCGGTCGCGCCCGCAAATGCCCACGCCACGCCGTTCACGCCGCGCATCGCACCGATTCCGATGGCGAGCAGCATGATCGGCGTCGTCGTCAGGCTCCAGTGGAACTGCTGGCGCGTGCGTCCTTCGGCCGTGTAGAGCCACATCGTCAGGCGGCTCAGCGCGTCGCAGAACGCGGCGCCGCACATGATCCGCACCAGCGGGATCGCCTCCAGCCAGCGCTCGCCTAACAACACGCGCACCGCTCCGTCGGCCTCGATGAAGATGAACGCAATCACCGCCAGCGGCGGGATGAGGAACGCCATCAGTCCCTCGCGACAAAACTCGCGGAATCGCTCGACGTCGGCCCGGGCCCGGCTCAGCGACGCCACCATGACATCGGTCATCGACTGGAACAGCTCGTGGAACGCATACCAGGACCAGCGCCGCGCGCTGTCGTAGAGGCCTAACGGGCCGGCGCCGGCGACGTATCCGACCACCATCCGGTCCGCCTGGCGGCCAACCCAGTACACGCCGCGATTCATCGTGAAGTGTCGCCCGTATTCCGACAGGTGCGTCACCACCGACTCGTCGGCGCCGGACCACTCGCGCGGATCGGGGCGCCACCGCGAGACGGTCCACGCCCCGGCGCAACGCACGGCGTCCCAGACGACCCACTGCAGCAGGAGCGCCAGGTGCCCGGCGCCTGACGCGGCGGCCGCGATCGCGGCGATCGTGCCGGCGAGCATGCCCGACACGCTCACCATCGTCAGGATACCGAATCGCAGCTGGCGCTTGAGCAGCATCTCATGAAACGTCCCGAGACTCTGCACCGTGAGGCTTCCCGCCCAGATCGCGGTCACCAGCGCCACGCGCGGCTCGCGGTAGACCGCCGCCAGCACGGGTCCAAGCAACGCCATGCCGCCGAGCAGGACCACGTTGTAGCGCAGCGCGATCCAGTACAGCCGGCTCACCTGTCGTGTGTCGAGTCGTTCCGCGTGCAGCAGCGCGAAGTGCAGTCCCCGGTGCATCGTCATCGTGGCGACCGTGGTGATCGGCAGGACCATGGCAATGACGCCGAAATCCGACGGCGTCAGCAGGCGCGCCAGTATGGCGACCGAACCGAGACCAATGACGCCTTGCGCCACGCGACCCGCGGCCGCGTTGAGTCCCGATCGCACCGAGCGCTTTCGCAACTCGGCATGCACGGGCTCGAGGGAGAGGAGATCGGCGGTGCTCGACCCCGTGGTCACCGCGAGACGCCCGGGTCGACCTGCCACGGCACTGCGGCGCGGCGGATGAGGCGCAACCCGCCAGTGAGCGCGATTCCAAGCGAGGCGATGACCACGAGCGTCGCGTACAGCAGCTCCACGCGCAGCGTTTCCCACGCCAGCCACACCTGCGCGCCGAGCCCGCGATCGGCCATCACGATTTCGGCGGCGATGGTGACGAGCAGCGTGACGTTCGCCGCCAGCCGGAGCCCGCTGAACACGAGCGGCAAGCTTGCCGGAAGTACGACCCGCCGGAAGAGGAGGTACTTCGACGCGCCGTAGTTCTGCGCGACCTCGAAGTAGATCGGGTTGATGGCACGCACACCCGCCATCGTGTTGATGAGCATCGGGAAGAACGCCGCGACCGACGCGACCGCGATGTGCGACGCTTCGCCGATGCCGAGGAAGATCATGAGCAGCGGCAGGATGGCGATCTTCGGGATCGGGTGGAGCGCGGCAAGGATGGGGTCGAGCGCGCGCCGCAGCCCGCCGGACCAGCCCATCGCGAGCCCGAGCAGCAGCCCGGGGATCGCGCCTAACGCCATGCCGGCCAGCGTTCGCGTGACCGTCGCGACGACGTGCATCGTCATCTCGCCCGACGCGAACGAGGCCACGAGCGTGCGCCCGATCACCATCGGCGACGAGAAAAGGACGGGCTTCAGGACACCGAACCGGGCCAGCACCTCCCACACGAGGAGCAGGCCTGCCGCGACGAGGATCGGTACCATGAGCCCCGCGTCCGCCGGGCGACGGACTTCGGGCTCGACGTCCGGAGGCACGGCAACCGCCGATGCACCGCGCACCACGGGGGTCGGACGTTCGGTCGTCGCCGTCATTCGGCTCGCACCAGCAGTCCGCTGCGCACTTCTTCTTCCAGCAGGGTCCAGATCCGATCGGCAAGCTCCGCGACCCCGGGCTGTCTTCGCGCCAGGTCGCGCGGCCGGGGGTGCGGCACGACGATCTCTTCGCGGATCGTGCCCGGCCTGCCGCTCATCACCAGCACGCGATCGCCCAGCCGCACCGCTTCCTCGATGTCGTGCGTGACGAACACGACGACCTTGCGATCGTCCCTCCAGAGCCGCATCAACTCTTCCTGCAGGACGACCTTCGTCTGCGCGTCGAGCGAGCCGAATGGCTCATCCATGAGCAGGATCGGGCGGCCGGACACGAACGCGCGCGCGATGCCAACGCGCTGTCGCATCCCGACCGAGAGTTCATGGGGGTAACTCGAGGCGAATGCCGACAGTCCCACGCGATCGATGAACGACCGCGCGCGCGCGCGACGCTCGTCAGGCGGCACGCCCTGCATCTCGAGACCGAAGGCGACGTTGTCGACGACGGTCATCCACGGGAAGACGCCATGCTCCTGGAAGACGAGCCCCGTGTCGCGCGGACCGTTGCCGTGGCCATTGCCCTTGAACTCGATCCTGCCTGACGACGCGGGAAGCAGCCCGGCGATGATGCGCAGCAGCGTCGTCTTGCCGCAGCCGCTCGGCCCGACGATGCTCACGAACTCACCATCGGCCACCTCGAGCGTCACGTCCCTGAGCGTGACCAGGTCGCCGCCGCCTCGAAGCGGGTAGCGGTGGGTCACACGATCGCAGGCGAACGCGGTGGTGCTCACGGCTTGCGTGCAATCTCCCGGTTGGCGTGATCA
>Ga0111539_10007187_pt1 | contig 14272 bp, 14 predicted proteins | sample RhiMethybrSRZTD1_FD_79667 | JGI IMG/M metagenome (GOLD analysis project Ga0111539, IMG submission 79667) | Populus rhizosphere microbial communities from Tennessee, USA - Rhizosphere MetaG P. TD hybrid SRZTD1 (version 2) (version 2) | ecosystem: Host-associated > Plants > Roots > Rhizosphere >...
AGCCCCGCCATCCCGCAGGGATTGATGCGCCGGAACGGCTCGAGATCCATGTCGACATTGAGCGCGAGCCCGTGGTAGCTGCAGCCGCGCCTGACGCGGAGCCCGATGCTCGCGAGCTTGCGGCCATCGACGTATACGCCGGGCGCCTCGCGCCGGCCGGCAGCGGCGATGCCGTGTCGCGCCGCGAGCGCGATGACCGAATCCTCCAGTGCGACGACGAGCTCGCGCACGCCGATGCCGCGGCGCCGAAGGTCGACGAGCGCATACATCACGAGCTGGCCCGGACCGTGGTAGGTCACCTGTCCGCCGCGGTCGATGCCGACTACCGGAATGTCGCCCGTCGCGATGAGGTGCTCCGACTTGCCGTTGAGACCCTGCGTGAAGACCGGATCATGCTCGAGGAACCAGAGCTCGTCGGGCGTTTCCGCATCGCGGGCGTCGGTGAAGTCCTGCATCGAGCGCCAGGTGGGCTCATACCCCGCGCGTCCGAGGTGGCGGACGATCGTGTTCACGCCGCCTCGACGATCTCGGCCTCGACGCGCTTCACGGCCGTGAGCGAGTTCGACACCGGGCAGCCCTTCTCCGCCTTTTCGAGCAGGTGCTTCGCGCGCGCGGCGTCGCTGCCCGGCGGCACGACGAGCCGCACGCGCAGCGTTATTTCCGTGAAACGGCTGTTTCCCTCCGCACGATCGAGCTTGCCCTCGACGTCCGCGGCGATTTCGCGCCACTCGAAGCGCGAGGCCTTCGCGATCGCGCGGAAGGTCATCATCGTGCAGTCGCCGAGGGCCGCGAGCAGGAGCGTCTCCGGCGCCCAGTAGCCGCCGGGCCCGCCCCACTCGGGCGGCGGCAGCGAGCGCAGCTGCGGCAGTCCCTCGGAGTCGAGGCTGACCTCGCCCTCGGGCCTGATCCCGATACGCACTCGGTAGTGATGAGGGAACGGGTGCATCAGGGCGCCGCAATGCCGCAGTTGTCGCCTGCGAGGGCGCGCTCGGCGCGATAGCTCGAGCGCACCATCGGGCCAGACACGCATTCGAGGAAGCCGCGCTCGAGCGCGTCCTCCCGCAGCGAATGGAATTCCTGCGGAGTCACGTAGCGCTCGACCGGCAGGTGGTTGGCGGTCGGGCGCAGGTACTGGCCGAGCGTCAGGATGTCGCAGCCGATCGCGCGCAGGTCGTCCATCGTCCGGCGGATCTCGTCCGTGGTCTCGCCGAGGCCGAGCATGAGGCTCGTCTTCGTCAGCACCTGCGCTCGGTGCCGCTTGGCGTGCGCGAGCACATCGAGCGTCTGGCGGTAACCCGCGCGCGGATCGCGCACCGGGTGCGTCAGGCGCTCGACGGTCTCGACGTTCTGCGCGAACACGTCGACGCCGGAATCGACGACGGTATCGACGTCCGTGAGCACGCCCTGGAAATCGGGCGTCAGGGCCTCGACCGCGGTGCCCGGGTTCGCCACCTTGATCGCGCGTACGCAGGCGGCGAAATGCGCGGCGCCGCCATCCGCAAGGTCGTCGCGGTCCACCGAAGTCAGCACGACATAACCGAGGCCCATCAGCGAGACGGTGCGCGCGGCGTTAGCCGGCTCGTCCGCATCCAGCCAGCCGCGCGGGTTGCCGGTGTCCACCGCACAGAAACGGCAAGCGCGCGTGCAGACCGAGCCCATGAGGAGGAGTGTCGCGGTGCCTGCGTTCCAGCACTCGCCGATGTTCGGGCAGTGCGCCTCCTCGCAGACCGTGCTGAGGCGGTGCTCGCGCACCGTCTGGCGCAGCGCCTCGTAACGCGTGCCCGTCGCGAGCGGCGCGCGCAGCCACCGCGGCTTCGCGCCTGGCGCGAACGGCAGCGCCCCGCTCGACTTCTTGATGCCATCGCGGATCGCGGTGAATCCCTGCGGCGTGACGAATTTCTCGCCGCTCTTCACGCGTCCTTCGACCGCGATCGGAATGCCTTTCAGATCAGCCATTTGTCAGTGTCTCGCGCCCGCGAGACGCCTATTTTAGCCGACGGGGGACGACAGGACCGGGTGCTTCGCCTTGCCGAGCCGGAGCTCGGCGTCGAGCGCCGCGAGGCGCGCGGGCGTGCCGACATCGCGCCAGGCGCCGCCGTAGCGCTGGCCGCTCAGCATTCCTTTCCCGAGCGCGCCATCGAGGAGCGGCTTCAGCGCGAAGGTGCCGGGCGTGCAGCCATCGAACAGGCGCGGGTCGAGCATCGAGACGCCGGAGAACGTGAGCTTGTCCGGGCCCGCGGTGGCGCGGCCTCCGGCCCCGAGGCCGAAGTCGCCGCCCGGATGGTGCTCGGGGTTGTCGACGAGCACCAGGTGTGCGAGCGAATCTGCGGGCGCCTTCAGGCTGCGCAGCGGAAAGTCGGTCCACACGTCGCCGTTCACGACGAGAAAGGGCTGATCGCCGAGGAGCGGCAGCGCCGCGAACAGGCCGCCGCCCGTGCCGAGCGGCTCCGGGCCTTCCTCGCTGTAGCGGATTGCGACGCCGTGCGTGCGGCCGTCGCCGAGCGCCTCCCGGATGCGGTTGCCGTGCCAGGACAGGTTGACGACGACGTCGCGCACGCCGAGGTCGAAGAGTGCGGCGATGTGATACTCGATCAGCCGGTGGCCGCCGACTTCGAGCAGCGGCTTCGGCAGCTTCTCCGTCAGCGGGCGCATGCGCTCGCCGCGGCCCGCCGCGAGGATCATCGCCTTCAACGTGCGTGACTCGCGCGGCGATGGACGGCGCCGAAGGCCGGCACGACCTCGCGCCTCAGGTACACGTCGAAGTCGGCGAGCTCCGGCATCGCGGCCGTCGCTTCGAGCGTGTAGTCGAGCACGCGCGGCAAGTCGCCGAGGTAGCCGGGCTTGCCGTCGCGGTGCCACAGCCGCGCGAAGATGCCGAGCACCTTCAGGTGACGCTGCAGGCCCATGCGGTCGTACCAGCGCAGGAACTCCGCGCGGTCACCGCCGACGTCGATGCCCGCGGCGCCCGCCTTCTCTCGGTAGCGATCGAGCCAGGCCAGCAGACGCTTGCGCGGCCATACGACATAGCAATCCTTGAGCAGCGACACGAGGTCGTAGCTGACGGGGCCGCGCACTGCGTCCTGGAAGTCGATGACGCCCGGATTGCCGTCGTCGCGCACGAGGAGGTTCCGCGAGTGGTAGTCGCGGTGCACCAGCACGACCGGCTGCGCGAGCGCCAGGTCGCAGAGCCAGTCGAAAGCGGCCTTGATCACGGCGCGCTCGGCCGCGTCCGGCGCGAGCGACAGGTGGCGCGAGAGGAACCACTCCGGGAACAGGTCGAGCTCGCGCATGAGCAGCTCGCGGTCGTAGGGCGGAAGCTCCGCGATCGCCACCGAGTCGGCCGATTGCATGCGCACGAGCGCGTCCACCGCATCGGCGTAGAGCGGCTCCGGGTCCGCGCCCTGGCCGAGCGCCTCGAGGTAGTGGTGGCGGCCAAGGTCGCCGATCAGCACGAAGCCCTGCTCCGCGTCCACTGCGATCACCGGCGGCACGTGCACGCCGGTCGCGGCGAGGATGCGTGCGATGCGCAGCCATGGCTCGAGGCTCTCGCGCTCGGGCGGCGCGTCCATCGCGATCTGCGTGCCGCCGCCGCGGTGGACGCGGAAGTAGCGCCGGAAGCTCGCGTCGGCGGACGCGGGCGCGATGCGCTCGACCGGCGGGCCAGGCAGGCCTGCGATCCATCGCTCGAGTCGTTGCAGCCGCAAATCGGCGATGTCGTTCGTTGTCATGCAGAGGGGACGGCCGGGGTGCGCGCATTATAGACTTGCCCGGTCCCGTGATTTTCCGACGAATCATCGCCTTGCTCGCTTCGACCGGCGTCGCTGCGCCGGCCGCCGCCGCCGAATGCGCATGGCCGGGCTCCACCGCGGTGCCCGTCGTCCAGCAGCCGGCCGCGGGTGCTGTCGACGTCAAGGGGCCCGACGAGCTCCCGATCGAGGTCAAGAGCGGCGGCGCCGAGATGTCCCGCGACGGCAACGCGAAGCTCACCGACGGCGTGACGATCACGCAGGGCGACCGCCATCTCAGCGCCGAGTCCGCGACCTACGACGCCGCCGAGCGGCGCTTCGACGTCCAGGGCGACGTCGAGTACCGCGCGCCGGATCTGCGCCTGAAGGGCGGGTCGGGAAGCTGGAACGCGCTCGGCACGAGTCAGTTCACCGGCGCCGAGTTCGAGCTCCCGGAGCGCCCCGCGCGCGGCGCCGCGGAACAGCTCGCGGTGGACCGCGAGGGAGACCTCAAGCTCGATACCGTGCGATTCACGACCTGCCCGGTCGGCAACAACGACTGGGAGATCCGTGCGTCCAACATCGACATCGACCAGCGCACGCAGCAGGGCAAGGGCCGGAACGTCCGCATCGACCTGAAGGGCGTGCCGATCCTGTACACGCCGGTGATCTCCTTCCCCGTCGGCGACGCGCGCAAGTCCGGCTTCCTGTTCCCGTCGTTCGGCAACTCGGACAAGAGCGGCTTCGAGCTCGGCGTGCCCTACTACTGGAACCTCGCGCCGAACTACGACATGACGCTGACACCGTTCCTGCTGTCGCGGCGCGGCGTCGGCCTCGGGCTCGACTACCGCTACCTCACGGAGCGCAGCAAGGGCAAGTTCGGCACCGACTACCTGCCGGGCGACGACCTCGCAGGCGGCGACGACCGCCGCCTCTCGACGCTCGTTCACCGCACGGAATTGACCGACGAGCTGCGCGTCGACGCCGACCTGTCGGACGCGAGTGACAGCGCCTATTTCGAGGATTTCGGCCTCGGGCCCGACGGCACGAGCATCACCTTCCTCGACCGGTTCGTCCACCTCGCGTGGCTCGGCGAGGGCTGGCGGCTCGATGGCCAGGTGCAGGACTTCCAGACCATCGACTTCAGCGTGGATCCGCTCGACCGCCCTTACTCGCGCCTGCCGCAGATCGCGTTCGCCGGGCTCTGGCCGATGCGCGGCGGCTTCGAGGCCTCGCTCGACGCCGAGACCGTCTGGTTCGAGCGCGACGAGGGTGTGACGGGACTCCGCGTCGACGCGACGCCGGGCGTCGCCTGGGCGGTCCGCGGGCCCGGCTATCATTTCGAGCCGAGCGCCGCGTGGCGCGCGACGGCATACGACCTCGCGGATACCGCGCCCGGTACGGACGACACGCCCGACCGCTCGGCGCCGATCGTGTCGCTCGACACCGGGCTCGTGTTCGAGCGCGAAGCCGGCGAGCGCAAGCAGTTCATCCACACGTTCGAGCCTCGCCTGCGCTACACCTGGATCCCGTTCCGCGACCAGGAAGATCTGCCCGTGTTCGACACGGCGCTGCCTGACCTCAACCTCGTGCAGCTCTTCCGCACCAACCGCTACGTCGGTGCCGACCGCCTGGGCGACGCCAACGAGGTCGCCGCCGGTTTCACGACGCGCCTTCTCCGCGCCGAGAGCGGCCAGCAGTACCTGACGGCGACGATTGGCCAGCGCTTCTACCTCGAGAGCCCGCGCGTCTTGCTGCCGGGCGAGCTCGCCGAGCAGCGCAGCGCCTCCAACGTCGTGGGCGAGGTCGAGCTCACCGCATGGCGCGACTGGAGCTCGCGCGTCGCGATGGAATGGGACTACTCGGACTCGAATACGCTGCGCGGCGAGGCGAGCCTGCAGTACCGGCCGAGCCCGGAGACTGTCGCCAACGTAGGCTATCGTTACCGCGAGGGCCTGCTCGAGCAATGGGACGCGGGCTTCGCCTGGCGCCTCTCGCCGACCTGGCAGATCTACGCGCGGCAGGTGTACTCGACGAAAGAGGACAAGTCGATCGACCGCTTCGCCGGCTTCGAGTACGGCGGCTGCTGCTGGAGCGTGAGGCTGATCGCCCGCAACTACGTCTCGAATCGAACCGGCGAGAGCGACAACTCGATCCTGTTCCAGGTGGAACTCAAGGGGCTCTCGTCGGTCGGAACCCGGAACGACACTTTCCTGGAGCGCGGCATTCGGGGATACTCCCCCGCCTCCGGGGACATCCGACCCTGAACCCCCGGGCGAATCCATGAGCCGAATCGCGACCGTCCTCCTGTGCACGTCCCTGCTACCGGGCGCCGCCCTCGCGCAAACGCGGGACATGTCGTCGACCGGCGTGGCCCTCGACCGCGTCGTCGCGATCGTGAACGACGGAATCGTGCTTCAGAGCCAGCTCGATACCCAGTCGGCGACGATCACGGAGCGGCTGCGCACCCAGAACACGCAGATGCCGCCGGCGGACGTGATCCGTCAGCAGGTGCTCGAGCGCCTGATACTCCAGGAGATCCAGGTCCAGCGCGCGGCCCGCCTCGGCGTGCAGGTCTCCGACGAGACGCTGAACGAGGCGCTGCGCGACGTCGCGAAGCGCAACAACATCCCGTTCGAGCAGATGCCGGCGGCGCTCGAGCAGCAGGGCATCGACTACGCGGGCTATCGTGACGAGATGCGGCGCGAGATCACGCTCACGCTGCTCCGCCAGCGCGACGTTTACCCGCGCATCTACGTCTCGCCGCGCGAGCTCGACCAGGCGCTCGAGCGCGACTCGACGCAGGCGAACACCAACACCGAGTACGACGTCTCGCACATCCTCCTCTCGCTGCCCGAGACCGCGACGACGGAGGAGATGGGGAAAGTCGAGAACCTGGCGCGCGAGATCCGCCGGCGCGCGGCTTCGGGCGAGGACTTCGGGCAGCTCGCGCTCGCGTACTCAAAGTCGCAATCGGCGCTTGAGCGCGGCAAGCTCGGATGGCGGCGACTCAACCAGCTGCCGCAGTTCATAGGCGATCTCGTGTCCGCCATGAAGCCGGGCGACGTCAGCGAGCCGGTGCGTACGCCGACTGGCTTCCACATCGTCCGGCTCGACGACACCCGCGGCGGCGACACGGGACCGCAGATGGTCGAGCAGATCCACGCGCGGCACATCCTGATGCGCCCGAACGAGGTGCAGGACGACGCAACGACGCGGCAGCGGCTCTCGGCGCTGCGCGACCGCGTGCTCGCCGGCGAGGACTTCGGCGCACTCGCGAGCGTCACCTCGGAGGACCCCGGCTCCGCGAGCCGCGGCGGCGACCTCGGCTGGAGCTCGCCGGGGACCTTCGATCCGGCGTTCGAGGAGGCTCTGTCGGCCCTCAAGGAGAATGAGATCAGCGAGCCGTTCCGCACGCAGTTCGGATGGCATATCGTCCAGCTTTTGGGCCGGCGCACGCACGACCAGAGCGACGAGGTGCGCCGGCAGCGCGTTCTGACTGCGCTCCGCGAGAGCAAGGTCGACGAGGAGACTGAGCTGTGGCTGCGACGACTGCGCGACGAGGCCTACGTCGAGATCAGGAATCCCTGAGGCGCATCGTCGTCACGACCGGCGAGCCTGCCGGCATCGGACCTGACCTCGCGCTCGCCGCCGCCCTCGCCGACTGGCCCTGCGAGCTCGTCTTCGCCGGCGACCCGGAATTGCTCGCTGCGCGGGCCGTGGCGCTCGGCCTGCCGCTCAAGCCCGTCGCCTGGCGTGAGGATGCGCCGCCCGCGGCGCACCGCGCCGGCCGCCTGCCGGTGCTCGCGCTCCCGCTCGCGCGCGAGGCGACGCCCGGCCGCCCGGATGCCGCGAACGCGCGCTACGTGCTCGCGACGATCGACGCCGCCGCCGACGGCTGCATCGGTGGCCGGTTCGCCGCGATGGTGACAGCACCCGTGCAGAAGTCGGCGATCCTCGACGCCGGCATCGCGTTCCGGGGCCATACTGAATACCTCGCAGCGCGCTCCGGCGGCGCGCATCCGGTGATGCTCCTCGTCGCCGGGAAGCTCCGCGTCGCGCTCGCGACGACGCACCTGCCGCTCGCGGCCGTTCCGCGCGCGATCACGCGCGACCTCGTCGAGCGCACGCTCTCAGTCCTTGAACAGGGACTGCGCGACGCGTTTCGCATCGATGCGCCGCGCATCCTGGTGTGCGGGCTCAACCCGCATGCGGGCGAAAGCGGCCACCTCGGACGCGAGGAAATCGAGTTCATCGCGCCCGCGATCGAGGCGGCGCGCGCGCGCGGCCTCGCGGTCACGGGACCGCTGCCGGCAGACACGGCATTCACACCGGGATCGCTCGCAACCGCCGACGCCGTTCTCGCCATGTACCACGACCAGGGGCTGCCGGTGATCAAGCACGCGGGATTCGGGCATGGCGTCAACGTCACGCTCGGCCTCCCCTTCCATCGCGTCTCGGTGGACCACGGGACGGCGCTCGACCTCGCCGGCACCGGCCGCGCCGATCCCGGGAGTCTGTTCGAGGCGATCCGGCTCGCGCAGCGGCTGGGGGCGTCCTGATCCGCGCGCGCAAGCGCTTCGGACAGCACTTCCTGCACGACCCGGGCGTGCTCGGACGCATCGTCGCGGCGATCGACCCGCGACCGGACGAGCGCCTCGTGGAGATCGGGCCGGGCCAGGGCGCGCTGACGTTGCCGCTGCTCGAGCGCTGCGGGCGGCTCGAGGTGATCGAGATCGACCGCGACCTCGTGCCGCACCTCAAGGAACGCGCAGCAGGACGCGGCGAGCTCGTGGTGCACGAAGCCGACGTGCTCGAGGTCGACTTCCTTGCGCTGCAAGGCGGCGGCGCGCCTCTCCGTGTCTGCGGGAACCTGCCTTACAACATCTCGACCCCGCTCCTCTTTCACCTGCTGGAGTCGCGCGCGGCGATCTCCGACCTGCACTTCATGCTGCAGAAGGAGGTCGTCGACCGCATCGTCGCACCGCCGGGCGGCAAGTCCTACGGCCGCCTCACCGTGATGCTCGCCGCCGCCTGCCAGTCGACCGCGCTATTTCGCGTCGGCCGCGGCGCGTTCCAACCCCCGCCCGCGGTGGATTCCGCATTCGTGCGCCTCGTGCCGCACGCGAAGCCGCCCTTCGAGGTCGCGGATCCCGCGCGATTCGGGCGCGTGGTCGCGGCGGCGTTTTCGATGCGCCGCAAGACGCTCCGCAATTCGCTCCGCGGCCTCGTGGACGCCGGGCGCTTCGACGCTGCCGGAATCGATGCCGGGCGCCGGCCCGAGACGCTCTCCCCTGCCGAGTTCGCGCGCCTCGCGGCGCTATAATGACCGCGCAATGGGCATGTACCGCAGGATTCTCCTGGTCGTGGATCTCGCCGAGCAGTCCGAGCCGATCGGGGCGCGCGCGCGCGACATCGCGTCCCTCACGGGCGCGGAGCTCTCGGTCCTGCACGTCGTCGAGTACGTGCCGGTCGAGCCGATGGGCGAGACGCTCCTGCCCGCCGTGCAGATCGAGGAGGAGCTCGTGCAGCGCGCGACGAAGCGACTTGCGGAGTTCGCAGACAAGCTCGGCATCCCCGAGGACCGGCGCCAGGTCGCCGCGGGCAACATCAAGGCCGAGATCGTGCGGGCCGCGCAGGAGCAGAAGGCCGACCTCATCGTGCTCGGCTCCCGCGAGCGCCGCGGGCCCTCGATCCTCGTCAACTTCACCGAGGACACCGTGCTGCATGCCGCGCCCTGCGACGTGCTCGCAGTGCGCCTGCGCTAGGGCCGCATGGGCGAACAGAAAGACACCCGCATCGCGGTCAACGTCGACACGCGCTACCTCGAGGACCAGTCGGATCCCGGCGAGAGCCGCTACGTCTTCGCGTACACGATCACCATCAGGAACCGTGGCAAGGTGCCCGCGAAGCTGCTCGGCCGCCACTGGGTGATCACAGACGCCAACGGAAAGGTGCAGGAAGTCCGCGGCGAGGGCGTGGTCGGCGAGCAGCCGCACCTGCAGCCCGGCCAGGGCTTCCGCTACACGAGCGGCGCGGTGCTCGAGACGCCGGTCGGCTCGATGCAGGGCTCCTACCAGATGCTCGCGGACGACGGCGAGCGCTTCGACGCGCCCATTCCGGCCTTTACGCTCGCGATCCCCGGCACCATTCACTAGTGGCGCTTTACGCGATCGGCGACCTGCAGGGCTGCCACGCAGAATTCATGGCGCTCCTCGAGCGCCTCAAGTTCGACCCGCGCCGCGACCGGCTCTGGCTCACCGGCGACCTCGTCAACCGCGGGCCGGCCTCGCTCGCGGCGCTGCGCGCGGTGAAGTCGCTTGGCCGCGCGGTGACCGTCGTGCTCGGCAACCACTACCTGCACCTGCTCGCGATGGCCTTTGCGCCGAAGACCGTCAAGCGTCGCGAGCCCGAGCTCGAGGCCGTGCTCGACGCGCCCGACGCGGCCGAGCTCCTCGATTGGCTTGCGGCGCGCCCGCTCCTCCATCGCGACGACGCGCTCGGCTGGACGCTGATCCACGCCGGGCTGCCGCCGCAGTGGACGTTGACGCAGGCGGAGTCCTGCGCACGCGAAGTCGAGAAGGCGCTGCGCGACGATGTCGCGGCGATGCTCGAGGAGATGTACGGCGATGAACCCGACCGCTGGTCGGCCTCGCTCAAGGGTGCGGCGCGATTGCGCTTCACGGTGAACTGCCTCACGCGCCTGCGGTTCGTCGACCACAAGGGGAGGCTCGTGCTCTCGTACAAGGGGACGATCGCGGACGCGCCGGCGGGCGCGATGCCGTGGTTCCGCCACCCGGAGCGCGCGACGAAGGACGACGCCTTCGTGTTCGGCCATTGGTCCGCCCTCGGCTATCTCGCGGAGCCGGGGCTGCGCTGCCTTGATACCGGCTGCGTATGGGGCGGAGCACTCACCGCGCTCCGGCTCGACGAGGATGGCGCGCCGGTGCGGCTGCCTTGCCGCGGCGGCCGGAGCGCCGGCGGCTGATCAGTTGGCCTGACGGGGCTGGGCCTGCGCGGCCTGGTCGACCGGCTGCACGCCGGCGAGGACCTCGAACTTGAGGTTGATGCGGTTGCCGACGAGCTGGTGCGGGATGCAGTTGACGTCGCCTTCCATGGCGCGCGTCAGGAACTTCGGCATGATGGTGTCGCAAAAGATCTCGACGAGCTCGCAGTCGCCCATCTCGAGCCCCCGCGGCGAATTTTTCTTGATCACGACCGGCTTCCACACGCCGAGCACCGGCTCGCCGACGTCCTTGTCGCCCTGTTTCGGAATCGTCGGCGCCCAGAACGTGACCTTCAGGCGCGGGAAGTCCGCGACCTTCTGGTAGCCGTACTCGCAGCCGCGCTCGATGATCTTGACGTCGTCGCGGACGCCGAGGTGCTTGAGCAGCAGCTTGACCTTGCTCTTGAGACCGCCGCAGGTATAGCGCGTTGTGAAGCCCATGTACTGCAGGTCCACCACGTGTTGGGTCCAGGCCGCGGGCTCTTCGTCCGGCGCCTCTTCCTCGGCAGTGACGGGCAGCGCGGCGAGCAGCAGCGAGGCCAGGATTGCGGCGCGAAGCGCCATCGACGGCTCCTCTCGGGGTTCGTAGCTGAGACCCGGGGCCGGCCCGTGGGGTTCCATCGGGTGACTATAATTACACGATCACCGCCATGAGCGACACGATGACCGAGATGCGATTCGAGGCCGGAGGACGGCGGTTTTGGGTCGACTTTGCAAAGCCCGTCTCGATCGCGATTCCGCTTGACTTCTCCGGCCCGCAGCCCGCGTGCTTCGGCGCGCCGCGGGCCGAGTCGCATCCGTTACGCGCGGGCGGATTCGTCGGCGACACGCGTGCCGGCGGCAGCTGCAACTGCGAGCTCGTGACGCTCGCGCCGCATTGCAACGGCACGCACACCGAGTGCGTCGGTCACCTGACCGACGAGCGCGTCGCGGTGAGCGAGCGCCTGCCGGGCGGTCTGCAGCTTGCGCTCGTCGTCACCGTCGCGCCTGTTGCAGCCACCGATGCGACGGATGACAGCGAACCCCCGCCCCAACCCGGCGACCGGCTCGTGACCGCTTCCGCGCTCGATGCCGCCTGCGCGCGGCATGCCGGTCCGCGCCCCGGTGCGCTGGTCGTGCGCACCTCGCGCGGCGGTGACGCGCCGCAGCGCGCCTACGAAGGGCCGGCGCCCGCGCCGTATCTCTCGCGGCAGGCGGCCGCATGGCTCGTCGAGTGCGGGATCGAAACGCTGGTTCTCGACCTGCCATCGGCGGATCGCGCGGCCGACGGCGGACGGCTGACGGCGCACCGCATCTTCTTCGGCTTGCCGCCCGGCTCGCGCGATGCGGCCGCGGCGCGCCGGCCGGGCGCGACGATCACGGAGCTTGCCTGGGTTGCGCCGGGCATCGAGGACGGCTGGTACATCCTCGACCTGCAGATCCCGCCGTTCCTCGCCGACGCGGCGCCGTCGCGGCCGCTGCTCTACCCGGTGCGGGCCGAGTGAGCGCGGACCTCTCGCTCGAGGCCGCGCGCGCACGCGATGCAGCCGACCCTGCGAGTGCGTGGCGCGCCGAGTTCCATTTTCCGCGCCGGCCGGACGGCGACGAGGTTCTGTACCTCTGCGGCAACTCGCTCGGCCTGCAGGCCCGCAAGGCACGGGTGGACGTGCTCGCCTTCCTCGACGAATGGCAGCAACTCGGCGTGCTTGGCTATCACGATTCCGACGCAGACTGGCTGAACCTGCACGAGCGCCTCGCGCCAACGGTCGCGGCGCTCGCCGGTGCCGATCGCTCCGAAGTCGTCGTGATGAACTCGCTAACGATCAACCTGCACCTTCTGATGGCGAGCTTCTACCGACCGACGCGCGAGCGGCACGTCATCCTCATCGAGCAGGGCGCGTTTCCATCGGACCGCTACGCCGTCGCTTCGCAGATCGGTTGGCACGGCGGCGATCCGGCCGCGTCGCTCGTGCAAGTCGGGCCGCGCGCCGGCGAACAGCTCCTGCGGCACGAGGACCTCCTCGCCGAAATCGAGCGGCAGGGTCCGCGACTCGCCCTCGTGCTGCTGCCGGGCGTGCAGTACCTGACCGGCCAGCGCCTCGAAATCGCGGTACTTGCCGACGCCGCGCACCGCGTGGGCGCGGTTGCCGGCTTCGACCTCGCGCATGCCATCGGGAACTTGCCGCTCGACCTGCATGGCTGGAACGCGGACTTCGCGGCATGGTGCTCGTACAAGTACCTGAATGGCGGCCCCGGCGCGACGGCCGGCGCCTTCGTCCACGAGCGGCACTTCGGTCATGCCGCGCCCCGACTCTCGGGCTGGTGGGGCAACGACCTCGAGTCGCGCTTTGACATGGCCGAGCAGTTCAGTCCTTATCGCGGCGCCGCCGGGTGGCAGGTTAGCAACCATCCACTGCTCGGCATGGTGCCGCTCCAGGCCTCGTTCGCGCAGTTCGCAAGAGCCGGATTGACGGCTCTGCGCGAACGCTCGAAAGCGCTCACCGGGTGGCTGGAACAGCTGCTGGATGCCCGCCTCGGTGAGCGCATCGAGATCCTCACGCCACGCGATCCTGAGGCACGCGGCGCGCAGCTTTCGGTGCGCCTGCGTGGGACGCGCGGCGGCGGCCGAGCCCTCTTTGACCGCCTGCTCGCCGGGGGTCTCACCTGCGACTGGCGCGAGCCCGACGTGATCCGGCTCGCCCCTGCTCCGCTCTACAACTCTTATGTGGATTGCTGGCGGGCGGTGGGCCTGATCGAGGCCGAGCTTGACTCCGCACGAGCCTAGGACGGCGCCCTGCTCAGGCGCGGCAGCCCCCCGGTAGACGGGGCTGAGGCGGCCAGAAGGAGGCGGATCAGCCGGGACTGCCCGTGCCGCGACGCCTGGCCGGCCGGAATCAATGAATCCACCAACTTCTCCGGTCGAGCGCCGTATTTGGTAAATTGAAACACCATTGCCGGGCCGTCCAAGGCCCAACTAAGGGGAGAGGCAAGATGGCATCCACGGATCAGAGTTCACCCAAGACCACGATCTGGCTGGTCGTCGTCGGCATCGTCGTGCTGGCCGGTGTGGCCTATGTGGCCGACATTTACCCGCCCGCCGACAAATCCCTGACAGGCTCGGTCGTTCCAGCGGAGCGTTACAGGGCCGAGACGTCGGCAACCAGCTCGAGCCGCCAGGTCCTGGGCGACGAGGCTGTTGCACAGTTCATGCAGACCGACCTGTACCGGCAGATCGTGTCGGATAGGAAATTGGCTGCGGTATTCGCCTCCGACGGGTTCAAACAGGCGCTCGCCAGCGACGGCTTCAAGAACGCGATGGCCAATGACCAGTTCCGCGGCGCACTCGCCAGCGACGGCTTCAAGCAGGCGCTCGCCAGCGACGGCTTCAAGAATGCGATGGCCAGCGACCAATTCCGCGGCGCACTCGCCAGTGACCAGTTCCGTGGCGCGCTCGCCAGCGACGGCTTCAAGAACGCGATGGCCAATGACCAGTTCCGTGGCGCGCTCGCCAGCGACCAGTTCCGTAGTGCGCTCGCCAGCGATGGCTTCAAGAACGCGATGG
>Ga0111539_10007188_pt1 | contig 14271 bp, 12 predicted proteins | sample RhiMethybrSRZTD1_FD_79667 | JGI IMG/M metagenome (GOLD analysis project Ga0111539, IMG submission 79667) | Populus rhizosphere microbial communities from Tennessee, USA - Rhizosphere MetaG P. TD hybrid SRZTD1 (version 2) (version 2) | ecosystem: Host-associated > Plants > Roots > Rhizosphere >...
CTTTCGCAAGGTCGAGGAGGAGAGTGCGCGACGCGTTGGAAGTGTCCGTGACGTGCGAGGCGCCGCCCGTGAGCCGCCACGCCAGGAACGAGTCGATGGTGCCGAACGCCAACTGGCCGGCTCTGGCTTTCGCCCGCGCGCCGGCTACGTGGTCGAGAAGCCACGCCAGCTTCGTGCCCGAGAAGTAAGGGTCGAGGACGAGGCCTGTCGCGCGACGAAACTTCGACTCGAGGCCGCGCCGGCGGAGCGCCGCGCAGGCGTCCGCGGTTCTGCGGTCCTGCCACACGATCGCTCGGTGGATCGGCCGGCCCGTGGAGCGGTCCCAGACCGCAGTCGTCTCCCGCTGGTTCGTGATGCCCACGCCCGCTATGCGCGACGGCTGCACGCCCGTGTCGCGAAACACTTGCTTCACCGCCGCCGCCACGCTCGCGTGGACCTTCTCGAGATCGTGCTCCACCCAGCCGGGCTTGGGAAAGTGCTGGGGAAACTCCCGCGTGGCCTCGCCGAGGACCCTGAGGTCATCCCGGAGCAGAAATGCTTTGGTCCCTGTTGTCCCCTGGTCGATCGCCAGGAGGATCTCTGCTCTCCGGCCTCTTTTCATCCTTCTCTGCAGTCCTCTCCGCATTCCTCTCTTCATCCTCGCTTCATCTCTCCTCCGACGCTGAGGTTGACGCGAACAGGCTCTCAGCGCAATGGCCAGAGGACCTGACCGCCGGGAACCTCCAAACGCAGCACCACGATCGTATAGGACTGGCGGTTCGACGCGATGCGCTTCAGCACCACCGGAAACCCGAGACCGTCCACGAAGCGCGCCCTCAGGATCGCCCCGTGAGGCTGTCCGGGCAATGGGTTTTTGGAACTGGCGATGGCCAGCTCCTCTCCCAGGACGTCGAACAGCCCGGGGACCGTGTAGGAGTCGCGGAGCGAGACGGTGCTGCCGTCGACGTCCAGCTGCGTCGCTTTGCCACCCCGCACTTCAGTGTGGATGATCTCCGGGGCTCGGACGTCCAGCACTTTGGAGATCGTCAGATCATAGTCGCGCAGTGGCGCTGCTTCCCATCGGGCGCGCGCCGCGGCGAGCGTCTCGGCCGTGAGGAGAGGCGTGCGCTCCCAGCGAAAAAGAAGCAACGCCCCGAGCGCCAACGCTCCCGCAGCGCCCAGGCCAGCGGCCCGGCGCGCCTTCGGGCTCACGGAGAGCCCGGCTTTCGCTGCTCGCTTTTCCCGTCGCCCGCAGGGCTCGCGTGCTTGATGAACGCGCGCTGGAGTGCTTCCGAGAATTCCTGCCCAGGCGGATCGGTGACCTGCACGTACTCGACGTTCCCCGACGGATCGAGAATCGCAGTGCCGTGGTTATGGATGATGACTTGCCGCCCTCGATCCTCGGCCGTGGGCTTGCCCGAAGGGTAGTGAACCAGGCCGATCGGCACGACGGGAGGATTCGCCGCGAGGAGCGCCGTCGCCGCTTTCTCGCTATCGTCTTTGCCGGGCTTTCCCCGGTTGCTGTCGAAGTACAGCCCGACGTACGCCACGTTCTCCGCGCCAGCGACTTTCGTGAAAAGGGCTTTCATCTGGTTGAGGCGGAGGTACCGGCGCGACTTGCACACCTCGCAGTCATCGAACGACATGACGACCGTGAGCTTGTCCTTGCGGCTCGCCATCCCATCGTCGTTGCCTTTCCCATCCCAGCGCCGCGTCGACGCGCTCCACCATTCCACGGCCGGCAGGGGAGCGAGCGGCTTCCCGATGAGCTCTTTCCGGACGAGTTCCTGGTACTCGCGCATCGTCTTCTCGCGGCTCCCGATCCGGCCATCGATCGACTTCTCTTGGCCGGCTCGGCGGATCCGAAACCGCAGCTTGGCGTTGACGTTTTCCTTCCGAATCTCGGTCGTGAACGACTCCGGATCAGTAATGACGACGTCGTTCAGCATGAGGACTTCATCGCCCACCTGGAAACCCATGGTCTGCGCCGCAGAGACGGGCCACACGTACACGACGACGACGCCCCCTTTGGGATTCTTCGGATCCTTCGCCTCCGTCTGGAGCCCGAGGAACGGCGACTCGGGCGCGGGAGCCGCAGGAGGGAGCTGGAGAGGCGCGTCCGGGACGTGTGCGCTCGAGGGCGCACAAAGCAGCAGTGAGAGGAGGGCCGCTCGGAGGTTCATGGAACTTGCTCGGATTAGCTATCGAGGTGGGGGGCGCAGACCGCTTTCGGACCGATCGAAGAAGTCTACCGGCTGGGGCGCGCGAGAGTCACCATCTTGCCGGTCCGCGCGGAAGCTTCTTCGGCCCGCACGACCTCGAGGCTGGTCGCTGCAGACTGTGCCGACAGGACGTCGGGGATTTTCCCCGCACGGACCGCGTCCACCGCGGCCTGAAGCTCCGTGGCGAAGGCGTCTCCCGCCGGGAGCTTGAGCGGCTGGGGTTTCTTGCCGGCATAGACGGTGGGCTCGGGTGCCCGGTGCGCGTCGTAATGGATCGTAGCTTGCTCAAAATACGCGTCGTACCCGTGGAGGAACGGCAGCGACTGCGCGTTGACCCACCCTGCTTCCGAAGTGACGAGCGGAGCGTTCCGTGAGTAGTGGTAGCAGGTCCGGATGAAATCCACGCTGCCTCCGCGCACGAGGCCCTGTGACGTGACGGCCCGCGGCTTACCGAACAGGTGAACGACGAAATCGGTGTCGTGGATATGCAGGTCCACTACCATGCCTCCCGATTTTTTCGGATCGGCGAACCAGCTCCCCCCGCCCCAGTCCGGCTTCGCGATGCGGCGCCGGAAATGCACGGCGAGGAGCTGACCGTAGCGCCGGTCGCGCGTGGCGTCGGCGATGTGCGCGAACTCCGGAAAGAACTTGAGGACCTGCGCGACCATGAGGAGACGTCCGCTACGGCGGGCTGCCCCGATCATCTTTTGCGCATCGGCTGGCCGCAGCGCCACGGGCTTCTCCACGAGCACGTGTTTGCCGGCACGCAAGCAGCGCATCGCGATCGGCGCATGCAAGTGCGACGGCAAGCAGATGTCGACGAGCGTCACGGTCTCGTCACGGAGCAAATCGTCGATCCCGGGGTAGACGCGGATGCCGGCGAGGTCGATTTTCCCGCCGCCGCTCCCGAAGTTTCCGCGCACGGAGCGGAAATCGCCGCGCGCTTTCGCGGGATCGGTCGTCACGATCGCGCGCAGGCGCCCGCCGCGCAGCGACTGCGACGCGCGCAGATGCGTCAAACCCATGAATCCCAGCCCCACGATGCCCAGTCCGACCGGCCGTGCGCGTTCCACCTTGGCTTTCACCGTGTGCCTCCACGTGCTGCGTTCTAAAGAAAGGAGGGTGATTGAACCAGACGCGGGCGATCTGCGCAAAGGCGCGCCGGGTCGCGAGCACGGCTTGCTCCAGACGCTGCATGCGTTTGTGAAGTGTGCGCCGAACGGAGGGTAGCATTGAAAAACGCGACCGCTATACTCGAGCCCCAATTCCTATTGGCAGTTTGTCTCCCGCTCCTAGGGCGTCGAGACTCCCACCTTTCTTCAAAAAATCCCAAGAAGAATTAGCGTCCTGTAAGGTCCTGCGCGTCTTGCCAAGCGATGCGCGTACGGCTACCGTAGGGGCACTGAATTAGACAGGGACCTTCTCCACTTAGCATACATTTCCGAAACGGAAACTCTCCCGAGCTCCGTCCGGAGTTCGCTGCAAGCTGGTAGCGCGTCCGCGGCCAGACTGTACGACTTGACCACGCTGCTCGGGCGAAGTCGGCTTGCTTCGCGCAGGAGGAAAAAATGATCACACAGGCCTGAGCTCCGCGTCGACGGAGTCGGGTCCAGACGTTGCACCACACACCACTGCAAGGTTTAGAGCCTCGCGGGATGCGAGCGCACAACGCTTCCCGCCCCTTGCGTGCGGCTTGAGAATTTCAACCAGGAATCGTCAACCACGGCCGCCGCCCCGCTCCACGACACGGAGCTCCGATGCTCCGCACGGATCCACGGGAATGGCAAATTACCGACTTCGAAGGTTGTAGACATGTACTTCACTGAAAAGCAGCTACGGATCATGGAGTTCATTCAGCAGTTTCGCTCCGAGCGGGGCATCTCGCCGACGCTTGAGGAGATCGCGAAGAACTTCGGCGTGACGAAAATCACAATCTACGAGCACATCAATCAGCTCGAGCGGAAAGGCGCGATCAAACGCGAGAAGTTCCGCGCGCGGTCCATCGAGATCCTCATTCCAGTCGAGGAGCGAACGAACCGCTATTGCATGCCGCTCATGGGAAATCTCCGCGACGGACAACCCATCGAAGCGACGGAGGACCGAGAGGACTTGAACCTGAGCGACCTCCTGCCCGTCGGGAAGAAGTGCTTCGCTCTGCGGGTTCGCGGCAACTCCATGGCGGAGGATCACATCGCCGACGGCGACTACGTCATCATCGAGAAGCGCGAAGAAGTCCAGAATGGTGAGACCGTCGTCGCCGTGCTCGACAACGGCGAGGCGACGATCAAGCGCTTTTTCCGCGACAAGTCCAAGATCAAGCTCGTCTCGTGCAACGGCAGCATGAAGTCGATCTTCCCCAAGACGGCCGAGATCCGCGGAGTCGTCATGGGCGTCCTGCGCCGTTACCCGTTCACGAATCCGACCATCACCAGTTGAAGGCGAGGGGCCGAGGCCGCGGCAGGACCATCCCGACCGCGCCTCGCGCCCTGGTAGATCCTCCCAGGCGGCAGTTCGTGCGTCGAGTGCGCGTATGGCGCACCCGAAGCGGCTCCTTACAATGGTCGCAGGAGAGACATTCCAATGCCCCTGCGAGTCCGATGCCGCTGCGGACAGGAGCTCGTCGTCCGCTACAGCGAGTGGGTTTACATCTTCCTCGGTCTAAGCCTCCTCGCGGTGCTCCTCAATACGCTCGCGGTCGTCCTGCTCTACTTTCGCCTCGAGGAAAAGACCGCTCCTCAGGAAGTTCACGGCAAGGTGACCGTGGCGGCGTCACCTTCGAAGCCACCGGCCGCGCAGGTTGTCCCCGCAACTTTGCCGGTGCGTCCCGACGCAGCGCACGCCACGCCAGAAACCGCAGCACCGCTGACGGCCGCGGAGGCTTCGCTCCCAGGCGCTGCGCCGCCACCGCCGAGCGGCTCGCAGCCCGAGACGAACGGAGAGCGCCGTTCCGATGGGAAGAAAGAGGCGCCTCCTCCGCTGAAAAAGGAGCCGCTCGAGCGTGCGGCCGCAAAATCTGCCTCCCCGGAAGAGGCTGAGGCCGCGACGGTCGCGGAGATTCTGTCTCCGCACCGGCCCCCGCGGGGGACTGCGCATCCGGCCGGTGGCGAAAGTTCCTCGGCAGAAGTCGCGCACCGCGGCCTGCAATTCGATGGCAGCCCCCTCGAGCGTTTGCTCCTCCTCGAAGAACGACCCGCACGCCCTGCCATTGCGAGCGCCCTGCTCCTCGATGCCGACGCCCGCGTGCGCAAGAAAGCGATCGAGCTGCTGCTTGAAGTCGTGGAGCAGTCCTCACGCCAAGGACGGCGGTGGGCGGATGACCCGGACGTGTCCGCTCTTCTCGCTCTGTCCGCAGGGCTGCTCGAGGCGCAGCGGGACGGAGATCGCATCCTCGCATCCGCCGGCATCTCGCCGGCGCGCGCAGTGGGGGGATCGGACAGCACGCTTCCCAAAGACGCCTCGGAGGACGCGCAACGGCTCGATCGTGCGCGGCGCATCGTGTCCGACGCGCTCGCCGCCCCGGCGAATGCTCCTCTCCGCCAGTGCATCCAAGACCTGGGATCCGCGGACATCGACATCTGCCTGGCGGTCGACGCCAGCCAGAGCATGTCCGGCTCGCTCGAGGAGATCGGTTTGCAAGCTCCCTGGCTCCTCGCAGCGCTGCGATGGGCATTCCCCCGGGCTCGCGTCGGGCTCGTCCTCTACCGTGACCAGGTCGAGAAAGTCGTCGACTTCTCCGCATCCGACGGCGACCTCTTGGGCGCCCTGCGCGACGCGAAGGCCGAAGGAGGCGGCGACGTGCCCGAGGGCGTTCATCACGCGCTGCGCGTCTGTCTCTCGAGGGGCCGCCTCCGCTGGCGCGACGGCGGGGTCAAGCACGTGATCCTCGTGGGCGACGGGCCGCCGCCCCAAAGCGAGGTGGCCGGACTCGTGATGCTTCTCGCGCAGGCCGCGCGCCAGGGCGGTTTTCGAGTGCACACACTCAGCATCAAGCCCGACGAAGGGCGCGCGGCAGTGCCTTTTTTCCCCGAGCTCGCCGCGGCGGGCAACGGCCGCGCAGCGACGTTGGCGGACATGAACCGGTGGGGGGAAGAAGTGTTGGTTTGCCTCGCGCCGGCCGGAGTCGCCGAGCCGTGGCGCCACCTCCTCGCATCCACTCGCGCGCTCTTCGCCGACTAGGGGAGCCTGCTTCAAAATGACCTCCTGGCTTCGGCTCACGTTGGCGTGGGGAGAGGTGAGCAAATCGCCTGAATTTCCCTTACATTTCCTTACCTGACGGCGCTCCACGGACCCCATTGCAAATCACAGTACCCGGTGATACCGTTGGAAACCTGACGCCTCTCGACAAGCCATGCAGGGCCCGATCCGGGCCCGTTTCCGTGGAAGAAACGAAGCAAGTACTGGGTCTCTCCCCGCCGGATGCATGTACTCGCTTGTGAGGATGGGCCTGATTCGACGACGTTATGATCCCGCAGGGCGGGGTTGTCTCCCGGCGCGGGCAAACATGGAGGAATCTCGAATGTTGGAGAAGAGGTCGCGCGCGTGGCTGCCCATGGTTCTCCTGGGCTTCGTCGCGGGCTGCGCCGGTGCGCCGCGACAAATCGAGCCGCCCGAACGGAAAGATGACTTCGGCGATACGCTCGAGACGCAGCCGATCACGGCGGAGACCGTGAGCGAGACGCAGATGCTCCACCGCCGCTGGCAGCTCGAGCTCAAAGGCCAGGCATCCATCCCGACGGGCTTCTTTGCGGCCAACGATTTCGATGCCGGTCCGAGCGCCGGAGCGAAAGTGAGCATCGAGACTGCGAAGAACCTCTTCGTTGGAGTCGATTTCGACTGGGCGCAGTGGAAGCAGAACAACGGCGTGGGGGATGCCCTCGCGAATCCGACGGACCTGGAAAACGCCAAACCGGATCAGCTCTACGACAAGGTCGACCGCTACGAAGTCCTGCTCGCCATAGATTACGACTGGACCATTGCCAAGAGCTTCATTGGGGAGCGCAGCCCTCTGATCTGGCGATTCGGTCTCGGTCTTGGCGGCGGAGTGTTCAGGGGAGATGTCGATCCAGCGCTCAAGCAGCAGACGCAGGCCGCGGGATCCGACATCGAGATCGTGCCGCTCGTGGCGTTCGTCGGGCGCTTGGGGACGGGTCTCCGTTTCCAGCTCGCTGAGCACGTGATCCTTTTCACGGAGGCGTCTTACGATTTCGTGGCGCCTTTCAACATCGAGGTGCGCATCAACCGCGAGAGATCACAGGTCGACGGCGATATTGACTTCGGCGCGATCAACCTCGGAGCGGGAATCGCGTTCGAGTTCTGATCTCCGGCCTTTCCTTGCGGCTCGCCTGGGGCGGCCGTCTCGTGTTACGATAGGCAGCGTCCGTTGGATGCTTTCTGTCTTTAGGAGAGGCTCATGAAACGCGAGGGTGCTGATGTCGAGTCGGGGCAGCGAGAGGAGCAAGAGCGCGAGCGGCGGAAGGAGGCACTGCACGTCCTCCTGGACGCGCGAGAGCGGCTGCTTTCGCAGATGACCGAGGACATCCTCACGAACCGCGATGCCCTCCTCGACGGTTCCGTCCGGGACGGCTTCTCGAGCTTCGAGCTGGAGGAGATCGAAGATCGCTACAGCACCCGCCTTCATGCCATCAACTCGCTCCTCGAGAACCTCGAGTACCGGCATCCCATGGTGCGGCACCGAATCGAGACGGTATCGACGACGATGCGCCACCTGAAACGCGACCTGACCGGCCTGCTCGGAAAATTTGAGGAGTGGGACCTGGTCGACCTGGAGATCCTGCCGGCAGGGGCGGACGAAGTGCTGGTCGTCGCCGCGCTCACTGCCGACGAGTATCCGGAGTAGCTCGGAGCGGGCGCCCCAGCCTCGCGGCTGTGCTGCCGGCCGAAGCCGGGATGGGGTTTTGAAACAGCCTCTTAGTGCTTACCGCGGGCGCGCTCTTTGCCTGGAAGTATTTCGAGGCAAGTGGTCCACCAGCCCGTCTCGATGGTCTCCACGAACTCGAGCGGGAGCTCTTCTTCCCTCATCTCGCGTGCGAGCGCGCGGTAGTCATAATTCACGCGGACGATCTCGACCGCGAGGCCCTCGGCGCCGGGACTGAGCAGCGCGTAGGTCACGGAAGTCGTTCCATCGTTCGCCGGGCGCCCCAGCACGCCGACGTTGACGAAAAGCCTGTCGCCGCCAAGCCGGCGCGTCCACGGAATGCCCGTGTGCGTCGCGAAAATGGCATCGCACGCGAATTCCCGGAAGAGCTTCTCGATGAAGTGGTCGGGCGTCGTGGATTCCCACAAGAACTCATTCATGCGTCGCGGCGAGCCGTGGGAGAGGAGGACTCGGGCGCCGCAGTACTCGAAACGGATCTGCCGCGGCAGCTGAGCGAGCCAGCGCTTGTTCGCGCTCGACGTCTTCTCGAATGTGTAGCGATAGCTCAACCGCGCGAAATGATTGTCGCGCGGGTCCGTATAACCGCACTGGCAGTCTTCGAGGCCTCGCGCGAGCGAGTCGTCGTAGTTGCCGGCCATGGTCTGAACGCCGTGCCGCATGAGGACGGGAAAAACGAGGTCTGGGTGCGGGCCGAACGCGCCCAGATCCCCGAGGCAGTAGAGCTGCAGGGCGCCTCGCGATCGAGCGCTCTCGATGGCCGCCTCGAGCGCGATGTGATTGGAGTAGACGCCTCCGAAAAGGGCGACCGGAGCTTCCGCGGGAGACTTTTTGGCCCGGCCGACGTCCTGCGGGCGGCTCATCGATCCCTCCCGGGGCTCGCCGTCGAGGCGTTGACGCAAATGGAGCCATAGAGGTAGCACGTGTAGCACGCCGCGTGGCTCACGGCGAATGGGGTGAGCGCGTCGGCGAGCGTCTCCCCGAGGTGGGCCCCGGGCTCCTCGATCAAGATCGGGCATACGGCCACGCCGCGGTCAGTGACAATGCGGCTGTGGCTGCAGATGAGGCGCTGCACGTCGTAGCCTTCGAGCATCTCGGCGTGGACGCGCTCCTCCGGGGTGTAGCCGCGCGTCCTCATCGCTTCCATGCCGATGCGCAGCGTCGGCAAGAGCTTGAGGCGCGGGCGTGTGTAGCCGCGACGTCGCAGCACATCCGCGAACTGGGCGAGCAAGACCAAGCTTTGCTCCTCGGGCCAGGTCTGCACCACGGTGATGATCGGAAGGAACCCTTCCTGGACCAGCAGGTCGACGCCGTGCAGCGCTGCGTCGAAAGCGCCCGCGCCGCGCAGCGGGTCGTTGATCTCCGCCGTGGGGCCATCGATGCTGACGCGCAGCTCGAGCGTGTAGCGGCTCCCATCCGCGATGCGTCGCAGCTCGCGGACGTTCTTTTCCTGGAAGACCGTGCCGTTCGTTAGCACGGACGCGGGGCCGTAGCAGAGAGTCTCCTCGAGAATCGGCAACAGCTCGCGGTTGAGGAAAGGTTCCCCGCCGGTGAAGTAGTACTCTTTCACGCCGAGGTCGACCGACTCGCGCAAGAACCGCTTCACCCGCTCGAGGCCGAGGAATTTGAAGCTGTCGTTGCTAGGGTTGCAGCTGACGAAGCAGTGCGTGCACGACAGGTTGCAGAGCGTGCCGCCGACCTGAAACCAAAGCTCGTCGAGAGCCTGGAGCGCAACGAAAGGCCGCTTCTCCATGGCGGTCAAGCATCCTCGTCGGAGGGCCTCGGAGCCGTAGCTTCGGGCGCCAGGGAGTAAAGGTCGAGCGATGGATCATCCTCCATCAGCTGGAACACGTCCCGGACCTGTTCCCTGCCGGATCGGAGGAGAAAATCGTTGCGGCGGCCATAGCTCTTGGCGCCGACCACGTAGAACCCCGGTTCCGGGTTCTTGAGAACCTCGGGCCCGTGGCTCGGCTGCGCGAGGCAGTCTCCTCCCGAGCCCGAGCCGAGCAGCGCCGCAGCGAGCGCCATCGGCCCTTCGGAGGCGTAGCACTGGTGGATCTGCAGCTCGCGAAAGAGGTTCGTGTCGGGTCGGTACCCGACGTTGGCGATGATGCGATCGACCACGACGGCCTGCGGCATTCCGCCTCCATCGACGGCGCGGAGATCCACGCGGATGCGCGAGCCTTCTTTTTGCAGCGAAAGGATCGCGACGCCGCTGAGCACCGTGAAACCTTGCGGGGGCTCCGCGGCGATGCGGTTGCCCTCGAGGCCCAGCCGCGAACGCTCGGGCAGTGGGTCGGGAGAGTAAACCGGGAAGGGATCCGGCCCGCTCGAGCGCCGGACCCACACCACGCGCGTCGCCGGAGCATCCTGCTGGAGCGCTCGCAGCGCGGCCAGCGTCGTCGCGGCGCTGTATCCCGAGCCCACGACGAGGACCGTGTGCCCCGAGAATCGCTCCCGGTCACGGTCAAGCACGTCCCTGAGGTGATAGTCGATCTCGCCGCGGAGCCCCCGCTCCCCCAGCGCCGGGATGCCCCCGTCGCCGAGGTCCGCGGGCATCGAGTAGACGCCGGTCGCGTCCACCACGAAGTCCGCAGGATCTTCGCGCTCCCCGCCGGCGGTCTCGACGAGGAGCCGGAAGGGGGAACGAGCCCTCCGGCGGCCTCCGGGATTGTCGGCCTTGAGGAGGCCTCGCCGCGAGACGGCCAGGACCTCCGTGTTCCGTTCGATGTGAGGCGCGAGCGAGGCCGCGAGCGGCTCCAAGTAGGCTTGGACGAATTCCGCGCCCGTCGGGCACTGGTCGGGATTCGGCGCCTCGTGTCCGCCCGCTCGAAGCGCTTCGAGGCCCAGCGTCGAGACATTGAGCGACCACGGGGAGAAGAGCCGCACGAAGCTCCAGCGGCGGACGTGCTCGCCGATATCACCCCGCTCGTACACGCGGACGGTGTACCCGAGAGCTCGCGCATAAAGCGCTGCTTCGAGGCCGATCGGGCCGGCGCCGAGGACGGCGAGAGTGCGATGGCTTGGCTGCATTCTCTATCGACGAAAGCTACAGTCTCAGCTTCCCCTCCTCAGTGCAGGTACGCTGCGCCGGGCTCCCCCGGATCTACTGCCGCGATCGGGGTCCGCACGCCGGTGGGATCGAGGTCCACGGCATAAACTCGGCCGACGACGCCGAAAGGCTTCGCGCTCTGCAGCACGTCCCAGCCGCGGGCCCTCAGCTCGCTCACGAGCGGCTGCGGGAAGCGGGACTCCAGCACGAGCTTCCTCTCGCCGTAAGCGTCGAAGCGAGGGTGCACTACGGCTTCGGCTGCGGTCATGTCGAAGGCCACGACGTTCAGGATGGCCTGCACGAGGCCGGCGGTGATGCGCGCAGCGCCCGGGGAGCCCAGCACCAGCCGCGCCCTGCCGTCTTCGAGCAGGATGGTCTCGGCCACTGCAGTGCTCCTCGCCTTGCCCGGCGCGGCGGAATTTCTCCGGTGAGGCCGGGGATCGAAGGCGCTCATGCAGTTGTTGTACATGAACCCGAGCCCCTCCGTGAACACGCCGGAGCCGTAGCCCAGGGAGTGGCAGAAGGAGATCGCGTTGCCTTCTCGGTCGACGATCGAGAGTTGGGTTGTCGACTCCGAATCCGCTCCCGCCGGAGCGCCTTGTCCCGCGCGCAGCGCTCTCACGTAGTCGTCGGCAAGGAGCTGCTCCGAGGATAGCCCGCCGAACTTCGGATCCCCCTGATGCGTGAGCCGGTCGCTCCAAACTGCGGCCAGGACCGGCGCGACGGCGTCGATGTAGTCGGGAGTATTGTGCCCGAGCGCGGGCAGATCGACGCCCTCGAGGAGTCGAAGTGCCTGGAGGAGCGCCACGCCGCCCCCTGGCAGCGGCGTCGTGAGCAATTGCAGCCCCGCGTAGGCGCCGGCCAGGGGCTCCCGAACCTCGGGCCGGTAGCTTTCGAGGTCCTCGCGGGTCACCAGCGCGCCGTGACGTTCCCAATCCGCGGCAATCGCCGCGCCGAGGGAGCCGCGGTAGAAGGAATCGGGCCCTTCCTCGGCCATGCGGCGATACGTCTCCGCCAGTATCGGCTGCCGGAAGATCTCGCCCGCCTTGTAGGTCGAGCCGTCGGGCTTGAGGCAGATCGCCGTGCCGGTGGGCGTGTGCGAGAGACGCTCCCGCGTCGAGACTCGCCCGTGCAAGCCGGGTCGAATCCAGAACTCCGCGAGCTCGGGCGTGACGAGGAAGCCATCCGCGGCGTAGGGCACCGCGCGCAGGACGAGCTCACGCCAGGGCAGCGTGCCGTACCTCCGGTGGATCTCGCTGAGGCCGGCGATCATCCCCGGCACGGTGATCGCGCCGTAGCCCACGTCGTTGATTTTGCCCTTCACCACGTAGCCGAACCCGTCGGGCGCCGCGGACTCGAAAATGCTCTCCCACTGGTCGGGCCGTACGTGCTTTCCCGCTCTACCGTGGAAATCGATGGCGAGCGCGTGCGGAGCGCCGCCGCCTCCGCGCGGAGGTGCAGGAAAGAAGACGGTCGAGCAGCCGAAGCCCCCGGCCCCGCTCCGGTGAGGATCGACGACCCCCTGCACGAACGCCGCCGAGACGAGCGCGTCGGCGGCATTGCCGCCCGCGGCGAGGACGCGCGCGCCTTCATAGGCGGCTTCCGCTTGCGGCGCGGCGACGATCCCGCGCCGCGGCGAGCCCCGATTCCTGCGAGTCATGGGGCGTGATTATACCCGCCGATGCGAGCGACCGCGCGCTGCGCGCCGTGCGTCCGCGCACCGCGTGGAACGAGTCGAGAGCGCACGCGGATGCACTCCGCGAGTGACCCGTTGCGTCGCCGTCCGACATGCTTATAATTCGGTCCCGCTCGTCCCCGATGGGAACGCGGGAAGCGTCGGTCGGAGCCAGGAGTCGGACCGGCAGCCAAGCACGAGAAGCGAACTCCTGAACGCGAAGCCCGGAACGTGAAGTCCTGAACGTGAAGTCACCGACGCGGAGAACGAGATCCTGGGAACGAGAAGCATCATGAAGTGTGCGCTGGTGGTTCACACCTTGCGGCTTCTCGTTTTCCTCCGCGGCGCGTAGCCGAAGGGCTCGCCGCAGCACGCGAAACTGCCTTGGTTTTCCGCCGCCAGGTCGTTAGCATCCCCAGCTCCACCAGCGCACGAGCTGATGACTGATGCTCTCGATCAAGGCGCTTCTTACCCTCGTCGATCACTACAAGTACGCCACCATGTTCGGCGTGCTTTTCGCGTGTGGTCTAGGGCTTCCTCTGCCCGAGGAGGTGACGCTCATCGTGAGCGGGCTCGCTGTAGGGTGGGAAAAGGCGCATTTTTTCTGGGCATCTGTCGCGTGTGTCGCGGGGATCCTCGCCGGCGACGCATTCATCTTTGCCATGGGGCGCTACTTCGGCCGGAGCTTTCTCCGTCTGAGGCCCATGCGCATCCTGCTCAACGAGAAACGGCAGCTGAGAATCGAGCGCCTTTTCGCGAGTCACGGCAGCAAGGCGGTGTTCTTCGCTCGATTCCTCGCGGGCGTGCGGATTGGCGTCTATGCGTACGCCGGCCAGCACGGCATGAGCTGGCTCCGCTTTCTCTTCCTCGACTTCCTCGGAGCGGCGCTTTCGGGCCCGACTTCCATCGCAATAGGAGCCTGGGTGGGCCGGCGCATTGCCGACCCCGACCAGGCCGCTGTCTATGCGCGCAACATCCTGCATCGCGGCACTCACTGGATTTACATCATCCTGGGAGCACTCGTCCTCCTGGCGCTGGCGCACTGGCTCTGGATGCGCCGCGGCGACAATCGCGCTCGCGCCGCGAAGGATGTGCCGGATCCATCCCCGCAGCCGCCGCCCGAAGGCTCCAGTCCGCGCAGCGAAGAGCCCGCCGTCGTCAGCTCATCGATGGAAGCGGACCATAGGCCCGATCGAGAAGCTCGACAGGGTGCAGAACCTCGATAGCGCGACCTGTCGCGCTCTTCGCGAGGCCGGACCGAACCTGGAGCGCGCAGCCGGGGTTTCCCGTCACGACGAGCTCTGCGCCGCATTCGAGGATCGCCTGCACTTTCTCGGCAAGGATGGGCTCGGCCATCTCCGGGTGGACCAGGTTGTACACACCGCCACTCCCGCAGCACCGGTCGCTGTCCCGGAGCGGCACGAGGGCGAGGCCGGGGATCAACGAGAGC
>Ga0111539_10007190_pt1 | contig 14265 bp, 8 predicted proteins | sample RhiMethybrSRZTD1_FD_79667 | JGI IMG/M metagenome (GOLD analysis project Ga0111539, IMG submission 79667) | Populus rhizosphere microbial communities from Tennessee, USA - Rhizosphere MetaG P. TD hybrid SRZTD1 (version 2) (version 2) | ecosystem: Host-associated > Plants > Roots > Rhizosphere >...
CCTGCTTTCCGCCCAACAGGCCAAGCAGGGGACGGCACAGGGAGTCGAACGTCGGGTTGATGAATCAGGCTTCGGGAGAGTACTCGGCCCGAGTGCTCACGAGGTTTCGGTCGCTTCCGCGAAACTTTCGTCAGCACTGCTCCGGGATTCCCTGCGCGCGGTCCTGTTCGCGTCCAGCGTGTCGAACAGCGCCAGGAGTTTCTCAATGTGCCGGCGCTCCGACAGCTCACTGGACGCGTACCGATAACCGTTCTCTCCCAGCTTTGCGGCGTACGCTTCATCGCCCATGATGCGGTCCAGGGCCGCCGCCAGCGCGTCGACGTCCTCGTTCGGGAAAAGCAATCCGGTTTCGCCGTCCTGAATGTAGAACGGAATGCCGCTGACCGCGGACGCGACGATCGGTTTGTGGGCTGCCATCGCTTCCATCAGGACGCGCGGCATGCCCTCGGAGCGTGAAGCGAGAACGAAGTATGAACATTCAGCCATCAGGTCCACGACCTTCTCGGGCATGACGGGCGGCAGGAACTCGATCTGGGGATTATGCGCCCACAGGTCTCGATGCTTCTCCTTTTCGGGCAATAGCCCCACGATCCTCAGCGTGTAGTCGGGATGCTTCGCGGAGACGCGATCAAACGCCTTCACCAATACGTCGATGCCTTTGCGATGCCATGGATGTCCGAGAAAGAGCCCGTACCTGGTGCTACCCTTTCCCGGGCGATAGTGGGCGATAGGCACCAGGTCGTGAAACGCGACGAATCGCTCACGATGCTTCAAACCACGAAACGGGTCGAGCTGCTTCGGGTAGAGCAACTTCACTCCGTGGGCACGATTCACGATGTAGGGGAGCGCCCAGTGCACGTACCGGTACTTGAGACGGTCGAGCAGCCCCGCTCCGCGACCAATCCCCCAGTTTGCCGGCGTGCCGAGGTCTCCATTCACCTCGACGATCAGGCGCGCACCGGTCAAGCGGCTCAGAATCAACCCGAGGAAGCCGGTAACGTGGGGGTCCCATGTGATGATGAAGTCGATCCGCTTCCGGAAGAAGTGGACGAAAAGCCCGTTCGCCAGTACGAAGATCGCGCGGAGTACGGACCGCGCCATCATGTTTCCGTAAACCCGGTCGGAGACGGGGAAGCCGATGAGTTTGAAGCGGCCCACATCGACGCGACGCCACTCCCGTTTCGACACGAACGAGAAGATGTACCCGCCAAAATGTTCCGAGTACATCTCGTACTTGGCGACATGAGACTTCTGATGCGGCCAGAAGTAGGGGCCAGCCGTAATGAACAACACGTTCTTCATGTGTGTCGGCGGATCAGGGACGCTGCGTCCGATACGCGAGGTAGCGGAAGCTCGACGTATAGGCCTGGTTGAATTGCTTCGAGCCGGAGTAGTTGGAAGCCCAGCGCGGCGCCACAATGCCGGCGAAAATCGCATCTCCACGTGTCCGCCATTTCGGGTCGCCTGTCTGCTGGTAGAGCCAGCCGAACGAATCGACCATGAGCCCATTGAGGTCCCCAGCCGGCTCGGTCCCTCCGACATTCGTACCGAACTTGTTAGGCGCGCAGTTGACACTGGCGTAACTGAACGCCTGGGCGCCCGGCTTCCATTGCGTTGTCCAGAGGTATTCGTTGGCGCGCTCGACGGCTGCCGGGATGCGCGGGTCTGGCTCGAAATCGCGGTAATAATCGATCAGAACGTCGTTGAGCATCCCGACCATGTAATTCAGCTGGCCACCGCAGATCTGCACCCATGAATAGGAGCCGTTTGGGCGCTGCACGGAGAGAATCTTGTTCAACATGTCGCGCAGCGTGGCGGGCCACTTCGCAGCCGGAAACGTGGGCCCATCGGAACGTGTGAAGCTGGCGTTCAACCGATACGCGGCGAGCGCCCCCTGCAGCACCCTGGCCTGAATCCGGTTCTCCATGTATTCCGATTGCGGGTTTTCCAGGTCGGCGAGTGGGCCCCATTTCGCCTTGGAAAACGAGGAGAGTCCCCACGCATATACGCCGACCACGGCTCGGCGGCTCAGCGTATCGCCAGTGAGCAGATAGTGCAGCTCGAGTCCCGACAGCTGTGCCCAGTGCGGGGACGACCCGTAGTTGTTTTTTTCGAGGTAATCGCGCCGGTAATTCAGAGCGATGCGGGTGCCTCGGCGCCAGAACTCGGGATCTCCGGTCCGCATCCAGGCCACGTAGTAGACGAGACTCCGATCGTAGTAGTTCTCCTCCCAGGCATCCCCTCGAGCTTTCCAGTGCTGTTCGGAGTAGTGCTTGAAGTCGGCCTCGTATTTCGCGAATGCTCCTCCGAGCGGTCGAGTGGACGAGACGGTCAGTGTCGGTCCGGCGATCGCCGTGCTCACGAGGTAGTCAGGTCGCGCGGGGAGCGCTACGGCTTCGGGGAGTCCGAGCTGGCCGGCACTGGCCGTCCGGCGTGCAAGGGGTTTGGCTGAACCTACGAACAGCCAGGCTTCTCCGGATTTCTGCTTGCCAGGTGTCCATTCGAACTGTACCAGAACAGAACGCAGCGAACCGTCCGGCCATTTTGCGAGCGACGCCACATACAGCGGCACCTCGGTTCCCTCGACCTCGATACGAACGCGGGACAATTCTGCGGCGGGAAGTGTCCCCGATGGAAACGGGATTCCGCTGGAAACGAGTGCGGGCCCCGCACCAGAGCCCAACCTCACAATGCGCAATTCCACCGCGAGCGAATCGACTCGCGGGGCGATTGCGGTGCTCAACTCGCGCGTGCTTGCTGCCTCCGGCCCACGCGGCAGCGTTGGCGCCGTAGTTCTCGCTGCCGCATGCATCGTGAGCGCGAAGGCTACCAGCCCACAGAATTCTGTAACTCCTCGCATTTCCGTGATTTGTGGTTCGACTAACCCTCGAGTCAGCGGCGGTGATCCATGTATTTAGTGAGCAGCCGCGTTTTGTCGTACCCGAACAGGCGCCGGATGGGTACGGCTCAGTGGTTTCGAGACGGCTCCCCGAAGCCACGATTATTGATGCAGGGTGTAACGAAGCGCCGCCGGCCGGGCAATGCCCGACCGGCGGCGCTCGCGTCCCTTGGACGAACTACCGCCAGCCGAGGTACCGATAGCTCTCGGCGTAGCCCTGATTGAACTGCTTTGACCCCGTAAAGTTGGTCGCCCACCGAGGAGACACGAGACCCGCCATGATGGCGTCGCCACGCGTCTTCCACTTGGGGTCCCCTGTGCGCTGATACAGCCAGCCGAAGGACGCGATCATGAGACCATTCAGATCGCCGGCCGTGTCGGTCCCTCCAACGTTGGTCCCGAAGGAATTCGGCGCACAGTTGACTGACGCATACGAGAACGCCTGATCTGCCGATTTCCACTGCGTATTCCAGAGGTACTCGTTCGCCCTCTCGATGGCGCCCGGAATTCGCGGGTCAGCCTCGAAGTCGCGATAGTACTCGATCAAAACGTCGTTCAGCATGCCGACCATGTAGTTCAACTGGCCGCCGCAGATCTGAATCCAGGAAAACGAGCCATCAGGCTTCTGCACGGAGAGGATCTGATTCAGGATCGTGCGCAGTCGCGTCGGCCACTCGGACGCCAGGAACGTCAGGCCGTCTGATCGGCTGAAGCTGGCGTTCATGCGGTACGATGACAGCGCTCCCTGAAGCACGCGCGCCTGAATGCGGTTCTCCATGTAATCCGAGTTCGGGTTCTGCAGGTCAGCGATCTTCGGGTTTCCCCACAGCGCCTGTGAGAATTGCTGGAGTCCCCACGCGTACATTCCCGCGACTGCCCGACGGCTGAGCGTGTCGCCAGTGAGGCGATAATGCAGTTCGAGCCCGCGAACCAGCGACCAATGTGGCGTGACCTGGTAGTTGTTCGGCTCGAGGTACTGCTGCCGGTACGCCAGCGTGATGGCGTTCGCCTTGTTCAGGAACGTGACGTCTCCGGTCCGCGCATATCGAGCGTAGTAGACGACCCCACGGTCGTAGTAGTTGTCCTGCCACGTGTTGGAAGAGGGCAGGTACTGGTTGAACAGCTGATCGTACGTCGCAAACGTGGACCCTAACGCCGCCGTTTCCGTTACGGTCTTCGTTTGCCCCAACAGCGACAGAATGATGGGAATTGCGCCAGTCGGTGGAGTGGGTGGAGTGGGTGCGCTCGCGACGGTCAGCGTCGCCGAGCCCACGACACCTCCGCTGGTCGCCGTGATCTGCACGCTGCCGGTCGCGAGGCCCGTCACGAGCCCGGAAGCAGAAACCGACGCAACGGCCGTGTTCGCGCTGCTGTATGTGATGGTGCGGCCGGTCAGCACCTGCCCCTGAGCGTCCTTGAGGATCGCGGACGCCTGGGAAGTACCACCGACGGGAACACTGGTTGAAGAGAGACTGAGCGTGACCGACGCCACGGGTGAGTTTGATGGCGCGGACACCGACACCGAGATGCTACCGGTCTTTCCGGAAGCGGCAGCGCTGATCGTCGCCGTACCGGCGCCGATCGCGGAAATGAGACCGCTGCTGGAGACCGTCGCGACGGACGCATTCGACGTCGTCCATGCGAACGTGGTGCCGCTGATCGTTGCGCCGTTCGCGTCCTTCGCGACCGCGGTCGCCTGGGTCGTGTTGCCCACCGACAGCGCGCTGGTTGGAGCGGAGACGGCGATCGAAGCCACCGTGGTGCTGGTCGATCCGGTAACAGTGAACGTTTCGGTATTCGTGATTCCACCGGCCGTGACGCGCAGCTTCGTCATGCCAGCACCGACGCCAGTGATCAGACCAGTGCCGGAGACGGTAAAGACCGCCGCGTTATCGGACGCGTACGTGATCGTGCGGCCGGTGAGGACGTTGTTCGACGCATCGTACAGCGTCACGACAGTTTGAACCTTCTGGCCGACGGTCATGCTGACCGTTGGAGCGGAGATTGAGACGCGGGCGACGGGTGCGGCCGTCGGCGCGTTCACCGTCAGCGATGCAGAGCCCTGGATGGTTCCGCTCTTCGCGATGATGGCCACGGTTCCGCCGGCAACCGCCGTAACGAGGCCTGTGCTGTTCACCTTGGCCACCGCGGTGTCGAGGCTGAACCACTGGACAGAACCGGTCAGCGTGTTGCCGTTGGCGTCCTTCAGCGTGGCCGTTGCCTGCGTCGTCTGCCCGATGTTGAGCGTTGTATTCGCGAGGCTGACGGACACGGACGCCACCGCGGCAGGCGGTGGAGCATTAACCGTGATCGTTGCGTTCGCGGACTTTCCTTCGATCGTCGCGGTGATCGCCGCCGAACCTGCCTTCACCGCGGAAACCACGCCGGCGTTCGAGACCGTGGCAACCGCCGTGTTCTGGCTTGTCCACGTTACCGCGCGGCCGGAGAGAACATTGCTGTTTGCATCGAGCGCCTCAGCCACCAGCGTGGTCTGAGCGCCTTCATTAATAGTGGTGGAAGTCGGCGTAAGTCGAACCGAAGCGACTGCGACATTGCCGACGGTGACCGTCACGCTCTTCGTGAGGCTGCCGCTGGTCGCAGTGATCGTCGTGCTGCCTGCGGCCACACCCTTCAGCATGCCGGTCGAAGAAATCGTCGCAATGTCCGCGTCGACCGACCTCCAGGTGATTGTCTGGCCGGTGACTTCAACGCCGCTTTGGTCGAGCACACGCGCGACGAGCTGCGACTGCTGACCGACGGTCACGCTTGGCGCGCTGGGCGAGATGGTGATTGAAGCAGGAGTGGCGTTCGTGACAGTAAGCAGCTTGCTCGCGATCACTCCGTCCACGATCGCGCGGATGTTGACCTGGCCCGCGGCGATGCCCTTGATCAAGCCCGTATTCGTAACGGTAGCGATCGACGGGTTAGCGCTCTGCCATGCGATCGTCTTGCCCGTGAGCGGCTGACCTGCCGCGTTGAGCGGAGTCGCGGTGGCCTGCATTTCAGCGCCCACTACCAGCGTCGTTGACGGCACGGTGAGGTTGATCGAGACGGCGGCAGGGGCCATCACGTTGATCGTGGCGCTACCGGTTTTCGAGTCACTCGTCGCGGTAATGACCGCGGAACCGGCCTTCATGCCGGTGACGACGCCCTGCTGGTCGACGGACACCGTGGAGTAGTCGGTGCTGCCCCAGGTCACTTCGCCCTCGAGCACGCGCCCTTGCTGGTCGCGCAGTGTAGCCGTGAGAGCGAGCGTAGCACCCTGGTTCACGCTGGCGGTGCTCGGGTCGATGGTCACCGACCCGACTTGCGCCCTGGCCACGCGCACGGTGCTGGCGCCCATTTTGCGCATCGCCTCAGCGGACACGGACAGCTCGCCTTCACGTCGCATCACGAGGGAGCCGTCCTTCACGAACTTGGCGATCGTGGTGTCGCTGACTTTCCAGTTGAAGGAACTCACCGAGACGATCTGGCCGACGGCATTGCGCACCGTTGCGACGAAATCGACGGTGTCGCCCATCATCACTTCGGCGGCGCTGGGCTGTAAGTCGAGTACGAGATCGTTCTCGGTAACGACGATCTGCGCCGTGTCCGCCGCGCCCCTCGTGGACGCGATGATCGACGCGACGCCCCGACTGACGCCGGTAACGGCGCCATTGGAAACGGTTGCGATGTTTGGATCGGTCGAGGTCCAGGTGATGGATGCAGCTTTCAACATCCCCAACTGGTCTGTTACTCGGGCTGACAGCTGTATGGTCGTCGCTTCGGGGACTGTGTCGCCCTGCGACGACAACGCGAGGACTAGCCTCTCGTTACCGGGGGAGGTGGATTCGGCGGGCGTGACATCATTCCCGCTGCAGGCGGCAAGAAAGAACGAAGTGACGGCGGCAACGTGCCGTAGCGTCAAGCGCATCGGTGCTTCTCCAGTGGACCGTTCGGCGGCTCGACTGGCTTGGCGGCGCGATGCGCGCTTTAGCCTCGTAGCTTTGCGTCCCTGCGTTTCCGCAGGTTTGCCGTATCGGGGCCTCCAACCGGAGGCTCCAGCGGACATCAGATACCGGCTGGGCTACTTCGTTTTTTAGACGAGACTCGCCCATCGGCTGTAACATTTGGACGTGCCTAACGCGTTGTCGCATAACGCGATACGCGACCGCGTCATTGACGCGGCTTACATGACGACGGTGCTCCCCATCACCAGCCGGTCGGTGACCGATCCTCCCGTCGTTCTCCGAGCGTCGCATTCCATCACGACTCGCCACGAAGGCACGGACGTTGCTCGCCCCAGGCTCGCGCGTGAGGGCATCCTTCGCCGGGAACTCACGGCGAAACCCAACTCCGTCCAGGGAGAAGGGGAAACGCCGAACCGCGCCTTCGGCGCGCCAGCGTGCCATGTACTTCAGGCCCGCATTCGGGCGCGCTTCTACGACTTTAGGCAACAGCGTGCGTCTAACTTCTGGGTGATTTTGCGACGCGACTTTCTACCATCGCAGAAACCACGCAACCGTGACCTAGCGCACACTACAATAAGAAATCTCGTTAGGCTGTTGCCATAATGTGCGCCGGCTAATCCTCGTTATGTGCGCGCGCCAATCATTGGAGTCGACAGGTGAGCGCGCGCCAACTTTTGAACGGACGATTGACCAGGGCGCGCCGACGGTGCTAATACGTTCGTCGTGTCCTCAAAGCGGTTGCGATGCTTCGGGATTGCGTCACGATGTCGGGATTCCCTGCACAAGGGCGAGAATCTCCGCGACAAGTTAGGTTCGTGCCAGACCCGCCACTTCTCCGCCATGATCCTTCTTGGCGGGTGCAAAACTTTTCCATTGGACCGAGCTAATTGACTGTCGAGCCCTGAAACGCGAGCACGATGACGGTCACCTCCGCTCCACACACCCCTGAGAAATCCGAAGCCAGACCAGTCGCAGGCGTCCAGCCCCCGCGTCTCCTCTGGATCGGAGTCCTCGTCATCCTGGTCGGTTGGGCGGTTACGTACGTGTCGTGGCCCTTCTCCACGGACCAGGGAATGCTGTCGTGGGTTGGCGAGACTATTCGGCGCGGCGGCACTCCGTACGTGGACACGTGGGAAACTCGCGGCCCGTTTCCGTACTTCCTCTACGCACTTCTCGCGGCGGCGACGGGACCGAACGAATGGGCGCTTCGCGTCCTCGACCTGCTGTTCGTCGCAATGGGAGCCGCGAGTATCTGGCGCGTGGTTCGCTCAGTCGATCAGACGTTCGCGGCGACGATTTCCGTCACGATCTATCTGTTGTGGTACGCCGGCCTGAATCACCACAACGCCGCGCAGTCCGATGGCTGGAACAGCGCAATGCAGGCGTTCGCCGTCGCCCTGCTACTGGTCCGCGGTTCGCAACCCTCCTCGATCGCTGCGGCGGGGGCTGGCGTGATCTTCGGATTGTGCATCCTGTCGAAGCCCACGTACGGCGTCATGCTGGCCATTCCATTGCTCCAGGGCATTGGCATCGCACGCCGCCAGGGTGCGCTCGCCGTGGTCAAATATTGGGGGGCCGGCGCCGCGGGTCTGCTCGTCGCAATTGCAGCATGCCTGGGTTGGTTTGCGCAACGTGGAGCGCTCGATGAGTTGATCGACGTGCACCTTCGCTGGACGCTCGCGCACTATCCTGCACTTTCTGCAGGATGGTTGAATCGAGTGCACTACGTGGTTCAGTATCTGACGGGAGGTCCGCTCACCGCCGCCCTGCCCTTTGCGCTCGTTGGTATCGCTTCGGTTTGGCGGCGGCGACCGGATGCAGCCATCGTCTTCGCGACGTGGCTCATTTGCGCGCTGATCACCGTCATGGTGCAGGGCGAGTTCTTTCCGTACCACTGGCATCCGGTCTTCCCCGCCCTGGCCCTGATTGCCGGTATCGGCGTGCATGCCTCCTGGGTTTACTGGAGGGAGCGTTCCGATTCGGCACTGGGGCGCCTCTTTCCAGCGGCAGCCGCCATCCTGCTTATCGCTTTGACGATTGAGCCCGCAACTCACGTGTATCGATGGGTCTCCGTCATGGCCGGCGTAACATCTCGCGAAGCGTACGAGCGGGTCGAATTCGGTCCGTACGGCAAGCGAACCGGCGTTTTCAGCGAGGTGACGAGATCCGTTCGAGAGCTCTCGGATGAAGGGGACCGTATCCTCGTGTGGGGCAACCCTGCTGGGATCTATTATCTCGCAAATAGACCGGCTGCCTCACGATTCGGTTATCCCGCCGCGCTCCTTGGAGGGGAAGACGACGATTTCGCGCGCCGTTACCGAGCCGAGTTCCTGACGACGATACGGAGCAGCGCGCCCCGACTCATCGTGGCCCTGGATGATGCAGTCTGCCAGCGTGCGCCGTCCATTGAAGCACGGAAGCGGATTGGAATGGCCGAAGGACTCATGGACTGCCTTACGGCGTTTCCAGCGCTCCGCGTCTTCACCGACTCGGCATATACACTTGATCGACGCTTCGGAAACCTAGTGCTCTGGCGACTGACAGCCGCTCACGGCTCCGTGCGATAGCGCGCTTCCGTCACCTGTTGTTCATCCGAAATGTTCGGCGAGGAATGCTCGCTGTCCTTCGAACGCAAGGCGTCGAACACGCGGTCGATCACATACGGAGGCCGGCGTCGGATTTCATCGAGTCCTCGCCAGAGGTATTCCCCCAGGACTCCGAGCATCGTCATCTGAATGCCAGCCGTGAATGTCAGCAGAATGACGATCGGGGCGTACCCTTTGACCGGGATGCCTCGTACAGCCCACGAGATGAACACGAAGCCGCCGTAGAGAAACGCGGTGAGCGCGAACAGGAGACCCGTGACAGACAGAATGCGGATGGGGGCATAGGAAAAGGCGACGAAGGAATCAACAAAGAGCTTGATCTTTTTCGCCGTGGTCCACCGGGAAATTCCTTTCGTGCGAGCGCGGCGTGTGTACGGAATGAGAATCGGCTGGTATCCGAGCCAGAAGATAAGCGACATCAAATTGGTGTTTTTCTCGCGTATGCGATTGACCTCCCGCACCACATCGTGGTCCACGAGAAAGAAGTCGAAGCCTCCTTCCGGATACGAAGGCAGTGCGAATCGCCGGATCAGGGCGTAGTACGCCGCGGCGAAGAGTTTCTCACTCGCCGAGTCCTCCCGGTCACTTCGCACAGCGAACACCGCTTTGGAACCGCGTTCCCAGTGCCGGACCATCTCGATGAAGAGTTCGGGCGGATCCTGAAGGTCCGCCGCGATCATGCCGACGCAGTCACCCGTCGCCAGCGAGAGCCCAGCCTGGATTGCCGCCATCGACCCGAAGTTGCGCGTCAGCTTCAGGACCTTGATCTGTTCCGGGTAGCGTTCCTGAAACTCCAGCAGAATGGGGAGTGAGCGGTCCGTGGAACCGTCGTCCACAAATACCAGTTCCAGGCGATATCCCGGGAGCTGCGGCTCCAGCGCTCTCAATTGAGGGATCGTGTCCGGAAGATTGAGCTCGTTGAAGTACACGGGCACGACGATCGACAACACCTTCGACCCTGCCTCTCGCCCGTCAAGCGGGCGCATACGCACTGACGGCATCGATGACACGTTGCTGCTGCTCGGGGTCAAGGTGCGGACCAATGGGAAGGCTCAGGACACTCTGCGCCATTTCCTGCGCAATCGGGAAGGCGTTCGGCATGAATTTCAGCCGCTGATACGCTTCCTGCCGATGGGGGGGAATCGGATAGTGAATAAGCGTCTGTACGCCGGCATCGCTGAGCGCGCGCTGCAACGCGTCGCGACGATTCGCCTCTACGACATACAGGTGCCATACCGGATCCGCTGACGGATCGACCGCTGGCAGTCGCAAGTCGGAGTCGGCAAGTTCGCGCTCGTAGACGGCCGCCGCACGCTTACGACGCGCGTTCCATTCGTCGAGGTGGCGCAGCTTGACGCGGAGGACGGCGGCCTGCAGATCGTCCAGCCGACTGTTGAAGCCCTCGCGCTCATTCACGTACTTCACGCGCGATCCATAATTGCGCAGGACTCGCACGGCATCGGCAAGGGAATCATCGTTCGTCGTCACGGCACCGCCATCGCCGAATGCCCCGAGATTCTTGCCGGGATAGAAACTCCACGCCGCCAGGTCTCCCAGTGCTCCCACTCGAGCCCCACGATAACGTGCGCCGTGGGCCTGGGCTGCATCCTCGAGCACACGCAAACCCCGTCGCTGGGCAATCTCCAGCAGGGAGGGCATGTCCGCTGCCTGCCCATAGAGGTGAACTGGCAGCAGCACCCTGGTACGGGGAGTAATTGCCTGCTCGACCCGTTCCGGATCGATGTTGTAGGTGCGCGGGTCCGGCTCGACGGGGACCACGGTCGCGCCGAGATGTGTCACCGCCAGCCAGGTGGCGATATAGGTATTCGACGGCACGATCACCTCGTCGCCGTGACCTACCCCCAGTGCGCGAAGACTCAGCAGCAGCGCATCGAGTCCGTTCGCCACTCCGATACAGTGCTTCGCGCCGACGTACGCCGCCCACTCCGTCTCGAACGCTTCGAGCTCCCGGCCGAGCAGGTACCATCCACCCTCGAGCACCCGCGCGACCGCGTCGTCGATATCGACCTTCAGTTCGACGTATGTCGCCCCAACGTCGAGAAAAGGGACAATGGGTTTCACGGGGTGCGTACTTCCTGCAGGAAGTCGTCGTAAATCCGGATGTAATCGTCCTCGCGGTACACGTCCGATGCGAGAACGAGAACCGTGGTCTCCGGCGTGTGATGAAGAACGGTGGTCCACACCAGCGGCTCGATGGAGAGCGCTTCACCTGGACTCGAGAGCACGACCTCATCCTGCTCGCGGCCGTCGTCGACCTTCACGGTGCACGAACCGTGCACACAGACCAGGAACTGGCGCAGCTGCCTGTGGGCGTGCTCACCACGAACCGCCCCGCTGGGAACGCGATACAGCACGAAGTACCTTCGCGGAACGAACGGCAGCGATTCACCCGTTTGCGCGAACGAGAGTGCTCCGCGCGCATCGTCCAGTTGCGGCAGGACGTGGTGCGTCACACCACGTGTGCGCAATGGCCGGGTCTCACGCCCGGGCGACGATAGAGGCGTCTTTGCGGCACCACGATCCTCGACTGCTCCCCTGACCGACGCCGGGTTGCCGACGACGATGGCGCCGGCAGGAACGTCCCTGGTCACCACGGCGCCTGCGCCCACCATCGCCCGCTCTCCGATCTCGATACCGGGGAGCAGCGTCGCATTGGCTCCCACTGAAGCACCAGCCCGAACGACCGTGCGGCTGAACGCAGCGGGGTATTGCCTGCTCCGGGGGAACAGGTCGTTCGTGAACGTCGCGTTAGGCCCGATGAACACGTCATCCTCGAGGGTGACACCGTCCCACAGCTGGACTCCGCACTTGATGGTCACTCGATCGCCGACCACCACGTCGTTCTCGATAAACACGTGGTCGCAGATGTTGCAGTCTTCGCCGATGCGGGCGCCGGGCAGCACATGCGCGAAAGCCCAGATGCGGGTTCCGCGGCCGATGCTGGAGGACTCGACCAGCGCCTGCGGATGACGGAAGAACTCGTCTGCATGCTCCACGATCAGGCATCCTCCACCAGCGCTGCACCACCGACCGGGCCTCGTTTCTCGTTGAGCAGAGCCGTCAGGTACGCGCCGTAAGAGGAAGCCCCGAACTGCCTCGTCAATACGTCAAGTTGCGCCGCGTCGATATAGCCAGAACGGAAGGCGATTTCCTCCGGGCACGCGATTTTCAGTCCCTGCCGTCGCTCGATCGTCTCGATGAAACTGGACGCGTCCTGCAGGGACTCGTGCGTACCGGTGTCGAGCCACGCCATCCCGCGTCCGAGAATCTCGATACGCAGCACACCGCGTCGCAGGTATTCCAGGTTCACATCGGTGATCTCGTATTCGCCCCTCGCGGACGGCTTGAGGTGTTCTGCGATTTCGACCACCGCATTGTCGTAGAAATACAAACCCGTTACGGCGTAACTCGACCGAGGCCTGGCGGGTTTCTCCTCCAGACCGACGACGAGGCCCAGGTCATCGACTTCGGCAACGCCGTACCGTTCAGGGTCGCGCACGTGATAGCCGAAGATCGTCGCACCATCCTCGTTCGCGCTCGCGCGCTTGAGGATCGAGCCCAGCCCGCCTCCATAGAAGACGTTGTCGCCAAGGATGAGCGCGACGCTCTCCGCGCCGACGAAATCCCGGCCGATGACGAACGCCTGCGCGATCCCGTTAGGTGACGGCTGCGCCGCGTATTGGAACGACAATCCCCATTGCGAGCCATCGCCAAGCAACTGCTCGAATCGCGGCAGGTCATAGGGCGTCGAGATCACCAGAATCTCCCTGATCCCCGCCAGCATGAGCGTAGACAACGGATAGTAGATCATCGGCTTGTCGAACACGGGCAGCAGTTGCTTGCTCACCACTCGCGTGATGGGGTACAGGCGTGTTCCCGAACCGCCGGCCAGAATGATCCCCTTCATCCCGCCACCATGGTGTCGCGCGGAGCGAGATGACCAAGACGTTCCCCCCGATACACACCAGAGTGAATCCGCTGGGTCCACCAGTCGTTCTGGAGGTACCAGAGCACTGTCTTGCGGAGCCCGGTCTCGAAGGACTCCTGGGGACTCCATCCAATCTCCCGCTCAAGTTTCGACGCGTCGATCGCATATCGAAGGTCGTGGCCCGGACGGTCCGTCACAAACTCGATGAGCGACGATCGCGCGCCTGACGCTGCGCTCGGCGCGAGCTCGTCGAGCAGCGCGCAGATCCGGTGAACGACGTCGATGTTGCGCAGTTCGTTGCGGCCACTGACCAGGTACGTCTCCCCGATCCGTCCGCGTTCGAGAACCGCCAGAATAGCCCTCGCGTGGTCATCCACGTACAACCAGTCCCGGACGTTCTCACCGCGACCATACACAGGAAGCTTCTGACCCGACAGTCCTTTCTGAATCATCAAGGGGATCAGCTTTTCAGGGAATTGATAGGGTCCGTAATTGTTCGAGCAATTGGTCAGAAGACAGGGTAACCCGTACGTGCGGTGCCATGCGCGAACGAGATGGTCGGATGCCGCCTTGCTCGCGGAGTACGGCGAGCTCGGGTCATATGCCGTCGATTCGGTGAAGAACCCGTCGCTCCCTAACGAGCCGAACACTTCATCAGTGGAGACATGCAGGAAGCGAAACGCCTCGGCGTCCGCTGCAGGGAGCTCGCGAAGGTAACGGAGGGTCTCCTGCAACATCGAGAACGTGCCGACGATGTTGGTTTGCACAAACTGCGCCGGCCCGTCAATGGACCGGTCGACATGTGACTCGGCCGCGAGATGGATCACCGCCGACGGCCGGTGCGTCGCAAACACCCGGACC
>Ga0111539_10007192_pt1 | contig 14262 bp, 12 predicted proteins | sample RhiMethybrSRZTD1_FD_79667 | JGI IMG/M metagenome (GOLD analysis project Ga0111539, IMG submission 79667) | Populus rhizosphere microbial communities from Tennessee, USA - Rhizosphere MetaG P. TD hybrid SRZTD1 (version 2) (version 2) | ecosystem: Host-associated > Plants > Roots > Rhizosphere >...
GTCTTCGATGCGCCGCAGCGCGTCGACAAGGATCGCGACGTCGAAGACGCGCTGCTTCAGCAGGTACCCCACCCGCTCGGGATGCTCCTCCAGCAGCCTCATCGCGTAGCTCGGCTCCACGTACTGGGAGAGCACGAGCACGCCTGTGTCCGGGTGGTCGGCCCGAATTCGCTGGGCCGCGACCAGGCCCTCGTCGGTATGGGTCGGTGGCATGCGGATGTCGACGATCGCCGCGTCTGGCATCTTCAGGCGGACCTCGCGCAGCAGCCCGTCGGCGTCCTCCGCCTGAGCGACGACCTCGATCCCGGCCTCCTCCAGGAGGCGCGCGATCCCCTCGCGGGTCAGCATGACGTCGTCGGCGACGACTACCCGCATGGGATCTCGGCTCTCACGGTGTTGCCGGCGGCGTCGAGTGAGCCGCCGAGGGCGCCGACGCGATCCAGCATGTGCAGGAGGCGCTCGCCGCGTGGTGTGCCGTTGTCGTCGACGGTGACGAGGAGCCGGGCGGCCTCTCGCCGGACGCGGACTCGGAGCCACTCCGCCCCCCGGGCCGCCGCGTCCTCGATGGCCCCGTCCACCACGAGGTACGCGGTCCGTTCGACGGCACGTGCCGCGCGGGCGGCCGGCACGTCGCCGAGCTCGACCGGCAGGGGCGCCTCGTCGGCGAGCGTCTCGAGCGCCGGCCCGAGTCCCGCCTCGGTGAGGATCGCGGGGTAGATCCCGTGCGCGAGCTGGCGAAGCTCGTCGAGCGCGGCGTCGGTTTCGCTCGCCGCCCGGTCGAGCACCGACACGAGCTCCTCGTCGCCGTCGTTCGCGGCGCCCGCGCGGGCGACCCGGAGGTCGTAGGAGAGGGCCAGCAGCCTTTGCTGGGCGCCGTCATGAAGGTCGCGCTCGAGCCGGCGGCGCGCGCCGTCGGCAGTCTCGACGATGCGGGCGCGCGATGCCTGAAGCGCGTGGAGCTGGGCCAGAGCCTCCGCGCGCAGCGCCTCGTTCTCGACGGACAGCCGGGCCGCCGATCCGAGCGCCCGCGCGATCTCCGGCTCGTCCACGAGCGCCGGATCGTGCAGCACGAGCGCGAGCGGGCGGTCGCCGCGCGAGATCCGCGCCACCGCCCGGCCGGGATCCGGAGGGCCGGCCGGGCGACCCTCGGCGTCGATCAGCCGGTCCCAGCCGCTCCGCGGATACAGCACCTCTATGCCAGAGTCGCCGAGGGCCGCCGCGAGCGTGTCGCGAAGCTGTCCGGGACGGGGCGCCTCACCGAGATCGGTGGCGAGCCGGGCCAGACGGGCGCGTGTGCGGGCGACGCGAACGAGGCTCCATGCGAGCCCGAGCGCGAGCAGGGTGTAGGAGGCCGATCGGGCGAGGAAGAGCGCAGCGAACCCGGTCCGGTCCGGGTCCTCGAGCGGTGTTCGCAGGAGCGTGATCGCATAGGTGGCCTCGGTCGCGCCGACCAGCAGCGCCGGGCCGAGGATCGGAAGCAGCGCGCGGCGCCCCGGGCCCGTTGCGCCGAGCAGCCGGTGCCAGGCGAAGGCGACGAGGCCCAGCGCAATGGCGAGCGCCGACCAGAGCAAGACGTCGCTCAGCGCGCTCGCCACTCCGGCGTCGGCATGGACGAGAAACGAGTTGTCGGTGCAGTTCCGCCAGCAGTACAGGTCGAGCAGCGGGTCGCGGAACAGAGCGCGGCCGATGGTCAGAGCCGCCACCAGCGCGTAGGCGCCGATGACCGCGGCCCGGCCCGCCGGAGAGCGGACGCGCCCGTCGGGGACCGCGAGCGCGAGATGCAGCACGAACACGAGCGTGAGCGGCGCGACCAAGGCCCCGGCGCTTCGGAGGACCGCCGAGCCGCCTTCCGCGCCCTCCCAGTCGGCTCCGAACCACGCCAGGCCCGCGAGCACGGCGAGCACCCCGAGGCGGTGTGTCCGAGGCTGGGTCGCCGCGACTCCACCCGCCACGATCAGCCCCACGCCGGCCACGAGGTCGGCCACCCGTGCGGCGGGAAGGGCCTCGGCATAGGTGGTCTCGAACTCGCCGCCCTGCCCGACCGTCAGCAGCGCAGCGATGGCCCAGGCCAGGGCCAGGCCCACACCGGCGAGCACGGCCAGGCCGAGTCCGGTGGCGAGGCGCGAGTCCGCCATCGGCCGATTCTCGCATCCGGCGCACTGTTGCCAGCCACGGTCTGCGCGGAGAGAATCCTGTGGCCTGCCGCGATGTGCCCAGCGCCGGTCGGCCGTACGGTCCTCTCGTGCCCCATCGAGAGGAGTCAGGACGATGATCCAGCCGACGACACGGATGTTGATGCCGCTCCTCGCGGGCGCTCTGCTCGCCGGCCTCGCGGGCGGCTGCAGCGTTTCGGGGGACGACGACGCGGACAAGGCGGGTAGCTCGGCTGCGCCTGTGGTGCTGCGGCTGGCGGTCGCAGACGATAACGACCAGCCGGATGCGCAATACGCGCGCTACTTCGCACGCCGGGTCGCGGCGCTCTCGGACGGCTCGGTGCGCGTGCGACCGGTGTGGGACGCCGCCGGCCAGGACAGCCCGGGCTACGAGCTCGGCATCGCTCGCCTCGTGGAGGACGGGGACTTCGAGCTCGGCTGGATGGGGGCGCGTGCCTGGGATCGCATGGGCATCAACAGCTTCCAGGCGCTGCAGGCGCCATTCCTCGTGACCGATCACGAGCTGCTCGGCCGGATCGTCACCGGTCCGGTCGCCGCTCGCATGCTCGGTGGACTGGAGGGACAGGGCTTCGTGGGCCTCGCGCTCGTGCCCGAGCGGCTGCGCTACGCGCTCGGCGCGAAGCATCCGCTCGCGTCCCCGGCCGCCTTTGCCGGCGCGCGAATCCAGACGAAGCCATCCAACGTCACGGACGCCTTGATGCGCGCACTCGGCGCCACGCCGGTCCACATCAGCGGTGACGACCTCCCGGACGCCGTCGCACAGGGGACCGTCGACGGCTCCGAGGCATCGCTCGGCACGAACTCTTCGGACGAGGGCCAGACCCACCTCACCTCCAACCTCCCGTTGTTCCCGAAGACGCTCACGCTGTTCGCGGGCGACGACGCGTACAACGGGCTGGACGAGGACCAGCGCGACGCCGTCCGGAAGGCGGCCCGGCTGACGGCGACGTACGCGGCAGCGCACGCTCCCTCCGAGACCGCGCTGGTGCGCCGCTTTTGCCGCGAGGGCCCTCCGTTCCAGGTGGTCGCGGCTAGTCCCGGCGACGTCGCCGCGCTCGAGAAGGCGGCCCAGCCGGTCTACACACAGCTCGAGCGCGACCCGGACACGAAGGCCGCAATCGCGGCGATCCGCGCGCTCAAGGAAAGGTCTCCGGCGGCTCCGGCGACGGCTCCCGTGACCTGCGAGAACGAGCCGACCACGGTGAGCGGCCGGCCGCGGTCCCCGTCGGCGATCAACGGGACGTATCACTGGCGAGTGACCGAGGCGCGCGGGCGCGCCGCCGCGAAGGCGGTCGGAGGCACGGTGGACGAGCAGGACCTGGACACCCTGGGCAAGATGACGCTCAGAGACGGCAGGTGGCTCATGGGTGACACCGACCCGGAGCACTACTCCGGCACCTACAGGATCGTCGGCGACAAGCTCGTGTTCGCGTGGGGCGAGGCCACCCTTGCTTTCGAGTTCGCCCGTGACGGCGACGGGACCATCCAGCTCACGCCGCTCCCCCCGATGGATGGCGGCGATGCGGTCGTGTGGGCCGGCGGGCCATGGCAGCGCGTCGGCCCGCCCGTGCGGGACATCCCCTGACCCCCCTCAGCTCGTCTGAACGCGGAGCGGCAGCTCGGCGGAGAGGCGCGTGCCACGCCCGGCGGGGCTGTCGAGCGCGAGCCGCCCGCCGAGCGCCTCGACGCGGTCGGCGAGCCCGGCCAGTCCACTGCCGGCGCCGAGGTCCGCTCCTCCGATGCCGTTGTCGCCGACGTCGACGAGCAACCTTCCCGACCGTTCCTGCACCGAGATCGTGGCGCTCGAGGCGTTCGCGTGCTTGACGACGTTCGCGAGCGCCTCGGAGCACACGAACCAGGTGGCGCGCTCCACCTCCTCGTCAACACGAACGTCGGCCACATGGAGATCGACGGGCATGGGACTGCGTTCGGCCAGCGCGGCAAGGGCAACGGGGAGCCCGCCGCGCTCCACGCCGCCGGGATGTAGCCCTGCAGCCAGGTCGCGCAGCTCGTGGAGCGCCAGATCGAGCTGCTCCTGAACGCGCCGAAGCGGCTCGGCGTCCGTCTCCCCGGGCTGGACGTGCTCGAGCGTGCCGGCGAGCCCGGCCAGGCGGCTCTCAACCGTCTCGTGCAGCCGCCGCTCGAGCCGGCGCCTCTCCTCGTCCCCCGCGTGGACCAGGCGGCGGCGCGATTCGGCCAGGTCGTCGACCTGCGTTTGGACCTCCGTTTGTAGGCCCGCGTTCGCGGCCGCGAGCCGCGCCGCCCTGGCGAGAGCATCTGAGAGGCCGGGGTCGTCGAGTACCGCTGCGTCGTGCACGAGCACCGCGATCGCCTCACCGTCCCGGTCGACCCGGGTGACCTTGCGGGTCGAGTCGGTGGCCGGGAGCACGAGCGGCCGGCCGGTTCCGTCGAAGTACCGCTCTCCCAGCCAGTAGCCGACCTCGAGAGTCGGATCGCCGAGCGCCTCGGCGAGCGCGTCACGCAGCGTGCCCGAGCCCGTCTGGCCGAGATCGACGACGAGGTCCGCGACCTTCGTGCGCGTCCACGGCTGCAGGACGAGGCCCGCGAGGAGGGCGATGGCCAGCGCGCACAGGGCCGCCTCGTATACGAGGAGCGTCGCGTGCTCGAGCTCCGCCGTCGGGTCGGCGAGCCGGGCCGCCGCGCTGCCCGCAATCACGGCGCCGGCGAACGCCGTGGCCGCGAACGCTGCGCGGCGCGCACGGCGGTCACGCCCGACGGCGTGAACGTACCCGCTGCCCGCAACCAGCACGAAGGCCGCGCACAGGCCGAAGGTCGCGACGTCGTTCGACCAGACCGGGGACGCGAGCGCAGCGCCGTAGGCGACAGCGACAGCCACGCGATCCCGCGCCGAGCCGGATCGTCCGTACGGGTAGGTCAGGACGAGATGGAACAGCGGGCCGCGGTGCAGATAGAGAGCGGGGTCGCCGAGGAGGTTCGCGGCGAACCACGCGAACCCGGTCGCCGCGAGGAGCGGACCGCTACGGCTCTCGGGGCGCCGCGCCCAGCCGGCGAGGCCGCACGCAATGAGGGTCCACCCTGTGACGAGATCGGGCGCCCAATCGGCCGGATTGTCCCAGCCGAAGTAGACCCACTCCGCGGCTATTCCCACCGCCGCGCCGGCCGGCCACAGCCACCGCCGGAACGCCCGCACCGCGGCTAGCCCACGAGCGCCGCGAGCGCCGCGCCCGAGAGCTCCCGCTTCGCGATGAAGCCGCGCGTGGGGGCATCACCGACGCGGGTGCCGTAGGCGCTCGCCTCACGGCTGGAGATCAGGACGACGCGCGGTGCACCGCGCAGCGCGGCCAGTCGCTCGGCCACGGTGAACCCATCGGCGCCGGGCAGCTGGATGTCGAGGAGCACCACGTCCGGTTGCAGCCGCTCGGCCTGCGCGAGCGCTTCGGGCCCGTCGGCGGCCTGCCCCACGACGTGGAAGCCCTCTGCCTCGAGCATCGTCGCCGCTGACTCACGGAACGCCTCGTGGTCGTCGACGATCAGAACCGTCCGCCGCATGGCGCGATCCTCCCAGAGGCCGGACGCCCCCGCATTCGTGCGAGCACGTAGTGAGGACTGTGGCCAGCCCCGTTTCGGCCCCGTCGCCGTCCCCGTAGCTTCGGGCACATGCACAGATTGCTCTCCCTCATCGCAGCCCTCGCCACCTGTGCGCTGTCCACCTCCATCGCCCTGGGCCAGGGACCGGGCGCGGGCATCGCCTGCGGCGACACGATCACCGCCGACACGACCCTCGACCGCGACCTCACCGACTGCCCGAGCAACGGCATCCTGATCGGCGCGGACGACATCACCCTCGACCTGAACGGCCACACGATCTCCGGCGACGGCAAGCCCGTTCGACGGTGCCCGCGTGACCAGATCTGCGACCTCGGGGTTGGGTACGACGATCACACCGGCGTCACGATCAGGGACGGCTCGGTCCGCGGCTTCGGTATCGGTGTCGGCGTCTTCCGAGGGCGGAACGACCGGTTCGTGAAGCTCGACTCCTCCCGGAACCAGTTCTTCGGCTTCGTGATCGGCGGATCGAGCCGGATCGTGGTCCGCGACAGCTCGGGTCACGACAATCCTCGTCCCGACGGCGACGGGCTCGGCCTGTTCACGTCGCACGACGTCCGGATCGTCCACAACACGTTCAAGCACAATGCCCAGCCCGGCATGCACATCGAGGACTCGACGAGGACCCTGGTGAAGGGGAATCTCGTCTCGCACAACGGCGACGCCGGGATCATGCTCCAGGCCGCCGACCACAACCAGGTGCGGGGGAACCGCAGCGTTCGGGACGGCGGGACCGGCATCATCGTGGCCCCCGGCAGCCGCAACGTCATCGCCGGCAACCGCATCTCGGGCAGTGGCGAGGGGATAGCTGTGGAGGAGGGCCGTCGCAACCGGGTGGTGCGCAACGTGATCGCGCACACCCGGAAGTCCGGCATCCGCCTCGGCATCGGCGACCCCCCAATCGGCGGCACCGGGACGCTGGTTCGCGGCAACCTCGTGGTCTCGGCGGGCAGGGACGGCTTCCTGGTCGCGAAGAACGACCACCGCGCGCTGCTGCAGGGCAACACGGCACGCCGCTCAGGCGACGACGGCTTCGACATCAACAGCACCACGGCACGCCTCTTCGGCAACCGGTCCCTGGGCAGCGCCGACTTCGCGTTCGAGCTTCCCTAGGTCATCCGCCCTCGTACGCGTCTGCGAAGAAGTCCGCGTCCGCCTGGGTCGGCGCCACGAAGACCACGGTGCCAACGGTCGTGGTCTTGCCGTCGCCGTTGCTCGCGACCTCGTCGGCATAGGCCTGCGCCTGCTTCTCACTCGAGAACTCGAGCCCAGTTCCGCTCTTGCTGCCGGTTATCTTGACGCCGTCCTCGGCCCCGTGCCGCGACTCCTTCGGCAGCTGCGAGACCACAAGACCCTGGGCCTCGAGTGCGGCCGACAGGCCTTGGAAGGCCTTGGTGGGCGCCGGAGCATCCGCGACCTCGGCGGTGTCCGCCCCCGACGCGGCATCACTGTCGTCGTCCCCGCCGCATCCGCTGACGCAGATCGCGACCGCTGCGATCAGGCCGAGCACGATCAGTCGGGTACGAATCACGACAAGGCGCACTCTCACGGCGAACCCGCGCGCGCGCCTCACACCAATCGGATGAGATCGCGGAGCCCTACGTCACCCGGCTGGTGCTGGGATTCGCGGTCGCTGGGGGTGGGGAAGCGCCGAGTCGAAGCAATCTCTCAGTCGCTGTCGCACGGACCGCTAGAGCGGGATGTCCCAGAGCGGGAACCAGCGAGCCGTGTCGTCTTCCCACGGCAGCTCGCGGGCCAGCTGCGCCTTCAGGCGGAACTCTTCCTCGCTGTTCCGGGCCTGCGTGCCCGGCGCCGGGACGAAGGGGTAGTAGGCGCCCCGCTTGAAGTTGTAGATGAAGTAGATCTGCTTGCCGCTCTCGTCCGCGTAGGCGAACACCGCGGCGAGCAGGCGGTCGCCGTAGCCCGCGCCCTGCAGCTCGACGGAGACCGTGTTCATCGCCACGACCAGGTCGTCGGGGTCGTCGTCGCGCAGGATCAGCCAGCGGTAGCCGTACTCGTCGTCGTGGGTGGCGACCTTGGTGCCGGTCTCCTCGGCCGTGCCCGCCAGGAGCTCCTCGGTCTCGTCGACGATCTGCTTGAAGTCGGCCGTTGCGATCGGCTGGAAGACCACGCCGGCGCATTGCTTCGACTTCAGGCCGAGGCCGGTCTCCATCGTCACGTTCGCGGTGGTCATCGCGAACAGGCGGTCCGGCGCCGCGCCCTTCAGCTTCCCCTTCGTGCCGAGGAGCCCGTCGAGAAAGCCCACTGGCTAGGCGGCGATCGCCGCGCCGCCGCTCTGGAGCTGGGCCTCGAGCCGCTGCAGCGCCTCGATCCGCTTCTCCGTCGGCGGGTGCGTCGAGAGCAGCGTCGCGGCCGTGCGCTTGACGCTGGTCGGGATGATGAAGAAGGCATTCATCCCCTGCGCCTCGCGCAGATCAGTGTTCGGCACGCGCTGCATCGCGTCCGAGATCTTCACCAGCGCCGAGGCGAGCGCGCTCGGACGCCCGGTCACGATCGCCGCGCCGCGGTCGGCACCGTACTCGCGGTAGCGCGAGAGGGCCATCATCAGGAAGAACGAGATGATGTAGACGGCGAACGAGACGAGCAGGACGATCGCGAAGCTCGGGTTGTCGTCGCTGTCGCCGCCGAAGAAGAACCCGAACTGGGTGATGATCGCGGCGAGGCTCGCGAAGAAGCTGGCGATGGTCATGATCAGCACGTCGCGGTGCTTCACGTGCGACAGCTCATGGGCCATCACGCCCTCGAGCTCGCTCGGTGACAGCGTCCGCATGATGCCGGTGGTGCAGCAGACGGTCGCGCGCTTCTGGCTGCGGCCGATGGCGAACGCGTTCGGCACGTCGGTGTCGGCCACCGCGATGCGCGGCTTCGGCAGATCGGCCTGGATGCAGAGCTTCTCGATCATCGCGTGAAGCCCCGGCGCCTCCTGAGGCGAGACCACCTTCGCGCTCATCGCGGACAGCGCCAGCTTGTCCGAGAGGAACAGCTGGCCGAGCGACAGGGCGCCCATGACTACGACGACCGTGATCAGCCCGGCGCCCGCCTGGAGGAGCACCACGATGAACACCACGTAGAGGAGCCCGAGCAGGAACATCGTGAGGAGCATCCGGGCCGCGAGGCCGGGATCGCGTGGGAAGACTGCCTTCTGCTGCTGCGCCATGACCACAAGATTAGTGACTCGTGGGTGCCGTCTTGCAGAGGAAGGAGACCGGGTTGCCCTGCCGAGGCACATTGCTAGAGTGCGGCCGTCGCGAGCGCTGAAAAGCCCTGCATAACGAGGGTAAACGTGGGGAACCCGGTCGCGCTCCGTGCCGCATGAAGAAAAGCTTTCTGCTTCCCATAACGCTTGCCGTAACGGCCTTCCTGGTGCTCCCGATGCCGGGCAGCTCGGCACCGCTGTCGAGCCGCATCGAGCAGAAGAAGACGGAGATTCAGCGCCACAAGGCCAAGGAGGGCGTGCTCAGCACCACGATCCAGCGCTACAGCAGCCGGATCGACGCCGTGCAGGGCCAGATCTCGGCCACGGAGCGGCGGCTCAACCAGGTCCAGAACAGCCTCGATACGCAGAAGGAGAAGCTGCTCGCCGTGCGCAACAGGCTCGAGGCCGCGCGCGACCGGCTCGAGCGGCTCCGCAGCCGGCTCGCCACCGCGCGCACCGTGCTGGCGCGGCGGCTCGTGGAGATCTACAAGGCGGACGCGCCCGACGCGCTCACCGTGATCCTCGAGTCCGACGGCTTCGGCGACCTGCTCGAGCGCGCCGAGTTCCTGAAGCGGATCTCTGACCAGGACCGCGAGATCACCGATCAGGTGCGCGGCCTCCGCGACAAGGCGAAGGACCAGGCCGTCCAGCTCGCCGACCTCGAGGAGCAGGAGCAGGTGGTGGCCGAGCGGATCCTGCGCGAGCGCGACCAGGTGGCCTCGGTGGAGAACCAGCTCGTCGGGGCTCGCGACCAGCTCGCCGCCGTGCGCTCCGACAAGCGCGGTGCGCTCGCCCAGGTGCGCGACAGCCGTGTGGCGCTCGAGGGCGACCTGGCCGCGCTCGAGAAGGAGCAGGCGCGCGTCCAGGCGGCGCTGCAGGGCGCGGGGCAGACCTTCGACGGCCCGATCCGGCACGGCAGCGGCGCGCTGGTCTGGCCGGTGAGCGGCCCGGTCGTGTCGCCGTTCGGCATGCGCTGGGGCCGTCTCCACGCGGGCATCGACATCGCCGTGCCGTCCGGCACCGCCATCCACGCGGCCGACGGCGGCCGGGTCGTGCTGATGGGCTGGGTCGGCGGCTACGGCAACTACACCTGCATCCAGCACACCGCGAGCATGTCCACCTGCTACGGGCACCAGGCGAGCTTCGCCACGTCGAACGGCGCATCCGTGAGCCAGGGGCAGGTGATCGGCTACAGCGACTGCACCGGCCACTGCTTCGGCCCGCACCTCCACTTCGAGGTGCGCATCAACGGGGCCCCCGTGGACCCGATGGGCTACCTGTAGCGCCGGTCAGCCGCGCCGGCGGAAGCGGCCCAGCCGCTTGACGCCGCAGTTGCCGTTCCGGTCGCAGGCGGTGCTCACCAGGACATTGGCGCGCCGGCCTCGGATCTGCACGTTCTGCGTGAAGGCGCGGCTCCGGCGGCTCGCGATGACGGCGAAGCTCTTGCCGCCGTCGCGCGAGACGAGCAGCCCGAACCGGACGTGGCCGGCGAGCTCGTCGCCGCGCGCCGTCCGGTCGCGCGTGCGCTTGACGCGCACCCGCACGCGGTTTCCGTGCCGGTGGACCCGCGCGCGGGAGCGGGGCGGGGTCACGTCGTACACGCGCGCGATCTCAACGGCGTGCATGCCGTCGGCCACGCCGGCGCCGGTGAACTGGTTCCAGCCGCTGCCGGTGGCCGACCTCGTGAGCACCTCGCCCACCTGCTCCGAGGCGAGCCGGGGCTCGGCCTGCCACGCGAGCGCGGCGAGCCCCGACACGATCGGGGCGGCGAAGCTGGTGCCCTCTCCGTAGGCGTAGTGCGAACCATCGACGCCGGTGATCGTCTCGTCGCACCCGTCGGGGGTGCTCCAGGGGGCCGCGGTGGTGGCCGGGAGTGTCGAGAAGACGCCGAAGCGGCAGTCGCCGGCGCTCGCCCCGGGCGCAGCAAGGCTCACGAACCGGTTGTGCGTCGAGAAGGCGGCGGCCGCGCCGTTCGGCATCGTGGCGCCCACGGACAGCCCGATGCCGCGGCCTCCGCGTGGCCCGCCCACCAGCGCGGCCGGGAACTCGAGCGGGTTGCCCGCGTCCCCGTGGTTGCCCGCGGCCGCGACCGGGAGGACGTCGTTCAGGAACGCCAGCTCCAGCGCTCGCGCCTGCGACTGGGTGAAGCTCGTGCCGGCGAGGCTCATGTTGACGATGCGCGCCCTGCCCCGGATCGCGATGTCGATGCCGGCCAGCATGTCGGACAGGAAGAAGCGTCCCTCGGTGTCGCGCGACGCCCTCACGGCGAGGATCTTGGTGCGGCCCGCCACGCCCCGGCCGCCCAGGCCGTTGTCGTTCAGAGCGGCGATCAGGCCGGTGACGAAGGTGCCGTGGCCCACGAAGTCGGTCACGTCGGCGCGGCCTGAGGAGGTGTCCACCGTGCGCTTGATCTGGCCGGCGAACTCTGGGTGGTTCACGTCGAGGCCCGTGTCGACCACGGCGACCAGGCGGCTCGAGCCGCCGCCCACGGCCGCGATCGCCTCGCCGGCCCGGACGGTGTCGTATGCCCACGTGAACTTGATGCCGGTATCGGGGTCGAGCCGGTCGAACTCGTCGACTGCGACGGCGACCGCCGGGTCGCGCTCCACGTAGGCCACGCGCGGGTCGTCGCGGAGGGCCGTCACGGCGGCGGCGCCGGAGGGCACGGTGGCGGCGATCACGCCGGTGAGGTCGAGCCGTTCCGGGGTGGCCCCGAGTGCGCGCAGCGCGGCGGCCACCGCGTCCATGTCCTCGTGACTGCGGACGCCGACGAGCAGGTGCGCGGGCCCGCTCGAGCGGGCGATCCGGGCGAGCTCGCCGCCGGAGGCGGAGGCGGCCGAGGCGGACGCGCCCGGGTGCTCGGGCAGCGGGAGCGGGACGACGCCCGCGCCGGCGGCGTGCGGCTGCAGGCGCAGGGCCGCGCGCAGCTGCTCGCGCTCGACGATTCCCGTCGACGCCTGCGCGGTCGCAGCTAGGAGCGGCGCCGCACAGAGGAGTCCTGCAAGCACCGCTCTCCGCACAGGGCCATGGTAGGGGCGCCCGCTAGCTTTCGCCGTCGTGCAGCCGGAGATCCACATCGGGCCGCTCGACCTGAAGACGTTCGGCATCTGCTTCGCGGCCGGATTCCTGGCGTCGGGCCTCATCATCGCGCGGCGGTTCCGGGAGCTCGACAGGCCACCGGACTGGAGCTACGAGATGGTGTTCGCCGCGCTGGTCGGCGGGCTGGTGGGCTCTCGGGTCGACTACATCCTCCAGAACTGGTCGAAGGTGTCCGACGACCTGCTCGGCAACATCTTCAGCGGCTCGGGGCTCGTGTGGTTCGGCGGCCTCGTGGGCGGGGCGCTCGGCGTGGTCCTGTGGGCGCATTGGCGCGGCTTCCTCGGCTGGCAGCTGTTCGACGTGGCGGCCGTGCCGCTCGCGATCGGATATGCGATCGGGCGCGTCGGCTGCCAGCTGTCGGGCGACGGCGACTACGGCATCCACTCCGACCTGCCGTGGGCGATGTCGTACCCGGACGGCACGGTGCCGACGACGGACACGGTCCATCCCACGCCCGTCTACGAGACGCTCGCGATGGGTGTGGCGGGGGTGGTCCTGTGGAGACTCAGGGACCGCTTCCCGCTCGGCGTGCTGTTCGGGCTCTACCTGATCATCGCCGGGCTCGAGCGCTTCCTGGTGGAGTTCATCCGGCGGAACGAGGAGATCGTGGCCGGGCTCACCCAGCCGCAGCTCATCTCGCTTGGACTGATGGCGCTCGGCGCCGCGATCGTGGCCGTGCGCGGCCGCGTGCCGCGCGCGGCGACTGCCTGATCGCACCGCCGAGCGCGGCGGCTGCGCACAGTGCGAGCGCCACCGAGGCGCCGGCGGCGGTGTGGGCATGGAAGGAGACCTCCATGCCGACGACCGACGCCACCACCGCCACGGCCGCTCCCGCAACCATGGCGCGGGCGGGGCTCGCGGCGCGGGAACGCACGGCCACGGGCGGCCCGATCAGCACCGCCAGCACCAGGAGGGCGCCGAGGCCCTGGACCGCCACCGCCACCGCGGCCGCGAGCAGGATGAGCAGCACGAGGCGGGTGAGGCCGGGCCGGGTGCCCGCGGCGGCGGCGCCGGCAGGGTCGAAGGCGACCGCGGTAAGGGGACGATGAAGTGCGGCCAGTGCCGTGCCACCGAGCACGAGCAGGAGCGCCGCCGCCACGAGGTCGCCGTCCGTCACGCCGAGCGGATCGCCGAAGAGGAGCTCCTCGAGCCGTTGAGGAGCGTCCGGAGCGAGGGCGAGGAGCGCGCCGAGGCCGACCAGGCCGGTGACAGCGATCGCGGTGCCGGTGTCCGCCCCGACGCGCGGGTCGCGCGACGCGAATGCGATCAGGGCGGCGGCCACGAGCGCGCCGCCGGCGGCGCCGAGCAGGAGCGGCGCGCCGGCGAGGGCCGCGAGCACCAGCCCCGGGAGCAGCCCGTGGGACAGGGACTCGGCGCCGTACGCCAGCCGCTCGGTCACGATCCAGAACCCGAGCGCGCCGCACAGCGAGCCGACCATCGCCAGCTCGAGCAGCGCCCGCCGGTCGATGCCGGAGCGGAGCGGATCGACGAGGAAGTCGATCACCTCCACGCGATCACCTCGTCAGTCCCCGACCTCGTGCGAGTGGCCGTGCTCGTGGTGCTGCACCGTCACCGCGCGGCCGCCCTCGAGCACGATCAGCTCGTGGCCGTAGGTGGCCTGCAGCGTCTCGCGGTCGAGCGTCGCGGCCGGGTGGCCAAACCCAACCTGGCGGCGGTTGAGGCACAGCACGAGGTCGTACGAGCGGGCGCTCTCCACGTCGTGGCTCGCCACGAGCAGCGTGCGGCCGCTCTCGCGCAGCTCGGCGAAGACGCGCTCGATCTGGGTCTCGCTGGCGGGATCGACGCCGGACAGCGGCTCGTCGAGGAGCAGCACGGCGGCGTCCTGGACGAGCGCGCGGGCGAGGAGTGCGCGCTGGCGCTGGCCGCCCGAGAGCTCGCCGAATCTGACATCCGCCTCGCCGGCCAGCCCGACGCGCTCGAGCGCGGCGCGGGCCGCCTCGCGGTCGGTCCGTCTCGGCGGGAGCCACCAGCGGCCGCCCGCCAGGGTGCCCATCAGCGCCACGTCCAGCGCGGTCACGGGGAAGTCGAGCCGCGTGCGGTCGGTCTGCGCCACGTAGGCGGGGCGTCCGCTCACCTCGACGCGGCCGGCCACCGGCTCGAGCTCGCCGAGCAGCACGCGAAAGAGCGTCGTCTTGCCGCCGCCGTTCGGGCCGAGCACGCAGA
>Ga0111539_10007193_pt1 | contig 14262 bp, 11 predicted proteins | sample RhiMethybrSRZTD1_FD_79667 | JGI IMG/M metagenome (GOLD analysis project Ga0111539, IMG submission 79667) | Populus rhizosphere microbial communities from Tennessee, USA - Rhizosphere MetaG P. TD hybrid SRZTD1 (version 2) (version 2) | ecosystem: Host-associated > Plants > Roots > Rhizosphere >...
ACGCCGCGCGGCGCGATGCCGCGAATTGGTGCGTCGGCATTGCCCTCGACGTGCCAAAAAGGTTGATCTACTGGACGCAAAAAGGCGGTGACAACGCCGGCGTGGGCAGCATTCGCCGGGCCGGCATGGATCTTCCTGCTGGTGACGAGCCCGCCCATCGCAGCGACATCGAGATCCTGTTCGACAAGTTGCCCGAGCCGATCGACCTCGATCTCGACCTGAGTGCCCGCCTCATTTACTGGACCGATCGAGGTAACCCGCCGCGCGGCAACACCGTGAGCCGAGCACCGATGGATCCCCCCGCGACCGGCGCTGCTGCGAGGACCGATCAGCAGATCCTCGTGAGCGGCCTCGCCGAGGGCATCGGCATCTCGCTCGATCTACGGCATCACGTCATGTACTTCACCGATCTCGGCGGCACGGTTTACGTCGCCAACCTGGACGGCAGCGCGCAGAAAAAGATCCTGACCGGCCAGGGCAGTTTGACCGGCATCGCCTACGTCGAGCTGCCTCGCTGAATCCACCTCGGTGGCAGAGAGGTGACGATCGCACATTCGTGCGCTCGTTTGTGCGCCCGGTTACGCGCTCGAGCGGCCGGACTACCCGAGCGCCTTCATGACGAAGGCGCCTCGGCTGGTACACCCATTGCACACCTCACGCCTGGATTTGGAACCAGTGAAGGGGGCAGAGCGCGATCGACTGCCTGTAGGAGGTAACGTCATGGCTCGAGAACGTGGAGATAAGGGTCAGCGAAGAATTGTAGCGTTGAGCCCGATCGTCGGGCTGGCGTTGCTCGCTAACGGGAGCTGTAGCGACACGAGCAGTTCAGAGGGCTCCACACGAACGGAAGAGGCTCGAGAAGCGACGTTCACGAAACCGGTTCCCTGCACGATGCAAGTCGACGGCAGCGCCGTCGTGAGCTCTTTCTCGGTGACGACTTCGTTGACGGGCAGTCCATTCGACCTCGTCCCGGCACTTACGGCGTCTTACGACAGTCGTCGCGACACTACGAGTGGCCTGAAGGTGGACAACGTCCAGATGAAATTTCTGGGGGCCCCGTTTTTTACCGGTCGCATCGAAGCCAACATGAACAACGCCCAGCCCGTTACCAAGATCGTGATGGACTTGGCTCCGCCCTACATTGGAGTTCGACATGTGGAAGTGGCGGTCAGCGGCAGCACTGCGGTGGCGACCCTGGACGGAAGAAAGACGAAACCTTTCGCGATCACCGCGCCGGTGAGCAGTATACGCATGCAAGATGGCCTGCCGTTTCCCCGAATCGTGCTGCCGCCGCTATGGCCCGAACGCATCACGCGCCTCGGCACCTTGGCTCAGGCCGAGGCGGCAACGTGCTCCTCGATTGGCGCGGCGCCGGCAAGCGCTTCGCCTTCGGGTCTTTTGGCGCTCCCGGCGGATGCGATACCAGGGCACGAAAGCGGAACCACATTCGAACATGCCTCGGGCGATTGCCTGCTGCTCCAGGGCGGGTGCGTGACAGCGACCGCAACCTGCGTGTATGGAGCCACTGCGGCAGCCGCAGGATGCGCTGCGATTCCCGTGATCGGCTGGTTTGCTGCCCCTGTCTGTGCTGGCGTCAGTTTGTACGGTTGCTACGAAGCAGAGAAAGCCTGCTTGAGCGCCGCAGTCACGAGCGACAAGTGCTGCCCCAAACGTTGTGGCGGGTCGTCCGATAGTCCGAGATGCTGCTTCAGAGACGAGTCCTGCACGGATTCCCGCATTCTCTGCTGCTCTCCGGGCAACCCGCCGTGCGGGGACAGCCTTTGCTGTATCAGCGGTGACCAGTGCGTCCGAACCGAAACCTGCGTCGGTGCACTTTGCACTTCCACTGCCCAGTGCTGCCCGGCCCAGAGGGCTTGCGGCAGCGTGTGCTGTGCCGACGGCGAGACCTGCCCGGATCCCGCGACAGGCCAATGCTGCCCAGCTGGCCACGAGTGCGGCACCACTTGTTGCGACTTCCTCTGTGGCGATCCCAGCAAGAACCTGTGCTGTGGGCTCGGCGGAGAAGTATGCGGCAACACCTGTTGCGGGTTCTTCGAGGACTGCGTCAACGGGGCGTGCGTAGCGACGCCTCCCGATGCACAAAACTGCGGTGCAAACTCGATCTCCTGCACGACCAACGCCGATTGCCCGGCCGACTGCGGTTCGTCCAGCTGCAAGTGCCAAATTCTCCAGGGCGCGGCAGCTGGCTGCTGTGTGAAGAGCCCGACGTGAGTCGATTCCGGACTGGCGCCGCCCCAGGCCCGAGGGGGCGGCGTTCAGTTCTGCGTCGGCGCTGCTGTCCGAGTAGCGAATAAAATTGTAGATTCGCCCGCGTGGCAGCACGTTTCGAGCCAAGCATCACAGCACTTCGCTCTTTCGCGACCGCGGTGTGCCTCATCGGTCTCGCAAGTTGTTCCAGCAATCCGAGCACCGTGCACCCGGATGCGCCGGAACCCGCGGGCACCGCTCCACCGAGCGGAGCAGCGTCCGTGGAAGCGCCCGCTGCTCCCGCCGACCCCGCGGGTACCGAGCTGAAGGGCGCGGCGATCGATGCCTGGTTTCGGAACCGCGGAGCAAAGAGGCCCGGGTCGCTGAACCCGGAAGACTCAAAGTGCCAAACGATGCGCGCCCCCGTGCCTTCCGGCCAGGCGCTCTCGTGCGAGCAGCATTCGGCGATCAGACCCTGGGTCCGAACATCGCGAAGGATGCTCTTCGACGTGCGCGATGGGAAAACGCTGGTTTTGGTGAATCTGATTTCCAAAGTGGCGCCCTTCGAAGGTTCGAGCGGATCTGGGGGCTCGTGCGAAGGAGCAGTGGTCGCGCTGCGCGTCCAGCCATCCGAGGATGGGAAAGCACTCACGGTCGCGGACGAGGCGGGCTGCGGCTGCGAGCAAGCGGAAAAGCTTCTCAGCGGCAACTCGGGCGACCCCAAAGCCCTGGAGATGCAAGCGCGAGAAACCAAGCAGGCGTGTTCGCAGCGTGGGAAGTACGTGTGGGGGGCACACGGGTACGATCCAGCGCAGGGCGAATAGAGGATCGGCGCGCGGGGTTAGGTCACTGAAACGCCGCGTCGTAAACCGTTCTCCAGAAGTCGCACTCCACGCGGCGATACCCGGACGCCACGGACGCCGGAACATCGAACTTCATTCGCTGATCGGCGGCCTCGTCGAACGCCGGCCACTCCACGGCGCCCTCGCCGTTGGGATCGCCGGTCCTGGCAAACCGCGCCCAGTAGCCCTGCATGCCGTCGCTCAACGCGGTGTCATCGGCGCCCGGCGCCGACAGCGTACCGAATACGTAAGGCAACTCCACGCCGTGCGTCGGGCCGAGACCCTCGAGACCCGGAATCGTGCGCGCAAACGCGTACTGAAACGTGGTCACTCCCTGCGCTGCCACGCGCCGGGCGGTCTCGTTCGTCGGGCAGCCGAGACGGTAGTCACCCCAGATTCGAACCAGCGCGTCCTGAGGCGTCGCAAAATCGCTGAGCGGATAGCGCACAAGGACGCTCGGGGCAGCATTCTTGAACAGCCGCTCGACCGCGGCCGAGTACTCCGCTTCGGTCATGACCGGCGCCGCGGCGAGCATGAACAGTCGGCCCTCCTCGAAGTTCGAGCCGAGCAGGTACGGAACTTTTGCGAAGTTGCCGGATTCGATCAACGCGCGCGGCTGATCGGGAATGATCTGGCCATCCACGACCGGATTGAAGTCCCAGCGCGCGATGCTGCCGCTGAATTGGCTGCCTCCCGGCGCACCGGGCATCCCGCCATCGGCCGGCGCCGTGACCAGCAGGTCTTTCACCGGCTTGCTGCGCAAGCACTCGAGCTCGTTCGCCGCGCCGGCGCAACCTACCGCTTCCGCGAACGCCGTGACCTGCGCTTCTGCGTCGGCTCGTGGCTTGCGGAACGTCGTGCAGCCGCCGCTTTCGCTGATGGCGCGATGAAACAGGCCTTTGGCGCCCGGCGAAACCACCTGGAGACACGTATCCTGCGCACCCGCGGATTCCCCGAACAGTGTGACATTCCCTCGATCGCCGCCGAAGGCGACAATGTTGTCGCGCACCCACTTCAGTGCGAGCTGTTGATCACCCAGGCCCTGATTGCCGGAAATCGAGCCTTCGGCCGGCAGGCTCGGATGCGCGAAAAAGCCCATCACGCCGACGCGGTAGTTGAGCGTCACCACGACCACGTTTTGCGACGCGGCAAGGTCGCGGCCGTCGTACACCTTCGCGCCGCCCGAGAGCGCCGAGTCGTCCGATGCCGCTCCGTTCTGATTTCCGCCACCCGGAAGCCACACCATCACCGGCAGTGGCGCGCTCGGCGCCGGCTCGGGCGTCCAGACGTTGAGGAACAGACAATCTTCTTCCAGGCTTTCCGGACCCTGGAGCCACATCGACTGCGCGCAAGCACTACCGTATTCCGTCGCCGGTAGCACGCCCTCCCAAGCATCGACCGGCTGCGCCGGTTTCCAGCGCAGCGGACCGACCGGCGCCTTTGCGTAACGAATTCCGCGAAAGCGCCGAGCGCCGCCGTCCGTGTCGCCTTGCAGCTGACCTTGGCCGAGGTGGATCAGAGTGCCGGGCTGAATCGTGGGCGTATCGTTCTTTAGAGTCTCTTCATCGCCGCAGCCGGCGAGCAAGAACGCAATGATCAGAAGCTTGAAGCGAGTTCGCGCCATGGTCCCTGTGTGACTGTTCAGCGCCGGTGCGCGAGCCGCGACCGAGCGCAATGCGTATTTCGCATCGCGCGGCCCGGCGCGCAAACCGCAAAACCGTTGCAAGCCGTTCGGACACGTATTGAACGCGTTCGATAGCTCTCAGCTCCCCCGTCGGGCTTGCGGCGTGCGTTTCTGGCCCGGCAACAAAAGAGTGATCGATGAAGCTACGGCACACCATGCGTTGAGGCGAACTCGAGGCTGCCGAGCTTCATCACTAGTTTCGGCTGCGCCCTGAAGATTTTTTGATCGATGGTCTTCGGGTCTCCCATTGGCAGGGTAAGCGAACGAGTTTGAGCATCACCCGGGCGGGGGCCCGGGGGGAGTCGGGGTTCGTATGCAGGTCGGTGGCGGGTCGTACATCGCTGATCGCGAAGGCGTTTGGGAGCTTCCGGCGTGGGAGGCGCTCGCGCGGGCAAAGTCGTACGCGCTGATCGCTGGCGCATGGTTCGGGAAGGCCGCGTTTTTGATCTGGCTTTGGGCGCACGGCTTTCCGCAGCCGACTGCCGATTCGATCATCTTCAAGCAGCCGGGTTACTTGCTGGCGCACGGCGCGCCCTTCAGTTTGCCCACTGCAGCGGGATGGTTGCCGCACGCCGAGCAGCTCTTCGCCGCATACGTGCCGGGCTATGTCTACGCGAATGCGGCGGTTTTCTGGCTGTTTGGAACGAGTATCGCTGTTTCTCACGGGTTCGACATGGCTGTCCACGCGGCGCTGGTGTTCAGCGTCGCTGCGTGGTTGGCACGCAGTGTGTCCCCCGGGCCGCGCGCGCTCTTCATCCTGGCGTCGACCTTTCTTTTGACGCCAATCGGGCGTCCGGAGGAACTTGCGACCTTGCTGGCGGCGCTCGGCCTACGGCTGGCATGGACGCATCGCAGCGGCTTTCGCTACGTCGCGGGCTCTTGCCTGCTCGGCGCGAGTCTGGCGACGTCGATTTTGATCGGTGTCGTCGCGCTGTGCGCACTGCTTCACGTTCACGTGCTGAAAGAGGGCTTTCATGCGCGGTCGCTGCGGGCGTGGGCGAGAGGCGCGCTGACTGCCGGCGTGTTCGCCGGTTCGTTGCTCGTCCCGCTGGTCATCCATGGTCGAGGACACGCGTTCGAGCAGTTTTCGCTGCATGCGGCCAAGCGCTATGCTCCGTCTTTCTTCGATGTTCTGCGCCGCGACCCGAGGTGGACCATTCCGTACGTCTCGATGGCGGCGTGCTTACTCTGCGGCGTGGCGTTGCTACTCTGGCTGCGACGCTTGCGGCCATACGTCCACGCTGAGCGGACCAGAGCAATTCTTGCTCTACCTGCCTTCTTTCTTTCCGCCACGTTGATCTTCGCCCTGGCGAAAACACCGAGCTACCTGTATCGGCCGATCAGCTACTTTCTGCTTGCCGCGAGCTGCTACGTGATCTCGGCGCTCCGTTCGCGCAAGCTCGGTAACTGGTTGACCGAGCGCCTTGCGGGTTCTGCAATGCTCGGTCTGGGAACCGCCGCCGCGATCGGCGGCTTCGCCACGATCACGCTGTCCGCTGCACCGCTCGCCTGGAAGCGCGATGCCGTGGGGGCTGGCGCTGCCATTGCGGAGATCGAGCGATCGATTCCCCGTACCGCCTCGGTCGGTGGCGACGGCGCACTCTGGTGGCTGCTCCAGGATGGCCGGCCATTTCTCGCTCTGCGCTGGCTGGGTGACGGTCATTGGCCCGAATACGTGATCTCCCGCTTGTCGTGGAAGACCGCGCGGCCGATGGTGCTTGAAGACTCCGACTGGGCGCCGGTCATTCTCGAACGCTACGAACGGGTCGACGTATTTGCGGGCGACGCGCCGTGCCTTGCTCGATTCGGTCCAGTCTCCGTGGAGATCGCCTCGGGCAACTGTGACTTTCGGTTCGCGCTCTGGCGCAAAAGGGCTGCCTCTCAGTCGGTCGACCCGCACGTCGGCGCCGCGGAGAGCCCGTCGCATCGCGCGGCGCCCGAAGCTGCGTCCGCACTGGCCGCCGCCCGCTCGCCCGCGCAGGCCGAACCGGGCCGCGCAGCCGCGCAATGAACGTGCTGCCCACGACCCGTATGCGATCTCAACCCGTGTAGGGGTTCGTCGCCTTGTAGCTGTCTCGGGATCTGACGCGCTCCCAATACGCCGTGGCACGCGGCAAGCCGTCCAGCGCGAGCCCGCCCCGGAACTCGAGAATCGACATGAACGGCCAGATCGGGATGTCGGCCAGCGTCGGGGAATCTCCGCCCAACCAGTCCGCACCATTCGCGAGCTTTGCGTCGAGATTTCCGAGCGCGGCTTTGGCCCGAGCGCGCGACTCGTCGTCCAGCTCCTTGCGCCCGTCGATCATGATCGAGGACAGGTCCGCGATCGAAAGACGCATCCGCGCGCGTCCCTGTGCGTCGCCCGGCTGGAGCGCGGGGCCCTCGAACGCCTCGTCGATGTACTGGATGATCACGAGGGAGTCGGCGATGATGAAGTCTCCATGGCGGAGGAGCGGAGAACGCCGGTTCGGGTTGTGCTCGCGGCTGCGCGGATCGGGCTCGGAGGCATCGGCCGGAAGCCAGTCGAAGTTCACGCCTTTCTCGCGAGCGGCCAAGCGCGTTCGCCACGCGAAAGGGCAGAGACGAAAGCCGTGAATTTCGATTTGTGCCGGCATGTTGGCGATTTCATAGGCTGTTGGACAATGCATGGCAACCGACAGGGCCGTCCAAGGCGTCCCGCGCGCCCGTCGGGCATCATTGATGCGGGGCGGGATGGTGACGCCGCACCTCGACACATTCGCGGAACACTTCAGTACCTTCGCCATGTGTGGTCGTATGACACATCGGTCCGCTCTGACTGAATCTGCTCGATTGGGCGTGATCCCCGGCGCAAGAGCTGCGAAGCTGAATATTTCTTAACGCGCAAAGGAGCAGAACGTCATGGCGTCCCTGAAAGCCGTCGCACTCGCGCTCGCCGTCTCTCTGTTTGGCATATCGATGGTGCCTTCGATCGCGCAGGCAGTTTCGGCTCCGAACAAAGCGGCGGCGGAGAAGAAACGGACCGACAATCGGAACGTTTATCTCGTCAGCAGGATAAAGAGCCAGGGCATCTCCGAGGCGAAAGCCAGGAGCGTCGTCGCGTCGATCACCCGCTACGAGAAGGACTTCCGACGCGTGCACAAGCACATGTCGGCGGCGCGCAGCAAACTCCGGGATCGCAACACCGCCAACGACAAGGCCGCGCAGGCGCAAATCGCCGCCGACAAGAAGCAGCTCGGACGCCTCAATCAACGCTACAGAGCGGAACTCAACAGAACCCTGACCGCCGGCGAGCGGTACAAGGTCGCGCAGGTCCTGGCCCCGGCACCGAAGGCAAAAGGGAAGGGGAGGGGCAAGAGCGCCAAGAAAGGCAAACGCAAGCCGCAGCGGAAGCGAACTTGAGGCTCCAAGGTCGAATGAGATCCCAGCGTGAGAAATCGGTGAAGCCGGTTTGAACGCCGTCGCGGGCCAGCTTCGAGACGATCGTGTGCTGGTACTGCGGTACCGGCTCGGAAGGGCGCTGGCGGCCGCTATTTCCGAGGCCGCGCGTCGAGGCGTCGAGGCACAGCCCCCGTTCTGCTAGCGTTCGGAACGTGGGCCTGGGAGCGACGCTGAATGGGGACGAGCCTGCCTTGGCGTGGCCCCCCGGGATCCGCCCCGGGACCGTTCTGGACGGCAAGTACCGGCTCGAGCGAATGATCGGCAGCGGCGGAATGGGGCTCGTGGTGGAGGCGACCCACGTTTTGTTGCGGCAGCGCGTGGCCGTGAAGTTTCCGCGGGCGGATCTGCTGAAGCGGTCCGGGGCGAAAAAGCGCTTTCTGCGCGAGGCTCGGGCTTCGTTCGCTCTGCGCGGCGAGCATGTGGTGCGAATCCTGGATTTTGGAGTCGCAGCGCCGGACAGCCCGTTCATCGTCATGGAGTACCTGGAAGGAAAGGCAGTGTCGCAGCTGCTCGCGCCGGGCGAGACGCTCGGATACGCCGAGGCAGGCGCGCTTTTGGTCCAGGCCATGCGCGGGGTCGAAACGGTGCACACGGCCGGGCTCGTGCACCGTGACTTGAAACCTTCCAACCTGTTCGCGGTGCGCTCGCCCGACGGTTGGATCACGATCAAGGTGCTCGATTTCGGCGTCGCGACGTTGCCGCAAAATTCGAACGAGTCGGCAATCACGCAGAGCGGCGCCCTGCTGGGTTCGATCGCGTACATGTCGCCGGAGCAGCTGCGGGCGGAAACCGTCGACGCGAGGTCGGACGTCTGGGCGCTCGGGGTCATCCTGTACGAGCTGCTTTCCGGTCGGCGACCCTTCGTGGCGCCGAGCGATGCCGCGGTGATCGCGAAGATCTTGATCGACCCGCCAGTTCCGCTCGACACTACTGCCGCGGTACCTCCGGAAATTGCTGCGATCGTGCTCCGGTGCCTGAGCAAAGATCCGAACGAGCGCTACCAAACGGTCGAGCGGCTGCGGCACGCGCTCAGCGAGCACATTCCCGGTGAGACGCTTTCATGGCAGCCCGGCGCCAGACCGCGGTCGATCGACGTGCCCGAGATTGCCGCCAGTGCCGGCGCCTTCAGCACGCTCGCATCCGTCCTTCAGGAGCGCGAACCGAGCGCGATCTCCAGGGCAGGATGGCAGCGCTTCATAGCGGCTGCGGGCCTGTTGCTGAGCGTGGTTGGTGTCACATTGTCTCTTCGCGGCCTCGCTTCCGACGCTGCTCCGCCCGCCGGCGTCCAGCAGCCTGCAACGAGCACTCCGACCGCGCCCGCGATCGAGCGGACAGCCCTGGCTCCCGAAGCTCCAGCCACGTCGCCTTCCGTCACGCAGCCTCGCACCGCGGCAATCGTCCGCTCTACGACATCGAAGCGGGCCAATCCGCGAATTCCACTCGCCTCGAGAACTTCACGCGGCGTGGAGCCCGCCGCGACGGTCGACCCAGCCACAGCGCCGAATACTGCGCCGGCAAGCCCCGTCGCGCCGCTGTCCACCGCCAGTGAACCAGACCCGGATCCCCTCGCCGATCCCCACTGACCCCGCGCCTGGTCCTATTCGCGCAACGCAGGGTCGTACAAACCAGCCTCGAAGTTCTCGGGCTTCCAGACGACCGGTTGCGGCTCTGGCTGTGGCGGGATCGCCTCGGACGAGATCTCGGGACGCGCTGCGCCGTTGGCGACGAGCTGGCCAGCCCCGAAGCACCAGACCTCGTGTTTGCTGTCGGCTCCGACCAAGAAGCAGCCATGATTCTCCCCGCGCACGAGGTTGCGCGCGGAGGGCGGGAGCACGGTTTCCGTGGGTAACAACAGCGTCGTATTTTCCAGGACCTTGCCCTGGCCCAGCTCTCCGTAGCCGTCACGTCCCCAACAGTAAAACCGGCTCGTTTCACGCGGTGAGTGGAGCTCCGCGCATTGGTCTCGACCATCGGTTCGGAGCACGTCGCGCACGTTCGTAAAGGGAACGGGATCGGGCTGGTCTCGAGGAATGAATTGCAAGCGTTCCGGCTTCTCGACGAATTCGCCACTTCTGCCGATGCCGAGTTGGCGGCGGTCGTTGTATCCCCAGCCGTAGGCGACGCTATTCGCGTCCACCGCGTAGGTCGATTCGAACCCCATTCCGATATCGATGACTTCTACGCCGAGATCGACTGGTACCGGTTTCGCGCTGCACTCGAGCGGCTTTCCGCTTGGATCGACCGCGTTCGGACCGAGCTTGTAAGCGATTTTCCCTTCCTCGAGGCGCATGTTGCTTCCCCAGCAGACCATCGTCGGCGAAGAATTGCGAAGAGCACACGTATGCTCCTTCACGGTCTCGATGGCTTTGACGTCGTCGAGCCCGGCGACTCGGGTAGGAGCAACGGTTGTCTCAGTACTCGGATTGCACTGGCCGCTCTCCACTCCAGTAATCCCGTGACTTTTGATACCCCAGCAATACACGGATCGATCCTCGCTGATGGCACAGGTGTGAGCTTTGCCGGCAGCGATCGCCGTGAAACGCACGCCACCCGCGTCGACCCGAAACGGGGCGAGGAGCGGGTCGCTCCCGTGACCGGTCCCGCACTGCGCCGCCAAATTATTTCCCCAACAGTAGGCTTGTCCACCCTCCACGAGGGCGCACGTGTGGGCGTAGCCCGTGCCCACATCGGTCACGGGACCCGGTAAACCTCGGACGAGTACAGGATTACCTCGGGCTAGCTTGGTCCCGTCGCCGAGCTCTCCATACGTGTTCTCGCCCCAACACCAGAGCTTGCCGTCATCGGCTACGAGACAGGTGTGCGTCAGGATCGCCGACAGATGCGCGTCGGGCCCAAGACAAGCGTACCCCTCGTTGCAGCGAGCGGCGCCGCCGGGGCCGCAACTAGCGCCCAGCGCCGGCTCGAAACCGCAGCTGCCTGCTCTGCACGATGGACGGGCGCAGGCCTCGTTCGAGCCCGGACAGCTTTCTGCTCGTGCCCTCTCGCCGTCACAGACGAGTCGCGTCGTCGAATCGACGCAGCCGGGTACGCAAGGTCTGTCATCGATTCCCGCCAGGGGTGCGCAGGCGACGCCGGCGCCAATCCCTGCCCACCAAATGCTCGAGACTTTAGAGCCTCTCGCGCCAGAAAAAAGCATCAAAAGCTCCTCGCAAAGCCGATCCTCACACCGGATCTTTCCGACAATTCGTGGCTACCGGCCGGCGGCGCCGAAAGAAACAGGTAGCCTCCCGCGACCGCGAGCACCGCGCCGCCTACGACGAACGTCGTGGCGACGCGCGCATCGCTCAACGCGTCTTGTTGAAGCTCGAAGGCTCTTGGATCGCAGTGCTCCGTGCTCGGGCAGAGCTCGTCTGCGTCGTTGCGACGGTGGACTGCGCGCCAACCGAAGAACCCACCCACGCCGATCACCGCCACGCCCACGCCGCCGACGACGCCGGCAAGAATTTGTTGCCGTTTTCCCGGGTTGGGCCGCGCTCGGCTCGCGGAATGATCGGGGGGGCCCATCACCTCGCGCAACGGCGCGAGCGTGACCGTGACGACGTTGCCTCCGGGCGGCACGCTGACTTGCAGGTCGGTTGTCTGTTTGCCCGGCGCGGTTGCTCGCACGAGATGAGCACCCGGATCGATGGCCAACGGCTCGCCCCAGGCGCTCCCGCCGAGCAGCACTCCGTCGCGGCTGACGACGAGTCCCGGCACGCGTGCCTCCGGCGCGACGACGATGCGGAGGCGCGAGAGCTTCGGTGCAAGCGACGCGAGGTGTTGTTCCGCAAACTTCACGCGGTCAGCGCGACGGTCGCTTCTCGCCCAACGGAGAGCATCCCGAAAGTGGACCCACGCCGTGGCCGTTTTCCCGCTCAGCTCGCTGCACAGCGCGAGATTCAGGAGCGTCCCGCCGCCCGGGTCGAGCCGTTGGCTCTCCTGAAATTTCTCGCACGCACGAGCGTATTGGTGTTCTGCCATCAACGCTCGCCCTTGATCGAATAGTTCCCGGGCAGTAGTGAGCTGACCCGCTGCCGGCTCGGCCCGCGCGCTCGTCGTCCACGACCCGAGTACGAGCAGCCACCCGACGCCGAAACGCGTGGACCACGACGTGCAGCGGATGGGGGATGCCATCGGCGGGCGAGTCTTTCGCTGCGTGCGAACGCGGTCAACCCGATGCGAAACGAGCCGCTCAGAGGCAGCGCGCTCGCCCGCCGTGTTCGAAGTGTGCCAAAAGTGGCACTCGGGCGGCTGCTCGTCGCCGAAGGTCAATACTCGGCCTGTCAGTTGTCCTGGCATCGCACTCGCCGGCTAGCGCGCGCTTCGACCCGACTTACCTTTGCAGACGAGTGCGCTCCGTCGCCTGGGTAGTTCCACTGGTTCTCGCGGGATGCGCACGTGACCGAGATGCCGCAGGCACTGCGCCGCCAGTCAGCGCCGAGCCGCCGGTTGTGATAGGCGCCGCGCGCCGCCCCGATCCGATTCGGATGGAGGCGCTGGAGCCGAATGAAGCTCCTCCGACCTTCGTCCTGCGCGGCGAGCCGCGCGGAAAGGCGCGCCTGGTATTTCTCCACGGAATGTGCGGCCACGCGCTCGGCTATGCACAGTCGTTTCAGTGGAGCGCAGCGAGCAAGGGCACACTCGTCGCCCCGCAGGGCGATCGACCGTGCGGCAAAGGCCCGTGGGCCACGTGGTCAGCCGACGTTGCGGCGCTCGATCGACGCATCGTCGATGCGTTTCAGCGACTGGGAGACAAGCCGCCGATCGACGACATCGTGATCATGGGTTATTCGCTAGGCGCAACGCGCGCGGAAGCGCTCGCGCGAAAATGGCCAGAGCGCTACACGCGGCTCGTGCTGTTAGGTGCGCCGAAAGCCACCAGCCCACAGGGCCTCACTTCGGTGCGTGGCGCGGTCATGATGGCCGGCGAACGCGATCGACAGGACCAGATGAAAGCGGGCATGCGCGCATTTCGCGCGGCGGGTATTCCGGCGACGTTCATCGTCATTCCGGAAGCGACGCACGGCGCGATGGGACCCGCGCCCGAACAGACGATGGGAGCTGCTCTGGACTGGCTCTGGCAGCATTCCCGAGGCGATCGGCAGCCAAGTCCAGACGGTTCCGTCGACTAGAAGATCGTCGAGGATGATCTTCCCAATTTCCGCGCCTGACGATCGTCGTAGACGGGGGCAACGGCGATCGGTGACGATCGTCTGGCTGATGCGCACTGATCTGCTGCGGGTGTGCTCGATCTGTCGGATCCGGACCCACACCGGCTACGTGGAATGTCCGAAGTGCTACGCCCAGCTCAAGAGCACGACGGACTCGTGGCTCCGCCGCGGCGCGTCTGTTGGGCTCGACGACGAATCGGTGTCGAGCGGTTCCCAGGTCGTCGAAGGGCGCATCATTGCGGGACGCAGATTGCGAGGGCCGCTCACGGGGCTTCGTTGCGCGGGTTTCACGCTCTACGGGCAGGTGGACGGGCACGCGGTCGCGGACGCGGCGATCTCGCGGTTCGAAATCGAGGTTTCCCCGAGCGTATCGATGATCGTCGACGCGGAGGTGGCGAGCCTGGTGCTCCAACGCGACGGGCCGAGTTCGATCCCTCTCCAGGGCGACAACAGCGTTCTGGAGGACTTCTTGGAGGAGCGAGGCATACGCATGGTGAACGTTGCACTCGCGGAGGCGATGGTAAGGGAGGGAGACTGGGTGCGCGTCAGCAGCGACCTCCATCGCCTCGCAGAGGCGATCGTAAGGGAGGAAGACTGGGTGCGCGCCAGCGACCTCCATCAGCGGCATCCCTATCGTCACGCACGCCGTGAATCACGTTTGCTGGGGGACGCAAAGCGACCGCTCGTCGTGGAGTTGCTCGATTCCGGCGACTCGGGCTGAAAACGTTCGACGGGGAAGATCGCGGGTCGTGGCAGCGTTAAGAGAAAGCAGCGGATGGGTGAGCGTCGCTTGGGCCAAAGGATGCCTGCCTTTTGTCTCGCCCTCCTCTCGAGCTGCGGCGGTCGGAACGCGCCGCCCAGCCGGCACGCCGCGCCGCCCGCTCGGCACGCCGCGGCGCCAGCGAAACCAGCAACCGTGTCCGATCCGTTCCAGCCT
>Ga0111539_10007196_pt1 | contig 14259 bp, 7 predicted proteins | sample RhiMethybrSRZTD1_FD_79667 | JGI IMG/M metagenome (GOLD analysis project Ga0111539, IMG submission 79667) | Populus rhizosphere microbial communities from Tennessee, USA - Rhizosphere MetaG P. TD hybrid SRZTD1 (version 2) (version 2) | ecosystem: Host-associated > Plants > Roots > Rhizosphere >...
AGCGCCGCCCGCTCGCGCATCGTCACGATGCCGAGACCGCGCCGCGGCGCCGACAGGTGAGTGCCCTTGCCGTGATCTTCGATGTCGAGCTCGAGCCGCGAACCGGTGAAGCGCAGGCGCACCCACGCCTGCGTGACCGCCGCGTGCCGCGCGACGTTGGTCAACGCTTCCTGAAGGATGCGATAGACGTGGATGGCAATCGTGAGATCGACCGGTACGGATGGTCCGGCGCGTTCGTACGAGACCGCGACGCCGGTCTGCCGCTCGACGGTCGAGAGATACGAGTCGAGCGTCCCCTCGAACCCGATCTCTTCGAGCAGCGAAGGATGCAGCGTCTGAGACAACCCGCGAACCCGTTCCAGCATGCCTTGCGCGACCTCGGACACCTCACGCAGGTCTGCTTTGAGCGGCGAATGTTCGGGGGCATGGTTGCTGGCGCGGCCGAGCATCGAGCCCATGGCCGTCAGCATCTGCCCGAATTCGTCGTGCAGCTCGCGCGCGAGATGCTGGAGCGTCGATTCGCGCGCCGTGATGAGCTGTTGCGCGACATCGCGACGCTCTTCCGAGAGCGCGGCGAGCGTCGCGAAGAGACGCCGGTTGGATTGAATCAGGTAAAGGCTCGTCATCACGATCGCCGCGAGGGTGACTGCCAGGAAGGTGTAGACCTGCCGCTCCACCTGATCGTAGATGCCCTGCACCCGCCCGGCGGTTTCCTGTTCGCTTTCGTTGTTCTCGACGAGCAGCCGCGCGACCGCGGTGCCGAGCGCGGCCTGTCGGGCCTGGAGTGAGATCCTGATTTGCGCCCGCGCTTCAGTCTCGTGTCCGCTGCCCGCCAGCGCGAAAATGCGGTCGGCCGCATCCCAGAACTGCGCCAGTGAATCGGTGAGGTACTGACGCTGCTCGGGCGTCCGCGCGCCGACGGCCAGTTGATCCTGGCGCCGCAGCGCATCCTCGAGATCGAGCCGCACGCGCTGAAACTGGCCGGACCAGGCGGTCAGCGGATACGGCTCGCTGCTGTCCAGCATGTCGCGCATGGCGAGACCGAGTGTATTCAGATCGTTCTGAATGCGGAGCAGCTGCAGCGAGTCTCTCCGGCTGCGGTCGGCGAGGTCCGTCTGCAGCGCGCGCAGCCGGGAGATCTGCCGCGTGAGGTAGTACGAGTCGGCCGAGACCACGGCGAGGGTGATGACCATCCCTGCCAGCAGCCCGGTCGTCGGCGAGCGTCCCGCGTCAAAGGCGCGCACGGCCAGAGCATTATCGCAGCAGATGCGATTGGATCGGCCCGCCTGCTGGCGTTTACGACCCGGCGACGACCTGAATCAGCTGCCCCCTCGCGTTGTTGTTCTCCTGGATCTCGATCACCACGCCATCCGCGTCGGCGACCGCGATCACGTAGTAGAAGCCGGCCGCGGTGCCGGCCGGAATCGTGATGGCGGTCGTCCCGAGGTTCAAGCCGCCCGGGGCCAGCGAAGGCACGGCACGGCTGCCGGCCAGCTGCACGTCCCCCGCGTCGAAGAACGGGTTGACCGACAAATAGAACCTCGTCGTCGACGGAGCCGAGGTGTTGCCGCCGGCATTCTGAGCGATGTCGATGGCGGTAACGGTCCCACCCGAGGCGATGACGGACGGCACGGACAGACCCGCGACCAGCAGGTCGGAGCCGATCGTCAGCTGGCGGGCGGTCGTATTGTTCGTCTCCTGAGTTTCTGTGACGGCGTTATCGGCATCCGCCCTGGCGATGATGTAGTAGACACCGGCGCCGACCGCCGCCACCGTCGTCGTCCCACTGTTGGAGACACCGCCGTCGAGCGGCGGTACAGACCTCGCACCGAGCACCGTGTCCGACGCATCCAGGATCGAGTCGCTCGACAGGTAGAAGCGAGTCACCGACGCCGCGACCGTTGCGCCGCCGCTGTTGGTGGTCGTGTCGGTGACGACGAGGGCGCCGCCCGTGCCCTGAACTTGAACCGTGAACGCGGAGACGGTGAGGTCGCCGCCGATCTGGATGGCGCGAGCCGTCGTGTTGTTCGTTTCGTCGGTCTCCGGAACGACATTGTCCGCGTCAGCTTTCGCGATGAGGTAGTACGCGCCCACACCGCTCGCCGGCGGCAGGTCCACGCTGATCGAGGAGGCGGCGCTCGACGCTCCACCCGCCAGCGCTGGAACCTGGCGGCTAGACAGCAGCACGTCCGAGGCATCGAGCACTGCGTTGGTCGACAGATAGATCCGAGTCGTCGACGCCGCGATGGCGCCGGAGCGCTGGTTGGTGGTCGTCTCGCCGATCTGAATCGTCGCGCCGGGCGCCGCTGCGGACGGCGCTGTCAGCGCAGAGACGATCAGGTCGCCGCCGATCTGCAAGACCCTGGCTGCGGTGTTGTTCCCTTCCGAGGTTTCGGGTTGCGTGTTGTCGCCGTCGGTCTTGGCGATCAGGTAGTAGCTGCCGGTCTGCCACGTGGAGGGGATCGTCAGCGTTACCGAACCCGAGCTGCTGGCGCCGGGAGCGAGCGTCGGTACGGGTCGACCGCCCGGGAGGAGGAAATCGCTGCTGTCAAGCGCCGAGTTCGTCGAGAGATAGAAGCGCGTCATCGATGCAGCCGTTCCGCCGCCGCCCAGGTTGATCACCGCGTCCGTCACGAGAATCGTGCCGCCCGCTTCGGCCGCCGCCGGCGCGCCGAACGACGTGATGGTCAGGTCGGGACCGATGGTGACGAGCCCGCCGAGGTACGTGTTGTTCGATTCCGACGTTTCCGTCTCGACACCGTCGGCGTCCACTTTGACGAACACGAAGTAGTAGCCAGGCGCCACGTTCGACGGAACGCCGGCCGTCACCGGTCCGCTGCTGGTCGCGCCCGATGCAAGCGCGGGGACGTTGTAGGCGCCTTCCAGCGCGATGGCGCCCGGCCCGAGCGTCCCGCTGGTCGTCACGTAGAAGCGCGTGCTGGTCGGCGCGGCGCCGCCCGGCCCCTGGTTCCTGATGCCCACCGACAGCGTCAGCGGCAGACCGGCGCCGCCTTTCTGAGGAACCGAAAACGAGGCGACGACGAGATCGGATGGCGTCTTGGGTGTCGCCGCCGCTTCGTTCGAGTCGCCGCTCTCGCCTGCGCCATTGATCGCCGAGACCACGTAGTAGTACGTCGTTCCGTTGACGACGCTCGTGTCGACGTAGGTTCGCGGCTTGAGGTCGGCGGCGATCGGCGTGTACGGCCCGCCGGCGCTCGTGCTCCGCTTGACGCTGAACCTCGTGGCGCCGGATGCCCCCGACCAGCTGAGCGTCACGCGATTGTCGCCCGCAAGGGCGGTCAGGACTGGCGGTGCCAGCGCCGCGTCGCATGACCGAATCGCGCCGTTCACGTCGAGGCGGCCTCCGGTGATCGTGATCGAGGCGAGGGCCGGCACCGGGTCGACCGTGCTGAGCAATGCGTCCTTCAACGCATCCGTGCTGAAGGCACAGTGCGACAGGACCAGCGCGGCGGCGCCCGAGACATGCGGCGTGGCCATCGACGTCCCGCTGAACGAGGTGTAGGTGTTGCCGATGGTCGTCGACAGAATGTCGAGACCGGGCGCGCCGAGGTGCACCGACGTGGCGCCGTAGTTCGAGAAGTAAGCGCGGGCGTCGGCGTTGGTCGTCGCCGCGACCGAGATCACGTTCGCCGCGCGGTAGCTGGCTGGATAGGCGGGCAGGGCGTCGTTGTTGAAGCCGTTGTTGCCGGCCGCCGCGACGAAGAGCATGTCCTCGGCGTTGGCGGCGTTGATTTCGTCGAGCATCGCCTGCGAGAAGCCGCCGCCGCCCCAGCTGTTCGACAGGACGCGCACGTTCGCGCCGCCGGTCGCCGCAAAGGCGCGCTTGGCCTGGATGGCGAAGTCGATCCCCTTGATCGCGTCGGCCAGGGAGCCGCTGCCGTTCGCGTCGAGGAATTTGATGCCCATCAGCTGCGTGGTCCAGTTGACGCCGACGACGCCGACGCCGTTGCCACCGGTGGCACCGATCGTTCCCGACACGTGGGTGCCGTGATTGTGGTCATCCATCGGATTGCACGTCAGCGTGATGACGTTGAATCCGTGAGAGCCGGCGGGACACGTGATGGCCGTGCCGCCGATCGTCACCGTGAAGGCTGCCGGCGCCGACCAGACGTTCGCCGCGAGATCCGGATGCGTGTAGTCGATGCCGGTGTCGACGATCGCGACGACCTGCGCCGTCGAACCGAACGACACGTCCCACGCCTGCGTCGCGCCGATGTCGGCGCCGGCGACGCCGGCCGATCCGTTGACGACCTGACCGATGTTTCTGAGGCCCCACAGCTGGGGAAAGCTCGGATCGTTGGGTTCGGTGAACGCCTGCACCAGGTAGTTCGGCTCGGCGTACAACACGTCGGGGTGGTTCGCGAGCAACCGGAGGAGCGCCGGCACGTCGAGGGCTCGCGCCCGGATCCGGCGCAGGCCCGCGCGGCCGATGGTCTCGATCGCATCGGCGCCGGTCTGATCGCCGATCGCGGAGAGAACGTCGGCCTGCGGCGCGCGCCGGAACTTGACCAGCACTTCGCGGGGCGCGGCCTCGCGTCCGTTCACCCACTCGACGCGTGCCCGTCCGCGCTGGGCGACGGTCGTCGTTCCGGCCGCGAACACCGCCGCCAGCGCCGCGGACAGAACCGTCAGACGGACGATCGTGCGATTCATCGGGTCCTCCAAAAGCCGCACCAACGCAACGATCGCGAAGACCGCAGAGAACCTTTTCTCTCCGCGGCCTTTGCGGCCTTTGCGTTCTTCGTGGCTGGTGACGCGCACCACCAGCGTCGACCAGGACACCTGCACGTCCTTCACAGAACCGTCGGTCGTTGCACACGTTCTGTGTTCGGCGTCGGCGCTCGCGGATCGCGCCCGAACCGGCGGGCAGGGTCCGCGTGCGGCCGGCGAGAGCACGAAGTCACACGCGGCCTACGAGATGGCGCGTGTGCCGTGGCGACCGACCAAAACCGTGAGGGCGCGCTGTGGGGGAAACGACGACCGTCAGTCTCGAGTGGCTGCGAGCGCGGTGCCAGAACCGGCTCGACGTGTCGATCTGCGCCCGGGGCGGCATCTCGCGGTCCGCCGCCGCGACCGTGCGCTTCTGCGCAGCCCTGATGCAGGAGCGTTCTTTGTGTCTCTCAATAGAGCAGTCGTGTCTCGGCAGACCTCATCGCCTGTCGAGAGTGTGTTCATCTGTGCAGCACGGCCGGTTTTCTTTAGAGAATCTGCCGGAGTCTGAACGTTCGCGCCCTCCTAACGGTCGATGCGTGTGACGAAACGGAACAATCATGGGTTGGACGACGCTCGCCGCGTTCGTCTCTAACGCGTTACGCAGCAGGCAGTTGTACGTCAAAGACGAAAGTGGTCCTGGCATTGCTCTGTCTGCCTGAGTGCATCGACGTGTGTCACATCACGCGAGAGTCGCCTGAATGCGGAGCCTTCTTCCACGTTCGCGCGTACTCGTGTTCGGGGCGATTGCGATCGGCTCGGGGCTGCTTCTTGGACTCGCCGGCTGGCCGCAACCTCACCGGACCCCTGAATTCGCCGGCCTGATTCTCGCCGCGATTCTGGCGTCGTCTCTGCCGATGCCAAAGTCGGCGACCGACTGGGGCACGATGCCGCTGTCGTTCGTCGTCGATTTCACTTCACTACTGCTGCTCGGCCCGAACGCGACGCTGCTCGTCGCCGCGGCGGGAACCGGCACGCGGGGACTTTCCGAGGCGCAGCGCCCGCAACAGTACTTCCGGATGCTGATGACCGCCGCCATCGTGATGGCGTCGACGCAGGCCGCGGGCTTTGCGCATCAGGTGCTCGGCGGCACGATGGGTCACTTCGCGTGGCCGTGGCAGGGCGTGCCCATCGGCGCGGCTCTCGTCGCGTACTGCCTGGTGAAGAGCGGCCTGGCGGAAGTCGTGGTCCCCCTCTGCGCACGGCAACCCGTGAACCGATCGTGGCTGAACAGCCTCCTGCAAAGCGGTCCGAGCTACTTCATCGGCGCGAGTCTTGCGGTCGGCCTCGTGGAAGTGATCGGCCGCGAGGTGTGGGAAGTGTTGCCGGTCGCCGTCGTTCCGCTGTTCTTCGCCTACCGCGCCTACTGCGCGCAACTGAACCAGCAGGAAGAAGCGCAGCGGCGACGGGAAGTCATCGACGCGTTGGATCAGGGCATGTCGGTCCTCGATGACAACGGCGTGGTCACGCTCTGGAACGACACGCTGGAACGCATCCTCGAGTGTCCGCGCAATCGCGCGCTGAACCACACGGTGGCGGTTGCCGTTCCCGCGCTTGCGAAGACGGACCTTCCGAAGACGATTGCGGAGGTCCTGGCGTCACGGAACGCGCGAACGCTCTCGCAGGTCGCCATGGCGTCCGCGTCGGGACTGCGCGTGCTGCAGGTCAGAATCCTGCCGGTGCCCGGCGGAGTCACGCTGCTGTGGCATGACGTGACCGAACGGGCACGCTCGGAGCAGGCGCTCAAGCGCAGCGAAGAGCGGCTGGCGCTCGCGGCTGAAGGGGCCAACGACGGCCTCTGGGAATGGGACCTTCGGACGCAGGAGTTCTACTTCTCGGGGCGCTGGCGCGAAATGCTCGGCCTGCCGCCGAACGCCGGCATCGGCCGGCCGAACGAGTGGATCGAACGCGTCCATTCGGAAGACGCGCCCGGACTCAAAGCGGCACTCGAAGGACCCTTCAACGGCACCGCCGATCACTTTCAGCACGAGCACCGGATCCGTCACGAGGACGGCACCTACCGGAGGTTCCTGTGCCGCGGCGTGGCGGTGCGAGGCGCGGGACGCCGCTCGATTCGAATCGCCGGCTCGCTGACCGACACCACGGAGCAGGCCATCGCGCAGGAACGGCTGCGGAATGCCGGGTTCCTCGATCCGCTGACCGGCCTGTGCAACCGTGCGGTGTTCGTCGAGGGCCTCGGCCGCCGGCTGACCGAGTTCAAGGAACGTCGCGGCGGCAGCCGGTTCGCGGTCCTCTATCTCGACCTCGATCGGTTCAAGGTGGTCAACGACAGCCTGGGCCACCTGGTGGGTGACGAGCTGCTGACGGCCGTGGCGCGTCGTCTCGAGTCGTGCCTGCGGCAGGGCGACGCGCTCGCCCGGCTCGGCGGCGACGAGTTCGCGATTCTCCTGAACGCTCTCGGCGACGAGGCGCAGGCGAACGCCGTCGCCTTCCGCATCCAGAAATCGTTGAGCTCGCCGTTTTCGATCGGCGGGCGCGAAGTCTTCACCTCGGCGAGCATCGGGATTGCGTTCGGCCGCGCCCAGTACAACAACCCCGAGGAAATCATGCGCGACGCCGACGTCGCCATGTATCACGCCAAGTCAGGCGGCAAGGCGCGTCACGAGGTGTTCGACGCCGACATGCACGCCCGGGCGCTCGACCGGCTTGGCCTCGAGAGCGACCTGCGCCACGCCGTCAACCAGAACAACTTCGAGGTGCACTATCAGCCGATCGTGCTGCTCGATTCCGGCATGTGCGTCGGCTTCGAATCGCTGGTCCGCTGGACGCGCAACGGCCAGCCGATCTCTCCGGCGACGTTCATTCCGATCGCGGAGGAGCTCGGGCTGATCGAGTCGGTCGGCACGTGGGTGCTGCAGCAGGCGTGTTCGACGTTCGCCGAATGGCAGCGGCGTTTCCCCAACGGCAGCCTCGACTACATCACCGTCAACGTTTCCAGCCGGCAGCTGGCGCAGCAGAACTTCCTCGGGATCGTCGAGGCCGCGGTTCACACCGCTGGACTCAAACCGTGCGATCTCCGTCTCGAAATCACGGAAACCGCCCTGATGGACAATCCGAGCACCGCCGCGGCGCTGCTCCAGGAGCTGCGCGACTTCGGCGTGAAGATTTACCTGGACGACTTCGGGACGGGCTACTCGTCGCTCAGCCACCTCCACAAGCTGCCGGTCGACGCGCTCAAGATCGATCGGTCGTTCGTCAAGAGCCTGCTGCTGCCGGATCGGCCCGCCATCGTCGAGAGCATTCTGGCGCTGGCGCGTACGATGAATACGAGCGTGGTGGCGGAAGGTATCGAGAGCGAAGTGCAGTGGCGCGAGCTGGAGCGGCTCGGCTGCACGCACGCCCAGGGCTATCTGTTCTCGAAGCCGGTGTCGACCCGAGCGATCGAAGAGCTACTGGTGGCGAACCAGCCGCTCGGCCCGAAGCGGACCCAACCCGAGGTGGCGGCCGCCAGCGACGCGGTCCCGGTGCACTCGTCGACGCCGTTCGAATGGCCGGCGCACATCCCGGTGCGGCCGGTGGCCGCAGCCGCCGCCCACGCTGCGCCGCAGAGCGTCAGCGGCGAGACGCTGCGCGCCTAGCGCGGGGTCGGCGCTCGCACCCGCCGCCGCGTCAGCCGACGCGAACGTATCCCTTCAACTGCAGATTGACCAGCGTCGTCATCGCCCAGAGATCGATCTGGATGTCCGGGTTCACCTGCTTGGCGTCGATTTTTCGGGCAAGCAGACCCTGTCCGCAGACGCGGATGTCGACGCCGGCCTGGCGGAGCGCGTGGATGATCGCGATGTTGGGGTTGTCGCGGTTGTAGCGCTCTTTGTACGCCTCGTTGCTCATCACGATGTCGATGTCGGGCGTGCGCTGGTGGAACATGATCACGAGGTGCCGATGCTCCGCGGGCACGCCGTACTTCCCGAGCGTGTTGACATAGGTGGCGATGGTCGGCAGCATCGGGTTGACGTCGCCGGGATTCTTGGCGTCCTGGCCGTCGGCGAACACCACCTTGTAATCGGTCTGTGGATCCGGCAGTTCGCGGGCGCCGGGCAGATCGCGCGCGGCCTCGTAACCGGGCACCAGCAGCGCTTTTTCCGAATCGGCGTTCGCCGGTCCGAACGATCCCGACGCGAGAACCAGAGTGGTCGTCAACGCAATCGCCGCTGCTCGCATACGTCCTCCTGACAATCCGGCTAACGCGACCGGCACTCACCGGCGATCTGGCGCCAGCTCTCCACGTCGATGAAGCTCTGTCTCGGCGCCACGCTGATGCCGAGGCCGCTATTGGGTGCCGGGCCGGGCCCGACCCGTACGCCGCCGCCAACGGCGACGCCGTCCGGTCCGTACTGGCCCTTCTTCATGATGCCGGTGATCTCGATGGCCGAGCCTTCGTGCGCCTTGATGTCCGCGATCACCGACTTTGGCCCGTTCATCCGCAGGTGCATCCCTTCGGGGACGTCAACGCTGCCGGGGTGCTCGACGCTGCGGGGGCCGGCGGTGAAGACGTAGCCTTTCGAGCATCCGGTAATCGAGACTCGAGCGGAGTCTTTCGGCACCGGCTTGGGTTCCTGGGCAGCCAGCGGCGCAGTCAGCAGACCGATCGCGATGGTGAAAAGGGCAGTGGTCCTCATGAAACGCTCTCCACTCCCGATTGTGCTCCCTTTCGATTGTTCGAATCCACCTTGGGGACAGACGGGGGTCAGACCCGGGTCAGACCGGGGTCTGACCCCGGGGTGCGATCGGAGGGGCGCCACAGGTGCGCAGATTCTGCAACAAGCCGACGCGTCAGGCCTGCTGACGGGCAGGTGCGCGTTCCGGCTCGGTGACACACGTGCTCCAGGGTGTCGTGGGCAGGCTGCCTGGCAAGCGGACGCCGAGACTGGCCGCGAAGAATAGAACGGTACCGACCGCGAACGACAACCCGTTGCACAGGTTGTGGATGAGATGCATCACCCACACCCTCGTGGCGAACCACGCGCCACGCTTCACGAAAAAGAACCGGTAATAACGCCGGTTCGCAGCTGTCAGACCTGCCGCCGCGAGCATCAAGAGGATGAGCGAGCGACCGTCGTACGGCGCCAGCAGCAGGGATCCCAGCGCGACGGAGGCCAGCAACACCGACCAGCGGTACTCCGTGCGCAGGTTCAGGTCGTCGCCGAACGCGCCGTATCGCCAGATCAGCTGCGTCCACGGAATGCCACGATCGCGAACGTCGGAGACGATCGCCGACCCGATCGTCCAGCGCTTCAAGTGGGTCGCCGAGAGCGCCGGATCGAGGACCACCTCGTAGCCCGCCGCGGTCAGGCGATAGCCCAGATCGATGTCTTCCACCGATGGCCGAGCGAAGCGTTCGTCGAAACCGCCGACCCGTTCAAACGCCTCGCGGCGTACCGCGCCAAGACCCGCCCAGAACGTACTCGCCCGCGTTGCCGACGTGTGATGGATGAAGGAATGCGAGAGGTTCTTGTACTGCGACATGAACCCCGGATCGGGCGGCGTTTCGTCGTAGGCGCCGAACACCGCCGCGGTCTTCGGCTCGGTGCGGATGGCGCGCACCATCCGGTCCACGCCCGCGCGCGACACGGCGACGTCCGCGTCCACGAAGACCAGCACGTCACCACGTGCTGCGGCCGCGCCAACATTGCGCGCCGTCGCCGGGCCCGCGGGTCCCGGCACATCGACGACGCGCGCGCCATGCCGTCGCGCGAGCAGCTGGCAGTCGTCCACCGCGCCATCAGCCGCAATGATCACTTCACTATCGGGAGGGCGTGCGTCGAGCGCCCGCAGACATCGGGCGAGCGTTGACAGGTTGCGATGGAACGGGACGATGAACGAAAAGCGCGGCGGCATCGCGTTCATCACTCGTGCAGGTGCGCTACCGCGGCTCGAACGCCTCGCGCGCGCGGACCAGCGTCGGGAAGAGCGGCTGCGTGGACGCCAGCGAACGGCCGTCGATGCGGAGCGACGGCGTGCTCGCCTCCTGCAGCTCCTCCAGATACTCGTCGGGGTGATCGATCGTCCAGACGTCGTGCTGATCACCGAGCAGGTTCCGCACCGCCAGCATCCCCATCACCATCGAGTGGTCCTGGTTGTTGTAGGTGTGCGTGCCGTTGCGGCCGATGGTCTGCAGGTTTGTGAATCCCGACACGTACTCGCGGATGATACTCAACGCCTGCTCGTAAGCCTCGTCGTAGACGGGATACGCATTCGGCACCCGCACCACCGTCGCATCGACGATCCACTGACGCTGGACGAGGCCGATCGCTTCCAGCTCCGTTTTTGCCAGCTCGACGAGCTGCGCATTCGAGAGCGACGAGATGTCGTCGCCGCGCGAACAGAAGTACTCGAGGCCCAGACAGGTCTTCGACTGATCCGGCACCATGTCGGCGCTCCAGTTCTTGAAGTTCTGGATGCGGCCGACCTTGACCGACGGATCGTGAATGTAGATCCAGTTGTCCGGGAACAGCTCGGCGCGATCGACAACCACCGCCACGGTGATGAAGTCGCGATACTTGAGATCGCGCGTCGCCTGTTCCACGGAAGCCGACGCGCCGCGGCCCAGGCTCTTCACCAGATGCGTCAGCGGCATCGTCGAGACGACGTTCGACGCCGGCTGGAACAGCCGGCCGCCGTCCGCGTCCTCGATCTCGACGCCGCGAACGGCGTGGCCGTCGTGCGAGACGGCGGTGACGCGCGCGTTCAAGAGAACCGATCCGCCGAGCTCCTCGATCCGAGCCGCAAAGGCTTCCCACATCATCCCGGGACCCAGGCGCGGATATTCGAATTCGTCGACGAGTGTCTTGACTTCGCGGCCCGGGCGCCGGTTCAGCCACGGCGCCAGCATGTTGATGACGGCAATCTTCAGCGACAGGCCCTGGATCCGCTGAGCGGCCCACCGCGCGCTGATCGTGCCGCACGGAATGCCCCACACTTTTTCGGTGTAGGTCTTGAAGAACAGGCGGAACAGCCTTCGTCCGAACCGGTTCGTGACCCAGTCCTCGAAGCTGATTTCCGGATCGACGGGCCGTACTTTGACGCGCAGGTAGCTGGCGACGATCGCGATACTGCGGAAGACCCCCAGATTGAACAAGGCGTCCGCCGGCTTCAGCGGGTAGTCGAAGAATTTCCCGTCGAAGAGAATGCGCGACAGCCGCGGCCGTGTGAGGAAGTCGGCACCGAGCATCGAGCGCCACAGCGCCCGGACCGCCGGCACCTTGGTAAAGAAACGATGCCCGCCGATGTCGAACCGGAACCCTTTGTACTGAACGGTCTGGGCGAGTCCGCCGACACGCGTGTTCGCCTCGACGACCAACACCGGCACCCCAAGCTCCGCGAGCTCGAGGGCGGCCGTCAGCCCGGCCGGTCCGGCGCCGATCACCACCACCGGAGCGGTCGATGTCGACTCAAATAGTGTCGCGTCGCTTCGAGCGATCATGGCATCGTTGTCGCGCGTCGTGAATATTGATGAGGTGTGACCGGGTGACCGAAGCCGCCTCAGCTAAACAAGCAATGTGCCGCTCCCAAGATCGCGGCGAGTGTCGACTGCGTCGCATCAACGGACTCGGTGTCCGTCCCGTCTGCTGACTAAAGTATGTCGAATGGCTGACAACCAGCCTCTCGTGTCGATCGTCCTGCCGGTCCGCGATGGCGAATCGTCGATTGCCGCCACGCTCGAATCGGCTGTCGGGCAAACCTACGGCAACACGGAGATCATCGTCGTCGACGACGGGTCGCGCGACGGAACACGAGCGATTGTCGAGGCGTGGGTTGCGCGCGATCCGAGAATCCGGCTGATCGCACAGGTGAACCGCGGCGTGGCGGCCGCGCGGAATCGCGCCGTCGAGGCGGCACGCGGTGAACTGATCGCGCCGCTCGACGCTGACGACTTATGGGATCCGACCAAGATCGAGCGACAGGTCCGGCGCATGCTCGAAGCCGGCGACGGCACCGGGCTGGTCTACTGCTGGTGGGTGACGATCGACGACGCCGGCATGCTGCTCGATTCGTCACCGGCATGGCGCATCGAAGGGCAGGGTGCCGACACGCTGGTGCGGGTGAATTACACCGGCAACGCCAGCGTGCCGTTGTACCGGCGTCAGATTCTCGAGGCGGTGGGCGGATACGATATGACGCTCCGTGAGCGCGACGCCGAGGGCTCGGAGGATTGGGACCTCGCCCTGAAGGTCGCCGAGCGATCGCGGGTGGTCGTCACGCCGGAGCGGCTGGTCGCGTATCGAAAGCGCCGTCACAGCATGTCGCGGCGAAGCGATCGGATGTGGCGATCGCACCGCCTGGTGATGGAGGCGGCGCGGGCACGCTGCCCGGAGCTTTCACCGACGGCTGTCAAGCGTTCGCAGGATCAATTCGCGTTGTACCTCGCCGGCGTCGCCTATTGGTCGGGCGCCTACCCGGAAGCCGTGGGCTGGGGTGTGCGCGCGCTGCGGTCCCCTTTCGCGTTTCAGGTGTTGCCGTTGATCGTGCGATTGTTCTCCAGGCAGTTCCGAAGCCGTTCCACCCGTCCGAGCGTGATCTCCGCCGGCGCGCGTTTCAGCACGTGGGATCTCCCACAACCGCTGGTCCCGTACGACCGGATTTACCAGAGGCGTCGTGAGCATCCGGGCGTCGCGCCGCCGCCCGCGCGATGACTCTGGTCCTGCGCTCGCGCGCGTGTCAAATCGCGGTGGTGATGGTGGCATTCGTGGCCGTCGCGGCGCTGCATCGGCACAGCGACGGGCTGTGGTTTCAGGGCGATGCTCCAAGGCACGCGGTCAACGGACTCTTCTGGTGGGACCTGGTGCACGCGCTGCCGCGCGACCCTGTCGCGTACGCCGTCCGCTACTACGCACGCTATCCGGTGATTGCTCCGGTCACATATCCGCCGCTCTTCTATCTCGTCGAAGGACTTGCGTTCGCGGCGTTCGGTTCCTCGCCGTATGTCGCGAAATCGCTGGTGCTGGTATTCGCGTTTGTGGCCGGGCTGTACACGATGGCGTGGGCAAGGCGCTGGATTGGCGAACCCGCCGGATGGGCGGGTGCCTTTCTCGCATTCATCCCGGGAATCGTGCTGTGGTCCAACACTGTGATGTTGAACGTTCCGGCAACCGCGCTGGGACTTGGATCCCTCTACCACTTGCGCCGCTGGCGCGAAACGGGACGGGCGACACAGTGGCTTGCCGCGTCCGGCTTCGCGCTTGCCGTGCTGCTGACGTATTACCCGGGCGGCATCGTGTTGTGCGTGCTCGGTACGTGGGCGCTCGTCGGCGGCCGACCGCTTCGCTTCGATCGCCGCCTGCTGTGGATTGCGGCGGCAGCTCTCGTCGCGCTCGTTCCGATGGTCGCGGCGCTCGCGCTCGCGCCTGTGCATACGTCGAGGCAGCTGCCGACGATCGCGTTCCTCACGAGGAGCGGCACCTGGACGTTCTACTGGCGGGTCCTTCCCACTGTCGTCGGCATGCCGGCGCTCGCCGCCGGAGCGCTGGGGATCGCGGCGGCCGCGTGGACGCGGCCGTGGCGAACGGA
>Ga0111539_10007197_pt1 | contig 14258 bp, 12 predicted proteins | sample RhiMethybrSRZTD1_FD_79667 | JGI IMG/M metagenome (GOLD analysis project Ga0111539, IMG submission 79667) | Populus rhizosphere microbial communities from Tennessee, USA - Rhizosphere MetaG P. TD hybrid SRZTD1 (version 2) (version 2) | ecosystem: Host-associated > Plants > Roots > Rhizosphere >...
AAGAATTTTTCGTAGGGCAAACTTTGATTGTCTCCATAGGCATAGGCGAGTCCGGAATTAAAACGATAGGCGAGCACTGTATTTTTGTTAACCGGATCTACCCTGCGCATATCCAGACTGAGGCGTATGTATTTAAACCATTCCAGTTTTAAATCCTCAATAAATTTAGGCTCGATGAAATTCCAAATTGTACCGCCACTTTCAACCTGCGCCCGGATGTAACCAGAGTTTTCCTTGATATTTCCGTAATTATTCAAGTTCCAGGTAATAGCAAAAATTATACTATTAACGAACGAAGGCCTGAAGGCGTTTGTCAGGTTGTTGTTCCCCAAATCATTTTGATCTCGTAGCAAATCCTTAAAGCTCTCCGAAAGGTTTGCAGTATCGATGACGGCAAGATTTAAAGGCGTTAATGAGTAGGTTCTATTCCGGTTGTTTTGCCAGGTATACGTACCGTTGAATGTGATCGCCGTTCGCCTGTACTCAGGTCTGTCAGAATATGCATAGCCAAGGGTAAATTTTGTTTTGGGATTGAACTGCGCAAATTTGAACCTTAACCGCTCTTTAAAGGGCCACATAAATTGTGGAAATGTTAATGAAGCATTTAAGCCGGCCTCTGTGCTTTTATAAACATTTTCGCTGCTTGTCGCGGAAGCCACCCCCTCAAATCCAAACCTCCCACTCAAATCAAATGTTTCCATGCTTTTGAAAACATTTCTTTTTTTAAAGGAAATAATATAAAAAGGACCTGGAAACCCCTGTGTAACATTTACACCTGCCTCGTTGGTCCATTCGTAACGCGCTAGCGGACTGGCAAAAATATTGGCTATGAATTTTCCGCCCGACGTGTCATAATTAATGTTAATGAATTTAAACGCTTCCATATTGCCCAGCTGACGCTGGGTATTTAGCGTTTTTGTCCTGCTATAAAGTTCTTCAGGTCGCAGGAAAACACGTTGACTGAGAACCTTAAGATTATAATTGCTGACGAAATATCTATACTCGATATCATGATATTTTCTGGTACGCCTTTTTAGGTGAGGAATGTTCGTGCCCACATCTGTTGTAAAAGTCACAGAATCAATTTTGAATTGCTTGTGATATCCACGTTTCGCCGGATCTCTGATAGAAATCATGACGGCCACTTTCCGCTCCGGCGATTTGTAACTGGTGTCGGTGGCAAACTCTATATACTGACGACTGAAATCATAATAACCTCGATCCTTCAATAACAGGTCTATTCGTTCGCGTTCATTTGTGAAATTATCTTGCTGAAAGCGTTCGCCGCGTTTGAGTAAAGTTTCTTCGTTGTTCTCATTGATAATTCGCATGATGGCCGTGTCAGGCACATCATATACGATGGAATCAATCAGGTAAGGTTTTCCGGGAAATACACGGTAGATCACGGTTACAAGCTTATCGTTTACCACTATGCTATCCGTTACCGAACTCTTAAAATATCCGTTGGAAAACAAGTATTCGTTGAACCGGTCCTTGGTGAGTCGCACCTGGCTGCTATCAAACACGGAAATGGGTTCACCCCATTGCATCAAGTTGTTCCCATTTTCAATAAAGCCGTTATACTTGGCGACTTTCTTTTGTTTCTTAAACTGGTAATTGTCGATTTTTTTCGCGGAAGTCGTACGCGAAATTTTATCATCGTATTTTTTTTCAGCAGCTTCCTTTTTTCGTATAAATTTCTCCTGATCGTACCCGCTTTCGCCCAAATAATAGATGGAAACGAGAGGTGTAAATGGTAAACCTAGAAATTTTCGGTTAGGCGTCTGGGCATAGAGATTTCTCAACGCTTCCCGGTCAATATTTTTAGGAGCATGGGTTCTTTGGCGATATAGTAGTTTTTCATTTTCTTTCAGGTGCTTAGTGCCGAGGCACCCTGAGAGGGAGACCCAAAGTCCTAAAAGCCATATCAAATATTTAATCTTAGAGATACTCAAGCGTTACAGCATGCTTTCCAAAGCCAAAATCAAGTTTATCAAATCCCTGCAAATAAAAAAATACCGGAAGCAGGAGCAAAGTTTTATCGTAGAAGGGGCAAAGAGCGTGCGAGAATTATTGGACTCGGATTTTGAGGTTGTTACGTTAGCCGGAACTAAAGGTTTTTTATCGACGGTCATAGCCAAAAATCAAGTGGAGGTCATTGAAGTCAGCGAACGAGAGTTGGACGGACTAGGTGAGTTTCAAACGAATGATGCAGCATTGGCCGTCGCACGAATAAGACCAAATGAATTTTTTCCTGTCAATCCAAACGAATTTGCATTATTGCTTGACGATATCCGCGATCCAGGCAATCTGGGCACTATTATTCGAACAGCTGACTGGTTTGGCGTAACAAAGATCATCGCATCAGCTGAAACAGCTGATTTTTACAGTCCAAAGGTCATAAGTGCGACGATGGGCTCGTTTACAAGGATCAAAATATTTTATACTGGGTTGGAGGAGTATTTGCAATCCAGCAAGCTCCCTGTTTTTGGTACTTATTTGCATGGGACCAATATTCATCAGGCCGACTTTGGAACTGGAGGCCTTATTTTAATCGGCAATGAATCGAAGGGGATTCACCCAGAACTTGAAAAGTTTGTGACTCAAAAAGTCACTATTCCAAAATCAGGAAAGGCAGAATCTTTGAATGCTGCGATGGCAGCGGGGATTATCCTGTTTCGAGTTTCTAGTTTATAGTTTCTAATTTCTAGTTTCTAGTTTCCGTCATTCCAAGTGCGCACGTTGAAGGCCGCAGCAACTCGAAACACGAACCTTAAAAGCACAGAAGTTGGTTTCTATTTTAATGTTTCTGGTTTCCAGCATGCCAAACGTGCAGGATGATAAGACGCACAACTAGAAATCCGAAACTCGAAACTCAAAAGAAGCCATCGCTTTGTTTTGCTGCTTGAGCGGAGATCTTCTCAGCTTGCTCTTTTCCTAAATAACTATCGATCCAGGCGTGGCCCAGGTAAATGAGTGGCGTGAGCGCGATGGCTACGGTGAATTTATAGATGTAGTTTGTGATGCCTATGGCGATGATCTGCTGGTTTGTAAAAACACCATAAAATGCGATAAACAAAACGACAAAACTATCGATGAACTGAGATACCAACGTTGACCCCGTGGCGCGCAACCAAAGTTTTTTGCTGCCTGTGACCTTCCTTAGTTGCTGAAAAACAAAAACATCAACCAATTGTCCCAGTAGAAATGCCGTTAGTGAGCCGATGATAATGCGCTGTCCCTGTCCAAAAATCTTACCGAATGCAAAATCCATGTTAAAGTCATTACCATTTCCATCTTTTACCGTTACCCAAAAATCGGCAGGCGATAGGCGGATCGTGATAAATATGACAACAAAAGCATAGGCGATCAACGAGGCAGTAAAGTAGCTGATGCGCTTTACTCCTGGTTTTCCAAAATATTCATTAATGAGATCGGTAGTGATGAATACAACCGGCCAGATGACAGCACCTGCTGTTAGGTTAAAATCCATGGTGAATCCCAGGATATTAAAGTGAGCAGGCTCTAGTCCGAGGGTTGATTCTGCGGAGAATATCTTCACGCCGATCATTTCTGCGAGTAACGCATTCGTGATAAAAATACCGGCCAGGATGATAAAAAGCTTATTCCGTTTTTGCTCCTGGGTATTTTCCATCGAACTAAAATAATGATTAATCTTGAATTGTGAATTCTTCACCTTCGATCGCAAGGTCGGTGTTGGCGAAAATGGATTTAGCTTCCTCCAGGATCGGATTTAAATCCTTATAACGCGCAGAAAAATGTCCTAGCAATAGTCTGTTAACTTCGGCGAGCTTGGCGATCATGGCAGCCTGTTTGGCGGTGCTGTGTTTTGTATCTCTTGCTTTTGATTCCGCATCGTCCATGAATGTAGCCTCATGATAGAGAAGATCAATGCTCTTAAGTTGGGTGACGAGCCCTTCGTCAAAGACAGTGTCGGAACAATAGGCGTAGCTTCTGGATTTCCGTGGCTCAAACGTTAATGATTCGTTTGTATAAAGAACCGTGCCCGATTCATCCCTGATATCATGGCCATTTTTTAGTCCAGCGACTTGCTGAATGAGTAGACCCTGAGGTAATCTGGCTTTATCTATCCGCCTGGGTTTTGTTTTCTCTTTAAAGAGAAAACCCGAGCAACGTATTTTGTGTGATAGGGGGATGGTCTCAACGGATAAAACTTCGTCTTCATAGATAATCTCCTTTAATCCCTTTTCAAGAAGGTGGAAGATTATTTTGAAACTGGGCGCGGAGTGCGAATACCGCAGGTGCGCCGTTATGATTTCATCCAAGCCGCGGTGACTATAGAGGTGCAAATCATTAACCCTACGCTGCAGGTGCATAGTGAAGATCAGTCCCATTAATCCCAAATAGTGGTCACCATGCAAATGGCTGATAAAAATATGATTGATCCTGTGGAAGTTAGCTTGTAAGCGCATCAGTTGCATCTGCGCTCCCTCGCCGCAGTCAACCAGGAAATATCGATTTTGTATTTCAACAAGCTGTGATGCGGGGTGACGTCCATAGGCCGGTAAGGCGCCGCTTGAACCGAGAATTGTTATCTTAAAACTCAATCTGAAATTTCATTTATAGGGAAAATTAAAAAACCAAAGCTTCGGTGGCTTTGGTTTTCTTTATTCCAGTGTTAATGGGATTAATTCCCGTCCGAGTTCTTTAAATCTTTTTCTATTTCGTGCATAAAAACAGCGTCAATAGCCTCCTCAACTTTGGGTACTATATTTAATACACTGTCCAGCTGCGATATTTTGATCAGCTTCAAGGTATGATCTGACAGGGTCGTCAATATAAAAATGCCTCCATCCTCTTGAACGATTCTATTTCCTACCAGCAGGGCACTGAGACCAGAAGAATCGGTATATCTTACCTCCGCCATATCCAGGACGATGTTTCTTACTCCTTCAGCATGCAGGGTTATTAACTCAGATTTTAAGCCAGGTGCAACACTCGAATCCAGCTTGTCCTCATGTAAACGCAATAAACTGTACTTTTCCTGCTTATCAATGGTATACTTCATAAGTTAGATTTTCTTGGTTTCCAAGTTAAGGGAATTTATCGAATTCAGGATGGTTTGTTCAATTCTTTGGTTCATCCGGCTATAATCTACGGATGAAAGGGATTCGCCCCTAACTTGCTGATAGAGTTCTTTATAACGAGCGGAAATGGAGGCTACGATTTCGTCCGTCATCTCTGGAACACGCTGGCCATCCTTGCCCTGGAATTCGTTTTCAATTAGCCATTGTCTCACGAATTCTTTGGATAACTGTTTTTGGGGCTCATTCGCACGTTGTCTGGCTTCATAGCCTTCTGCGTAAAAATACCTGGAGGAATCCGGCGTATGCACTTCATCGATCAGGTAAATTATACCATTGTGCTTTCCAAACTCATATTTCGTATCGACTAAGATGAGGTTTCGGGCGGCGGCTAATTCCGTTCCTTTTTTGAACAATTTAAGGGTGTACTCCTCCAGCGTGTTATAATCGTACTCACTGACAATTTTCCTTTTTAGAATTTCATCTCTAGAGATATCTTCATCGTGTCCAACGTGCGCTTTGGTGGTCGGCGTAATAATAGGAGAGGGTAACTTGTCATTTTCCTTCAACCCCTCCGGCAACGGAACCCCGCATAATAACCTTTTGCCAGCTTTGTACTCGCGCCAGGCATGCCCCGCCAGGTAACCTCGTACTACCATCTCCACTGCGAAAGGCTCACACTTAAATCCGACGGTAACATTTTGATCGGGTGTCGCTAGTACCCAGTTGGGCACAAGATTCTTCGTAGCCTGGAGGTTGTAAGCCGCGATTTGGTTTAACACGCGTCCCTTGTCAGGAATTGCACGCGGTAAGATTACGTCGAAGGCAGAAATTCGGTCCGTTGCTACCATCGCCATAAGCTCGCCGAAGTAATAAACGTCGCGGACCTTGCCCCGGTAAAAACCAGTCTGCCCAGGGAAGTTAAAATGGGTTTCCTTAATGGCCTCCATGAATTAAAGTTAAGGGGGCAAGTTAATGAAGATTTGTTGTTGATTTTAGATTTTAGATTTACGATTTTAGATTACTGGCGGACAATATTTTTAAACCGCAGAGGCGCTAAGACGCAAAGATGACTTACTTGACATTGGATCTTGAATCAACAAACCCCTTTCATTTTCTTTGGCGCCTTCGCGTCTTTGCGGTTCATTTTTCCAATCATGCTGAATTTTGTGAGACCTCCCAATCTAAAATATACAATCTAAAATCGTCAATCCTTCTGGGGTAAGCCCGCTTTAAACAGCGTGGTCTTAACCAAATTTCCCCCCTCATCATACTCCCTCCACTCTTTGTGTTTTTTATCGGCCGCAAATTCGCCTTGCTCTTTTACCTTGCCATTGACATGGTATATTGTAAAAAGGCCTTGCTTTCGGCTTGATCGATATTCGCCGACTGATTCCAGTGCACCAGACTCATAATATGTTTTTACGGGACCGGTCAGCATGTTGAATTTATAGGTTTCTTCTTTTTGAATTTTTCCAGAGGCATAATAGGTATACCGGATACCATTTAATTTACCATTTTCGTAAGTCTCTTTGATCTTTGGTGTTTTATTTACGTCTCCATATATAACCCACAGGCCATGCGGCGAACCATTACGGTATTTTTTTTCGCTTTTTTCTACTCCTGATTCGTCATACTCGACAAGCGTAGCATCGATTCCGTTGGATGCGACCTGTTCTTTGGTCTTAATTTTTCCAGAAGGAAAATATTCGAAATTGACCCCGATTTTTTTTCCATCATTATAATGGAAACGATGTTGGGCCGATCCGTCGGCGAAATAAGCAGTGTTGTCGCCCTGAAGTTTTCCATTCGAAAAGTTTCCTTCTAGAATTAGTTTTCCATCGCGATCATAGGTCTTGAACTGCCCATTTTTTGATCCTTGTTCCATGGTCGCCACGGTTTCAAGCTGGCCATTTGCAAAATAGGTCTTATAAAAACCAGTTAAGATGCCATCCTTATAGTTTGCTTCCGTTTCTACTTTTCCATCTTCATAAAAGGTGCGCGTAACACCGTTTGGTTTACCATTCGCATAGCTGATCTCTTTTTTAATTTTCTTATTCGGATAATATTCCTTGACCAGTCCTTCGGGTTTTCCCTTGACGAAAAAGCTTTCACGTTTTACATTTCCATTATCGAAGTAGATCTGAATGCTATCGGTTAGTTTATCGTTTTGGTAGTATGCTTTTTGAAAAGGTTTTCCATCTTCATCAAAGACCTTTACTGCACCATGCCGCATTCCGTTTACGTAGTTAAGACTGCGTGCTGGTTTTCCGTTTTCATGGTACTCGATAAACACTCCGGACTTTTCTCCATCTTCAAAGCTTCCTTCCAGCATAATGCCGCCACTTTCATAAAAGCGTTGGTATTTGCCCACATATTTTTGTTCATCTTCCCTGGAGACAAAAAATATTTCCTGGATGTGTTGCTTTTTGTCATCGTAGTAAGTTCGCATCTCTTTCTGCGCAAAGGCAAGCGTTGAACACGAAGCCATCACGAAAATAATGCAGGCTCGTCGAGGAAAGTCTCGTAGAGGCGAAATAAAATTCTTTATGAAATTCATCCTATGGCTCTTGATCAATCGATATTTTGCGCAAAGGGCGCAAAGATAAAACCGGCAAAGGCCGCAAATTAGTGAATTTTGCGACTTGACCTTCCTCCAGTATTTTGACATTTAGTCGAAATAACGCCGGGTCTTTTAGGTTGTTGTGAGGGTTACTTTAGATTTAGGATATTTCCGAAAGGGGCCTTTGTGCCTAGTACCTTTGTGGCATTCATGATTATAAATTTTAAATTGCGGGCACAAACAATATTCTGCAAATCTAGCTAACGGCCAATCGTCAATCTAAAATTCTCAAAGGTTCTCAATCACGATAGCCGACGCTCCACCACCGCCGTTGCAAATACCAGCAACACCGATAGATGAATTGTTTTGCTTTAGAACGTTAACGAGTGTTGTAATAATCCGAGATCCGGATGAACCAAGAGGATGGCCGAGCGCCACAGCACCGCCATTTACATTGACATTTTTTACATCCAATCCTAACTTAATGTTGTTGGCGATTGCGACAGCTGCGAAGGCTTCATTAATTTCATAGTAGTCTACATTTTTTTTATCAACGCCCGCTTGTTTTATCGCTTTCGGAATCGCGAGCGACGGTGTTGTTGTAAACCACTTGGGATCTTGGGCGGCATCGGCGAAACCCAGGATCTTAGCGATTGGTTTTACGCCCAATTCCTCGGCTTTTTCTTTGCTCATCAACAACAGGGCTGATGCGCCGTCATTTAACGTTGAGGCATTCGCGGCGGTAACTGTGCCGTTTTCGGTGAATGTTGGTTTTAAGGTTGGAATTTTTTCGAAGTTTACATTCTTGTATTCTTCATCTTCCGAGAACATTGTAACATTTCCTTTGCGGTCGGTAATCTCGACCGGCACAATTTCATCCTTGAATTTTCCAGCGGTCCACGATGCAGCTGACCGTTTGTATGACGCAATTGCATATTCATCCTGATCGTTTCTGGAAATATTCATCTGCTTTGCCGTGTAGTCAGCACACACACCCATGGCGCAATGGTTGTAAACATCAGTCAGCCCATCGAACTGTAGACCATCCAGCAATTCACCATGACCATATTTATATCCAGTTCGCGCTTTCATTAAATAGTAGGGGATATTGCTCATGCTTTCCATTCCACCTGCCAATACAACATCGTTATGGCCCAGCATGATCGATTGGGCGCCAAACATCACCGCTTTCATTCCCGAAGCGCACACTTTGTTTACAAGTGTGCAGGGAATGTCAAATCCTAATCCTGCATTAGCTGCAACTTGCGTAGCAGGTGCCTGTCCGAGACCAGCAGCGATAACGTTGCCTACTAAAAGTTCCTGGACGAGTTTCGCATCAACACCGGCTTTCTCCAGGGCGGCCTTAAAGGCGATCCCGCCAAGGTAAGTAGCCGTGACTGAGCTAAGGCTGCCACCAAAGGCTCCGATTGGTGTGCGCACTGCGGAAATGATGTAGGTTTCTTTCATGGGGCGTTTAATGTTTTAGCTTTCTGAAAGTTTAAACTTTCGGAAAGTTGTAGTCTAACTTTTTTGGTGTCTCGTGAATTGATAGGAAGCCTACCAATCTGGCTTACCTGAATCTTTCGGCTTCGTAGCTTTGCGTTTATTTTGTTGCAAGTATTGAATCTCCTGGTTCTTCATCGCTTCCAGAATCATTTTTGCTTTTTCTTCGCTCATTTTCATCTGTTGTAATTTCTGTGAAAGCTGTGGTGAGTTTTCTGTTTTTTCGTTTTTGTTGTCTTTGTTTTCACGGTTCTCCTGCTCACCTTCTTTTTTGTCCTTTGCTTCCTGGTCTTTCTTCTCGTCCTTGCTTTGCTGATCTTGTTTATCCTGCTTTTCTTTTTGTTCCTTCTCTTGTTTTTCCTGTTCTTCCTTTTTCTGCTGGTCTTTCTGTTCCTGATCTTTTTGTTCCTTATCCTTATTTTCCTGATTTCTCTTCTGATCTTCTTTCTGTTTTTCTTCTTTTAATTTGTCTGCAAGTGCCTTTAACTTTTGATCGCTTGGATATTTTCGAATACCTTCCTCGACTGAACGCAAGGCGTCGGCCCTCCGGTTCTGCACATAATGGTTGGCAGACGTATTGAAGTAAGCTTGCGCACCCTGGCAAAGCCCTACCGCTGTAAAAGCGGTGCAAAAAAATAGCAAAAGAATAAAGTGTTTCATTTCGATTTGTCTATCGTAACTACCTCTTTTAGTCTGTTCATAAAATCCTCATAGTATAACACAGAAGGATCCTTTTTAGCTCCCTCGGTCATTAACGATTCTGCTTCGGAAAAACTATACTTCGCCAGGAGCGCGTCGGCCTGAGCCTTAAGGCGTTTAGCAAAAGCGGAAGGCTCCTTGGGTTTGTTTCGGTTTTTCTCCTCCTGTTTTTTCTTTTCTTCGTCCAATTTTTTCTTCAGCATCTCATAGTTATACTTTGCATCGACATTTGCATTGTCGGCTTTTATTGCCTCTTTAAAATTCGCCAAGGCTTCCTCGAGCTTTCCCTGGCGATGGTGCAGAATTCCCAGTTGTTGTTGTGCTTTTGAACGGATGTGACCTTTAGGACTTGCCGTGAGTGATTGGTAGGTAGAGATTGCGTTGGCGGTGTCTTTAATCTGAAAATATGAGTTTGCCAAATTGATCATCACTTCATCCTCCCGAACGTCTAATGTGTCCGTTAAATAGGTATACCTGGAAACAGCTTTTTTGTAGTCACCATCCACATATGCTTTGCGCGCTTCTGATTTCGCGTTGTTTACCTTGGCGATCCTCGAAGGATCGATTGCAATGAGTGCGATAATAGATAAAACAAAAAACTTCATATTCTAACGGTAACAATATTAATGAGAATATCGATCACCAGTAAAACAGCTCCCAACGCCAAAAAGTAAAAATACTTGTTAGCTGTCACATCAATGAACCGGGCATCCCGAAGTTCCCCCTCGATTTTGCTAATGGTGTTGATCAAACGTGACACATCGTTCTGGCTTTCATTTATTTCAAAATATTGTCCGCCGGTTTTGTTCGCCAGGGATTTTAGTTCAGTTGGGTTTAACTTGGTTTGCACAATCAGACCCTGACGATTAGTCTTGAGACTATTTCCAGAATAAATATTCCCTCCTTTTTCCGTTCCGACACCCAGCGTAAATAATTTGATATCTTTTTTCTCAATATCCTTCGCAACGTCGTCGGTTTCCTCTCCGAAATCTTCACCGTCACTGATAAGAAGGATCACTTTCGATTTAGCCTGAGCATTTGGACCTTCTGTATCTTCTTCTAATTTATTCAATGCCATACGAAGCGGTGGTCCGAAATCGGTTCCGGAGGAGGGGACTAATCCAGAGTTCATGGTTTCAATAAAAAGGTTCAATGCATTTTGGTCGTAGGTCAGTGGGCATTGCATAAAAGCCTCAGATGAAAAAATAATGATTCCAATGCGGTCGGAGTTAAATGCAGCCACAATTTTTTTCATCTCAAATTTTATTTTCTGAAGCCGCGTAGGTTGAATGTCAAAGGCATCCATGGATTTAGAAAGGTCCACACAAATCATAATATCTTTGCCAACCGATTTAACTTCTTTCTTTGAACCGCCAAATGAAGGACCCAAAAGCGCGATCATGAACAATGCAAAATACAGCGTGCGGAAAAATAATTTGACAAACACATTCCCATATGGAGTCTTCAACTGCCTGGCAATACGAACGACCCTGATAATATAGAAAACGTAAAATGCGACAAATGCCGCTATAAAAATGATTTCCGTTATACCTAAAGTCCTGTACCAGAGCATCCTTCAATTTTTAAATTTTAGATTGACGATTTTAGATTGGGGAGTCAATTTCAAATTGATCAATTTACGATTTTAGATTTTAGATTGACTTCGCCCCAAATCTACAATCGTAAATCTACAATCCTAACCTAATTCCCTCAATTCCAACCGCATAACATAATCATTCATAAAATATTGCCCGATTGGTACGTCTTCCTCCCTAATAATTTTGAAGCCCAATTTTTTATAAAAGTCTTGCGCTGGGTTGTAACGGTTTACATTTAAATCCAGGGCGGTTGCGTTTTGAGAGACAAGTTGTTGTTTCACGGAATCGATCAGTAGCTTTCCATATCCCTTTCCTTGAGTATTCGGGAGAACATAAATTTTATGGAGTTTGAAAACCCCAGGTTCCTCCTGGCGCTTGCCGTATGATGCAAATCCGGCATACTCGCTCTTCTCTTTGATGAGGAGGAATTTTTGAGAACCATCCGTCATAACGCGCAGCAATGTGTCGGCGGCGTAAATGGTATCCAGCATATACCGCATGCTTTCAGGCTCCAGGATGGTACGATAAGTCGCAGCCCATGTTGTCTCCGCTATTTCGACAATAACAGGTATGTGTGTTGCGTTTCCTTCAATGATATCGGCCATCCGTCAAAGTTAACATTATGCTCGCCGAAAGTATCGGTGGTTTGCTGAACAATTGCAGTTGTTGCGGGTTTAATGTCAATTAAGGATGTACTATAAGTCAGCTTAGAATCTAACAGTGGCATTTAAGGATATGGAGGAGTATAGTCCGGATCGGGCCAGTAATTTGGTTGAAGAGAAGTCTAAATTCAAGGTGTTGCTAGTGGATGACCGGGATGAGAATTTGTTTGCGCTGGAGACGATACTAAAAGACGAAAATTATCAACTTGTTAAGGCCCACTCTGGGAAAGAAGCACTTGCCTTCTTGTTGAAAGATCTGGATTTCCATCTCATCATCATGGATGTTTTAATGCCCGGCATGAACGGTTTTGAAACAGCCGCCTTAATTTATAGCCGCGACAAGCTTAAAAACATTCCCATCATTTTTCTTACCGCGATGGATATCGAAGGGAATATCTATAAAGGATATCAGGCCGGTGCGATTGACTACATCAGTAAACCAGTTATTCCAGAATTACTAAAAGTTAAAGTCAGGGCATTTGTAGAACTGAGTGAAAAAAATCGGGAGTTAGTTCGACAGGAAAAAAGGCTGAGAGCAGCCAACAAAAAACTGGAGTGGGAGATTAGTGAACGAAAATCGTCAGAGATCAAGGTAAAGGCTCTCAACGATGACCTCGCTAAAAAACTTGAGCAGCTGCAATCACTCGATTCCTTTAATTATTCCATCTCTCATGATTTGATGTCTCCGCTAAACAGCATCACTGGGCTAACAGGATTATTGCAAACGATGTATCCCGAAAAGTTTGACAAGGAGGTGCTGGAGATCGTCAATCACATCATGGGATCGGTGGACAGGATGTCAAAGTTGATCAAAGACCTTCTTACATTTTCCAGGCAAGCCAACGCCGAAATCAGTAAGACGGACGTAAGCATGAATGTAATGGTCCAAGAAGTGATGGAAGAAATTTCTCTTACGATGCCAGTTGCTGATGCTCAAATTGTAATTCATGATTTACCGAGCGCTTACTGCGACGTTAACATGTTAAAGCAAGTCTGGACCAATCTTATTTCGAACGCGATAAAATACTCACAAAAAAAACCGGAGCCCAAAGTGGAGATTGGCGCGGTTGAGGACAGCGGCGAGTTGGTGTACTTTGTTAAGGATAATGGTGCCGGTTTTAATATGGCACACTATAATAAATTATTCTCCATCTTTCAGCGGCTACATAGTGAGAGCGAATTCAATGGAACCGGGATCGGACTTGCAGTTGTAAAAAGAATTATCGAACGACATGATGGAAAAATCTGGGCTGAATCCGAGATAGGAAAGGGCTCTGATTTTTATTTCACGCTGAAGCCAAAGGAGGTTTTAGTTCCTGGCTAAATCATCCACCGTCTACCTTAATCGTTGCAGCGTTAATAGAATCGCGTCGATGGGCTGCTTGCTGCATTTTTACCTTGCGTTTGTACAACATTTGTAAAAAGGTGTCTTCTCGTGGTGTCGCAAGTGTGTCGGCATGTTGAATGGAATCTCGCTTAAAAATAGTTTTTTCAATGTCTGCCCAAAGTTCATCATCTAACTCGTACAAATCACATTGCAGTTCTTCCTGCAGTTCATAAGGATGGCGCTTAAATCGAGCCGTCGAAACGGATTTAAAATTTGGATCCGAATTCACTTGTTTTAAAAAGTAGGCCGCAATGGGAAGGGCTGTATTTGAGCCTTGGCCAAGTTTTGTATTTTTGAAGCGAATACGTGGGTCGTCGGCGCCCACCCAGGTTCCGATTGCGAGCTTAGGTGTTATCGCCATGAACCATCCATCGGCGTTCGCTTGCGTTGTTCCTGTCTTACCGGCGACATCAGTATAGATTCCATATTTCCAGCGCAACCGTGAGGCTGTACCTTCGTGCACCACTGTTTGCATTAATTGTCTTACCAATAAGGCTGTTTCCTTGGAGATGGCGCGCTTGCCAGTTCCTTCCTGTTTAAAATCATTATAGACTTTACCCTCCAGATCATAAATTCCCCGGATGTAGTAGGGAAGGTTGGTTACGCCTTCATTTGCCAGACAAGCATATGCTGTTGTCATCTCCATTAATGAGATCGATGATGAACCCAGCGCAATAGAAGGAACATCCGGCAGCTCGCTGCTGATCCCCATCTTACGCGCAAGTTCAATGGTATTGACCACGCCGGCCTCCTGAAGAAGCTTGACAGCAACAGTATTTA
>Ga0111539_10007198_pt1 | contig 14256 bp, 12 predicted proteins | sample RhiMethybrSRZTD1_FD_79667 | JGI IMG/M metagenome (GOLD analysis project Ga0111539, IMG submission 79667) | Populus rhizosphere microbial communities from Tennessee, USA - Rhizosphere MetaG P. TD hybrid SRZTD1 (version 2) (version 2) | ecosystem: Host-associated > Plants > Roots > Rhizosphere >...
CACAAGAAGAGTTAAACGAACTAAAAGAAAAAAGAGCTAATAAATAACAAGTGGGCGTGACAGAACAAACCCCCATACCTTGAGATGTAGCGATTGTTGGCTATAACTTCAGATTTCTTCCTTTTTCGCCATAAGTCTTAATCGCTTCTTTTCCTTTTCTACTTGCCTGTTGAACTGCGTCGTTGTATTGTTCTTTTACGTCGTCGATAGTGTCGTTCACCGTGTCACCCAGGGAGTCGGTGATCTTTCTCGCGCCCTTGACCAGTTTCTCTTTTGTCTCTCCGCTTGTGGAGCTGGCCAGTACAATTCCAACTGCTATGCCCAGAATAGCTCCGGCTAAAAAGCCGCCCATAAAAGTTTTAGTTTCCATGTTATTTAGTTTTGAGTTTTGTCATATTATATCGACATCAGTACAATCACCAGAAATAATGTGCCATTAATAAAAAAGCTTTCACGATTGCCAATCTCTTAGATTCAGGGCTATCTCGTAATACAACCTTGTTGACTTGATTGCTGATATGTGGAGTTAAATTCACCAGTCTATTTCCCAATACCACCAAACGTTCCCCGCTCTCCCGCGCTTAAGAAGGAGAGCTATTACGAGTATATGAGGATAAAGGAGACTGGCAAGATCAGTGTTTTCGAATGCGTCTTGAGAATATCAACCATTCGGTAACATCAACCACATCTATTTTTTAAGATTACATGATTGGGTATGTTAATTGCATGCCAAGTAATAAACGTTGTAGCCTTTCCTGGTATGAGTGGTGCTTTGATATAAATGTGAATTCAATAATTCAAACCTCGAAATAAAACTTAGCAATTTTGGGTTCTTGCAACCACTGTTGTGCACCTTCTCTACATATAGTGTGAAAACTGTTTCCTTTAGTGCCCAAGATTAAAAAACCTCAATGCCATGTATAGAAAACTTTACTTCGCGTGTATTTTCCTGATGTTTACATCCTCCTGCATGTCACCTAATTTTATCAATGGCGAAAATGGATGGGTTTTGCTCGGTGAACGGAAAGCAAATCACCTTTTTGAAAAGGACGTCTTCAGAATCAAAAGTCGCGACAAATTTACCGCAATACGTCTGTACGTCAGCGAAAGAGATGTCGATATTAAAAGTTTGGAAATTATGCTAATCAATGGGGATATTTTGAAACCATCCATCGAGTCCACGATACGACAGGGCGACAGAAGCCGGATTATTGATCTTGCTGCCGATGGACGGCAACTTGAAACCGTAACAGTTCGGTATCGCTCGGGAGGAAAACTCTTCAGTCATAAGGGAAAGGTTCAGATTGGTGGAAGGCCCCACAATCCAAATGATAACTATTGAATAATTCCGTATTGTGCCTTACTTACACTACTTATTTTTCATCGAACTTCATAGAAGAATATCCTCAGACCTATTGCCATGAATTTTAATGATTATGCGTTGACTAGCTCTCCACAAATGGTGGGTCTCAATGAGGCTTGGATTATCAGCGGGAAGATTTATGTCAGTCCCGCAATTTTTCAACTCCTCACTGACGAGGATGACCCACAAACGAGAAAGTATGTCACATCACAGTTAGTCGTAAGGAAGGCGACGCACGAAGAGTTAAATAAGCTGAAACTAAAGACGTCTTAGCAATTGATGATTTGCACACAAGCTGCTCTTTTCAGCCCGTGACCGTCATTGCTAAGACTTCAGTAGAGCATTTCACGTCAAAATTTTCCTTTTTCGCTATATCTCCTGATTGTTTCTTTTCCTTTTTCAGCCACTTGTTCAATACCCTCATTATATTGTCCTTTCAGCTCATCGATAGTATCGTTAACGGTATCTCCCAATGAACCGGCGATCTTCTTGGCACCCTTCACCAATTTGTCTTTTGTCTCCCCGCTTGTTGAAGTAGCAAGTAAAAGTCCTCCGGCTATGCCCAAAACTGCTCCGGCTAACAAGCCACCCAAGAATGTATTAGTTTTCATTTTATTTAGTTTTAATATTTGTACTCAATTAGAATGTTCACGATTAGATCAAATCGGCAATGTTCTCCCTGCCGAAAATGCAATTGTACCCTTTCGAAAAGAACAAACTCCATACTAGTGGAACTTGCTCTTTCCAAAAAAGGTGTATCGCGATTGAACTACTTATCTTCTTCTTTGCTAGCCTCTAAAGCTTTTACATTGACAACAGACATCGCTACTTCCGTTAACGTTTCGTCGGCAGTCTTTTCTTCTTCGAGAGTCAACTCTAACAGTTCAGCTGCTTCTGTCAGCCCTAACGTGGTAGCAAATGTTTGTAATGTTCCATAAGAAGCAATTTCATAATGCTCAATTTTTTGTCCCGCAGCAATAATTCCTGCGTCGCGCATTGGGCCTTCTTCGCACTCCTCCATGATGGACTCTCCTTCTTTTATTAGCCCTTCCATTGCATCACATTTTTTAGCTGCAGCTTTTTTCTCGATGAGTTCAAAAACCTTCTCCAGGCGCGATACTTGTCCTTCTGTTTCTTTGAGGTGATTGTCGAGGGCCTCAGTTAATTCTTCTGACGTAGCGTTTTTACTCATCTTCGGTAACGCTTTGATCAGGGCTTTTTCTGCCCAGTAGATATCTTTCAGTTGATCTTCGAACAACTGCATTAGTTGCGATGATTCCATTTCGTTGATGTCTTTACCACTTTTCGAAACACCTTTGGGCGATTTGGATGCGTGCTTTGTTTTGTTTTGCATGATTGTTATTGTTATTTAGATAGTTACGTTCAATTCCGTGAATTTTTGTTATCAGCTGAGGTGCAATAGAATTTATTTCACACCTTCATGGTCTCCGATCTTATGACTGTACCTACACGAACGTCTGATGAAGCATGGGCACGACAAATGTGTCGATAGTTTATCTTTTCGTATGTTTTGGATTAGTTGTGTGAGATAATAGTTCATCTAACACTTCCCGCGCAGCTTCCTCAATTTGATCTTATTGCAATGAATATATCCCTATCCGTAACAATTATGCCAACAAAAGATCTGTACTAATCTATGTCATAGCCCTCAGCTAGCACTATTAAAGCCTTTTCGCCTGAGTAAATTTTATTCCCCAGAAATTATCTCTCAATTTGGGGAAATCGCTCTACCTCGGTCGTCGTCACCGAAACTAATTCAGATTTGAATTAATTTTTGTTAGTTCTGGCCTCGAAGACCATTTAATACTATAATGTGTAAACCGAAAATATTTTATGCACGGGCACTAAAAAACCCGGGTTACTTTGCGATCGAACAAAACAAATTCCGCTATTTAGGCAATAACAAACTGGCCTGCGATAGCAAGAACCTTGTCTGGAGTCAACGGTTCATCAAATGCTTGTGTGACAGTAGCTGTACTATGACCAAGAGTAGATACGTTAGCTCCTCCGTGTATAACATTGTCTTCACCATCATAAACGGCAGCCGGCACGCCAGAATTTCCGGTTATCCAGCCATTCTCCGCGCGTAACCTTCGAATCATTGACGCGTGTCTGCCCTCTACCGAATGGATCTGAAGGGCCGCCGGTTACCTCTCGTCATTTTGCATTTTTTTCTATGACTATCTCTTCCAGTTTCTCTTCATCAATACTTGTCGGAAGGAAGAACAACACAACGGGTATAATGAAACATATGTAGGAGAAGTAAACGCTTATAAATGCCGCAGGAACGGATAATAAATACGCAGCGCTGCTAAAGTAGCTAAGGCGTTTGCCCTTCAGAGTAACACGAAATATTTTTTTGTTAAGTTCATGTTCATTGTCAGAGTGGACTAACTGTTTTCGTAGCGTGTAGCTTCGCATGAACGATAGCGTTAATGTCGACATCAGCATGATGCAACCATACAGTGCGGTAGAGATTGACAAAAGCGGGTTTGCGCCCATAATGCCGGTAGCTAACGGAATTAACGAAATCCAAAAGAGGAAGAACAGATTTTGCCTGATGAGAATGTTATCTGTCTTCTTTAACAGATGAAAGAGATGATGATGGCTTGTCCACAATATGCCGATCATAACAAAGCTAAATACATAGGCTAGGAAATGTGGAATGAGTTCGACAACATAACTCCTTATATCTTCCGCATCTTGCCGCTCTTCAAAATCCGGGAGCTTTAATTCCAAGATCATGATGGTAATCATAATGGCAATTACCCCATCGCTAAATGTTTCTGCCCGTGTTGTACTGGTTTGCATACATTTTTCGTGATAGATCGATTCGTTTGGACGGAGTTGTCCGCTAATTCCAAAGAAATAAGCATACCAGATCTTTAAGCTCGCAAACTGGTTCCAGCAGCGACATTTTTAACAATATTTGGGAAAAATGTTTGCTATGAAGAATTACGCCATGAGCTGCCACAGCTATTCAGAATGACACTGCCGATGACGGAGTTTCTTTAAGGTATTGATATTTAAGCTCATTTTGCGCTTTAAAAAAAGTGTTCGCACGGAATACACAGATCGCATAGAGACTAGAGCTACCATTGTAAGAAAAGGATGCCGAAATTCTATAAATTTTCATTGGAAAGAAACAATTCGTCCCAACACGAGCTTCTAATGACCATTTCCAGCGTCGTTCCCAGCATTGCTCCTTCTCTGCCATTTCAAGGTGATGTTCAAGATTAGAAATTTTTGCTGCTGCCCAGTCTCGTATTTCTTGTCGTTGACCATTGTTAGCATCTCCACGACATTTTTCAACAGTTTCCTCATGGTCAGCCACCATCATTTTGCCATTCGCATCGTCAAAGTCCGCTCCTTTTTTTTGGGCTAGTTTATAATATTTTTCTTGGCTCTTTTCACTAAGGCCATCCGGAAGCGAAATATTTATGTGCGTCTTCTCTACATGAGTGTGAATAGTGTATCAGTTTGTGCCCAAAATCTAATCTATTATTCAGTCGAGCACTATGGGGTTAAAGGAAGTCCGTAGGCGTCTGAAGCGGTTTTCAGGGATTATCCGAATTTGGCTGATAGAAAAGTTGACTGGCATGCTTTTGTTACATGTGGATATAATACAAACGTTCCTGTGAGACTCAAAGGTTTGCCGTTACCGGCTTGACCAGTGGAAGGAAAGTGATGAGAGAATAAACAGTCCAAATCAATTAAAACAAGGAGGGTGAGGGGTTGTGAAAACATGGAATCTTTTAATAACGGTTTTCACATTAGCACTTGCTAATACAGCCGTGGCTCAGCATGATTCAAGTTATTATGAAACTCATAATGACGTAACACATCTGCGTCTCGCCTTAATTCAAAAGTTTAATGTGCTCCACTACAAAAATACCATCGAAAACAAAACCACCAATTATTTTCCCCATACAATACCTGGCCTGGGTGTTGGATTTACATACGACTGGGTGACTCTTAGTGTTTCGTATGGTATTCGGTCCAAAGACAATGAAAGCGAAAAGGGAAAGACAAAATATCTTGACATTCAAATTCATACTTACGCAAAGAAATTTATCATAGAAATTTTCGGGCAGGTCTATAAAGGAATGTATGTGCCAGGTGATAAGGATTCGGATGGAAACTTTTATTATCGATCGGATCTGGAAAGTCGACTGGTTGGCGGAGCCTTTCAATATGTACTCAACAATAAACGTTTTTCGCTTCGTTCATCCTTCCTCCAAACAGACTGGCAAAAGAGATCTGCCGGATCATTGCTATTTGGATTTGAATCTTATGCAGGACGCATTAAATCGGACAGCAGCTTGCTTCCTCAACGTACCGATGTTGACCCTTCAGGTCACCTTCCAAAAAAAGATTTTTTCTGGCAGATTGGTCCAACAGTAGGTTATGCCTATACCCTGGTCATCAAAAAACACTTTTTTGTTACAGGATCATTTACCGAAAGTTTCAATTATGCCAGTCGTGTTATGACTGAAGAATCCGACAAGCGTACTATTTCGGAATTTGTTACTAATCCTTCATATCGCGTTATTGCGGGCTATAATACATATCGATGGGCTATGTCATTATTCTATATTAATAATAGAGTTAACATACCTGGTGCAATAAATGGCAGTGAACTCGCCGTCAGTTCGGGAACGTTTCGTGTCAACTTTGTTTATCGATTCAAGTCTAAAGGGAAACTCGGCAAGCTTATCGATAAAATTTAATTCCTCATCCCTTTAACAACTTTTTAATAAATCCACTTGTATCTAAGAACGCATATCTAAATACCGAGCGCAAGCCAATGGCGTTTTGGAAAGATGGCCGAAGTCCTTGGTAAGAGCATTTCTCATCGATGTCGCCTCCCGATTCAGCTCCCTCTTGCCGTAATAATTCGTGAATGATTTTCTTCAATACTATTGACTATAAGTCCAAAGCACGCCCTTGGAAAATCTGCTATCCCAGGTAAATCCTATGTTCCTGATTCTGACTAATCACTTTTAGGTTTGAAACTAGTTCATCAAAAGATGATGCAGCAATCAACTCTAGAAAGTCCTTGAGTTTAAAAAAGCTAGGCGGTTTTTCATAAAATCCTAAAGCTCCAAATGTCAGGGCATTTTTCCCTTCTATGGCTGAATAAGACGTTGAATACATTATGACCGGGATGTTCCGCAGATCTTCTGACCTTTTCAGATTCTTCAGGGTATCCCATCCATTCATCTCCGGCATATTGATATCAAGAAAAATCAACAGAGTTTTATCGTCGAATGTTTTGAGTTTTTCAAGTAGGTGCTTTCCATTGGAGACGGATTCAAATTCTATGCTTGGATCAATAGTTTCCAACGCCTCTGCAAAGAGAATCGTATCATCCTCATCATCGTCAGCGAGCAAAAATCTTCTAATTTTTGACATTTATGTTTCTGGAATCCGAACGATTAATTTTTTTCTCGGACCTTAAAATTTACTTGTGTCCCCGGAATTCAATCCTTAACTATCCTTGGGAAGAAAAACATGAAACGTGCTTCCCTTACCGACCGTAGAATCTGCGCGAATATAGCCACCATGATTGGTAACGATGCGTTTACACAACGCCAAGCCTATCCCAGATCCTTTAAATTGCGCTCCGGCATGAAGTCTCTTAAAAATCTCGAAAATATGTTCCGAATATTGCTTATCAAATCCGATGCCGTTATCAGATATCGTTATATCATGATACTCCTTGTTCAGCGGCGGCTTGTGAAGGTACTTTCTTAGCTCATTGAAAGAAACGGTCTGACAATTAACTTCTATTCGCGGAATCACTTCACCAGGTACAAATTTTAAAGCATTACTCAAAAGATTATAAAACAGCTGTTGCATCTGTAGCTCTGAAGCAGTCACCACGGGAAGGTTGTGAACCTCAACTTGCGATCGTCTCTCATTGAGTTCAAGTTCAAAATCTTTCAAAATATCTTTTATCACGCCTGCCAAATCAACTTTTGCAAATGTCTCCTCTGGTGTAACCAGCCGCGAGAACTCAAGAAGGCTTTTTATCAGCATCGTCATTCGCGCAGCTGCTTGGTTTATCTTAGCCGCCCATTCATCTGCTTCGCGGGGAAGAGTTTTTAGATGAAGAATGCGGTCTGAAAAAATCTGGATCTTTCTAAGCGGCTCCTGAAGATCGTGGCTTGCCGCATATGCAAACTGGCTTAGCTCTTCGTTGGACCTTGCAAGCTGATGCGTTGATTTTTGCAACTCTTCGTTTGTCGTGGCTAGTTCGACATTGGATAACTGAAGCTCTTCCGTACGAAACTTAACTTGTTCTTCCAATCCAGACTGCACCTCCTCAAGTTTTTTTCGGCTTTCCACCTGCTCTGTGACTTCGGTAGCCACAACAATAAATCCATTGCGGGTACCATCAGACTCAGTTAATGGTGAGTAAATAAAATTAAAGTAGGCAGATTCTATCTTTCCATTGCGATTCATTGGCACTTCAAATTCACGGCCGTAATATGGTTGACCAGTCTTCACAACTTCTTTTGCCAGTGGTTCTGTGGAAGACTGAACAAGTGGCAGACTTTCAAAAAGAGGAGTATTTAAGAATTCTGAGCGTCGTTTATCAACTAGCTTTAAGTAATAGTCATTTACTATTTCTGCCACGAAATTCTCTCCCCGGAAAACGGCAATAGCCACCGGCGCCTGCATGACAAGATCCTGAAAACGCTTTTCACTTTCTTCCAATTGTTTTCTAGACAATACGGCCTCGGTGGTCTCCATGCAAGTCACCAGCACACCGGCAGGGTCGCCGTCGTCATTCAAGACCTGGCTATAACTGAATGTCCAATACACGTCTTCAATTTTACCGTTGCGAAAAATTGGCACTAACAAATTTTCGTTCCATGTCGGCTGACCCGTAGATTTTACTTGTTCAATAAGAGGAAAAATAATCGACCAGATTTCTGGCCAGCATTCAATTCCGCGTTGTCCGAGCGCTTTTGGATGCTTTCCTTCGTTGCCAAGGGAGGGACGATAGGCATCATTATAAAACTGGATCATATCTTCTCCCCACCAAAGGAACATCGGAAACTTGGAGTTTAACAGATTGCTTACCGTGGTGCGAAGGCTTTGCGGCCAATATTTAGGATCTCGGACAGGTGTTTGCGACCAATCATAGGCTCGAGTTAATTCACCCATCTCGCCTCCACCCTTCAGGAAACTGAGGGCAATGTTATCTTGGCTGTTATTAGTATTCTTAAAATCTCTCACTTATTTGGACAATTTTTTTCTCCTCTGAATTCAATAAGATGTGTCGATATCCAAGGAGTTTTGGTTGTCGGCTCGGGACCCAGACGAACTTCCCGCTAGAGGTGATAAGGCAGGCCATTTCTTAAGGATGGCCACTTTAGTTCCAATTTAACGGTTAAAGAGCAATAATCACACGTTACGCTAGTTATTTTTGGGCAATTCTTCGTTTCGGACACAGGCCTAAATATGGAGGTATAGAGGTATAGGGTATACGGTACAGAAGTTAAGGTAAAAAACGTGAGTGTTGGATTCGGAAATCATCGCGGGACAAAAAACACTCATAATCAACAATCAATATATCAACACTCAAGTAGTTTTCCCTTTATACCTCTATACGTCTACCCCCAAGCTACATTGCCATTACAACCCTGATTTTGTATTTTACCTTTGTAATCTGTCGCGGCATGAAACCAGCCTTTCGAAAACTTTCTCTTCCTGTAAGTAGCTCTTTTGTTCTAAAGAATGATGACATGCCGATAAAAAATCCCTGGCATTATCATCCCGAGATAGAAATTGCCTACAGCTATAAAGGGAAAGGAACCGTGTTCGTTGGCGATACAGTGGAAATTCTTCGGGAACATGATCTACTCATGTTTGGATCAAACTTACCTCATACGACGCAGCGTGATTATTCGTACTATGAAAAGCATCTCAATGAAAAACCTCTTGCAGTAATTGTTCAGTTTTTACCTGGATTCTTGGGATGGGACCTGTATAAAGCTCCGGAATTTCAAAGACTAGATCGACTTTTCAAGGTGGCGGGACGAGGCATACGGTTTACGGGAAAATCAAGGGAAAAAATCGGGAAAAAATTAATGGCTATGCAAACGCTGTCGCCATCTGCGCGCCTGCTTCGGTTGCTTTCCATTTTAGTTGAACTTGCTGAATGCGAGCAATACGAGCTACTATGCAGCGAAGGGTTTGTAAACGTCTATGGTGAGCTGCACCACGCAAGGCTTAACATGGTGTATGAATACAGCGTAAATCATTTTATGGAACGTATTGCACTGGAAAAAGTCGCAGACCTCGCAAACCTCACTCCCGCAGCATTTTGCCGATTCTTCAAATCGAGAACAGGGGCAACGTATCATGAATACCTTGCAACCCTCAGAATTAATTTTTCGTGCAAGCTGTTGGCGGAAAATAGAATTGTCATCAGCGAGGTTGCCAGGCAAAGTGGATTTCAAAACTTGTCGTTGTTCAACAGAAAGTTTAAGGAATTAAAAGGAGTTACTCCATCCGAATTTCAGCGTGGTCTTATTTTCTTTACAACATTAAGAAGAGCTTCCCGACCCTTGATACTGAACTCAGCCTTGTTTATTAATTCGCAGCAGCAGATCGTCAGTAAATAGGGGTAAACTAATTGTGGCGACCCCTCCGCCGTTGTGTTTCAACATTTCAGTTTTGAGGATCACACCGCTTATTGGATCAATACAACGGGCGATATATTTACCCTCCGGAAGCTCAAGCTCGGCCCGATCAATGCTGACATTCTTTTCCTTTAATATATAAATCATATATTCTTTTGATGGAACGTATAGGCCAAAAGTGCTGAATCCATCACCTGCATTTCTAAAAAATCCGTTCGGGATAGGTCTACTCTTTACAAAATCAAACCGGTTCATCTCGTCTGCCAAAACCTTGAGTTGCTCGCGCACTTCTTTCCCGCTTCGCCTTCTTCCTGAAGGATTCCTTCCCAAACCTGACGCATCGTCTGTCACAAATGACCAATCGAGGTTACTGTACCCAGCGCCGCCTGACATCATAAATGCCCATGCTTCCCTCCTTCGGTTGGGGGCGTTAACACCATCAGATGTTTCATCAAAAACGATAGGCTTGTTGAAAGCAAAATTATCTTCCACACACTGCGGCGGAAAGGCATAATGAAAATTCAGTATCGAAACGGATGGGTCCAGCGTACTCACCTTGTGATAAGTATTGGCTATGTTCTGTGCAATCAGGTGTTTTTTCAAGAGATTCTTTTCAGTTTGAATTATCACCCTAACGATTTCCTGTTGCCAGGTATCAAGTTCAGGAAGGAACTGCTGCTCTTTGACGGTCGAATCATCCCCTTTAGTTCCCAATAGCCAATAAGGTTCATTGCAAATCTCGAAGTAAACATTGTCGAACGCGTTAACTTCCGTTACAATTTTCTTAACCATATCCAATTGCCTGCTGAACAGCTTCCGGTGTTTGGGTAAATGAAATTCATTGTAAGGAATATCTTCAACGTTGTTTACATTATTAATGGGATTCAGTGGTGAGTTGAGCCAAAAGTTGGGCGAATAGAATGCCGTGAACAGAACGACCTCCACAATAACGCCATGATTATTTGCTTCGGATATAAAATCCTTTAAACGCCGGAAGTACGCTTCATCCCATGTATCCAAATCAAATTTGTTACCTGATCGGATGTATCCAGGGGTATTACTTCTTGCCCACGGGGCGAGGAGTTTACCAGGCCGCGGAGCGAGTGGATTTTGGACTTCGCTCCAATCGAATTTTTTTCCTTTCTCAATGTCATATTCACTTCCCTCACAGTAAACGCCGGAAAATATCCGGGTTTGATTAAAACCGTTTTGCTTGAGAACTGAAAGATATTTCTTGTAATCAAAATCCTGGTTTAGTACCGCTCCATAATGTTCCGCCGAGCTGATCAAGATCGTTGGTTTGCTTTTATATGTAAAGTAATGTGGGTTTTCGGAATGTAATGAAATGGGGTTTTGCGCTAACGAGCTTGGTGTCCCCAAAAAGATATAACCCAGAAACAAAATTATCTTATACTCCTGAATACCTGTTTGAAACCTTTTCATTTAATTCTGTCGGTTGGTGTTTATTGAAATACATTTATTGGTTCGAACCAGAAATGAAGAGTTGAATATTTGACTGGTCTACCTCGAACGGCGACGTTGTGATAAGATCAGGGATGGGTGCGATGCCCGCAGACCTATCGTTGTGCGAGAAACGATTTACGCCGTGAGCCATGTCGTATAAAAATTGTGCCCCGTACCATGTAAACAACTCCCTCTTTTGACCAACCAGGTAATCAATCACTCCTTCAGATACCAATTTAAGATGGGGTTGTTCTGTATCCACGGTTGTAATCTTGACCAATCCCTTCTTTCCTGCCTCTTTGACGGCCACTGCAATACCAGGACCAGACTCAGAATCGAACCCGCATATCGCGGCCAGATCGGGATGAGCAATGAGCAAGTCTGCAGTTACTTTTGTGGCAAGCTCAAGGTTTGCTTTGTCGTCGTACTTGCCCACGAATTCAATACCGGGGTAATTCTTGAGAACATCAAGCAGACCTTGAATTCCCGCTTCCTGATTGGAAACTCCCAAAACGCCAAGACATGCCACTTTGCCTTTACCTTTCGTAAGCTTGACTACTCGCTCACCTTGCAACTTTCCCATTTGGTACCAGTCGCTGCCAATGAAACAATGTCGGTTACTTTTCACCTCTGCGTCGTAAACAACGGTAGGAATACCTGCTGCTACTGCCCTGTTTATTGCCGACGCTATCCCCTGGTCCGTTCCATTGATAAGAAGTCCCGTTGGCCGTTCCCCTATAATTTGTTCTATTATTTGTGCTTGCGTTGGAACGTCCCATTCCGCAGGTCCCAGTATAGAGATCTTTACACCTTTCTGTTCTGCCCACTCTTTGAATGCTTTCTGATCGTGATCCACATACATTGGCAAATTGATCAATGGCGTTATCATCACGTACTCCTCCTGGCGGCCATCACTCATACCAACTGAATCAGTATATTGACGTGCTTCCTCAGCTACAAACGATCGGACGTCTCCTCGCGGCGGCGGTTCGCAGGAAAAGAATAGCAACGCTGGAACAAAAATAAGAATCATAGGCTTCCATTGAACCGAACGCTTCAGTACCCATTGATCCAAACCAATAGCCAGAATCAAAATAATGCCGAGAATCACTTCTTGCCAATAGCCAGAGACTCTGCTCAAGATAAGTATGTTATTAACAACAGACATGAAGAATGCTCCAAGGAAGGCACCGAAGATTTTACCCTGTCCCCCTGCGAGACTCGCGCCACCGAGAATAACTGCGGTGATAACTCTGAGCTCCATACCACGACCAGAACTTGACAGCGCTGCCCCAAGTCTCGATGACAGCAGAATTCCAGCAACACCGGCAAGTGTTGCCGAAATGATAAAGGCCCACATCTTCATGTTTTCTGTGTCAATACCTGAAAGACGAGCCGCCCTTTCGTTCCCACCTATATAATAGAATCGTCGAAAGAATGTCGTGTAATGCGCAAGCACACTAAAAATGACCACAATAAAGATCATCCACCAAACTGGCGCCTGAAGCTTAAGAAGTTTAGACTGACCGATGTAAATAAATTCATAGGGAAAATTTTGTATCCCTGAGCCACTGAGCATAAACACAAAGCCGCGAATGATCCCCATCATAGCAAGTGTTTGTATCATAGGATTTATTCTCCAGCGTGTAATAAGCAAGCCGTTCAGTACGCCAACCAGAATCGCTGCCGCCATACCCGCGAGAATTGCAATTAGAAAATTTGTTTGAGTGTAATACATCAGGTAGCCGGCAATTCCGCCAGAGAGTGCGACAACCGAGCCAACCGACAAATCAAACATACCTCCTATCATGAGGATCATCATACCAACTGCGACAATAGCATCAATGGAGACATTAAGCAGTATCTGAGAAAAATTATCAACCGTAAAAAATGCGTTCGGAAAAACTAACGACGCTACAATACAAATCAAAACAATGGTACATCCCAGGGTAAAGACCCGGTCCTGCAAGCTGGCTGTAAGACTTTTCATAACATCATTTTTTTTAAAATACGCCCGATGCTATATGCATGACGGACTCTTCCGTTGCATCATGTCGATCAAGGATTATTCGAAGCTCACCTTTATACATCACAGCGATCCGGTCCGAGACCTGCAACAACTCAGGAAGTTCACTGGAGATGACGATAATACTCATTCCATCTCTGCTCAGTGACCGAAGAAGCTCATAGATCTCGAACTTCGATCCAACATCAATTCCGTGTGTAGGCTCATCCACAATAAGAACATCTGGCTCCGTCATCAACCATCGGGCGAGGATCACTTTTTGTTGATTACCTCCGCTTAGTGTTGACATTTTCTGATATAGCTTTTGAATCTTTATATTCAGCAATCGAACGTATTCTTCGCATTTTATCTTCATCTCTGTTTGCCGCCAGTAGCGACGTTGCGAAGAAACGGTCATATTCTCCGCAACACTCATGTCTGGAAAGATCCCCAATGTCTTTCTTTCCTCCGGAACATAGGCAACGCCATTGGCTATGGCATTCTTGGGATGCAATGCCGTTATTGTCTTCACTCCTTTTACGACCTCACCGGTTAAAACTTTGGCATCACCGAAAATTGCCCGTGCCATCTCGGTGCGTCCCGCTCCCACAAGACCTGAAAATCCAAGGATCTCGCCTTTATACAAATCGAATGTGACGTTCGTGAACCCAATACCAGAAAGACTCCGGGTTGAAAGAGCAATATCATCACGGCGATGACTTTTATAATTATTGTATTTTATTTCG
>Ga0111539_10007199_pt1 | contig 14256 bp, 13 predicted proteins | sample RhiMethybrSRZTD1_FD_79667 | JGI IMG/M metagenome (GOLD analysis project Ga0111539, IMG submission 79667) | Populus rhizosphere microbial communities from Tennessee, USA - Rhizosphere MetaG P. TD hybrid SRZTD1 (version 2) (version 2) | ecosystem: Host-associated > Plants > Roots > Rhizosphere >...
AGCCAGCACACGCGCATTCCGCTCTGGAAGGACGAGCCGGAGAACATCGTCGGCGTCGTGCACACCAAGGACCTGCTGGTGGCGCTCGCCCGCGTCGGCTGGGACGTTTCCAAGCTCGACGTGAAAGGCCTCGCGGCGGAGCCCTGGTTCGTGCCCGACACCACCCCCGTCGCCGACCAGCTCAACGAGTTCCTCAAGCGCAAGGCCCAGCTGGCTCTCGTCGTGGACGAGTATGGCGAGGTGCAGGGCCTGATCACGCTCGAGGACATCCTGGAGGAGATCGTCGGCCAGATCGTGGACGAGCATGACCGGCAGGACGCCGGCATCCGCGTGCAGGCCGACGGATCGGTCAACGTCGACGGCACGATCGCGATCCGCGACGTCAACCGGCAGATGGATTGGGAGCTTCCCGACGAGGAAGCGACCACCGTCGCGGGGCTCGTCATCCACGAAGCGCAGACCATTCCCGAGCCGGGCCAGGTGTTCACATTCTACGGCTACCGCTTTGAAATTCTGCGCAAGAGCCGCAACAAGCTCACCGCCATCCGCGTGCGGCCGATCACCCCGAACGACAAGCGTGCAGGCCGCAGCCTCGAGGGCGATGCGATGGAAGCTGGCTGACGACGCGGCGTGCACACACGAATGCAGGTAGCCCACATTCATTCGACGTTCATCTGCCGAGCGCGATCATTGCACATCGGCGTACGGGATTGACCAGACAAGGGCCGGACCTCAACCGCTCTCGGCGGTGATGCCGACGGGGGGCACCGGACGCGGGTCGTGATCGCACCGATGAGTCCAAGCGGAACGAATGGAGCTCAATAATGAATCGCAAACTGTTGCTGTCTCTGGCGGGCGTGGCTGCGGCTGCTTTCATGGTCTGCGGCACCGCTCAAGCTGCGCCGGGCGCCGGCGGCTCGCTTGACGCGTTGAAGACCCTCGGCGCCGAGCAGAGCCAGGTCGAGCAGGTGCGTCGCTGCTGGCGCCGCTGCTACCGTCACCGCGGCCATTATCACTGCCGCCGCGTTTGCCGCCGTTGGTGGTAAGCGTCTAGACGATTTTCGGCCCCGCGGCCTGCCGATTCCGGCAAGCCTCGCGGGGCCGATTTTTTTGCGGCCGTGATTCGGTGGGCGGGTCGCGGCGTATACGGAGCAGAGACGAGCCGCCTCAGTCTCACGCCGCGATCACCTGCCTTCCTCGCCCGGCGCATAGAGCTCCAGCGCCAAGGCATGGACTTTGCCCCTCAGCTCGGCGGCAAGCACGTCGTTGACGAGGCGATGTCGCGCCAAGCGCGACTTGCCGGCAAAGGCAGCGGATACGGCCAACACCCTGAAGTGGCTCTCGCCCGTACCGGGAGAGCTGCGATGCCCCGCATGCAGATGCGATTCGTTGACGACCTCAAGCCGCTCCGGCGCCAAGGCGTCGAGCAGCTTTTCGCGGATGGATGCCGCCACAGACATAGGTGAGTCCCTTTGTCAAACCAAGTCAAGTCGACGGGGCGAATGACAGACACGCAACGGTGACGGCATTCGTGCAACGCTCCCTTGTCTGCCCGCCCGCTTGCGCACATACTGATCGCAAATGAAGCTCGACTCCAAATATTTCGACAGCGTGCGGGTCAAGCCCGACCACGCCAAAGTCGTGCGCGAGGAGGCGCCTCGATGCCAGTGGCGGGGTTGCAGCGCCGCCGGGCTTCATCGCGCGCCGAGAGGGCGAGGACGCGAAGGCCAGTACCTGCTGCTGTGCCTCGATCACGTGCGTGAGTTCAACGCCTCCTACAACTATTTCTCGGGCATGAGCAACGCCGAGGTGGAGGCCTACCAGAAGGACAGCCTCACCGGCCATCGCCCGACCTGGAAGGTCGGCGCCAACTCCTGGGCGCACGGCACCCGCCACGGCCTCGACCCCTCGGGCGCGCATGCGGGGCGCTTCACAGACCCGCACGACTTCTTCGACTGGCGCGACGCCGCCTCGAGCACCCACCGGCGCCCTCTCAAGCCGCTGGAGCTGAAATCGCTGGAGGCTCTGGACCTGACGCAGGGAGCCGAGCGCCATGAGATCAAGGCGCGGTTCAAGGAGCTCGTCAAGCGCCACCACCCCGACGCCAACGGGGGGGACAAAAGGTCGGAAGACAAGTTGCGCGAAATCATCCAAGCCTATAATTATCTGAAGCAGGCTGGGCTGGTCTAAGGTCCGCCGCAGAGAATTCCATCGAGTAGCCGAGCCCGGTGCGGCACGTTCGCCGAGCACCGGAACCAATCCGGAAACGAAAACGATATGCCAGCCCAAGCTCAAGCCGGGGATCCCGGCCTGCCGGACATGAAGGTGTCTGTCCGCCAAGTCTTCGGCATCGATACCGATTTCGAGGCGCCGGCCTATTCCAAGGCCAACGACCACGTGCCCGACACCGACAACGATTACGTGTTCAACCGCGAGGTGACGCTCGCCATCCTCGCCGGCTTCAAGCACAACCGCCGCGTGATGATCCAGGGCTACCACGGCACGGGCAAGTCCACCCATGTCGAGCAGGTGGCGGCGCGGCTCAACTGGCCGTGCATCCGCATCAACCTCGACAGCCACGTCAGCCGCATCGATCTCGTCGGCAAGGACGCGATCGTGCTGAAGGAAGGCAAGCAGGTCACCGAGTTCCGCGAGGGGATCCTGCCCTACGCGCTGCAGACCAACACGGCGCTCTGCTTCGACGAGTACGACGCCGGCCGCCCCGACGTGATGTTCGTCATCCAGCGCGTGCTGGAGCAGTCCGGCAAGCTCACCCTGCTCGACCAGTCCAAGGTGATCCGGCCGCACCCGGCCTTCCGCCTGTTCTCCACCACCAACACGATCGGCCTTGGAGACACCTCGGGCCTCTATCACGGCACGCAGCAGATCAACCAGGGCCAGATGGACCGCTGGTCGATCGTGTGCACGCTCAACTACCTGCCGCACGACGAGGAGACGCGCATCGTCCTGGCCAAGGCCAAGGCCTTCAACAAGAGCGAGGCCAAGCGCAAGACCGTCTCCAACATGGTGCGCGTGGCCGACCTCACCCGCTCGGCCTTCATGAACGGCGACCTGTCGACGGTCATGAGCCCGCGCACCGTGCTGACGTGGGCGGAGAATGCGGAGATCCTCGGCGATCTCGGCTTCGCCTTCCGCGTGACCTTCCTCAACAAGTGCGACGAGCTGGAGCGGCCGCTGGTGGCTGAGTTCTATCAGCGCTGCATCGGGGAGGAGCTGCCCGAGAGCTCCGTCAACGTCGCGCTGAGCTGAAAGTCATCCGGCCATGGCGTCAAGCTCGAACCGGAAAGAGGCGCCGGCCGAGCCCTTCAAGCGGGTGCTCGGCCTGTGTGTGCGCGCCATTGCCGGGGACGGCGAGGTGCAGGTCAGCTACGCGCCCGGCAAGCCCGAGATCGACGGCAAGCTGGTGCAGCTGCCCGAACCCTCGCGCGTGCCCTCCTTGCGCGAGGTGGCGATCATCCGCGGCTGGGCCGACAGCCTGGCGCTCACCGCCGCCTGCCACGACGTCAAGCTGCACTCGCGCCTGGCACCCAAGGCGGGGCCCGCCCGCGCCGTGTTCGAGGCGGTCGAGCGCGCCCGCGTCGAGGCGCTGGGCGCCAACCGCATGCCGGGCATGGCCTCCAACCTCACGGCCCGGGTCGAGGACCAGTACGGGCACGGCCGCTTCGCCGAGATCACCGAGCGGGCGGACGCGCCGCTCGAGGATGCGCTGTCGCTGATCGTGCGCGAGCGCCTGACGGGTGCGCCCCCGCCCGAGACTGCAAAGGCCATCGTCGACCTGTGGCGTCCGTGGATCGAGGAGCGCGCCGGCCGGGCGCTCGCGCGCATGGAGAAGCTCTCCGAGGACCAGGAGACGTTCGGTCGGCAGCTGCGCGACCTGCTCAAGACGCTCGATTTGTCCGAGGAGCTGGCCGACGGCGAGCGCGAGGAAGGCGAGGACGACGATCAGGACCCCGAGAGCGGCGAGCAGAGCGCCGAGGAGAACTCGGAAGGCCAGGACAGCCAGGACCAGGCCAGCGACGAGCAGCGCGGCGAGGGCGAGGACGGCGAGACGTCGGAAGCCGCCCAGGATGCCGACGCCGACCAGTTCGACGCCGATGCCGAAGGCGAGGAGATGGCCGACGCGCGCGAGCCGTGGCGGCCCAACTACAGCGTTCTCGATAACCCGGAGGCGTTCGGCTACAAGGTCTTCAGCCGCGCCAACGACGAAGAGATCGCGGCCGAGAACCTCTCCACCGCCGACGAGCTGGAGCGGCTGCGAACCTTTCTCGACAAGGAGCTGCGCAACCTGCAGAGCGCCGTGGCGCGCCTTGCCAACAAGCTGCAGCGCAAGCTGCTGGCGCAGCAGAACCGGGCCTGGGACTTCGACCTGGAGGAAGGCACGCTGGATGTCGCGCGCCTCACCCGCGTCATCATCGATCCCATGCACCCCCTGTCCTTCAAGCACGAGCGCGACGCCGACTTCCGCGACACGGTCGTGACCCTGCTGCTCGACAACTCCGGCAGCATGCGCGGACGCCCGATCATGGTCGCGGCCTGCTGCGCCGACATCCTCGCGCGCACGCTCGAGCGCTGCGGCGTCAAGGTCGAGATCCTGGGTTTCACCACCAGGGCCTGGAAGGGCGGACAGGCCCGCGAGGCCTGGCTCGCGGCCGGCAAGCCCAGCAATCCCGGGCGCCTCAACGATCTGCGCCACATCATCTACAAGCCCGCCGACGCGCCCTGGCGCCGGGCCAAGCGCTCGCTCGCCTTGATGATGCGCGAAGGCCTGCTCAAGGAGAACATTGACGGTGAGGCGCTGGCCTGGGCGCACCGCCGCCTGCTGGCACGGCAGGAGAAGCGGCGCATCCTGATGATGATCTCCGACGGCGCGCCGGTGGACGACTCCACGCTCTCCGTGAACACGGGCTGCTACCTGGAGCGCCATCTGCGCCAGGTGATCGAGGAGATCGAGACCCGCTCCCCGGTGGAGCTCATTGCCATCGGCATCGGTCACGACGTGACGCGCTACTATCGTCGGGCCGTCACCATCACCGATCCCTCCGAGCTCGCCGGCGCCATGACCGACAAGCTCGTCGAGCTGTTCGAGGAGGATGCGCCGACGCGGGCGCACGCCAGTCCCGCGCCGCGCCGCAAGCTGCAATAGACCACCCGCGCTACTCTGATCCGGGCCGGCAGATCGAGGGGCAAGGCGCAAACGTGTCGAGCACGGAGAAGCCGCGGTTGATGCGCCTCGATCGCCGGACCATGCTGGGCGGTCTCCTGACGGGAGCGGCTGCCGCGCTGGCACCGGCCGGCAGTCGGGCCGAGGACAAGGACCCGCCGCCGGCCGCGAGCGTCGAGGCGATCGAGGTCGATGCGAAACCGATCGCGCATTTCGACCGCAGGCAGCCCGACACCACGCGCTTCGGCCCGCTCGAGTTCCGGGGCGGGCTGGTGCTCACCTCCGCGTCCTCGGATTTCGGCGGCTGGTCCGGGCTCGTCGTGGCGCCGGACGGCAAGAGCCTGCTCGCCATATCCGACGCCGGCACCTGGATGACCGCGGAACTCGCCTACGACCGCGATCGTCCCCAGGGGCTCGGCAACGTGCGCCTCGGCCCGATCCCCGACAGCGGCGGCCGTCCGCTCGAGAGCAAGAAGGACGCCGACGCGGAGGCCGTCGCCTTGCTCGAGGGCAACCTGCAGAACGGCACGCTGCTCATCGGTTTCGAGCGCAACCATCGCATCGTCCGCCATCCCGTGCGGGCGGGTATCATCCAACCACCGGCCGGGACACTGAGCCTGCCGGCCGATGCCAGGCGCATGCCGGCCAATCGGGGCATCGAGGCGCTGACGGTTCTGCAGGGCGGACGCTACAAGGGCGCCATCGTCGCCTTCGCCGAACGCTTCACCCCCAGCAGCGGCTATCACACCGGCTGGCTCTGGATCGACGGCGGCGAGGCGCAGCGCCTGCAGCTTCAGGATATCGACGGCTTCAACATCACCGACGCCGCCGCCATGCCGGACGGCAGCCTCATCGTGCTCGAGCGCTACTTCCGCTGGACCGAGGGCGTGAAGATGCGCTTGCGCCACATCTCGGCGGCGGAGTTCGGGCCGGGAAGACAAATGACCGCTCGGACTCTTTTCGAAGGCTCCGGGTCGAGCTTCGAGATCGACAATATGGAGGGCCTCGCGCTGCACCGCGGCGCCGGCGGCGAGAGCATCCTGACCCTCGTCTCCGACGACAACTTCAATCATCTGCTGCAGAGAACGCTGCTTCTGCAATTCATGCTCCGAGACGAGCGCGCAGGCGCCGTGCCGTCGGATAGGACCTGACGTGGGAAGGCCGGATCGCGACATCCAAATCCGCCACGTGCTCGAGCCTGGCGACCTCGGCATGGTCATCCATCTGCACGGCGTGCTCTACGCCCGCGAATACGGCCTCGACACCACCTTCGAGCCCTACGTCGCCAAGCCGCTTGCCGAGTTCGCCATGAGCGGAGAAGGCAGGCTCTGGATCGCCGCGGAAGGCGGGCATGTGGTCGGCTCGGTCGCCATGGTCGACGCTCCGGACGGCGCGGGCCAGCTGCGCTGGTTCCTGCTGACCCCCGAGGTGCGTGGCCGCGGTCTCGGCCGGCGCCTGCTGGAAACGGCGCTCGACTATGCCCGCGAGCGGCACTTCGCGCGTATCTTCCTCTGGACCTTCGCCGACCTCGGCGACGCCTTGCGCCTCTACGAGCGCGCGGGCTTCAAGGTGACGGAGACGAAGACCGGCCCCGTCTGGGGCGCGGAGCGCACGGAAGTGCGCATGGAGATGAGCCTGGCTGGCGCCTGAGTTGCCGGCCCAGTGGTGAGCTTGTCGAACCACGGCGTTGCAGTCCGTGCCCGTGCTTCGACAGGCTCAGCACGATGTCGCTGTTCGGGGCTCGGCGGAGGTCGCGTCGGCGACGGGCCTAGGCCGCCGTCGCCTGCTCGGCGCGCGCCTTCTTGATATCGCGCTTGAGCTTCAGGCAGCGCTCGGACAATTCCTCGTCGCCGGCCTTCAGCAGGAAGGCATCGAGCCCGCCGCGGCGCTCCACCGTCTTCAGGGCGTGCGCACTGATGCGCAGACGCACTTTGCGCTGCAACGCATCGGAAATGAGCGTGACATCGCACAGATTGGGGCGGAAGGTACGCTTGGTCTTGTTCTCGGCATGGCTGCGCAGCTGACCCGCCATGGGCAGCTTGCCGGTCAACTCACATCGCCGGGTCATGGAAAGACTCCTCTTCGCCGGCCAGATCAGATCGCGGATTCGCAAAGGCCTTCGGCGCTCGGCGGCCGTTCTATACCACATTGACGGCGCGTCAAGCCTTCAGGCTGCCCCATTGGCCGATCCGGGGCGGTCAGGGCCCGGTTGCTCGCCCTTGCGACGTCAGAGCCGTGGGACACACATTTGACGCAAAACAGGGTAGCCTTCGGGGTCGTGCGGGTTGCGTTGGTTGTTTTGGTCGAGGCGGCGTCATGACATCGAGGAACGCGCAACACGCCAGGGGCGTCCTGTCCATCCTTGCCGGACTGTCAATGTGGTCCTTGGGCGTCGCGATTCCCGCCGGCGCTGCCGGCGCCGATCCCTGGCCCGCCAGCGTACGTGCCGCCTACGAGATCAGCTTCAACGGCTTCAGCGTCGGCGCCTTCGAGTTCCAGTCGCAGGCGGAAAGCGAGAGCTACAAGCTGGTCGCCAACGCGCGCCTGTCCGTCCTGCTCGGCGCGTTCACCTGGGACGGCCAGACGCGAAGCTTCGGCCAACTTGACAGCCAGGCGACCAAGCCCGCCTCTTTCGCCTTCGATTTCAAGAGCAATCTGCGCGCCGGCTCCACCAGGCTCGGCTTCTCCGACGGCACCGTCACCAACATTGCACACGTACCGCCGACGCCGCCGAAGCCCGACGCCGTTCCCGTCCGTGAGCAGCATCTCAAGGGCGTGGTCGATCCCCTGAGCGCCATCCTGGTGCTCTCGCGCGGGCCCTCCGCAAACCCGTGCGATCGCCGCATCCCCATCTTCGACGGCAAGGAGCGGTTCGACCTGGTGCTCAGCTACAAGGGCGACATGCGCATCGCCGAGCAGGCGCCGAGCGGGCAGCCCAACATCGCCCACGTCTGCCGCATCCGCTATGTGCCGATTGCCGGCCACAAGCTCGACAACGAGACGCGCTTCATGGCCGCCAACAACGACATCGAGGTGGCGCTGCGGCCGATCCCCAGCGCCAATGTGCTGGTTCCCTACGAGATCAACATTCCGACGATGGGCGGGGCGGCCACCATCACGTCCAAGCGGGTCGAGATCATATCGCCCGGCAAGCCGCAGATCGCCCTCCTCTACTGAGCCGCGGGTACGCGAGCTGTCCTGCCGGGCGGGAGCGTCGGGCCGCGCCCGAGCGAAAACCACGCTTGCCCAAATCCATTGGCACCCCGAAGGTTGTCCGGCGCGCATCTTGTCGACGCCCGCCCGGCAAGCCTTATAGTTCGTGGCTTTCTTGACCTCGGCTCTTGATCTTGTCACATCACTCTGCAATGCCTCGCACAACTTCCGTCCCTCAGGACACCCGCGAATGAGCCTAGATCTCGCTGCCCGCATCCGAAACGTCATCGCCGTGCTCGGGCCGACCAACACCGGCAAGACGCATCTGGCGATCGAGCGCATGCTGGGGCATGAGACCGGGCTGATCGGCCTGCCCCTGCGCCTGCTGGCGCGCGAGGTCTACGACAAGATCGCCGCGCGCGTCGGCGTCGACCGCGTCGCGCTCATCACCGGCGAGGAAAAGATCAAGCCCGACCATCCCCGCTACTGGGTGTGCACGGTCGAGGCCATGCCGCGGCATCCCGACGTCGACTTCCTGGCCATCGACGAGGTGCAGCTGGCGGCCGATCCCGAGCGCGGGCACGTCTTCACCGACCGGCTTCTGCACGTGCGCGGCCGGCAGGAGACGCTGCTGCTCGGCGCGCAGACCATGCGCGAGGCGATCAGCGACCTGATCCCCGGCGCCAATTTCATCTCGCGGCCACGCTTGTCGAAGCTCTCCTATGCCGGCGAGAAGAAGATCACGCGCCTGCCCTCGCGCACGGCCCTGGTGGCGTTCTCGGCCTCTGAGGTCTACGCCATCGCCGAGCTGATCCGGCGCCAGCGCGGCGGCGCCGCCGTGGTGCTCGGCGCCCTGAGCCCGCGCACCCGCAACGCCCAGGTCGCCCTCTACCAGTCCGGCGACGTCGACTTCCTCGTTGCCACCGACGCCATCGGCATGGGGCTCAATCTCGATGTCGACCATGTGGCCTTTGCGGGCGTGCGCAAATTCGACGGCCACGTGCATCGCGAACTGACGCCGGGGGAGCTGGCGCAGATCGCCGGGCGGGCCGGGCGGCACATGAACGACGGCACGTTCGGCGTGACGGCGACGGTCGAGCCGCTGTCGGCCGACCTGATCGACCGTCTGGAGACCCACACCTTCGAGTCGGTGAAATCGCTGCAGTGGCGCAACCGTGACCTCGATTTCACCTCGCTCGACCGCCTGCGCGACAGCCTGCGCGAGGCGCCGCGCGAGGCCCGCCTTTCCCGGGCACGCACGGCCGACGACGTGGCCGCCCTCGAATCCCTCAGCCACGACCGGGACGTCGCCGGCTTTGCCGTCTCCCGGCAGGCCGTCAGCAAGCTCTGGGACGTTTGCCAGATCCCGGACTATCGCAAGATCTCCGCGCAGAACCACGCCGAGCTGATCAGCACGGTGTATGGATTCCTGATGGCGCCAGCCGAGCGCATTCCGGAGGATTGGTTCGCCCAGCAGGTGGCGCTAGCCGACCGCACCGACGGCGACATCGACACGCTTGCCAACCGCATCGCCCACATCCGCACGTGGACGTTCGTCTCCAACCGCATCGACTGGCTCGCCGATCCCGAGCACTGGCAGGCCCGCACCCGCGCCATCGAGGACAGCCTGTCGGATGCCCTGCACCAGCAGCTGACGCAGCGCTTCGTCGATCGCCGCACGAGCGCCCTCATGCGCGGCCTGAAGGAGAAGGACGAGCTCAACGCCGAGATCGGCGAGGATGGCGCGGTGCGCGTGGAGAAGCACTACGTCGGGCGGCTGCAGGGGTTCCGCTTCTTCCCCGACGCGCAGGCTGAGGGCATCCACGGCAAGGCCACCCGCAACGCCGCGGCACACGTTCTCTCGCGCGAGCTGGCCATGCGCGTGCGCCGCGTGGTCGCGGCCAAGAGCGATGCCTTCAAGCTCAGCCGCAGCGGCCATATCGTGTGGCGCGACGCGGAGATCGCGCGCCTCGAGGCCGGCAGCGATCCGCTGAAGCCCTCTGTCGTCCTGCTCGTGGACGAGCATTTGAGCACGGCCGACAAGGAGCGGCTGCAGGAGCGGCTCAACACCTGGATCGCCGAGCAGGTCGGCGAGCGGCTGAAGCCCCTCGTCGAGATCGCCGCCGCGCAGGACATCGCCGGGCTCGCCCGCGGCATTGCCTTCCGCCTCACCGAGAACTTCGGCGTGCTGCGGCGCGAGAGTGTCGCCGAGGAGATCCGCTCGCTCGATCAGACTGCCCGGTCGCAGCTGCGCAAGTACGGAGTGCGGTTCGGCGCCTTCAATATCTACTTTCCCGCCATGCTGAAGCCGGCCTGTGCGGAGCTTGCGGGCATCCTCTGGGTGCTCAAGCATGGCACGCAGCACGGCCTCGACATCGCTGCGATGCCGGACCTGCCGCGAGCGGGACTGACCTCGGTCATCGCCAACCCGGCCCTGCCGGGCCCGCTGTACGGGGTGCTGGGCTTCCACGTCTGCGGTCCCCGGGCCGTCCGCGTCGACATGCTCGAGCGGCTGGCGGACCTGATCCGCCTGCTGCTGGCCTGGCGGCCCGATCCGGCCAATCCCGCCATGCCGCCGCGCGGCGCGACCGGCGACGGCGGCTTCAAGGCGACGCCTGACATGATGTCGATCCTCGGCTGCTCGGCCGCCGAGCTGGGCAACGTGCTCAAGGCGCTCGACTTCTGGGTCGAGCGGCGGAGAGTGGTGGCTCCCGCCCCGGGCGACGCCCCGCCGGCCAAGCCGCTGGGGGAGACGTCAGAGAGCCCCGGCGAAGCCGCAGCGGCCCCCGCCGCCGAAGGATCCGCGAGCGAACCGGCAGCGCCCGCAGAGGCTGCTCCGCCCTCGTCGGCCCCAGAGCCGGTGGACGCGGTCGAGCAGACCCCGGGCGCGGAGCCCGGCACCGAGAGTGCAGTTGAGGTCGCTGCTGCTCCCGCCGAGCCGCCCGAGGAGAAGTGGGAGGAGATCTGGCGGCCGCGGCGCAAGGGGCGCAGCTTCGAGGCAGGCGCGGATCGCCAGAAGCGGGCGCGGCAGCCCGCCCACAAGGACCATCTTCATCGTCGGCCCGCAGCCGGCGAAGCCCCGGCGCATCAGGCGAAACCGGCCCAGCCCGCCGACAAGGGACAGCATGGCCGGCGCCACCAGCGCCGCAATGGGCCGGGCAAGCGGGAGGAGCGCGTGAGGATGCCGCTGCAGGCCTCGCCGCCTTCCCCCAAGGCTGCGTTCGACCCGGATTCCCCGTTCGCGGCGCTAAGCTCGCTCAAAGCAGCCATGGAAAAGCGCAGCCAGGAATGAGCAGCGCCGATGCGCGGCGATAGCAACCGAGACGGTGACGAGGACGCGGCCACGCCCGCGGACACTCAGCGGCTCGACAGATGGCTCTGGTTCGCGCGGATCGTGAAATCGAGGACCCTTGCAGCCCAGCTGGTCGCGGAGGGCAAGGTGCGTGTCAATCGCACCAGGGTGAGCAAGCCGGCCCAGGCCGTGCGCTACGACGACGTCCTGACGATTGCCCTGCGCGGCCAGGTCCGGGTCCTCAGGATCCTGGCACCCGGCGTCCGCCGTGGACCACCGAGCGAGGCGCAACGGCTCTACGAGGTGCTCGAGACTGGAGCCCCCTCGCCAACGGGGGATGCTTCGGTGCAACACGCCCGGACCGCGGGGGGCGCGCCGAAACGATCAGGCCGGCCACCGCGGCGGCGTCTGGCGGAGAAGGGCTGACCAAGAGGTCGCAGCCTCATCACAAAAAGAGGATTGACGCTTGCGCCCCATTGCCCACCTGTGGCACCTCATCGCCACAAGCCGACCGATGCGTTTGGCGCTGTGGCGCCCTCGAGTGCAAGCGACAGACCTGCCGACCGCATGACCTACATCGTCAACGAAAACTGCATCAAGTGCAAGTTCACGGACTGCGTGGAGGTTTGTCCCGTCGATTGTTTCTATGAAGGCGCCAATATGCTCGTCATCCATCCCGACGAGTGCATCGACTGCGGCGTCTGCGAGCCCGAATGCCCGGTCGAGGCGATCAAGCCGGACACGGAGGCGGGTCTCGAGAAGTGGCTGGAGATCAACCGCCAGTACTCCGAAACGTGGCCGAACATCACCGCCAAGAAGGACGCCCCGTCCGATGCGGACAACTTCCGCGACGAGAAGGGCAAATTCGACAAGTATTTCTCACCCGAGCCCGGCGAAGGCGACTGAGCCGACCGTGCGCCCCCTTGCCGCGACCTTCCGCCGACCACTCGCGATGGTTGCATAAAGAATTTCCATCGATAGTTACGCGCACTTAAACATGCGACACAGCGTTCCTGAACGGGGAAAGACCGTAGCGCTTCAAACGGCGTGAAGTTTGTGTTATTGTGCGCTTGGTTGGTGTCGGCGTGAACAAAGTCGGAACTCAGACCCCCATGTGAATGTGGGCAATCCCTGCGCACGGCGCTTTACGGCGTCGAAGACAGCAGACGTGTGCGCAGTTTGGGCAGCCAAGCCATTAAACGAGAGGCGTGAGGGCCAGGGCGGCGCGGTGGGCCGTCCCGGGCGCAGCCAAGGAGGAGGAGGGACGACCGGCGCGTCGGCAGTCCGCGCCTATGTGCGCCCTATCGGTAGGGGGCGTGTAGAGATGCTGAGGCACAACTTCTGGTGAGAGTGAGACGATCGACATGGCACGGAAAACGACCTTGAGCAAGAGCGCGGCAAAGAAGGCAGACGCGCGCAAGCCGTCGCCCAAAGCAAGCATACGCTCGGCAACGTCTCAGACCAAGACCGTGCCCCGAAAGGGACAGCATCTGTCCAAGACAGTTGCCAAACCGCAACATCCGCCCAAGGCGGCGGATCATGGAGCTGCGGCGGCTCTCAAGAAGCCGGCGGCGCCGGCGAAGCATGCTGTGGCCAAGGCTCCGACCAAGGCGGCCGTGGCTGCGGTCAGGCCGGCCCCGGCGCCGGCCGTCAAGCCGGCGCTGCCTAAGGCCGTGATTGCCAGGCCCGGCGGCGTCATTCCGGCCGCAGCATCAGCCCAGTCCGGCGTGCCCAGGCAGCCTATGGTTCTGCCCAAGCACGCCATCCCGCCGCGCGCCTTCGGCGTGGCCCCGCCCAAGGCGCCCGTGCAGAAGACGATGCCGGCCCGGCAACAGGCGGCGGTGAGCAAGCAGGCGGCGACGGCAGCGGTCGCTGCGGCGGCAGCGGCGAGCAAGAAGCCGGTGAGCCAGCGGCACGGGTTCAAGACCAACGAGTGGATCGTCTACCCGGCCCACGGCGTCGGGCGCATTGTCGGCATCGAGGAGCAGGAGATTGCCGGCATGTCGCTCGAGCTGTTCGTCATCACGTTCGAGAAGGACAAGATGACGCTCAGGGTGCCGACGGGCAAGTCGCAGAGCGTGGGCATGCGCAAGCTCGCCGAGGAAGGCGTGGTGAAGCGCGCGATGGAAACGCTCAAGGGACGCGCCCGGGTCAAGCGCACGATGTGGAGCCGGCGGGCGCAGGAGTACGAGGCCAAGATCAATTCGGGCGATCTGGTTGCCATCGCCGAGGTCGTGCGCGACCTGTACCGGTCCGAGAGCCAGCCGGAGCAGTCCTACTCCGAGCGCCAGCTCTACGAGGCGGCGCTGGATCGCATGGCCCGGGAGATCGCCGCTGTCGAGAGGCTCGACGAGCGCGGCGCGGTGCAGCGCATCACCGAGGTGCTCTCCAAGAGCGCCAAGGGACGCCGCATCGCCGCCGAGGAGGCCGAGGTCAAGGCCGCCTGAGGAAGCCCGCGCGCTCTGCCGCGCCGAACTTCAATGCAGGGTCACCGCCCGGCCTCGATGAGGCTGGGCGGTTTTGCTTCCGCACCGGGCCGCCGCGGTGCCCGGCCGGGCGAACCCGGCAGGCTCTCCTGCGCTGAGGACCGTCGCCGATCGGGCGGCGCGCGCATCTCCGGCTTGTCCTG
>Ga0111539_10007200_pt1 | contig 14255 bp, 11 predicted proteins | sample RhiMethybrSRZTD1_FD_79667 | JGI IMG/M metagenome (GOLD analysis project Ga0111539, IMG submission 79667) | Populus rhizosphere microbial communities from Tennessee, USA - Rhizosphere MetaG P. TD hybrid SRZTD1 (version 2) (version 2) | ecosystem: Host-associated > Plants > Roots > Rhizosphere >...
CGAAGCCCCGATTGCCAAAATCATTCTCAAGAATGGCGCGGCTAAAGGCGTTGTGCTGGAAAACGGCGACGAGATTTACGCCGACGTAATTTCCTCAAGCGTCGATCCGCGGCTGACCTTCATGAAAATGATTGGCGCTGAGCATCTGCCCAACGATTTTGTCGACGACATCAAGCGTTACAAGTTTCGCGGCTCATCAGGCAAAGTAAATCTCGCGCTCGATGCCTTGCCGGATTTCAAGAGCAAGCCCGGACCGGGCCCGCATCTGCGCGGCGCCGTTTCAATTTCACCCAGCGTCGATTACATGGAGCGCGCCTATGATGATGCGAAGTATGGACGTTTTTCGCGGCGTCCTTACATCGACATTGTGATTCCGACGTTGACCGATCCATCGATTGCGCCGCCGGGCAAACACGTCATGTCGTGCTTTGTGCAATATGCGCCGTACAACCTGAAAGAAGGAGACTGGGATGAAAAGCGTGAAGAGTTCGGCGATACGGTAATTGACACGATCGCCGAGCATGCGCCCAACATCAAGGACATCATTCTTCACCGGCAGGTGGTGACACCGCTCGATCTCGAACGCGACTTCGGCCTGTCGGAAGGAAATATTTTTCAGGGCGAGCTGACGCTGGAGCAACTCTTCTTTTTGCGACCGGCGCCCGGTTGGGCCCAGTATCGTTCACCGATTAAGAACCTTTACATGTGCGGATCGGCGACACATCCGGGCGGCGGCATTATGGGCGCGAGCGGCCGGAACGCCGCGATGATGATTTTGAAGGATAAATAAAGTTTCGAGTTTCGAGTTTCGGGTTTCGAGTTAATGTCCGGCGAAGCAGTAATCACTCGGATAGAATCGACAACTCTGAATTTCCGAACTCGAAACTCGAAACTCGAAACCCTAAACTCGAAACTGATGCGTGACATCATCGTTATCGGCGGCGGGCACAATGGCCTGGTGGCGGCGTTCTATCTCGCCAGGGCCGGTTTAAAGCCAATCATTCTCGAACGTCGTTCGATTATTGGCGGCGCTTGTGTGACCGAAGAATTTCATCCCGGGTTTCGCTGCTCCAGCCTGGCCAGCTCGGCGGGTCCACTCCTGCCACAGGTAGTGAACGATCTGAAGTTGGAACGCTATGGAATTGAGTTCATTAGACCTTCGGTGCGAATGTGCGCTCTCGGCTACGACAAACCTCCCGTCTTCATTTACGAAGATGCAGAGCGCACCGCGGCCGAACTAACGTCCATCTCGCGTGCCGATGCAAACAATTATCCGGCGTTCGTTTCAACCTTTGCTCGGATCGGTCGCGCGATCAGGCCGCTGCTTGAATTGACGCCGCCTGATATTGATGCGCCAAGCAAAAGCGAATTGTGGCAACTGGGCAAGCTGGGCTGGGGAGTTCGCGGTCTCGGGAAAAAGGATGAATACCGCCTGCTTCGCTATGCGCCAATGGCGGTTGCCGATCTCGTCGCGGAATGGTTCGAGACCGAAAGCTTGCGCGCGATGGTTGCGGCGCGCGGAATCTTCGGCGCCAACGCCGGGCCGTGGTCGGCCGGCACCAGCGGAGCAGTCCTCCTCCAGGCAGCAATCGATGGCAGCGCAGTCGGCTCGTCTGTTTTTGTAAAGGGCGGAATGGGCGCGTTGACGCAAGCACTGGCCAAAGCGGTCACCGACGCCGGGGGCGAGATTCGCACAGACTCGGAAGTTACCGGCATCAGACTCAGCAACGATCGTGTGTCGAGCGTGGTTCTGGCCAACGGCGCTGAGCTTCCGGCGTGGACCGCTGTTTCCGGCGCCGATCCGGGAGTGACCTTCCTGGATCTCTTAGCCTTTGGCGAGCTTGACCTGAGTTTCCGGAATCGAATTCAAAACTATCGCGCCACCGGAACCGTGGCGAAAGTGCATCTGGCACTGTCGGCGTTGCCGAAATTCACGGGTCTCGACTGCGCCGATGGAAACTGCATTGAGAAACTCTCAGGCCGGATTCACGTCGGTCCGGAAATCGACTATCTCGAACGCGCGTTTGACGCGGCAAAGTATGGCGACTTCTCAGCGCGACCATACCTGGACATTACGATTCCGACATTGACGGATCCGTCGCTCGCTCCGGATGGCGCGCAGGTCATTTCGATTCACGCGCAGTTCGCACCTTATCGTCTAAGAAATGGTGACTGGGAATCGCGGCGCGAGGAATTAGGCGACACGATTGTTGAAACGCTGACAGAATACGCCCCGAACCTGAAGGAATTAATCGTCGGACGGAAAGTGTTTACGCCACTAGATCTGGAGCGCACATTCGGCCTGACGGGAGGACACATTCATCACGGCGAGATGTCGCTCGACCAGCTGTTCGCGTTTCGCCCGGTAATCGGATCGGCGCAGTATCGCACGCCGATCAAAGGACTCTATTTGTGCGGTTCGGGAACTCATCCAGGCGGTGGTGTAACCGGAGCGCCAGGGATGAATGCGAGTCGCGAGATAATCAGAGACTTGAAGCGATAGCCGGTACGCACGCCTCTCGGCGTGCCGAAACGAGGCGTAATTCCCAGCACGCGAGACGCGTGCGTACCGGTTAGATTAGCGTTTCTGCACTAGCCCAATGACCGCGCCGATGATCGTCGCGATCAATCCCAGCACGATCAGAATCGTCCCAACAAAGATCTGTTTTGATTCCGCGAACTTCCCTCCCAGATGACTAATCAAATCTTTCAGCGAAGCATCGTGCGGAATCGTCAACAGTCCAATCGCCAGCAGAAATGATCCCAGCGCCATCAACATCAACCACGGCGCGGTGATTGAAGCTCGCCCAATCTTCTTACCAATCTCACTCTTCGAGTAGCTGTAAGACAGGTAGACCGCCAGACCAAGTAAAAGCCAGGCGATGAACCGCCACCAGGACGTAGGCGGCAGGTAATACATTAAAAAGAGACACGAGACCGCCCCCATCATCGGCAGCAGCCACGCGCCAAACGGAACTTTGAACGGGCGGTGACGGTCGGGCTCTTTGTAACGCAGGATGATGATGCCGACACACACGAGCACGAACGCGAACAACGTTCCGATGTTCGTGAGATCGACCATTTCATCGATGCTCATCACCGCGGCGAACCCGCCGACGATCACACCGGTGAAAATTGTGGTGATGTGTGGTGTCTTGAACTTTGGATGAACCTTTGCGAACACCGGCGGCAGCAAACCGTCGCGGGCCATCGAAAAGAAAATTCGCGGCTGGCCAAGTTGAAACACCAGCAGCACAGCGGTGTGCGCGATGACTGATCCGAAAGCGACGATGGCGCTGGCCCACTTGGCATCGGGGGCGACGTGGTTAAGGGCCATCGTCAACGGCTCGGCCTGTTCCGTGGACAACCGGCGCACGAGTTCCTGATAAGGAATCAAACCGGTGAACACCGCCGCGACTACCACATAAAAGACTGTGCAGATGACCAGGCTGGCGATGATACCGATAGGCAGATCTCTGGCCGGATTCTTGGTTTCTTCCGCCACAGTCGAGACCGCATCGAAGCCTATGTAGGCGAAAAAGACAACGGCAGCTCCGGCAAGTGTGCCGCCCCACCCCGTGGGCTGGAAAGGATGCCAGTTAGTGGCCATCTTCGCAGGCGAGACAAAGTACAGCGCGATGGTGATGAAGAAAAGCAGCACGAGTATCTTCACCATCACCATTCCGGCGTTGAACTGAGCTGATTCTTTAATGCCCCAAACCAGAACGATCGTAATCAGCGCCACAATGCCAAAGGCCAGCAGATTGAAAACTATCGGAATGCCCCAGATGTGCGGCGCGCTCTCAAGCAGTCCGGGAATTTTTCTGGCCGTACGAAAGTCGGTTGAGAGCCACTGCGGAATGTTGATCCCGAAGGCGTCTTCAATGAACGTGCGGAAATAGTTTGCCCAGCTGATCGCGACCGCCACGTTGCCGATCGCGTATTCCAACATCAGGTCCCAGCCGATAATCCACGCGACCAACTCTCCCAGGGTCGCGTAAGAGTAGGTGTAAGCGGAGCCGGAAATGGGGACCATCGCGGCCATCTCGGCATAACAGAGCGCCGTGAAAGCGCAGACGACCGCGGTGATGACAAACGAAAGCATGAGCGACGGTCCGGCGCCCGGTCGCACCGCGTCACCCGCCGATGCCGTGCCCACCGTCGCAAAAATTCCGGCGCCAATGATCGCGCCAATACCCAGCAGCGTAACGTTGACTGGTCCAAGCGTGCGCTTGAGCGAATGCCCTTCTTCGTTTGCAGACGCTAAAATGTCATCCAGATTTTTTGTGCGAAAGATTCCGCGAAGCAAGGTTGATGTCTCCTTCAGTCGGATTCAATGCCGGTCTCGCGATAGTTCCGCGGAGAATAACAAAGAAAGGGCAAAGCGCAAAGAGCTTTGGGGCGCTTACCCCTTTGCCCTTTGCACTTTGCCTTTGTTAGACTCCGGCTCGATCAGTCAATTTTCTGATGAGTTCGAGGACAAACGGAAAAGCGCTCTACGAGAATCTCGATACGGCGTTTGTAAATCTCTGGTCGTTGCTGCGTAACCTGACGCAGCGCGGGTTTGTGGGCCGTGTGCGGGTCGAATTGACGAACTACTCAGCCGACGTGTTCTTGAACGGTTCCGGCGCGCCAATGGTCCATGAAGTGGATTACGCTGCGGGCACAGATACGCTTGAAGAAGCAGCACTGCACCGGCTGGTTTTGCGGGCCCGCGAGACACCCGGAACGATTAGCGTCTTTGAGGGCGCGACTGAGACCATTGCAGATCAAAACCGGAACGCATCGGAGCCAGAGGAAGAGCCTGCTGTTGTCTCCGGCTCAGCCAAATCAACTTCTTTCGCAGCTGAACCACCGAGTGCGGTGCGGCCGGCCGTCATTGCGCCGCCGAGCGAAATTAGCCCCGAAAACGAAATCGAGTTTCGCGATCGAGACAGACACTCTCAGCCTGAGACTGAAGGTCAAAAATCTTTGACCATCAGCCTCGGCGGCGAATTAATCGGCGCGGTTGAGCGCGGAATCAATGCCACCGGCGAAGATTTCGGTTCGCTATTTTATGCTGTGAGATTGGAACTGGCCGACGATTATGGCTACCTTGATCCGCTGTCAAACGCGCTTACCTACTCGAATGGGACGGTATCCCTGACGCACGATGTGCCTGAGAACGTATACGTTTCCGGTCTCAGTGAAGCGCTCCGCCGGACCGTCGACAGGGTCGCGTCGGGAGATCGCGCGCGGCGAGTGCGTGAAAGGATCGCCCTCGAATTGCTGGGCGTTGCCCGAAAACGCAGAGAGGCGATCGAACACTCCAAGTTTGGTTTACAGCTTGACCGGATCGCCGGAACGAAAGTTATCTAATGGTTAGTGGTCAATCGTCAGTTGTCGTGGTCTTTAGAATTTAGATTTTAGAGTTTAGATTTTAGTTCTTGGCCTCGAGGAGCAGACTAAGCCCTAAGCCCTAAGCTTTAAGTACTGACAACTGACAACTAACCACTGAAAACATCATGCCTCTATTCAAAAACATTCTCTTTCCGACAGACTTTTCGCCACACGCGCGTTCGGCTTTGAAGTACGCCGCCGCGTTTGCTCGGGCCGCCCATGGCCGTGTGATTTTGTTCAGCGTGCAAACGGGCCCGGTGCCCGCCAACTTGATGACCCTGCCTGAGCATGTGTTCGAGGACCAGGACTCAAAATGGCTGCTGGATCTCCGGCGCGAGGTTAAATCGCTGCTGACCGATCCAATGTTATCAGGTTTGGAAGTCGAACCGGTTATCGTCGAAGGCGAACCGGCGCCGGAAATTGCCAGGGCCGTGCGGGAGTATGACATTGATCTCGTCACAGTCGTCACTCACGGCCGCAGGGGAATCTCGCGGGCCATGTTTGGTTCGACCGCGGAAGAAATCATCGCCGAAGCTCCCTGTCCGGTGCTGACGGTGCGACCACCGCAACGGGACTTTGTGCATCATCGGGGCGAGCAGACTGAGATTCGCTTGAACCGAATCCTGCTGGCGACTAATTTCCGGCCCTCGTCAGCCGCCGCCACCAACCTGGCGCGTGAATTGATGGATACCAGCGGCGCCGAAGGTCACGTCGTCTATGTGATCGGCGATTACTTCGAACAGATCTCCGTCATGTTTCCGGAAGGCGGCAAGTCAGCCCTCTCGCGCATGCGGGTCGAAGTGCAGGAGCGTATGGAAGCGTTTGCCCGCGAACGTGGTCGCGAGATAAAAGCTCACGTTGCGGAAGGTCGGCCGTATGCTGAGATTGTCGGGCTGGCAGCCGGGATCGATGCCGACCTGATCGTGATTGGAACCACCGTGCATGCATCGCTCTTTGGTGGCGCGCCGGCGCTCGGTTCCGAAATCGAACGCGTGGTGCGTAACGCCCCATGTCCGGTTTTGTGTGTGCCTTCAGGGAAGGTGGTAACTCCGTTGCCGGCCTTTGGACAGGCTGAACCGGTCCCCCAGATGTAAGGGCGAAGAGCAAAGGCAAAGGGCCAAGCTGATTAGGCTTGGCCCTTCGCTTTTTAAACCAACGAATCGATCTGCGCTTGCCCCTGGCTCTTAGCGCTTTGCTCTTCGCTTTCTAGTTCCCTGCTTCGACGGGATAGCCTGCGCTCTTCCAGGCTGCCAGTCCACCGAGCAATGCCGCTGCGTTATCGTGTCCCTTGGCTTTGAGTTCGAGCACCGCCCCGGCGCTCGTATGCTCGTTCGGTCAAGTACAGTACGCAACGATCAACTTCCCTTTCGGCAGTTGATCGAACTTCTCGTTCATCTTTCCCGCCGGAACTAAAATCGCTCCTTTGATGTGTTCCTGTTTGTAAGCCGGCTCTGCGCGGGTGTCGATAATTACAACGTCGTTCGCCTCGAAATGCTTATGCAGTTCTTCTGCAGTCATGCGCCGCGCATTATCAGGTGGCGGAGTTGCAGTCTTGGACTGACCTGCCGGCTGAGGCGCCTGGGAAAGCAACGTTTCGTTCGAATTGCAGGCCAACAGGCCGGCTCCCACGATGAAGGCAAGAAATATCAGAATAAGATTTCGCATTGAAAAGTCTCCCTTACTTTAAGGTCAAAAACTAGATTACAACTTTAGAATTCAGAATCAAAGCGCCGTCGCGCGAGTAGGTGGCGGTCTAATGTGTAGGGACGTCCCTCCGTGGGCGCCCGCCTTATTGCCCACCACTCGAGAAGGGCGGGCGCCCACGGAGGGACGCCCCTACCATTAGACCATTACCCGCGCGAGCGGTACCGGAGCGATGGCGCACGTTCCCGGTGCTGATCTCAACTTCACCTACAGAATTACCCGCCGCTCGCCTTCCCGCCGCGTTACGCGCTGCCGATCGAGATACTCGAGCAAAGGAATCGCGTACTTGCGCGAGACTCCGGTTATTGCCTTAAAAGCTGTGACATCGATCGACCGCTCTGCCTGGGAAGCGGCGTACTCAGATATTTTTCGCCTCAGGTCCTTGAGCACATCACGATGAAAATACATGTCGCCGTGCACCTTGACCAGAGCCCCGGATTCGATTAGCAACTGCAAAATTCTTCGCCCGTGTGGCGACGTTCCCACACCAGATCGCGTCATGGCCTCCGGCACCGACGGCGCCGCCAACCCGGAATCCAGATAGATCGCTTCCAGCGCATCGCGCAGCCGCGCGTCTTCGGGTGAAAGCTCGAGTGTGTGTTCGCGCAGCCGGACAATCTCTTTCTCGGCAACTAACGAGCCGGCTGATTCCAATTCCGCAATCATGGCGCGAAAGAAATCCGGCGAGGCCCCGCCAAAAAAGCGTTCGCGCAGCACTTCCTTTGGCAGTCCGCGCGCCAGCGGTTCACGCTGATGGTGTGTTTGAATCTCCTTCATGATTTGCCGGTTCAGATCGTCGAAGACGGCACGCGAAATCAGCGTTCGCTCAACTGGCTTCACTTCGCCGCTCCGCATCGCCTCGGCTTGAGCGAGTTCAATAACTTCATCGCGCCAGGCCGTGCGCGCGGCTATCGCTTCCCGAGTCAATCCGCGACGGCCGGCGTCGGCGACAAACTGTGTTAGTTGCGCGGCGGGATTTCCCGCGGCGAGCGTTTGTAAAAACGTCCTGATTGCCGGAGTGTCTCGCGCCCGGTGTTTCGCGGCGAGCGGATCGAGGATTAGTCCGCCACCAATAGTTGCCTGCGGCGAGTAGGATCGAATGATAAAGCGATCGCCGAGTATGGCGGTTACCGGAGATTCGAAACGGAACTGAGCGAACCCCGAATTTCCGGGTTTGATCCCGCCGTCTTCTTCCAACACGCGCACGCGCGACAACACTTCGGCCGCGCCAATGTGAATGCGAACTCGTTGACGTGAACGCAGTGCTCGCGGCGCATCCTTGAGCAGTTGCACCGAGGCATTGATCACTTGAGTTGCACGTAGACGTCCGACCGGCGAAAGGGCCATTCCGCGTTCGATAGCAGAGGCATCAATCCCGCCAAGATTGACCGCGGTCCTTTGCCCCGCCGTAGCCTGCTTTACCGAATGTCCGTGCACCTGCACTCCGCGCACGCGGGTACGAATGCCTGCCGGCAACAAGTCCAGTTCATCGCCTTCGTTAATTTCTCCGGCGATCAGGGTTCCGGTCACGACGGCGCCAAATCCCTTCATCGTAAACGCGCGATCGATCGGCAGGCGCGCGACAAACTGCTCAGAACGAGCCGGCACTCGTGTGCCCAGCTCGCGCAGAATATGCTTCAGCTCATCGATTCCATCACCGGTTCGCGAACTGACCGCGACGATCGGCGCGTCTTCCAGAAACGATCCTTTGACCAGGTCTTCGGCCTCAGCGCGCGCCAGTTCCAGCAACTCGTTGTCGACGAGATCTCGCTTTGTCAGCACCACCAGGCCGTCCCGTACGCCCAGCAGGCGGCAGATATCAAAATGTTCACGTGTCTGCGGCATCACACTTTCGTCGGCCGCAATTACCAGCGCCACCAGATCGATCCCGTGAGCGCCCGCGAGCATGTTCTTCACAAACCGCTCATGACCCGGAACATCGACGAAACCAATGCGCACTTCTCCCAGATCGAGATCGGCAAAACCAATGTCGATGGTGATCCCACGGCGCTTCTCTTCCGGTAAACGATCCGCGTCGATGCCCGTCAGCGCGCGCACCAAAGCAGTCTTGCCGTGGTCGATGTGACCGGCCGTGCCAACGATGATTGATTTCATTCTTGTTTCGTGAGTCGCAGACTATAATACCTGCTCTGTTGGAGCGAAGACTATGCCGAGGATGATATATACGAATCCGATGGGCCGATTCATACTTGCGGTCTTCATCGGATTGGCTTCGTCACTTGTTGCTACCGCCCAGGAGGGCAAAGAGACAGTAACCCAACCGCCTCGGGCTAACCGCATTCCCAGTATTAATCGAAACATCGGAGCGCCTGTTGGAACCACCTTGCCAGGATCGAGATTTAGATGGGTTGAAGAATTTGAGCCTACTGCAGCCGAGAAGGAACTAATCATGGTTGATGCCGAAGATGAGGTGCGATTCGCCGAGTTTCTGGCTCAGCCGAACACCGGAATTATTCGCCTCTTGAGTTTAAGCTCGGAGGGCGTCGTGGTATCAGCGGCGGATTCTGGGAGTTACCGGAGGCCACGATTTGACTACTTTGCTGCGACCTATTCCTTTTCCAAGAGAAAACACGGACACGGCTTGCAGGGCTGGCATCGATTCCCCTTCCAGGGGATGGTTGAACTAAAGTTGTCGGACGCAAGGTTCACCACCGGGGTTATGGAAGAGTCTGTGGGCTTGCTCGTCCGGCTGAAGGATGTCCAGCTTGAAGACATCACTCTCCAAACCGAAGGCGTAAGGCAATTGGCCGAGATACCGGTCCCTGCCGATCAACTAACTGCAGCCGCTCTGATTGATAAAAACATTCGTGGTTTTGAGCTAAATGGGTTTAGTTATGGCTCAATTATGCCCGCTACCCTCAATACGACTTACGCGCTGCGATCCACTCTGAACCGGCGCGCGGACGTGCTCGTTTGCTTTCGAGTAGTTCGGCAGACGCCAAATGGCGGCGTCACCGTGCTCTGGCGAAAGCTGAACGGTTATCCAAAGCCAACATGGAAGGGAAAGCGCTAGGTTTTGCGTGCGCGAAGGGATCAATGAACTCGAATCTTTGCCGGCCCACTTTGATAATTAACGGCTTTCTGTTTGCGATAATCGCATTCGGCGCCTCAGAACCGGGAACTTTGAAAGTAGCTGTCGTTGCCGCTTCCGAGACGCGTTGCGGATGGTTCAGCAACCCTACACCAGCGAACGCTTCACTCTACGACCGCGACGCCGAATGGATCATTGGAGTACAAGGCGGACATCAAGCCGACGGCGATTGGCCGGAGTTCGGGTCAGGTCAGTGGGTGAAAACCAATGGCAACTATGGCTATGGCTGTGCGTGTATGCGACTGCAAACGAACAACAAAACTCACGAGGTCAGTATGATTGAGAGCGCTCAGGCGCGCGCGTTGTCCGCCTGTCGCAACGATGCGGCGCTAAAGCGTTGGGGATTTAAATGAGTGGCGCGCGACCGTCTCGGTCGCCAAAGCCAAAGCAAGCGGTGGTGGTGACTTGACCTGGTTTGCCTATGGTCATGACATTTTCTCTAGCCCAGGCGTTTACGCCTGGGTGAGAAGCGGGAGGCGGTATTAAAGCCCCGTTAATGGGGCTTTTGAAACTCCCCCGTTTTCATTCCCAGGAGTGAACTCCTGGGCTACGGAAAAAGTCACTCAACAAACCTTTCGTGTGCTTCCATGACTGAATCTCAAGCAGCGCCGATTGTTCTGGTTCACGGGATTCTCGGCTTTAATCAAATCACTCTCGGCGGTGCACGGCTGGCCGAATACTTTCGTCTGATTCCCGAAGCGTTGCGAAACGCCGGACACGTCGTGCCCCTGCCACCGCATTTGAACCCGGCCGGCAGCGTGGCGGAACGCGCCCAGGACCTGAAGAACTATTTGCAGAGTCATAGCGAGGTTGCCGGCCGAAAGATCCACCTCGTGGCCCACAGCATGGGCGGTCTCGACAGCCGCTTCATGATTTCAAAACTGGGAATGGCGGGACAGGTTTTGTCTCTGACCACGATTGGGACGCCGCATCATGGCAGCCCGATTGCCGACATTGTAGTCAAAGGCAGCAATCCGGTTTTGAATAAGTTCGTGGAACACCTGGGCGTAGACATCAATGGTGTCTTCGATTTGACGTCTGACGCCTGCCGCAAATTCAACGATTCCATTCCGGATGCTCCCAGTGTGCGCTATTTCAGCACCGGCGGACAGTTTGAGCCGCACCGGGTCCTGGGAGTGCCCCAGGGCTTACTGGGACTTACGCATGAGATCATCGCGAAGACTGAGACACATAATGACGGTCTGGTGTCAGTTGCCTCCGCAACGATGGCACGTGCCGGCTGGCAAGCATTGGAACCGTGGAAGGCGAATCACTACCGGCTGATTAACTGGGGAGAAAACATTGCGCCCACTCCGCTTGAGTTGTTAGACAACAGTATCGTCCAAAAATATCTGGGTCTTGCCGGCAGATTAAAGAACCTTAGTCAATGAACAGGGAGCGGCGACGATGGCAGAGTCTGGAGTCTGCGATCCTTAATCCGCCCGCGGTTACCACACGACGAAATGGTGCGATGAAAGTCCAACAGGCTTATCAAGAGTGGGCAGCCACCTATGATTCAGATCGCAACCTGACACGAGATCTCGATCAGCAGGTGACGCTAACCGTGTTGGGAGGTTTGCGGTTTGATTCCGCGCTGGAAGTCGGGTGCGGCACCGGAAAGAACACCGCATTGCTGGCGGGGATCGCGCGGACAGTTCACGCGATTGATTACTCCGCGGCAATGATCGCCCGAGCTAAAGAGAAATCACCCTTCGACAATGTCGTATTCACCCTCGCGGATATCAATCAAATCTGGCCTTGCCCGGATCGCGCGGCCAACTTAGTCACCTGCAACCTCGTCCTGGAACATATCGAGGAGCTTTCGTTTATCTTCGCCGAAGCTGCGCGCGTTCTGGCCACCGGTGGCCAGCTTTTCGTCAGCGAGCTTCATCCTTTCCGTCAGTATCTGGGCACCCAAGCGCGGTTTGACCGCGAACAGGAAACCAGGACCATTGAGGCCTTCGTGCATAACGTGACGGACTTCACTGACGCGGCCGCGCAAAACGGTTTGTCGATTCAAAGCATAAAAGAATGGTGGCATAAAGAAGATGTTGATAAACCGCCCCGGCTGATTTCATTCTTGTTCACAAGGCCTGGCTAGAATAGCGCTGAACGATTTGGGCAAAAATCCTCGGGCGGTCAGGTCACGCATAAGAGAGCCATCGAGCAATGATACTTAATTTCATCGTGGGCTTTTCTGTAGCCCAGGCGTTTACGCCTGGGGAAGGAAAGAAGAATTGGTTTCAAAGCCCCATTAATGGGGCTTAATGGTCCTCGCGTTTCTACCCCAGGCGTAAACGCCTGGGCTACAGAAAAGTCACTCAAATTGGGGCACTAGCAGATATCGAAATGAAACCTTTAATCCAATTTGCCGTAGGGCTGATCTTCCTGCTTGCCGTTCAACTGTGCTTCGCACAGCCGCAGTACGAGAGCCAGCTGTTCCGCATCGAAAAGGACGGCAAGTCAGGTTTCATCGACCGTACTGGAAAGGTCGTCATCCCGCCTCAGTTCGACAGCGTTTCCGGTTTTAGCGAAGGTCTGGCGCTGGCAATGCGCAACGGCAAGAAATTCTTCATCGACCGGAACGGTAAGACGGCCTTCGAGGCAAAGTTCGACATCGTTAACAATTTTTCCGAAGGCCTGGCCGCCGTCAATATCGGTCAAACAAGGATTGCGCACATCGGACTGATCGACAAGCCCGGCCGATGGGGCTTCATAGACAAAAGCGGTCAACTCATAATTCCCATGAAGTTCACCCACGCTGAGAGCTTCAGCGAAGGACTGGCCGCAATTAGGGACGGTGAACGTGGGGGCTTCATCGATCACACCGGCAAGATGATTTTCGAAGTTCCTCTGGACGTCACTCTGGGTTTCCATGAAGGCATCGCCGGTGTCCTCTATCGTGGGACCCTGGCGTATTTCGATCGGACGGGCAAACAGATTTCACCGCCGCTCGGGTATGGACCAAGGAACTATTCTTTTTCCGAGGGCCTGGTTCCGGTCACCATCAAAGAGAAAACCGGATTCATGGATCGCACCGGCAAGTTAGTGATCGAGCCGCAATTCGAAGACGCCCAGGATTTCAGTGAAGGGTTGGCGCCCGTGAAAGTGCGCAGCGAAGAGACGACCTGGTGCCCGCGCGAAGAATCCGGTTCGCGCAAGGGATTCACCATGAAGTGGGGCTACATTGATAAGACCGGCAAGCTGGTGATGCCGGCGCAATACGAATCAGTGGGTGCTTTTTCGGAAGGCCTGGCCGCAATCAATAATTGCGACAGCGCTTTCTTCATCGATAAGACAGGCAAGAAAATAATTTCAGGCGACTTCAGATACGCAGCTTCGTTTGCCGGGGGATTGGCGCGCGTCGATTTCATGACGAAAAGCGGTTCGTCCTGGGGCTACATCGACACGAACGGGAAAATGATCTGGGGACCCACGAAGTGAAGCCAGCCCTGGCCGCGGATTAACGCAGATACCCGCAGATCACGGCGTCAGTACCGGGAGCGGTAGCGACCGGGTCAGTATACCGTGCACAAAAATTTGATTGCGTCAGATTGATTTGGCGTTTACACGGGTCAGAAGTGAGTGGTTCTTTGCCCCGAAGGGGCTACGTCCTCCAGCCCAAGGTTGCCGGCTTTGCGGCTACCTTGGGGAAACCAACCCGACCACTAGTCAACCGCAACGCGGTTGCGTCCTCCGCAGCAAGCACCTGTCTCTGAGATTGACGCAACCGCGTTGCGGTTGAATTTCGTCTTATTCGATCCCCAACGTAGCCGAAGCGGCAACGTTGGGCTGGAGGACGTAGCCCCTTCGGGGCTATTAATACCTGCGAAGGACGTTTGTGCAAAAGCGGTCGGTACTGATTATGCCTATCGAGACTGTCGGAAGGTAACCCGGTCGCTATCGCTCCCGGTACTGACCTCATCCTCGCCGTGACTGCCTACTCGATTGAGGTCACTGAGTCGGGAGTGATCATGATGAAAGTGCATTCGCCGTTCGCGCCCTTGCACGAGAGCGTGCCGCGGCGAATCACCTTGGTCGCTCTTTCGCCGGGAAACAC
>Ga0111539_10007201_pt1 | contig 14255 bp, 14 predicted proteins | sample RhiMethybrSRZTD1_FD_79667 | JGI IMG/M metagenome (GOLD analysis project Ga0111539, IMG submission 79667) | Populus rhizosphere microbial communities from Tennessee, USA - Rhizosphere MetaG P. TD hybrid SRZTD1 (version 2) (version 2) | ecosystem: Host-associated > Plants > Roots > Rhizosphere >...
AGAAGGCCTTCTGATAATCCAGTATGGAACATGTTGTCGACAATAAAGACTGATAGCGGATTAATATCGGAGGCTACGACCCGCCGGCCAGTCTTAAGACCTTCGTAGACAGTGACTCCGCCGCCACAAAAGGGGTCCAGAATAATATCACCAGGCTGAGAATAGTGATCAATCAGCCCTTCGAATAAATTCCAAGGCCTCCGCGCGAAGTAACGATGAATTTTGTAAGGCGGTGTATGGCCCTTCGCGATGACAGCTTGAAATTTCTTAGTCTTACCCTCTTCCATGTCTATATGGTACCAGATAACAGATGACTCGATCTGAGCTTTGTATTACCCAAGGGAAAAGAGCAGCCCGACAAAAAGTCACGTCTTTTTGCCGGCGCGTTGAGAAAAACCGTAGGTTTGTCTCAACGTAGCCTGGCGGAAGGGGTGGGATATCGCGCGCTCTTTCGAGCGCACTCCTCCCTGCGGTGCTCGACACGGTTCCGAGCTTTGCGCTAAGGAAAAGAGCAGCCCGACAAAATGTATTCCATTTTGCCGGCGCGATGAGAAAAACTTCCAGTTTGTCTCATTACCCTGGCGGAAGGGGTGGGATTCGAACCCACGGTGAGTTGCCCCACATCTGTTTTCAAGACAGACGCACTAGACCAACTATGCGACCCTTCCGTAACAGAGGTAATTATACCAGAGGGGCGCACCCTAGGCTACTGCAAATACCGCCGCGCTGACACGTGCGGCTCCAGCCTCTCGTAATACCAGGCCCGCTGCCTCGAGCGTGGCGCCTGTTGTAAGTACGTCATCAATCAACAATATATGTTTGCCTTGTATACGTCCTACTTTATTCGGTACGAAGGCGCCAGCCATCTGACCCTGTCGACTGGAGCGTTTCTGGCCCACTTGGCGGCTCTGACCCTCGCGCGTAAGCAAAGAGTCATAAGGAAGCTCAAGTCGCCCGGCAATGTGCTTGGCTATTAGCCCTGCCTGGTCATACCCACGCATCCGCACCCGACTTGTCGCAGTTGGCAGGTGAGTTACAAGATATTGATGACCGCGGGGCAGACGGGGTAGCATGGCCTCGGCAATGGAGTTGGCTGCCGCTGATGCGCGTCCAAATTTTAGCCGGTGCACGACCTCCTTAGCGGGGCCAGTGTAATATGTGGCTGCCCAGGCCGCAAACAACGGCGACCGGCGACGGCAGGTCGAACAAGTCTTAAAATCGTCGGTTACTTTTTGACATTTGTAGCACCGAGGCGGCACGGGACTCAGGCCTAATCGACAATCTGGACATAGCACATGACCTTCTATTCCACAGTTAATACAGAGGTGGGGAGCGATAAAACTAATTATGTGTTCGAGCATTGAGACGTTGTGTTTACTACTGTTGTAAATAAGTCAATTGATAGTTGCACGCTGTTGCATGGCTAGGCTATACTGGTAATAATACAAAAATTGTTCTACTGCAACAAAAGCAACTACATCATTACGTGGAGGGTAACAACTTATGGCGCGACGCAATCAAGGCGACGATGACCTGCTTATGGAAGAGGACGAGTTGACCGCTGCCTTTTTGGGCGACGACGATTCGGGTGCTCCGCAAGCACAGGCCGCGGGTGGCGCACAACCGGCAGCGATGCCTCAAGATGAGTGGGATGAAAGCGATGATTTACCAGGTCAGCTGGCCGTCGATGTCTACGAGACTAGGGAAAAACTAGTTGTTAAGGCTCGCACCGCTGGCGTTAACAAGAGCGATTTAGACGTCAGTATTTCTGACAACACTCTCAGCGTTCGCGGTACGCTTTCGGCTGGCAACGAAGACGACGTAGAGAACTATTTTGTCCAAGAGTGTTACTGGGGCGAATTTTCGCGCAGTATCGCACTACCTGTACCTGTTAAAGAAGAAGAAATTGAAGCGGTATTAAAAGACGGCGTGCTGACCATCAGTTTTGCCAAGGTTAAACAAGATACCGTTAAAAAGATTCAGGTATTATAAAACCTACGCCTAATATAAAAATACCGCCCCTTTATAGGAGCGGTATTTTATTTGATCTATTTTTGCTTATCCGGTGACTTTGTTTAACACGAACTGTACGAGGAACTGAGCCAGAGCTACCACTACCAAACCGATTAGGGCGTAGATGATGGTGTTCTTGGCGCTGGTAATGTTACCGGAATCACCGCCGGAAGTAATGTACTTAAAACCACCGACGATAATCATAATGACGGCCACGATACCAACAACGATGGAGAAGATGTTAATAATCAGCACAACGATGTCGTTAATTTTGTCGGTACCACCCGAGGTGTCGGAGTCACAGCTGTCGAGGTCAACACTAAGGTTCGCACCACAACCTAGGTTGCTATTAATGTCTGCGTCGGCGGCCGACACGACCACAGGAATTGATAGAGGCACGACCGATAACATAAGCCCTGCCGCTAGAGCCGCTAGCCTTTTACGAAACGTTGTAAGCATATCTTTGGAGTTCCTTTCTTTAGTAGCGTATCTTGCTTATGTTATAGCACACGATCTATAAGGGGCGCAACACTCGGCGCCGGAGTAATATTTTCTATTTCGTTTTATCTAGTACAAATTTAACCAGCACTTGGGCAAAAACGGCTATCACCAATCCAATTACCGCATAGATGATGGTGTTCTTGGCGCTGCTGACATTGCCGGAGTCACCATTGGCCGTTACATACTTAAACCCACCGACCATGATCATAATTACAGCAGCTAGGCCAATGAAAATGCTTAAGATATTTATAACCGAATTAACGATGTCCTGAATCTTAGCTCCACCAGTCGTACAGTCGTCACCCTTGGTCGTGCCACCCAAACCCTGACACACCTGGTTTTTGTCTGGTGTGGCGGCCAAGGCCGGGACGGGCGCCATGGCAGCCAGCCCGAGGCTTAGGCTGCAGAGTGCGATTAGTGTAACGAGTGTGCGTTTCATAGTTGCTCCTTAATTAAGCGCGTTAAGCACAAAGGCGAGGATCGGCTGTGCCAAGGCAATTATTGCCAGTCCAACGGCAGCGGCAATGACAGCCTTGCGCCCGTTTTCGGCCTTGCCAGCATCGCCACCAGAGGTAATGTACATAAAGCCACCAACCATTACTGTAATAACGGCCACGATGCCCGCGGCAAACGATATCAACCGAGCGGTTTTATAAATAATACCACTCGTACCCGTAAGTGGGTCTTCACCGGTGGTTTGACAGGCCGACGATTGCTTGGCCGCATCGCTTTGGCAGGCACCGCTGAGCACATCCTCGGCAGCCATGGCTGGTGCGGGCAATAGGCAAAATAGGAGTCCTAGGCTTGCCAATAATAGTTTGATACGTCTTGTCATACTCACCCTATAAATTATTAAGTGCAAACGTAACGATACCGTAGGCCACGAGTGCGATTGCGAGTCCGACAGAAGTGTAGGCGACAGTGCTTTGAGCCTTGGCCGTAGCACCGGGATCACCCCGGGCATTAATGTAGCGCAAGCCGGCAATCACAATAATTAGCAGCGCAGCGGCACCCAAAATCGAAAAGAACACATTAACAATTGTCTGCAGCCTGGCTTCGTCTGCCGTTGCGTTCGGCAACGGACCCTCGATCTTTATGTTTGTGGCGGCTAGAAATTGAAACATTTTTTCGTACATATGCTTACCCTATCCGATTACCAATAAAGGCCACAATAGCCGCGGCACTAATAACAATGCCCATACCAATAAGCGAATTTAAGATGGTATTAAAAGCCTTGCTGGCTTTGTCTGGCTGCCCCGCGGCAGTCATATACTGAACGCCGCCGTATATGACAAACCCAACCGCAACGAGACCGGCAATCCGGAGCAAGATATCTAAGATGCCCAGGCCTATTAAAGCCAGGCTCGTTAAGTCTAGACCACCACCTGATTTCACTAAATCAACATTAAATTCGCAACTATTGGTAACCGTATTGAAAGCCACATAGCCAGCATCGTATAGATACTTGTACCAGGCAGGGATGCCAAAAAAGGTACCGGGTGCGCACTGCGGGTCGGCCGCAAAATAGATGAGAAACTCCATACTACAAGAACCCTCCTGGCAATACCCACTGTAAGAACGCATAGAGGAACAAGAAGGCGACTAAACCAAGTACCGCGTTAGCGATACGCTTCTTGGCAGCGCTCAAGGCTTGCGGCTCATCCGCCGAAGCCGAATACTGAATGCCGCCAACAACAATGGCAATCACAGCCACTAGCCCAACAATAATTGCCAAAAAATTAATTGTTGGGTTAACGTACTTTTCAATCAATCCACAGTTTTGACCTTTACAGGCGGCGGCTGCAGCGGCTGGATCGGTGGGGACCTGGGTGACGGGCTTTGGGTTACATTGCACCGGATTACCCTTGTTGTCTAGCAAGGGAGTACTGGGCGTACAATCAGGCAGAGCATCGGCGGCCCTCGCGGTACCAACCCCACTCACAACAACTAGCGAAGACAGCAGGGCAGCGCATAGAAACAGATATTTTATTCGCGACATAGTTTTTGGTATTTGCAGCTTCATAGATATAAGCATTAACTATTCTTGCAGTATACACGACTTCGACCAACCCCTCCACTGGCATGCTTCTACAGTGGCTTTGGTATTAAGCTTTAGCGTCATATACTATATGTGTAATGAAAAAGAAACTGCTGATACTCGGCGGAATTATTGTGGTATTGATATTCGCTCTGGGGCTATCTGTGTTGTTAAAAGATAGAGGCGAGCAAGAGAACGGAATGTGCTACGACTTTATAGTTGCTATCGAGGCCAACGATGGTACGGGCACCTATAACATGCTGAGCAACCGTACCAAAAGCGAACTAAGCGAAAAAGATTGGAGCAAGCAAGTAGCTAGCCTGGCGCCGCTCTATAGCGACAAGCTCCCCGAGCTGAGCAGCCAGCAGACTGGCGTCGACCCGGTCAGCAAACAAACCGCCACCTACGCGACATATAAAATTAAAAGTGGCAGCGGGCCATACCGAGCCACCTGTGCGATATTGCCGGATAACGGCGAAAACCGGGTCGATAGCTTTTCGAGCGAACCAGATCTATAAACCAAGCCATTATGAAAACACGTAACACCACCCGCCGCTCACGCTTCAGCAACCTGATGCTTGCGTTCGTCGTGCTCGGGACTTCGTTGCTTGGAACCCTGGCGCCTCTATTTACTGATACAGCAGGGGCAACGACGCTCAACCCAAACTCTGTCAGCCTAGCCCAGAAAACAACTGTAACTCGGGGCGCGGATGTTACCAACCCGCTGCAAACCTGCATACCCTACTATGCCAGTGTCATCAAAAGCGCCCAGTTCTTAAAGGACGAGTTCTTCGACAACATCGAGACTGTGCTCGCCGATGGTCTGCCTGCCTATCGCAATAGGCTGGGCAACGCGCCAATGAGGACCAAAATAGGCAACTTCGATTTGCGGGACCCCATTCAATACGATCAAGTTCTAGGCATTATTCAGGTTGGCGCGGAAGTACCGGTGATTAAATTCGAAAATGCCCCAGCTGGCACTAGCCCCATCAACGGCACCTACCAAGGCGCCGGTGGGAGTATCTGTGGCAGCCTGACGATGATACCAATTAGGGCTTACGAATGGCGCGGCATGCAAACACAAGTTAACTGTCCGCGCATTTGTGCTGGAGGCAATACCCAAGGTGTTGGCCCTGAATGGATGAGTTTTGAAAACAGCACCGACAATACCGGACCTAACCGCATTGGCACCTTGTTGTACCACAACTATGTATCACCGGGCGTGGGCGTCCCATTCCAATACCCAACCCCGCAAACTCGTTTCAATAATTTTGTGGTACGCGGCGCCCCGAACTGGGGCACCCCCGGCGGCGGCACCGTTGGTGTTGGTATCTTCAGGGCTGATTGGATCGACGCTGCCCACATTCGTATTACCGACGGCCCCCGAACTGGAGAAGTGTACCGCAAATATATTTGGGATGCTGCGTCGGTAAACGGGGCTGCTGATTGGTCACTGTATTTCCTAGAATCGACCACGGCCACCAGCGACACAACAGGCAACCGGGCTAAACATACTTGGGCGTCGGGCGATGGCTGCGAAAATCCGATTACGATCACCGCCTCCGGAACGGGAGCACCATCTGGGGCCTGCACAACACAGAACGGCGGCAACAACCATTGTGTACCATTTATTGCCGTCCACCAGGCGATCAATCTGAGCCAGGTTGTTGACGATGTCGATCGATTCGACATGAACACCCAACAATTCCAAACCAGAGCCAATGATTTGGGTAATGCAGACGCCACATTCTACGACTACAACGCCCAAAACTGTTCTTATATTGGGCATTCACCGGGTACAAAGCTGGGCAACCAATTAGCAGCAAAAATTTGGTTTTACTATAGCGCCACCGCCAAGGCCATCGTAACGGTATTCACCGATGGTGCTGGAAACGAAATCCACTATGTTGGCCAGTATGCACTAACGACCGACAACAACTTTGCCGGACCAAACGGCGGTTGTTATGCCGATGTGTCAGTCGACTTAGCGGCTACCAACTCAAGCGCGGTCTATAACACGTCGTGGGTGATGACCGACGGTAACTGTACGCGCCGCGTCGCCTTTACTCCAACGGTTAATGTACTGACTCAAGGTGGATCGGCCGGCGAAACAGGCTTCCTAGAAACTACCGATGTGATTGCTGGCAATGCCGACACAACCGCCGAATCTGATGCACCACGTATTGGCTGCGATTTTATCGAAGGCAACCCCTTAAACTGGATCGTCTGCCCGGTTATTAAAGCCGGAACAAATCTTATCGGCTACCTCGACAGCGCGATTAACCAAATGTTGAATATCGATGTTCAGGACATATTCGACGATTCCCAACAACCAGGACAGGCCTACCACAAAGCTTGGGCAGTTTTCCGCACCTTTGCCCTGGCCATGATTGTCATTGCGGCGCTATTTATGGTTATTGCGCAGGCCGCTGGAGTGGAATTTTTGGATGCCTATACTATCCGCAAGGTACTGCCACGTATCTTAATCGCAGCTATTGGCATTACTCTGTCCTGGGAGCTGATGCAATTTGCCGTAACCCTTAGCAACGACCTCGGTAATGGGGTCAGGTCGCTGATCTATGCGCCATTCCAGTCGCTTAATTCATCGGGCATACAACTTGCCAATATTAGCAAATCGCTGATGGCCATATTTGAAGTAGGAGCTGTTCTGGCATATGGCTGGTTTGGGCTACTCAGCCTTGTGCTAACGGGTGTACTGGCTGTTATCGTAGGCTTTTTGGTGCTGACTTTCCGACGCATTTTAATTATCTTTTTGGTGATTGTGTCGCCACTAGCCATCGCTCTATACATTCTGCCCAATACCCAAAAAGCTTGGAAATTATGGCGCGACAGTCTTGTCGGCGCGCTTCTCGTATTTGTCATTATCTCGGCCTTTATTGCTGTCGGGCGCGTCTTCTCCCTAACCGCGCTATTAGCTTCTACCCGAAACGGCACCCTAGACTTAGGCCTAAGCCAATTTATTGCCATTGTGGCCTACTTTATACCGTACTTCTTGATGCCCTTTGCCTTCCGTTTGGCCGGAGGTTTTGTGGCCACCATTGGTGGCCTGGTTAACGACCGCAGCCGGGGCATTTTCGATGGGCTCAGAAATTTCCGCAACCGTACCGCCACCAGGCGCAACCAGGCGTGGAGAAGCGGTAGCCTATATAGAGACAACGCTCTTGCGAGACCGCTTAACGCACTCGGTAAACGTGTCGGTGCAGCCCAAGCAGGGGCGGGCATCCACGCCTTTGCGCCAACGGCTCGTGGTCGGGCTGCACGGGCTATTTACGACCGTCAGCTGGCAGAAAGTACGCTTAAGAACAACCCCTTACTTAATGAACTCCAGCAAGACGACGATGCCAATGGCGTGCTGGGTATGAGTGGCGGTACCGAGGCCGGCCTGCAAGAGGCCGCTCGAGACCTCTTTACCGACGAATATGGTGTATACAACGGGCAACGAGCAGACAGAGCCATGGCGGCGGCCAGGGCAGTGGGCGTCAACCGGGCCAATGCACTGGCGGCGGCCAGGACCTCCATGGCCAACAAAGCCCGCGCTTTTACCCCCGGCAATATTCGAGCCCTCGACCGAGGCGTTCGCCGTATTACACGCAACACCGAAGAATACACTGGCATGTCCCAGCAACTGGCTTTCTTTGCTCGTAGCAATGGTCGGGCCGATTTGGGTGGTACAGACTGGATAGATTACGGCCGCGACAACGCTCTCTGGCAACAGGCTAGGGCTGTCGCACCAAATAACGAAATGCAGCAATGGCAGGTGGTATCCGACGGCAACATATTAAATGGCATCGAACGCACCAGTGTGCAGGCTATGGTTGCTGGGCACGATAATCAAGCGGCTCAGTATATGCGTACACTATCACGTATATTGCAGACTTCGCCTGTTGGCAGCGACGAAAGATTGCAAGCTGCTGTAGCACTTAAGGAGTTCCAAGGCAACTTGCCGGCTGGAACCAGCGGTGGGGTGCGCGACGAAATAAACCGCGTACTCTACACGCCTGCTGCGGCTGGTGGGCTAGGCATTAATCCTAACGACAATGTCGCCAATCAGCTGGCGGCTATGGTAGGACGCCCGGGACTAACTGGCCAAAGCTTAACAACTATGGGACGCGTCTACCCAGAGTACGGCAATCCGGCCCAAACTGGGCAAGCCCAACCACCTGGCACCCCATGAACAGAATATTACCTACTACTTTATTTGGTCGCCCGCAGAAGGTGGGTGATAGGATATTGACATCTGTTAACTTATATGATTCAATAGTTATATGAGTGGTCATGAAGCCATGCCATTACCTAACCCCGCGCTGCCCAATCAGGGGGTTCTTACCTTAGACCGTCCCGGGCTAGACCCGGCGCTGCATGGCACCAACCAAATCGACCAGGCATTTGAGGGCATGGTGGCACAGCAACCCTACGACGATGAGTTCGCCAAAATTGTTGCCAACTATGATACTCCCGCGACCGAAGCATCGGTAACTCCAGCCACGCCTTCGCCAGCCAGCGCCTCAGCCGCTCCTATGTCATACACCGCGCGCCATCGGGCGACGACACCAGGGGGTCATGGTGGGGGACGCCCCGCATCACCTCCTCCCCATATGGCATATGCTGTAGGTGGCCCTAATGCCCCAATCGCCGTTTACATGGTACCGCCACCAGGGGGAGCAGTTGGAGGTGGAGGCGGGCAACCCAATCCGTTCGCGGGTAGTAGCTACCGCCCGTTAGGACAGACCAAGACAGCAATCCATCTTCTGCAGCCTGGCCGAGGAGAAATGCGGAGAACAAGCCCGCTTGATCCGATCTACCAAAATACAGCCAACCTGCCGAATAGAGACATTATTAACCCCTATTACCGTGCCAGACTCGCTCAGCAAGTTAGACCACGCACAACAGTTAGACCGCCCATTCCACTGCTTGGAAGACTGGTACCACGAATCACCAACCAATTCCGGTCAGAAACCCACCCTCGTTTTTGGCTACTCGGGGTGCGTGGCCGTTATGTGGGCGAACGCGGCATAGTACCCCAAGTTAGACAAGGGCTCGCAGGCTGGCAAGGTCTAAGAAGGGCAAGAATACGGGCGTTCGGCCATCCTGGCCAGCCGCGTAGCCCAACGACCCATGGCAAAGCGGGCCGTCCGCTGATACCAGGCAGAACCGGGCCGGGCGGACCTAACTGGCCAGCTATACCGAACATTGCACCGGCGCCTGTTGCTGCGCGCGCGAACTTGTTACCAAGGTTTGCCACTTTTCCGTTCCAGGCTGCTGGCAATATTTGGCGGGGGCCAAATATTTTACCCGTGCGGGCTCTAGGAGCGGCCGCAATGGGGCTAGCTGGCGTACTCTTAGCTCCTGTTACACTTCCCCCAGGGGCTGTCGTTGCCGGAATTAGGCGTGTTGGTCGCCCAGCCCCCGGACCGTAGCCACTCTTGATACTTGGCACCGAATAGCCGATACTTAAAGTGGTAATGGCTACCTACAAGGTACTGCAAGATATTGAGGCAGAAGATAAATTAATTGGTGCGCTGTCGCTGCGCCAATTTATCTATGCCGGAATATCCGTTATTTCTCTATACCTTTGCTACCTTACGTTTACAAAAGGCGTAGGATTCTTCTTAGTTATTCTATTGCCCGTCGCTGGACTGACCGGCTTTTTTGCGTTTCCATGGGGCAAAGACCAGCCAACCGAAGTGTGGGCCTTGGCCAAAATACGATTTTTACTAAAACCCAGAAAACGCATCTGGAACCAGAGCGGCGCCACGGAACTAGTTACGATTACCGCGCCCAAAAAGATAGAAATAAATCGTACCAACGGCCTGTCGCAAACCGAGGTGCGAAGTCGTTTGCGCGCTTTAGCCGACACCATTGATAGCCGCGGTTGGGCGATTAAAAACAGTAACGTCAATCTGTATGGCCAACAAGCACCAGTTTCGGCCGACGAAACGTCCGATCGACTCGTCGCCCCCAGCAGTTTACCTCAGGACGACATTGCCAGTGATATTCAAGAAGCCGACGACATTATGGACGAACAAAACAACGCTTCAGCCAGGCGGGTGAATGGCATGATCGAAGCCGCTGGCAAGGCTCGCCGGCAACGACTTATGGATGCCTTGCAAAAACCAGACGAAGCCCAAGCAAAAACCAATAACTATTGGTTCCTCAACCAGCCCAGCCAATCTGCCCAAATACCCACCAATGCCGTCACGTTTAATACCCAGGTGGTAACACCCGGCACTGCACCGAGCGAGTTGCCGCTTAGGTCGCAGACGCCAAACGAAAGCGAAACCGAGCTACTACACCAACTCGATGCCCAAAAGAAAGATTTACCGATGAGTTCATACTATGGCCATTTGCACACTCTCCAGCCACTCAAACAGCCGAGTCCCACGCCACCCCCAACTAGCCCCCAAACTACTCAACCACAAGCGGCTTCACCGATGACGCCAGCCCGTCAAGCTGCTATACTGAACCTTGCCGGCAACAAAGACTTAAACGTGGCCACAATAGCCCGCGAAGCCGAAGTTGTTGTTAAGCTGCACTAGAAAACTAGGCCAAAAGCCATGAGCGAACAAAGCGAGTCAATGGCCCTAGGGGGCCCTTAGCTATATGGATCCATCTACACCAAACCAACCACCATTACCCGGCCAGTCCTTTGTGCCGCAGGCTGTCCCGCCGGATCCAAGTGTTGCTGAGAGTGCCATGCCCGTTATTCCAAACCAGAGCACCCCGGTTGCCGCACCAGCGGCTCGTCCAGGGGCTAGCCAGGCCGAACCTACGCCGCGTCCGGCCTTTGGTGGAGGCGGTGACGGGGGCGTCGCACCAAGTGCTGGCCCAGTAGTTGGCGTTCAACCAGGGCAAGCTGCGCCAGGCGTCAAGGCACCCAAGGCCAATTTAAATAGCACCCAAAACACTTTGCAAATTGCCGAAATCCGCGATGGATTTGTCATTATGAACGATGGTAGTTTCCGTTCGGTGGTAATGGTCAAGTCGATTAACTTCGACCTCATGAGCCCCAAAGAGCAAGAAGCCGTCGAGTTTAGCTATCAAGGATTCTTAAACTCACTCTACTTTCCGATCCAAATTTTCGTCCGGTCGCAGCGCGTTGATCTGCAACCATACATCGAAAGGCTCGATAAAATTCGTTCCGAGCACGACAACATGCTGCTGGCCATGCTTATGGAAGACTATCTGGGGTATATCGACCAGTTAAGCTCCCAAAGTAATATTATGGACAAAAAGTTTTATCTGGTTATCCCGTATTTTCCACACGAGGATATCCAAAAAGCCATTACCCAGAGCAAAAATTTCGTCACCGGACTACTAAACCTATTTAGCAGCAAGGAACAACATGTCGTTGTGAACGCGGATGACCTAGAAAAAGCTAAAACAGAATTACGCAACCGCGTGCAAGCTGTATTAAGCGGGCTAAGGCAATCTAACATCCAAGCCATTCCACTCGACACCCAGGAATTAATTGAGCTCTACTACGATACCTACAATCCAGACACCGCCACTCGTCAACAGCTTAAAAACTTTGACGACCTAAGCGCCGTGGTCATAACCAAAGGCAATGGCACCGCTCCACAACCCGACTTGCAAAGGAATCTACAATGAGTAGACATATCGGAGGCCGTCATGGCTAGAAAACCAAAGCTTGACACTTCAATCCAGGCCCAGCAGCAGCGTGAGCAGCAGGAAGTTGCTGCTGTCTTTCAAAAAGGCATTACGGCGCTGCGTGATTTTATTGCCCCCAGCTCGATCGACCTGCAAGGCACTTTCTTCCAACTGGGCACCCGAATGGCCCGCACTTTTTATGTCTACGGCTACCCTAGGCAGCTATATACCGGCTGGTTGGGCGGCCTGATCAATATTGACGAAGTGCTCGATATCTCGATGTTTATCTACCCGGTAGAGAGCCAGATTGTGCTCGAAAACTTACGCAAAAAGGTAACTCAGCTAGAGGCCGGGATCCAGATCGATTCCGAAAAGGGTCGGGTGCGTGACCCAGGCAAACAAGCCGCTATTTTAGACGCCGAGGAAATGCGCGATAAATTGCAAGTTGGCGAGGAGCGCTTCTTCCGCTTTGGCCTATATTTCACTGTCTATGCCAGCGGCATGGAAGAATTAGAATTCGTCAGCCACAAAGTCGAATCGATGCTTGGTCAGCAACTTATTTACTCTAAGCCGGCCAGCAGCCAACAAGAGCAGGGCCTAAATAGCACCATTCCACAGTTCATGGATCAGCTGCAGATCCGCCGCAACATGTCAACTGGAGCTATCTCTACCAGCTTCCCGTTCACCAGCGCCGACTTAAGCCAAGACAACGGCATCTTGTATGGCATTAATATGCACAATTCTGGCCTGGTTATTTTCGACCGTTTTACGCTAGAGAATGGCAATGCAGTGGTGTTTGCCAAATCCGGTGCCGGTAAATCGTTTACAGTCAAACTCGAAGCCTTACGCTCACTCATGATGGGCACCGAGATATTTATTATCGACCCAGAGAACGAGTACGAAAAAATGTGCGATGCTGTCGCTGGTAGCTATGTGCGATTGAGTCTTAGCTCGTCGACGCGCATTAATCCCTTCGACTTACCGAAAGTGGTCGATACCGAAGAAGCTGACAACGCTTTGCGCAGCAACCTTATTACCCTGCATGGCCTGCTTAGACTGATGATGGGCGGTGCGCAGGCGCAAATGGCCGACAACGTCAACGCTCAGCTAGTTCCAGCTCTCAGCCCGGTAGAAGAATCCGATCTGGACACCGCGCTGATTGAAACCTATGCCAAAACTGGCATCACGAACGATCCACTCACCCATAAAGTTCCACCTCCAACCATTTCGGACCTGTATGAAACACTACTCCATATGGGTGGTACGGGTCCGCAACTGGCTCAGCGATTGCGCAAATATACTACTGGCACGTTTGCGGGTATCTTTAGCCAGCCGTCAAACATAGACATCAATAACCCATTGATTGTGTTTAATATCCGAGATCTAGAGGACGAGCTACGCCCCGTAGCTATGTACATAGTCCTTAACTACATCTGGAACAAAACCAAGACCGACCGTAAACGGCGGCTATTGGTCGTCGACGAAGCCTGGCAGCTTATGAAATATGAAGACTCGGCAAACTTCTTGTTCTCGCTCGCCAAGCGGGCGCGCAAATACAATCTGGGTATTACCACCATCACCCAGGACGTAGAAGACTTTATGGGCAGTCGTATGGGCCGAGCCATCGTTGCCAATGCCAGTATGCAGATGCTGCTCAAGCAATCGAGCTCAGCAGTTGATGTACTGGCCGAAGTCTTTAAGCTAACCGAGGAAGAAAAAAAGCGACTCAGCCAGTTCCCAGTAGGGCAGGGTCTGTTTTTTGCCGGACAAAATCATGTGCATCTTCAGGTAGTAGCCAGTGCCACCGAGACCGAGCTTATTAGCACCAACCCGGAACAAGCCCAAGCGGCAAGACAAGGCGAGATAAACTCACCCCAAGGTACGATTGATCTGTCTAATCAACTAACTCCGGGAACTGCTAGCGCGGTATAGTCATCCATGGCCTTTGTAGACCCAGAGATGAGCAGGCGGAAAAAGCGTAGGGAGAGGCAGAATATTCCTTCCTCGGCCTCGACAAATTTTCGTCAGTCGCCCTATCAGAACCAGAACGATACTCGTCCCGGGGCTATATCTA
>Ga0111539_10007202_pt1 | contig 14255 bp, 14 predicted proteins | sample RhiMethybrSRZTD1_FD_79667 | JGI IMG/M metagenome (GOLD analysis project Ga0111539, IMG submission 79667) | Populus rhizosphere microbial communities from Tennessee, USA - Rhizosphere MetaG P. TD hybrid SRZTD1 (version 2) (version 2) | ecosystem: Host-associated > Plants > Roots > Rhizosphere >...
GATTTTACCTTGGGTCTTAATTTGAGTTTGATGTATAAGGGCCTCGATCTGACGGTGTTCCTATATGCCGCGGAGGGAGTTGAACTCGTCAACTACAGGAAATGGTCAACTGACTTCACCACCTCATTTCAAAACAGAAAAAGCAAGGCCCTCTTATATGATTCATGGACGCCAGAGAGACCAAACGCCAGAACTCCCATTGCAACTTCAATCTCAAACATCAGCACTAACCAGGGAGCAAATAGCTACTACGTTGAGGATGGTTCATTCTTAAGGGCACGGAATATACAGATAGGCTATACGTTACCCTCACTCTCAGTAAAGAAACTGGGAATCGAGTCTGTGAGAATCTATCTCCAGGGAGTCAACCTATTTACCGTCACCAATTATGACGGAATTGATCCTGAAGTCGGTGCGCTCCCAACCATCGACAACAGTGATCAAACGGTCACTTACAGCGACTCGGGTTTTGGCGTAGATGCCGGCGGGTATCCCACTGGATTGAAGCAGTATATCTTTGGTGTTAACCTTAAATTCTAAATGATCATGAAAATATTATTCAAAGGATCAACCATTGTGATCATGACTTTCGCACTTGTTCTGTCATGCAACGACGATTTCCTTGACGTACAGCCAAAAGCCGCGTTGAACATTTCACAGATCTCTGACCAAAAAGGTTTGGAGGCACTTCTCGTTGCAGCCTACTCAATGCTTGATGCGGTAGGTGAGGCAATTCCGGCATCTGGAGTAGATGCTTTCCAGACCGGTGCGTCGAATTGGGTATATGGCGGAATTACCGGTGGTGATGCGCACAAAGGAACTGACGAAGGCGACCAGCCAAATATCAATCCTATCGAGCGATATGAAGCTTCCTCCGTTAACAACTACTTTAATATAAAGTGGGGTGTTACTTACGAAGGGGTAAACCGGTGTAATTCGGTGCTTAAAGTTATGAGCCAGGTAAAGGGAGTTTCCGACGAAGTCTTGACTCGCATTACCGCTGAAGCAAGAACGCTCAGAGGATATTACCACTTTGAGGCCAAGCGCTTGTGGGGAAACATTCCGTTCGTCGATGAAAAAGCGGTCGATCCTGGAAAGGTTCCAAACAACGCGGAGGCCTGGCCAGCAATTGAGGCAGACTTGAAATTTGGAGTTGATAATCTTCCCGCTGAAATGCCTCACGTTGGACGCGTGAACTCATGGATTGCAAAAGCGCTGCTCGGTAAAGTGTACCTATACCAAAAGAAGTATGCAGAGGCTAAAACTTTATTCCTGGACGTATACACTAATGGTGTAAATCCGCTTGGCGTTAAGTTCGGCTTGAATCCAACTTACCATACGAACTTCTTTATGCCGACTAAGAATTCCATGGAATCAATTTTTGCTGCTCAGGCTTCTGTAAACGATGGTGGCGGAGCATGGAATGGAAACGCCGGCGACGTATTGAATTTTCCATACCTGTCCGGTGGAAGCCCTGGTGGTTGCTGCGGATTTTATCAACCTTCTTTTGAGTTGGCTAATTCGTACCGAACCAGCGGCGGTCTGCCAATGTTGGATGGATCTTACAACAGCCCGGCTAATGCACTTAAGACTGACATGAACGTAGAGTCGACAGCCCCGTATACACCGGATACCGGTCCCGTTGACCCTAGATTGGATTGGACGATAGGACGTCGCGGAATTCCCTACCTCGACTGGGGTCCTCATACCGGCAAAAACTGGACGCGTAAACAATCCTACGGCGGCCCCTACAGTCCTAAAAAGAATACGTATTACAAATCTCAAAGTGGAGCCTACACCGACAAATCTTCCTGGACGGAGGGATATACGGCAAGCAACGTGAATATCATTCGCTACGCGGACCTTATACTCTGGCTGGCGGAAATTGAAGTGGAAACGGGTTCGCTGGCGCAGGCTAGGACCTACGTCAACATGATACGCGCACGGGCAGCAAACCCTGCAGGCTTTGTCATGAATGGTGCTGTACCGGCAGCCAACTATGTTGTCAGCCAATATCCCGTTGGGGGTGCTACTGATCCGTTTGGCGCACAAAACACAGCCCGGGCAGCGGTTCATTTTGAAAGAAAACTTGAACTGGGTATGGAAGGTCACAGATTCTTTGACCTGGTGAGATGGGATGAGGCGGAGACGACATTGAACGCTTATCTCAACTATGAAAAAACCATACTGCTTCAGCTTCAGGGTGCAAAATTTGATGCGACGGATAAACTCTATCCGATTCCTCAACGGCAGATTGACCTGAGTGGAACCGATATTCTTACACAAAACCCTGGCTATTAAATTTCAAAAGCTATTTAAAAAAGAGGCTGTCCCAAAAAGGGCAGCCTCTTTTGTTCTGGCCCTCGGCGTGAATATTCCATCATTTTATCTTCCTTAGCGTCGCCCTAGAATAAATCTCGAACTCTTTTCCTGGCTCAGCCATTTCGAAAGTTTCTATAAACTCATTTTCGTTTATTATCTGGTACCTCTCTCTTGCACGGAAGCCACCAGGAATATTCTCGATGCTTTCAGAAATGAATACAATGGTTTTACCGTCTGAAGAAACGGATTCGATCTTGTATTGATTCACAAAACCTTCAATATGAAATTGCCTCAATACAAAGGTCTTTCTTATTTTATCATAACTGATAAATCCTCGGTCCTCATGAACTTCTCCATTCGGATTGCTTGGTGAAGGAGGATAAGTCGATTTGTTCTTTACTTCTACAAACTTCTTATTGAATATCACCTCGTAGCTCCGTTCGTATTTTCCTTTTCCTGGTTGTCCGTCTGAATCTCCAACCCATTTGCCCACAAAAAATCTGAATGGAAGCCAGAGGCTGTCTTGCTTTGTTATTTGTGCCTGTGAAATGGAAGGGCAGAGAATCAGAAGGATAGCGATCTTTCTCATATAGGTTCATTGACGATACAAGATACGATTTTCGCAATTTTATCACGGTCTCCATTCAAATCGATGACCCACAACAATGGTTATAAAACATTGCAGCATTGTAGGTTCTTTAAGTTTGTGCATTTAAATTTCGTTAGCAACGCGGGACGAAGCTGCCGTATTTCAACGTATACGTTTTTAGCCTTTGTAGCGTATCTGTAAAATAGAGGCGACTTATTCAGCTTAAATGCGCGGCGCCAGATGGAATTTACCTGGAACAGAAATTCGAATATGATATCCCAACCTGATTGAAATAGGCTAAATAAAAAACCATGAATGAACAAATTAACAATCGAATCGAATTGGAAAGGAAATTCTGGAACTCAAAAGCCAAAAGTTATGATAAGGTGGTGAGTAAATTTCTCCCCAAGTTTTATGAGACGATTCTTGTCAACCTGATCCAAGACGTGAGTCAATCGAAAAAGGTACTGGATGCAGCAGCTGGCACAGGAATATTATCTATCGAAATGAGCGAGCATGTTTCTCATATTACTGCTATTGACATCGCTCCGGAAATGTTAAATGTCGCCAAAGAAAAAAGCACCAGGATGCAAAAACACAACATTGATTTTGAGGTTGGGGACATCTGTAACCTCAAGTTTGACAACAAAAGTTTTGATACTGTGGTAGCGTCCAATGTTTTGCACCTTCTATTCAACCCTGAGATAGCATTGCAGGAAATCAGTAGAGTATTAACTGATCAGGGGAAGATAATAACAGCAACCGGTTGTTACGGAGCCAATTTGCGAGCCAAGATCTTGTCACAGATTTTCGCACTTTTGGGTCAAAAAGCAAGGAGCAGATGGAGTCAAAAAAGTTTAAAAGAATTTATTGAGAACAACGGATTTGCAATAACAAAAGAAGTCTATATAAATGGCATGATTCCTCTCGCATATTTAGTGGCATCAAAGAAATAACACTGGGCACGACAAATGCATATAAGTCAAGAGTCTACATTTTTGCTTCTATCGCGAGAATTGAGTTCGCCCAACCGGATGAAAGCTTTTTAAACTCGGATTTGACAAATCCAGTACTATTAAGTAACGTCACAATCTCTTGTCCATCGTAAAGGTTAGTTTTCCACCACTTTTTGGCAAGCCATCTGGTAATGAAATTACGCTTTGTAATAAATATTAGGAGTATACCTTCCGTTCCGAGCAATTGCTTCAAGTTCTCTAACGCGTACTCAACTTGATCTCGAGGGAGATATTCAAGCACGGTTGATGCGACAATCAACTCATAATTTTTCCAGTAGGCTGGAAGGGTATCAATCGCCAAAATATCCGCCTTTTGTATTTCGATATTGCTTGCTCCTTGTTTTACTATCCATCGTTGAAATACTTCCAACATATTGTCTGTTATATCAAATGCATGAAACTGTACTCTATCACCAAATTTTCTATTTGCGAGTTGAAAAAGTGTCTTAGTAACTACCCCTGTTCCGCAGCCAGCATCAAGAACTTTATAATTCGGATGGATATAATCTGATTTCGAGAAAAAAGTTTCGAGTTCTTTGCGCCATCCTAGAAAATTGATAAACAGGCGCTCATAAAAATCAGCCCTTTTTGCATATAATTTTTGAGCTTCGCTATTGTTACTCATGAGTTGGCAACTTAACTAAGTTGTCACCAGATTATTAATCTGCTCCTTATAATTTTTTATTCATTAATCAATTTTTGCACGGATCTAAACCCTTTGTTTTTATGCCAGCATTACACCAAAACTACACATTGGTAGCCGACTCCTGGTATTTGACCTTTTTTCTTTATGATTGCTCTTAATTTTTTTTTTCCAGTTCCATATCTCATTTTATGTTGCATGTGCCTGTTACCTCTTCAAACTTATCATCATAATCCTCTCTGATGGTACCCATCCAGCGATCCCAAAAAAGAAAATAAAAGCCATAGTTGCCGCTGAAATGTTTGTGATGAAGATTGTGATTTACTGAAGTGTTGATCCACCGGCCAAACCAATGCTTATTAAAGCCACGTGGATACAATTCGTAACCTAAGTGTCCATACACATTGTAAGTAAGACTAAGGATAAAAAATAAGAACAAATGAAAACCGTGCACCGGCATAGTAAAGAGTATTACGACAAACACTCCTGAGTTGATAACGGCTTCTATTGGATGAAAAGCATAGGCCGCCCAGGGCGAAGGATTGGTCGACTTGTGATGCACCAAATGGATGAATCTGAATAGTTTAGGGTGATGAATAAGTCGATGGGTCCAGTAGAAATACGTGTCGTGAATCAATATCATAAGGAAAAACGCCAAGACAAAATATACAGTGCCGTATTGACTCATATCCTCATAGAAGGTGGTATGCGGTTTTATGTTTTCATTGAGTAACAAAATTGCAGGCGGTAATGTGAAGATGATGATGGACACTACCGAAAAGGAGATCTCTCTTGCATAGTCCGTATTCTTAGGAACAGGTTCCTGAATCTTGCGACTCCTCATTCCTTTTTTGAACAGAACATAAAAAATCAGAAATGCCAGCCCTGCGGCCACCAGATAGTTGCGTGCATTTTCTAGTGCTATATTGATGATACTTTGCCAGTTCATAGTAGATAGTTTTTAATTACAAAGATTTAGAAATTTCAATTTGCCCTTGTCCACACCTGCGACCGATAGAACGGCCCCACGTATCCGCGAACTTTCAAGGTGTCGGGGTCGATGAGCCAAATTGATGACGTATAAACATGGCCGTTACCGGGATCGAGGATTTTTCCATCTACCCATTTATCGCCCTCTTTCTTGAAGTCCCATATGATTTTCATGCCGACCACTTTTGTATTTTTTCGGTCGCCGTCGCACTCGGTGCAGACAGGATCAGTGCCTTCATGCGGCTGCAAGAATTTCTTGCGAATAAAACCCTTCAATTCTCCGTTGACATTTTTGATTTCGACAACGGACTTCACGTTGTTCCAATGATCATCGAAGGTTTGCCATGTACCCACAGGTGTTTTGTAAACAGAGTTTCCTTCGCGTTTCCAGGTTTGCGTTCTATAAAACAAGTCAAGTGGCCCTGCATAGCCTCGTACTTGTAGCGTATTTGCATCGTCTAACCATAGCTTGCTGGAGTAGGTCTCTCCACTTGCAGGATCGAGTATCTTTCCTGTTGACCACGACTCGCCATCCTTCTTAAATCCCCAAAGAAAATTCATCCCGATAACTTTCTTGTCTTTCCTTTCACCGGAGCATTTTGTGCAGATCGGATCTTCGCCCTGAAATGGTTCAAGAAGAATTTGACACACTTTCCCCACAATAGAATTTCCTGATTTCACAATTTCGATTACAGATAACGGTGAACCTGTTTGCTCGCTGGACGTTGTCCATCTTCCCTCTACCGACTGACCCAGGAGAATTGTTGAGCTGAATAAGATTAAGCTGGTGATAAGAAATCGAGGCAAGCCAAAAAGCACAATGTTTGGCATTACGTCTCCAAATCCTTTTGATTCCACACTTATCAGGTATTTAGCTTCCATAGTTTTTTAAAATTTATGGAGCAAACCTATAGATGGAGAAAAAAAAAATCTCTTCGATAGTGAAAAATGCTTGCTGATTTTGAAATCAGCAATAAAAAATCAGCCGTTAATCTGGTTTTTGCGGTATGCGGAGGGTGTAATACCCTTCAAATCTTTGAAAGCTTTATTGAATGGGCCGATGGATTGATAGCCTAAGTCGTAGGCGATCTCAAGAATTGTTTTCCTCATCTCCGCGGGGTCAGAAAGGGTTTCGCAAGCGTCATTGATCCGATATTGATTTAGGAAATCATTGAAATTCCGGAACCCCAGTTGTCCGTTGATTAATTTTCTTAGCCGGTATTCCTGCTCGTTCATTAATTCCGCCAATTTGCCAATCGTTAATCCTTCCTTCTTGTAAATCTTTTTTTCTTCCATCAGGGATTGCAGCTTTGCATTTAATAATGGATCATCAACGGACCGAGCCTTTGCTTTCAGGATTTCCTTAAAGAAAAATCCTGGACGTATCCCGAAATTACTCAGGAGAAAATAAAGTGTAATCGCAAATATTGCAGATCGCTGAAGTACCTGTAGAACTATAACTGTTTCCCTTTCAATGGGGATGACTTCTACAACCAGTGTCACGCCGATCAACGTCGCCGTAACGATAATAAAGATGTTCCTGAATCTGATTCGTGCGTCAATCAAGTCAGCCCGCTTTGTTCGTAATGCGGTGTAAAGTCCGGCAAGTACAAATCCGAGCGAAATTAGCCTTGCGATGATGCTTGCTAATGGTTCAAATCCCGACCACTGGATGACTCCTGAAAGAAAGAAATTAGAATGAGAAATGATGATGATAATGAACCATGGAAGAAGCGATCGTGTGAATCTAAAGTGATCATCAAAAATAGCTCTCGATAGTAACCAGAACAAAACTGGTATGCAGATGGCTCCGATAGTGGCTACAATTCGTAGGACCTGTAAGGATTGAACAGTTTCTGATTCAATGACGACATAACACAATATGCTCAGTGTAAAACCGATTCCTGTCCAGGTGTGAAGGCCGCCTCGCCAGTGTTTGACCAGAAGAACAGTTACCAGCCCAAGCAATGTGGTGGTAGCAATCTGAATGGTTCCGTTTAACTCTTGTAGCACCATAATGATAATTCCAGCTAAAAATACGGTTTTAGCTGATTTATTTATCGGTTAGAGGAAATTAATCAAGTATTCAATATAACTATTGAATACTTTTCTGTAGCTTCGATTCGGAAAAAACCCTTTGGACGAAGTTTTTTCAATAAGACAAAAACCATTTTATGGAAACGATCACAACTAACAAACTAAATGCCGCTGATCTCGAACAGAAAGTTAAAAAAATGTACAAGGAGGTTGCCTTAAACCCCGCCGGTGATTACCATTTCGAAATGGGAAGGACGCTGGCCGAAAAATTAGGTTATGATAAGGACGACCTTGATCGAACGCCCGCACCGGCAATAGATTCATTCGCAGGCGTGGGTTTCTATTTCGACATGGCTAATCTGAAAGAAGGAGAGCGTGTGCTCGACATGGGTAGCGGTTCAGGGATGGACGCATTCATTGCCGCGTTGAAAGTGGGGCAAACCGGTAAAGTTAGTGGTGTGGACATGACGGATGAACAACTTGAAAAGGCGGAACATCTTCGTAAAGCCTACGAGTTTAACAATGTTATTTTTTACAAGTCTTATATCGAAGATCTTCCTTTTGATTCCGAAAGCTTTGATGCTGTAATCAGTAATGGAGTTATTAATCTTGCCCCGGATAAAGAAAAAGTATTTCGGGAAATATCTCGCGTTCTTAAACCAGGAGGGCGAATGGTTATTGCGGATATCGTTACTGAAACACAGCTTCCCGAGAACATTACTTGCAACGCGACACTGTGGGCCGCGTGCATCGGTGGCGCCAGCCAGCAGGATTCTTATCGCAACGCCATTGAAAACGCGGGAATTAAGGTCCTAGCTGTACGAAACAACGATGCATATTCTTTCATTTCAAAATCTGCCATTGGTGCTTCCAAACAGTATGGCGTAAAGAGTATTTCCTTGTATGCGGAAAAAAAATTATGAATAAAAGAGAATTTAAAGACAAGGTGTATAGTGAACTGGCCAAAGTCACCAAGTCAATGGCCAACCCACACCGGCTTGAGATCATTGAGCTGCTTGCCCAAGGCGAATGTTCGGTAGAGCAGATTGCGGAACAAACGAGCATTTCTGTGGCAAATGCATCTCAACATTTACAGGTCCTAAAAACGGCGCAATTAGTGGAGATCAACCGACAGGGAAATTTCATTTATTATCGCTTGTCAAACGGCAATGTGTTTAAAGCTTGGAAAGCTTTACGGGAATTAGGGATTGAACGAATTGCTAACATTGAGAAGGTGGTAAAAGAGTTCCGGAAGTCAAAGTTCGATTTAGAAACTGTCACGATTGATGAACTGATCGAAAAACTGGCCTCGGGCAAGGTGACCATCCTGGACGTACGTCCTGAATCAGAATACCGACAAGGTCACATTGCAAATGCGGTTTCCATACCTATTGATGAATTGGCAAAAAGGCTTAAAGAACTTCACAAGCGTACCGAGATCATTGCCTACTGCCGCGGACCGTTCTGTGTCTATGCGGATGAGGCCGTCAGCCTTTTAACAAAAGCCGGTTATAAAGCCAGAAGATTGCAAGAAGGATACCCTGACTGGAAAGTCAACGAACTACCCATAGAGGTTACGTTAAATTAAAAGGCCATGTATGATTGCAGAAGATTTTAAAATTGATGTTAGAACGTTAACGAGATGGTTTAACATAAGCATGCCAGTTACCGTCCTTGATGTAAGAGTTAAATCCGATCGAGAAGAGTGGTCGATACCCGGAAGTATTCATGCCGATATTTATGAAAAACTCAAAGCGGATAACGAACATGCATTGGATAATGTCAGCTTGGATGAAAGAAAACCCATCATTACTGTCTGTGCCGCTGGCAAGATGAGTTTGAAGGCAGCGGCGCTCCTCAGGCGGAAAGGATTTGATGCTTATTCTCTCGAGGGTGGAATGAAAGCATGGAATTTTGCCTGGAATACTGCCGAGATAGTGCTACACGATGTAAAAATCATCCAGGTAAGACGTTCATCGAAAGGGTGTCTCTCGTATATAATCGGTTCAGAAGACGAGGCCATCGTGATCGATGCTTCACTCGATCCACAAGTGTATCTAGATTTGGCCAGAGCAAACGGCTGGTCGATCAAGTATGTAACGGACACCCACGTACACGCTGATTACATATCACGCACCAGAGAACTGGCGAGGGCAAGCATGGGCAAACATTTGCTCATTGATCAAGCTGAGGTAAATTATTCATTCACACCTGTTAAAGATAGTGAGCGAATACAAATCGGAAATACAACAATCGAAATTCTTCATACACCAGGCCATACGATGGAAAGCACTTCATTCAGGCTGGGGGACGATGCGATTTTTACAGGCGACACGTTGTTTGTAGACGGTGTAGGCAGACCTGATCTGAAAGCCGATCACGATGAAGCGATCAAACGATCTAAACTCCTTTGTTCTTCTCTTCTCAGGTTGTTGCATCTGCCTACTAATACATTAGTCTTACCAGCACACTTCGCAACGGCTGTTCCGTTCGATGACAAGCTCATTACTGAATCGATCGGAAATCTCTTAAACAAATTGAATATGCTCCGTTTGAGTGAGAATGAATTTGTGCTATATATCACTTCACGTATTCCGCCGACGCCCCCGAATTATCAGATCATAGCTTCGTTGAACAAGCAAGGTTCTTACGAAGGTCACAACCCCGCTGACTTGGAAGCAGGTGCAAATCGATGTGCTATTGCTTGATCTAAAACGGTTTCTCAAATGAACGACATCACGTCACCAGCAGCAATTTTTACCGGATCCATCCCGAATCATTATGACCATTATCTTGGTCCTATGTTCTTTGAGGAATACGCGATTGAAGTTTCCTCGCGCTTTGATCCCTCAGCCGTTCAGCTTGCCTTGGAATTATGCTCCGGCACAGGTCGCGTTACGAATCACCTTCGAAAGGCACTTCCGGCATCAGCAAAACTGGTTGCTTCTGATATAAGTCCTGATATGCTGGCCGTGGCTAAAGAGAAATTGAGTGCTTTTCATATCGACTGGCAGATTATTGACTTCCAGCAGATTCCTTTTGAGGAGAATAGCGTTGACCTTGTGGTTTGCTGCTTCGGTTACATGTTTGCAGAGAATAAGGTAAAGGCATTTGCAGAAGCGCTCCGGGTCCTGCGACCAGGAGGGATGTTGATTTTGAGCACGTGGGATAAACTTGAATACAATGAGGCATCCCATGTATTTCGAAAGACCGTGAAAAAGTATTTTGGCGATTCATTACCTGAAACCTACAAGATTCCTTTCTCTATGCACGATCCTGATGCAATCAAGGAGCAATTGCATCGTGCCGGATTTTCAAAAGTTAAGACAGAAGTAGTGAAAAAAAAAGCTGTTTGTGTTTCCGCAAAAGAGGCTACTTATGGATTAGTCCAGGGCGGATCGCTGTACAATGAAATTATGAAACGAAACCCAACTTGGCTGGACGAAATAACATCAATCGTTGAAAGTGAGTTGGCGGAAAAATATGGAGCTGCCCCGATGGTCGCTCCGATGCAGGCGATAATTTGTCAGGCGTGGAAGTGATTAATAATACAGTACGATGGAATCGGTGAAGCTTGGATTAAAAGAGAACTGGAGACAATTTACGTTATTGGTAATTGTCAATGCCTTTGTAGGAGGCATGATTGGTCTGGAACGTACCATCATTCCACAAATCGCCGAAGCTGATTTTGGCTTGGCTGCCAAGACCGCAATCCTTTCTTTCATTGTAGTATTTGGAGTGACTAAAGCCATCACAAACTACTATACCGGCGGGTTGGCAAATCGTTTTGGAAGAAAGAATCTGTTGGTTGCAGGTTGGGTACTTGCTCTACCTGTGCCGTTACTTCTCATCTATGCGCCCGATTGGAACTGGATCATTGCTGCTAACATCTTTCTCGGAATCAGTCAGGGCATAACATGGTCGAGCACCGTTGTGATGAAAATTGATTTAGTGGGAGAAAAAGATCGAGGCTTTGCAATGGGACTTAACGAATTTGCAGGATACGTTGCCCTGGCTGCGATTGCTTTCCTAACTGGAATGCTTGCCAGCAACTACGGACTTCGTCCCTATCCTTTTTACATCGGAATAGCATTGGCTATTGCGGGCTTAGCCATGAGTTGGCTCCTGATTAAAGACACACATCATCATGTAAAACTCGAATCCGTTTCCAGCACTATTCCTTTACTGCAAAATATATTTTGGGACACCACTTGGAAGCATAAAAACCTTGGGTCCATCACCCAAGCGGGTTTAGTTAATAACCTAAATGATGGAATGGTGTGGGGCCTGTTTCCACTGCTGCTTGTCTCGAAGGGATTTGATCTGCACGAAACTGGAATTATCGTTGCCACCTATCCGGCAGTATGGGGCTTGGGACAACTTTACACAGGAAAGCTTGCCGACAAATATTGCAAGAAGAAATTGCTATTCATTGGAATGTTAATGCAAGGCATTGCTTTGCTTGGAATGCTTTGGGCGAACTCATTCCTTTGGTTCGTAATACTATCGTCATTGCTTGGTATAGGTACAGCAATCGTCTATCCAACATTTCTCGCGGCAATTTCCGATTATACCCATCCCGATCAACGACCCAAAAGCATTGGCATTTTTCGATTGTGGCGAGATTTAGGCTATGCCATTGGCGCGATATTAACCGGCTTGATTGCCGATAGTTTCGGATTAATTGCTCCAATACTTGCAATTGGATTATTAACGGTTGCTTCCTCCTTGGTTGTAAGATTTAGGATGCGCTGTGTTCCCAAATCATCTGAACGTATACCAACCACAGTTACCTTAGAAGGTGCGTAATGAATGGCATGCGGCCCTGAGACTTGAATTAAGAACAACATGACAAGTGCTAACTTTTTAATGAATCATGAATTTGCCAATCACAAGTCACAAATTTCACGACAAGCCCTCGGTATTTCAGCCCGAAAATCTGTTACGTGAGGCAAGGCGGCAAAAAGGAATTACAGCAAATAATATCCCTGAAGTTTGCATCCTTGATCCGGATGGTGACATCGAGGAGTATGTTATCAACACTTATCAGGCAAGACAAAATAAGGCGTGGGCTTGCTATCACACGAAACTAATTGAGTTTGATTATGAGAATCAAAAGATAGGAATCATTGGAAGAGCGGTAGGCGCATCGTTCGCAGTGTTGCTTGCTGAACAACTTTTTGCATCGGGCTGCAAGCTGTTGGTAAGCATGACATCGTCCGGGCAACTTGTACAGCCGATGGAACCACCTTACTTTATACTCATAGAAAAGGCTGTTCGAGATGAGGGTACAAGCTATCACTACCTGCCTCCATCAACTTTCAGTCTTCTGAAAAAAGACCTGATCGGGAAATTGAGCGGTGCATTCGAGGATCAATCGATAAAAATCTTCGCCGGCTCGACCTGGACGACCGATGCACCCTATCGGGAAACTGAAGAAGCTATCAATTACTATCGATCAATCGGAATCCACGCGGTTGAGATGGAAGCAGCAGCGCTTTATGCATTTGCAGAGGCTCGGAATAATGATGTGATCTGCTTTGCACACGTCACGAATCAAATGGCACAGACAGAAGGTGATTTCGAGAAGGGTGAACACAACGGTAGCAAAGATGCCTTGAAGGTTTTATTTACAACGATCCAAACGCTGAACCAACCAATCGTTAACAATAAAGATTGAAACACCGATGAAGACCAAGCCAATATTATTGCTATTCACAGTTTCCCTATTTGTTGTATCGATAATATTAAGCAGCTTCAGACCACGATCAGGTGATGAACCCTGGAGACCCGACCAACTAATGGATCCAGCTGAATTGGCTCGGATTATCATTGACCCCCAAGCTCCTCAACCGGTGCTACTAAGTATTGGACCAGCGGCAGTCATCAAAAATTCGATCGATATAGGCGCAACCAATGACAAAGCGAATCTGGAAAGATTAAGAGTTGAATTGGACAAATTATCGAGAGAGACAGATGTTGTTATTTACTGTGGGTGTTGTCCATTTAAGTCTTGCCCTAACATTCGACCTGCTTTTAGTCTGATGAATGAAATGAAGTTTGAGCGTCACAAACTTCTGAACCTTCCAAAAAACATTAAAGTGGATTGGATTGATAAAGGTTATCCTATGAACTAAACTAAGAATCCCTGAAAAGGATCTATTACACAGGTTCAACGAATTCAATGTTCATTTCATTCGGGCCAGCGGTCAAAACACAACGTAATGGCTATTTGGGTTTTATAGCAGACGCTCTTAACTCACCCACCAAACCAGCTTCCGGACTTTCAAAACGTACGGCGAAGATCCAGGGTCCGTCAAGCTGACCAATTTTTACAAGAACATGATTCCAGCCCGCATTGAGTGACATCGGAACGGGCTTTGGGTCGGTAAGCCCGGGACCATAGATGCGTCGCTCCTCAAAGGTCTGTTTAGCATTCACCCAAACCTTTGTTCCGTCATCTGATCGCAGTTGCATGGTTAGCTGAGATGCATCAACGGCCCGTGGCGCATATAACCAGAAACTGGCGTAAACAACTGAATTCGTCCCGGGGTTAGTACCCGAAACGCGTTCAATTACTTCAAGATAATTGTTGGCGTCAAGTGCTTCGGGTTTAAGAACAGGACCCTGTGACCGAGCGCGACTGTTTTCGGTTCCA
>Ga0111539_10007204_pt1 | contig 14254 bp, 11 predicted proteins | sample RhiMethybrSRZTD1_FD_79667 | JGI IMG/M metagenome (GOLD analysis project Ga0111539, IMG submission 79667) | Populus rhizosphere microbial communities from Tennessee, USA - Rhizosphere MetaG P. TD hybrid SRZTD1 (version 2) (version 2) | ecosystem: Host-associated > Plants > Roots > Rhizosphere >...
TCGTTGCAGAAATCGACGCGCTCGCCGAGCATCGGGTGATCGCTCCGAAACGTTCGATACAGCCATCCTGGGCGCGGTACGCCGAGATTCTCTTGTTGCAGCTTCACGAACGCAGTTGCCGCGGCATGGTTGTCACGTGTGATTTCCAGACCGAACCGGTCCGCCTCGTGTTCCAGATGGCGCGAGAATGCCAACGCCGGCGGCGTCACGACCAGGAAATACACGCTGAACAGGAGGATGAGCAGTGGCAACGACGCAACGTCGGCCAGCCGTTCGAAGCCGAAGCGATCCGAATAGCGAGTGAGAAGCCATCCGGCCGTGCGATGGATCACGTACAGCGTCGCGAGAATCAACGCGGCGAAGAACAGGATGAGTTGCCACACGTGGCCGAGCACGTAATGGCCCATCTCGTGACCCATGACGAACAGCAGCTCACGCTCATTCAGCTTCGCAATCGCGGTGTCCCAGAGGACGATCCGCTTGGTCGCGCCGAAGCCGTTGACGTACGCGTTGACCGCGTTGGTGTCCTCGCTCTTGGCCACCTCGAACACGCGTCCACCGTCGATGCCCGCGCGATCGGCGAGCGTGAGGATCTTCATCTCCAGATCCCTGTTCTTCATCGGACCAAAGCGGTTGAACAGCGGATCGATCCAGACGGGTTGCACGAGCACGACGAACACGAGAAACGGAACCGTGAGCAGTCCCGTGTACAGCCACCACCGCCGCGGGCTCTTTCTCAACAGAAGGTACGGCACCCACAGGAACAGTGTGCCGATGACGACGCCGACCAGGAGCGAACGGATCTGATCGCTGGCCCATTTGGCCAGCGTTTGATTCGAGAGCCCGTACGCATGTTGACGCACGAAGCCTTCGTAATACGCAAGTGGAAGATCCAGGACGAACGTGATCGCGCTGAAGGCGACGACGTACAGGACGACGACCAGGATCCATCGGCGCGTGCGTCGTTCAGCCCATGCCTGGATGCGCCCTGAGAAGCCGGCGAACAGGAACACCGCCGGCACGAGCAGGCTCCAGACCATGTCGACGACCCACAAGACATTCCCGCTGCGGTAATAGTCGAGCGCCTTCTCGCTCGGTTCCGGGACGGCGACGCGCCCGGCCGACGTCGTGTCATCGCGACCGACATTCGAGCTGTCCCCAGGAGCCGTCGTGGATTGCGATGACACGACTGGAGAGGCGAGGAGCACAACGACGAGCAGGATGAACAAAGCACCGGTGGTTCGCACGGCGGCATTGTGAGCGCCGGCCGTCGCTTTCCGCAAGAGTGTTGCAGCCGAGGGTGGCGTCCGACGCCGGCGAGGCGCAGCCGCCATATAATGCGCGGGCATTTCGGAGGGTTCACGATGCGACAGATGCTCTGCCTCGCGATCGCGGTACTGATGTCGACGCTGCTCGGCGCGCAGGCGCGGAACCTGACGATCTACTGGATCGATGTCGAAGGCGGCTCGGCCACGCTGTTCCTCTCGCCGTCGGGGGAGTCGCTGCTGATCGACACGGGCTTCGAGACCAACGATCGCGACGCGCATCGCATCGTCGCGGCAATGCAGGATGCGGGCGTCAAGAAGATCGATCACCTGATCATCAGCCACTACCACGCGGATCACGTTGGCGGTCTCGCGACATTGTCGAAGCTCGTTCCGATCGGCCACTTCTACGGTCGCGGCGACGAGATCGAGCCGGTCAATCAGAAGTGGCTGGACAGCTATCGAACCGCCTCCTCGGGTCACCGCACGATCGTCAAGCCTGGCGATGAAGTTCCCTTCCGCGGCGTGAAGACGCTGGTCGTTGCGTCCGACTCGAAGCTGCTCGCGACGCCGTTGCCCGGCGGCGGACCCAATGCGCTGTGCGCGACGGCGGAGCAGAAGGCTGCGGCCGGTCCCGAGAACCAGAACATGGTGGGGACGCTGCTGACGTTCGGCAGCTTCAGGATGCTCGCGCTGATCGATCTCGATTGGCAAAAGGAAGTGGAGCTCGCCTGCCCGATCAACAGGCTCGGGACTGTGACGCTGTATCAGTCAGGCCGCCACGGTTCGTTCGACGGGGCAGGCGCCCCGGCGCTGCTCGGCGCGATCACGCCGCAGGTGGTGGTGATCAACAACGGCCCGCGGAAGGGTCTGGGTCAGGCCGACGACACCGCGAAAACCACCACTCCGCCCGGCGTCACGCCTCCGCCGTACGAGCGAAACGGATACGCGCGGCTGGCGAGCCTGCCTGGGATCGAAGGGATCTGGCAAGGGCATCTCTCACTGCTCGACACCGATCCGAAGCACAACACGTCGCGCGACATGATCGCGAATCTCGAAGACACCGCTGACTGCAAAGGGCAGTGGATCAAGGCGACGGTTGAACCATCCGGCCGCTTCACGATCGTCAACGGCCGCAATGGCTTCAGCAAGACGTACCAGGCGCGCAAGTGAAGTCGGCACGCCACTGTCGGCGCATGTCTTGACGAGAAATGCTTCTAGGCTGAAGCTGCGCTATCGGAAGTGAGAGCCGAGGAAACACTACGCGCGGGACCAATCAACGAGGCGGCAAACGCTGGCGCAGCGAGGCGGACGGTAGCCTTGACGAGATCGAGTTCGGCTTGGATATCCGCGATGCGTCGAAACTGCACATCAAGGACCGATTGTTGCTTTGCGATCTGCTCCATCTGTGAGCGGATCAGGTGCCTCTGTTGACTGACTTCCGTCTGGAGCGATTCGATTCGCAGGGTCAATGACGTCTTCGCCATCGGGGGTCTCCTCCCGTGGCTTCAGTGGCGCGCGGAAACCCGATGCGGGTGAGGGCGGTCAGAGAAGCGGAACGCGAGCAGCATACGGTAGAGTGCCGCCAAAGCGCTGTTCCGTTTCGCACACAAGGCTGACAAGGTCAAACTGACCCACGACCCTGTCGGCTCGCAGCGGCAAGATTCAGCGCGGAGGATGATACAAAGACACTACGGTGTTCGATTCGGTTCTGCTCGTTTCTTTTGGTGGCCCGCAAGGGCGCGATGACATTCGGCCGTTTCTCGCGAATGTGCTGCGTGGTCGACGGGTGACGCCCGAGCGCGTCGAGCAGGTCGCGCACCACTACGAACTGTTCGACGGCGTATCGCCGCTGACCGCGATCACGATGCGGCAGGCTGACGGGCTCCGCTCGCGTCTTGCCGCAGCCGGGCAACCGTTGCCTGTCTACGTCGGGATGCGCAACTGGCATCCATTCCTTGCCGACACGCTGCGACAGATGTACGCCGACGGTGCCCGTAGGGCGATCGGATTCATTGCCGCGGCGCATCACAGCTACTCGAGCTGTCAGCAGTATCGCGAGAACGTTGCGAACGCACGCGCGGAGGTGCGGCGCGACGGCATCGACGTCGACGTGACGTATGTCGCGAGCTGGTTCGATCATCCGTTATTCGTTCGCGCGAATGCGGAGCACGTCCTGAAGGCGCGCGATCGACTTGCTGCAGACGTGCGCGCGCAGGCGCGACTCGTCTTCACGGCGCACAGCATTCCGATGCCCATGGCCGAGCGGTCGCGATATCGGGAGCAGCTCGAGATCTCTGCGCGGCTCGTCGCGGCCGAAGCGGGCATCGGCGACTGGACACTCGTGTTTCAAAGCCGCAGTGGTCGGCCGGAAGATCCGTGGCTCGAGCCCGATGTCTGTGATTACCTGCGTCGCGAGTCGGCGACCGGTCTCCGCGCGGTCGTGTTGTGTCCGATCGGATTCCTGTGCGACCACGTCGAGGTGCTGTACGACCTCGATCGCGAGGCGGCGGCGGTCTGCCGCGAGCTCGGCGTGCCGATGCAACGCGCCGAAACGGTCAACGACGACCCGTTGTTCCTGGAAATGATGGCCGAGGTGGTCCTGAAGACGGCGCAGCGCTTCGCCGGGCGTCCGCTCCCGATTGCGCCTGACTCGACCGTGTCCCGCTGACGGTCCCGGCACCGACCCGCGTGAATTCCGAACGATTCGAGCGATTTGTACGGTTTCTCCGACTTGCGCGTTCATCTCACTAACAGGAAAGGCTGTCAGGAGCTACCTGGCCACTCAGCGGCCTGGCTACCCATGGCTGGACGAGGAACGTGATGCAGGACTCTCCGCTCGAAACCACGATCGCGCTTCTGGACAGGGTCAAGGAGGGCGATGCCCACGCTCTCGGGCAGCTCGTCGAACGGTCGATTCCGCCGCTTCGACGCTGGGCCCGAGGCCGGTTGCCCAGATGGGCCCGCGGATTGGGCGACACGCAGGATCTCGTGCAGGACGCGGTGATGCGCACGCTGCCGCGATTGAGCTCCTTCGAAGCGCGGCATCCAGGTGCGTTGCAGGCGTTCCTCCGCCAGGCCGTAGCCAACCGGATTGTCGACGAGGTCCGCAAGGTCAATCGACGTCCCGGGCTCGTCGAGCTCCCCGACAATGAGCCCGACCCGGGGCCGTCACCGCTCGAAGAAGCGATCGGGCACGAGCGGTTCGAACGGTACGAAACCGCGCTCCAATCCCTGAGACCATCCGATCGCGAGGCGATCATCGCGCGGATCGAGCTCCAGCAAAGTTACGAGGAAGTCGCCATCGCGCTCGGCAAACCGACCGCCGACGCGGCCCGCGTGGCGGTGGCCCGTGCCGTTGCCCGGCTGGTGCAAACCATGGCGGAACAGAAGCACTAGCGATCTGGAATCCAGCGACCGTTCTCGAGAAGGAACCGTGTTTCGCGCGCTTCGAAGCCGGCGACCTTCTCGATCCCCGGGTCGCCGGGCAGCAACACGATTCGTTTTGATCCCTCCTGAATGAATCCGGGCTGCACGCGGGGGACGTGCCGCGTCCGAGCCCAGACCATCACATCCTCGACCGTCCCAAACACCTCCAGCTCACGAAGCGTGGTCCACGTCGGTGGCGGCAGCGCGATCTCGTCGCGCCTGCATCGCGCGATCGCGTCCGCCGGCCGCAGCCATTCGCCGTGCGTGGTCTCGCCCTCGTCGTGAGCCGCCTCCTGATTCGGGGGCACGGCGGCGGCGAAGAAGCGCGTGTCGAAGCGGCGCGTTTCGATCTCGGGCGTGACCCAGTGCGCGAAATAGGCGAGCTCGTCGAGTGCGAGGCGCACACGTTCGCGCGCGGCAATCTCTGACAGCGCAATCGTGCCTGCGGCCAACTGCTGTCGGTAGTGATGCCAGCGCCCGCGTCTGCTCGTGGTGGCCTGCGGCTCCCCTGCATCGTCGTCGAGATCGACGATCGTGTTGCCATGCCGGGCGAGGAGAATGCCTGCCTCCTCGAACAACTCACGGACCGCGGCGACGTGGTGCGCGATCGCCGTACCCGCGGGCAGATCACTCATGCGTGTCGCAGCAGCCCCAACGCCGTCGCAGAAACGCTCGGCCTCCGGCATGTCATCGCCAGCGTCGACGCGGCCACCCGGGAACACGTGTGCTCCGCTCATGAACGCGAGATTGTCGTGACGGCGCACGAGGAAGACTTCGAGCTCCGGCGCCGCCCGCAACAGCACGACGGTGGAAGCCGAACGTATCGGGGCGACGGACGTCACTCAGGACGCCGGGGAGTGAATGTCCAGCTGCGGATCACGCGCTGGCACGAACAAAAGCGACCGAGCTGACACGCCGCCACGGTTGTTGCTTCGAAGTCGAACGGCTCGATGTGCGGCGGCTGCGTGCCATGTCCGAGCGTAATGTGAGGCGTGAAGGCGCCGAAGCTGGATTTCAAGCGATAGCTCGACACCCATAACAGGTCGCGAACACGTGCATCACCGTCGACGAACGCCGCGGGTGTGCCGCCCGGCCGCTCCACGCCGCGAAGCGCTTCCATCAGTGACTCGTGAAGCGCGACCAGCTGCGGGCTTCGATCGATCTGCATCCACACCGTGTGTCCGCTCACGTCGCCGCCGGCCACCCGCAGCGCCAGCGGGGGAACGGATCGAAGCGCCTCGTCGATCTGCTGATTCACGAGATCGAGCTCCTCGACACGCACGAACTGCTGCGTGAGGGTAATGTGCGGCAGATGTCGATCACCGAGGACGAAATGGTCCTCGTCTTCGGTCGGCAACCGGGCGCTCAGCTCCATCGCGTGTTGCGAGACATGCGCCGGCGGCAGAACGGCCACGTCGATGGCGATCAGGTCCACTGGGCGATGCTACCGCAGCCCTGATTCCTGGCCCAGCCCTGAATCCAGATTCCTGATACCTGATTCCTGTCGTATCTGCGTTAGCATCCCAACCCATGCGTCCTGTCACGCAGGTTTTAGTCCTCGTGCTCTTCCTGGTCGCAGGTGTCGCGCCCCCTTCGTGGGCGCAGGGTGCCATCTCATACCGCCTGTCGTTTCCCGAGCGCGAGCACCGGATCATGAACGTGGAGGTCACGTTTCCGGATCTCCCGCCGGAGCCGCTGCGGCTGCACATCAGTCGGTCGTCGCCAGGGCGTTACGCGCTCCATGAGTTTGCCAAGAACGTGTTCGACGTCCGCGTGACCGACACCGCAGGACAGCCGCTCGCCCTCACACGGCCGACTCCGGACGAATGGGACGTCGTCATGCATCCCACTGCTGTTCGCGTCACATATCGCGTGTTCGGCGACAGCGTCGATGGGACCTATCTCGCGGTCGACGCGACGCACGCGCACATCAACATGCCCGCGGCAATCATGTGGGCGCGTGGGCTCGAGCTGCGACCCAGCTTGATACGGTTCGAACCACCGCCCGGCACCGGATGGCGCGTCGCGACGCAACTGATGCCGGGCAACGATCCGCTGACATTCACGGCGCCCAATCTTCAATACCTGATGGACAGCCCGGCGGAAGTGAGCGCGTTCACGCTTCGCACCTTCACCGTTCAGGACGAAGCGCGGACTCCCGTGTTTCGACTGGCGCTGCATCACACTGGCACTGACGCCGAGGTCACGCCATTCCTGCGCGACATCGAGCGCATTGTTCGCGAGGAACGAAGCGTGTTCGGCGAGTTTCCCGCATACGAAGGGAACACCTACACGTTCATCACGGACTATGTGCCGTGGGCGCGCAGCGACGGGATGGAGCATCGCAACAGCACGGTGATCGCGTCGGCCTCGTCGATCCGCGACAACCGCGTGGGATTGCTTCGAGCGATCGCGCACGAGTTCTTTCACTGCTGGAACGTGGAGCGTATCCGGCCGCGATCGCTCGAGCCATTCAAGTTCGACGACGTGAACGTGTCGGGCGAGCTGTGGCTCGCCGAGGGCTTCACGAACTACTACGACCGGCTGGCACTCCGGCGTGCGGGTCTGACGGACGTGAAGGAGTTCACCAGCGAGATGGCCTCGACGATCAACACGGTTGTGACCGGTCCTGGCCGACTCGTGCGCAGCGCGGAGGAAATGAGTCAGGCAGCGGCGTTTTTCGACGGCGCCAGATGGATGGATCCGACAGACGGAAACAACACCTATATCTCGTATTACACGTGGGGCGAGGCGATCGCGCTCGGGCTCGATCTGACGCTCCGCGATCGCACGAACGGACGCATCACGCTCGACCACTTCATGCGTGCGATGTGGCAGGCGCACGGAAAGCCGGGAGGCCGTCTGATCGGCTACGTCGATCGACCGTACACGATCGACGAGGCGAAGACCGTGCTCGCATCGGTTTCGGGCGACGCGGCGTTCGCTCAGGACTTTTTTTCTCGCTACATCCAGGGACACGACGTCGTCGATTACGCTCCGTTGCTGGCGCGGGCAGGACTCGTGATGCGTCCTGCGGCGGGAGCGCAGGCGTATGCGGGCCGGCTGCAACTGGAGGACGCCGGCAACGGTGCGCGAGTGACCGCGTTCGTGCCCGCCGGCTCGCCAGCGTACAAGGCCGGACTCGACCGCGACGATGTACTGGTGTCGGCGGGAGGTCAGACGATTCGCGGTGTCGCAGATCTTTCGAAAGCGCTCCAGTCACGCAAGCCCGGCGACATGATCCCAATCGTGTTTGTTCGACGTGGTGAGCGCGTGTCCGCGGTCATGACGCTGAGCGCGGATCCGTCCCAGGAGATCGTCGCGGCTGAGCAGATCGGTCAACCGCTGACCGACGCGCAGAAACAGTTTCGCGACACGTGGCTGAGCTCGTTGTCACGGAACGTGTTTTGATCGTGAGGTCCGGCTGGAGCCGGACACCACGGCTCACGTGTACACGCGGACCGGGAGACGAGCATGAACAACGCCTTGATCGGGGCAGCAGTCGGGACCGTCGCCACCGTGCCGATGACGGTGTTCTGGGAAGTGATGCACGAGCGTCTGCCTGGCGAGCCGCCACGGCCGCTGCCGCCGCGCGAGGTGGCCGAAGCACTCGCCGTCAAGGCGGGTGTCAGCCGGCAGATGTCGGAAACACAGATGGAGTGGCTCGCGCTCGCCGCACACTTCGGCTATGGTGCGGTGACCGGAGCGATCTTCGGCGCGATCGCGCCGCATCGTCCGCGTGCGGCGGTTCCCACCGGCATGTTGTTCGGTCTCGGCGTGTGGACCGCCAGTTACCTCGGATGGATGCCGGCGACCGGCGTTCGGCACTCGCCGAAGTACGACCTTCCAGCACGCACGGGCTTGATCATGGCGTCGCACATCGTGTGGGGAGCGGCCGCCGGCCTGCTCATGAGCCTCGCGCGTCGGCGTTAGCGGCGAGTGGTCTGCGACTGTTGCAGAGACGGGATTTGGAAGGAATGTGAACGGGTGCGACTGTGTGAGCAACCTATAGCCCACCAGGTGAGGTCCGGCTGAAGCCGGACCCTACTTCTTTTTCATGGCTCGCGTCGACGTCGAGGCGCGCTTCGATTTCCGCTCCGCGGTCGATTGACTCTTCTGACTCTTCGTCGAGGGAGACGACGCGCGACTCGTGCTCGCGGCGCGCGCGCGGCGTTGTGGTTTCGCGCGGATTACTTCTGCTGCGGTCGTATTCCCTCCGCTGTGTCCATTGCCTCGTACACGGATTCCCTTGGCAATTTCGTCGGCGGGACCAGTGAAGCGCTTTCTCGCGCTATCGAGCTGTCGGTGGAGCGATCCGATCATGCGGCCGAGGGTTTCGGCCGATCGAATCAGCACCGAATCGTCAACTGCCTCACGCCGATGCGCCGGAAGCAGTTTTCGCTGCTTGGCCATCCCAAGCTCCTCTCACGGGGCCAGTTGCCCTTGCGTCGAGATTGAGCAACGGATGCGCCAACTCGCCATTCGGGAACGGTACGGCGCGCAAATAGCGAAAGCCTGCCGGCAGTGGCGTGACCGCGGCGCGTAATTTGCGTGGCCGCCGTCGCCTTGGCGGAGGTGGAGAGCGATCAGCTCTCCTCGTTGAGATCGATTCCAAATCGCTCCGCCATGCGATAGAGCGTTCGGCGATCGATGCCCAGCGCTTCCGCCGCCCGCGAGCGATTGCCGCCAACCGCGCCAAGCACGTGCACGAGATACCTGCGTTCCAGTTCGTCGAGCGTTGGCAGATCGGCGAACAGCCGCTCTTCGAGCGGCGGGGCCGCAAGGATCGATTCCGGCAGGTCCTGCACTTCGATGCGACCGCGGCTGAACACCACCAGCCGCTCGATGGTGTTTTCGAGCTCCCGCACGTTCCCCGGCCATCGATAGGCCGTCAACGCACGTACCGCCTCCGGTGAAATCGCCGCGCTTCGACCCGTGCGCTGCGACGCCGTGGAGATGAACTGCTCGATGAGCAGCGGGATGTCCTCACGGCGGGCGCGCAGCGGCGGCAGCCGAATCACGACGACGCTCAGGCGGTAATAGAGGTCCTGTCGAAAGCGCTGCTCTGCGGCGGCGCGTTCGAGATCGATATTGGTCGCGGCCACCACGCGCGCGTCGGTGTGGATCGATCGCTGCGCTCCGACGGGGCGTACTTCGCCGTCCTGAAGGACCCGCAGCAGCTTGACCTGCATCGCGGGCGACGTCTCGCCGATCTCGTCGAGGAACACGGTTCCGCCATGCGCCTGCTCGAAGACGCCTTTCCGATCCGCGATCGCGCCGGTGAACGAGCCGCGTATGTGACCGAACAGCTCGGACTCGAGGAGCGATTCAGTCACCGCGTCGCAGTTGATCGCGATGAACGCGCGTGCCGCACGGCGGCTGTGTCGAGGGATCCCGCGCGCGACCAGTTCCTTGCCGGTCCCGCTCTCGCCCATCACCAGCACCGGCACGGCGGAGTCGGCGGCGTAGGCGATCTGCTTGTAGACCGCCAGCATCCCGGACGTGCGGCCGATGATGCCTTCGGGAGGGCGATCGACGCGTGCGCCTTCGGCGACCGCCGGCTCGCCCGCGCGTGCCAGCGCGCGAGTGACGGCGGCACGCACCTCCGCGATGTTGAATGGCTTGCTGATGTAGTCGAACGCTCCGGCGCGGACCGCTTCCACCGCCGTATCAAGCGTGCCGAAGCCGCTGATCAGCAGCACTTCGCCGGTCGGATTGGCATGCTTGAACGTCTTCAACACGTCGAGTCCAGACTCGGGCGCGTTGAGATTGATGTCGGAGATGACGAGATCGAACCGCTCGCGGCGCGCGGCTTCGATCGCGCCGTCGGCGGTATGCGCCTGTTCGATGTCGCGGTCGGCCGCGGCAATCAGCTCCGCGATCAGCCGACACGTCTCCGCATCGTCGTCGACGATCAGGATGCGATGGTGGCGCGATTCCCGGCTCATGCGGCCGTAGAAACCGGCAGATCGATCGTAAACGTCGTCCCACGGCCCGGGGTGCTCTGCACGGCAATCGTCCCCCCGGCCCGCGTGATCACGTCGCGAGCGATGCTCAGGCCAAGTCCCGTTCCCCGATCCGCAGGTTTCGTCGTCACCCATGGTTCGAAGACTCGCGGCAGGAGATCTGGCGCGATGCCCACGCCCGTATCGGTCACTTCAATTCGGATACCGTCGCCGCTGCGCGAGGCGGACAGCGTGACGACGCCGCCGCCGGGCATCGCGTCAACGGCGTTGGCCAGCAGATTGAGCAACGCAAGCTCGAGGTGGGTTTCATCGGCCATGACCGACGGAAGATCCGGCGAGACGTTTGTCATGATGGCCACTGCCGCGGCGGCGAAGCGTCCGCGTGTCGCGTCGGCAACACGTTGGAGCATGGTCGTGACATCCACCATTCGAGGCTGCGCAGCCGGACGCGCGCGCTGCAACAGGTCGCGGACCGCGGCCGTCACCCGATCGACCTGTTCTTCGACGATGGTGAGGCGTCGTTTCAGGCCGGGATCGGAGACTTCCTGCTGCAGCAGCTGGACGTGACCCGACACGAGATTCAACGGCGTTCCGATCTGGTGTGCCACGTTCGCCATGGTCTGACCGACAGCGGCCAGCTGTTGAGCGCGTGCCGCCGCTTCGCGAAGTTGCAGCAGGCTTTCGTACGGTCCGAGGATGATACGTCGCGAGAGCAGGTACACGACAAGCGTCACAAGCGCAATCGTGACCAGGCCGGCCACGACCGCGCCGGCGCCGACGACGCGACGCAGCCGACCGAGGCTCGCCATCGACACGCTGACGGCCACCGCTCCGGTAATCCGATCGCCGCTATAGACCGGGACCGCGACGATCGACAGTGCCGCGCTGACGTCGCTCCAGACGGGTTCACCGGCGCTCATCGCACGTTTGACGAGATCCGCCGGCGGCTGCGCGAACTCGGAGGTCGAGGCCAACGGTTCAACCGTATCGTTCGTGGCCACGAACACGTGGATGGCCTCGAGGTCGCTGGCCGCGTTCATGAAGTCACCGAGAAGCGGCGCCAGTTTCTCGCGGGTGATGGGCGCGTCCTGCAGCTCGATTTCGTCCGCGAGCGCGATGGCCGTGACGCGTGCGGTCTCGCGGAGATCCGCATCGAGCTGCCGATCGGCGAGGAGAACCGCGGCGAACGTGGCGGCTGCCAACGCGATCGATACCGACAGCGCCACCCAGGCTGCGAGCCGCGCGCCGGTAGCTGGACGGCGTGGCAGTCGTGTCCAGGTGTGGCGGCCATGCCGGCGGCGCTCAGCCGAGCTCACCCGCGCCAGATGCACGAAATTCACAGTAACAGAAGCCTCTTTCCGTATGGTCACGCGGGTGCCGCGCTGGCACCCTGTTTGTGACACTCGCGGGACAGATGCCAACAGGTAGCTGGGTTGCTGGGCAGATAGGTCGCTTCGCTTTGATCTCCAGCTACTCAGCTACCTAGCTACCCAGCTACCTGGTTACCCACTCGAGGGAGGAACACATGTCGCGTTCATTGCTAACCGCGGTCGTGACGATCGTGCTGGGGCTGGTCCTCGCAGCCGGAACGGTCATCGCCGCACCGCTGCATGCGCGGGGACACGCGCTTGTCGGCACGCTGCAGAAGGTCGATGGTCAGACGCTGACGATCAAGACGGCGAAGGGCACGGAAGACGTGACGCTTGCACCGTCAGCCAGGATTCACGTGGGATCCAAGACGATGACGGCCGCCGATCTCAATCACCAGACCGGCGCTCGTGTTAATATTCGCTACACCGAGAAGAGCGGACAGAAACAGGCGCAGTCGGTCGCGGTCTCGCCGGCGCACACGGGGTCACAGAGCGCCCGCGCGGATTCGAAGCCAGCTCCCAAGGTCAATCGCAAGTAGGGAATAATGCCGGACGCGTGGATCGCGTCCGGTACACCCTCCGTTTTCCAGATCCCCAGACTCATTACGTCGACGTCAGCGTGACGGTGCCGACCGGCGGCCGCAGCGAAATCGAGCTGATGATGCCGGTATGGACACCGGGGTCGTATCTCGTGCGCGAGTTCTCGCGCCACGTCGAGCGCGTTTCCGCGGTGGCGCCTGGCGGGCGCTCGCTCGACATCACCAAGACGCGAAAGAACCGCTGGTTGGTCTCCGCGACAGCGACCGGTGCCGATGCGACGCTCGAGACCGTGACCGTCACCTATCGCGTCTACGGTCGGGAGATGTCGGTGCGCACCAACTGGATCGAGCGCGACTTCGCGTTGTTGAACGGCGCGCCGACGTTCATGACCGTGCCCGAGCTCATGTCGGTTCCGCACGAACTGCTGATCGAGCCTCCCTCGGGTTGGATGCAATCACGAACCGCACTTCCGCCGGCAAGCGAGCGGCCGCATCACTTTGTCGCCACGAACTACGATCAGATCGCCGATTCGCCGATTCTGCTTGGCAATCCTGCGGTGTACGAATTCGCGCTCGACGGCAAGCCGCATTACCTGGTGAACGAAGGGGAGGCGGGTGTCTTCGACGGTGCGCGAGCGGTGCTCGATGTCGAACGGATCGTCGCCGAGCATCGCCGCATGTGGGGATTCCTTCCCTACGACCGCTATCTCTTTCTCAACGTCATCACCGAGGCGGGCGGCGGTCTCGAGCACGCCGCGTCGACGGTGCTCATGACCACTCGTTGGACGACGCGAACCCGCAAGGCGTATCTCGCCTGGCTTGGCCTGGTCAGCCACGAGTTCTTTCACGTCTGGAACGTCAAGCGATTCAGGCCCGCGGAGCTCGGTCCGTTCGATTACGAGCGCGAGGTGCACACGCGCAGCCTGTGGGCCGCCGAAGGCATCACGGAGTACTACGCCGATCTGGCGCTGCACCGGGCCGGGCTGATGACGCGAGCTGAGTATCTCGAGGCGCTCTCTTCGAAGATTGAAAGTGTCCAGACGACGCCGGGCCGCGCTGTGCAGTCGCTGTCGCTCGGCTCATTCGACGCGTGGATCAAGCACTACCGGCCGGACGAGAACTCCGTGAACACGGCGATCAGCTACTACACGAAAGGTGCGGTGGTCGCGTTTCTGCTCGACGCGCGCATCAGATTCGCCACGGCGGGCGAAATGAGCCTCGACGATGTGCTGCGCGTCGCGTATGCGCAGTACTCGACGGAGCGAGGCTTTACATCGGAGGAGATCCAGAAGGCGATCGAACGAACAGTCGGAACATCGCTGCGCGAGTTCTGGCGCGAGGTGCTCGACGGCACAGGCGAACTGGACTATGCGCCTGCGCTCGATGTGTTCGGGCTGCGCTTCACATCAGCGGCGCCGTCGCCCGAAGCGAAGCCGTGGCTCGGCATCGTCATACGCAACGACGGAGGGAGGCTGGTTGTCACACAGGTTCGCCGTGACGGCCCGTCACACACGGCGGGCCTGAATGTGGACGACGAGATCGTCGCGATCGATGGGTTTCGCGTGCGCGCGGATCGTTTCGACGAGCGTCTGCAGCAGTACCGTCCCGGTGACCTCGTTTCCATCCTCGTCGCGCGCCGCGAGCGTCTGCTCACGATCGAACTGACGCTCGCCACCGAACCGCCA
>Ga0111539_10007206_pt1 | contig 14252 bp, 6 predicted proteins | sample RhiMethybrSRZTD1_FD_79667 | JGI IMG/M metagenome (GOLD analysis project Ga0111539, IMG submission 79667) | Populus rhizosphere microbial communities from Tennessee, USA - Rhizosphere MetaG P. TD hybrid SRZTD1 (version 2) (version 2) | ecosystem: Host-associated > Plants > Roots > Rhizosphere >...
AACAGCGCGGCTCCCACGACGGCGATGACAACCAGGAACGGCATCAGGAGATGGAACCTCTGCGCGGCCCAGCTCACGCCGCGCCCGGCGCCGACGTCGGCGAAGAGATCTGAAGGTCGAAGCCCCAGACGCGCCAGGCGGCTATCGTGTCGTCGAACGTCTTCGGCGAGCTGAAGACCGGATGTGTCGCCGTCTTCACGAACGCGTGCGAGCACCTTCGTCGTGTACTCCATCCGCGCCAGGCGCTCTGCCTCACGAGACGGCGTTCCGTTTTCCGCCTCCCAGATTCGAACGGCGCATTCAACGATCGGCCGATCCTCCCACGAGCCGAGGTTGATCGTTACCGACCGAAGCGCGGCGTCGATGCGGGACGTCAGTTCGCGAACCGCATCGCCATCGTCAGGCCCGCAATGCGCAAGATCTGACCACTCGAGCGCCGTGCCTCGCACGACGAACGCGTCCGACCGGAATGTCTCCTTCTCACGCAACGAGAGGCCGATGGGAACGATGGTGCATGCGCGCCCCGTTTTCTCCGCTGCGCCGAGTGCGATCCGCGCCGCCCCGGTCTTCAAAGGCGACATCGACGGCGCGCTGTGGCTGATGCCCTCGGGAAAGATCCCAACCGCCGCTCCGTCGCCGAGTACCTCGAACACGGCACGGAACGAATCCTCGTTGCGGGACATGAGCGACGGATCGTCGCTCCGCCGGTAAACCGGTATCGCGCCCGCGGCCCTCATGACCCAGCCGATTTTCCTGTCGGCGAAGAGCGGCGCCTTGGCAAGGAACCGCACCGGCCGGTCCGCTGACGCCACAACGAGGGTGGGATCGAGGAGGGAATTCGGGTGATTTGCAACGAGCAGGACTGGTCCGTCTGCCGGGACCGCTGGGCCGGCAAATCTCACCCGGTAGTAGATCCGGGCCGCTATCCGCGAGAGCCACGAGAAAACAGGTAGCAACCACACGGTCGAGTCAGTCGGAAAGTGTGACGGTTGAGCTGTGGAAAGAGTTGGAGGGGGCTCATTTGCACCCTTCACACCCTCTAGCACACCGCACATGCCTTAGCAGGCCCATCCCTTGCCCAAAAGTAGTAGAAGCGGGCGCTCCTGTCGGCGTATTACGCGCAGCCACTCATTCGCAAATCTTTTACGGCTGACAGGCACGCCTTTTTTCGACGGACTCATCCGAGGATTCAGTGACATGGAGCACGCTTCCGATCAACTCACCTCCATGGACGCGACGTTCCTGTTGCAGCAGCAGCGTTCGTCAGTGGATGGAAGTCCGGGAGACTTGTTTTCGCGGCAGCTGCTGTCCGCAATGCAGAGTTTCCGCGAAGGCAATTTCGCGGTCCGGCTCCCACCCGACCTGACAGGCGTCGAAGGGAAAATCGCCGACGCGTTCAACGACATCGTCACCCTCGCCGAACGACGCGCGCGCGAAACCGCGCGCGTTTCGCATGTCGTGGGTCGTGAAGGAAAGCTCAAGCAGCGCATGACCGTGCCTGGCGCCAGCGGCGGCTGGGCAGACGAAGTGTCAGCCATCAATACGCTCATCGACGACTTCGTCTTTCCGACGGTCGAAGTGACACGCGCCGTCGGCGCGGTCGCGAAAGGCGACCTTGGCCAGTCGATGATGCTCGAAGTTGACGGGCGTCCGCTCGAAGGCGAGTTCCTGAGATCGGCGCGACTGGTCAACACGATGATCGACCAGCTCTCCGTCTTCACGTCCGAAGTGACGCGCGTGGCGCGCGAAGTGGGCACGGAAGGAAAACTCGGCGGCCAGGCCCAGGTGAAGAACGTGTCAGGCGTCTGGAAGGAACTCACCGACTCGGTGAACCAGATGGCCGGCAACCTCACCGCCCAGGTCCGCAACATCGCCGACGTGACCATCGGCGTCGCCAACGGCGACCTCTCGCGAAAGATCACGGTCGACGTGCGAGGGGAGATCCTGCAGCTCAAGGAAGCCATCAACACAATGGTGGACCAGCTGCGATCGTTCGGCGCTGAAGTCACGCGCGTCGCGCGCGAAGTGGGAACCGAAGGACGGTTAGGCGGTCAGGCCGTCGTGCCCGGCGTCGCCGGGACGTGGAAGGACCTCACCGACTCCGTGAACGCGATGGCGTCGAACCTGACGGCACAGGTGCGCAACATCGCCGCCGTCACCACGGCCGTCGCCCGCGGCGACCTGTCGCGCAAGATCACCGTCGACGTGAAGGGCGAAATCCTCGAGCTCAAGGACACCATCAACACGATGGTGGACCAGCTCAACGCGTTCGCATCGGAAGTCACGCGCGTCGCCCGCGACGTGGGAACCGAAGGAAAGCTTGGCGGTCAGGCGCAGGTGCCCGGCGTTGCCGGTACGTGGAAGGACCTGACCGACAACGTGAACCAGATGGCCGGCAACCTGACGAACCAGGTCCGCAACATCGCCGAAGTCACCACGGCCGTCGCGCGCGGCGACTTGTCGCGAAAGATCACGGTGGAAGTGAAGGGCGAAATTCTGGAGCTGAAGAACACCATCAACACGATGGTGGACCAGCTCAACGCTTTCGCCTCCGAAGTGACGCGCGTCGCCCGCGACGTCGGTACCGAAGGAAAACTCGGCGGCCAGGCGCAGGTGCCCGGCGTCGCCGGTACGTGGAAGGACCTCACCGACAACGTGAACGCGATGGCGTCGAACCTCACGGCGCAGGTGCGAAACATCGCGGCGGTGACCACGGCCGTGGCGCGCGGCGACCTGTCGCGCAAGATCACGGTGGACGTGAAGGGCGAAATCCTCGAGCTCAAGGACACCATCAACACGATGGTGGACCAGCTCAACGCGTTCGCGTCCGAAGTGAGCCGCGTGGCGCGCGAAGTAGGTACCGACGGAAAGCTGGGCGGCCAGGCCGAAGTGCTGGGCGTCGCCGGCACGTGGAAGAACCTGACCGACAACGTGAATTCCATGGCGTCGAACCTCACGGGTCAGGTGCGCAACATCGCCGAAGTGGCCACGGCCGTCGCGCGTGGCGACCTGTCGCGAAAGGTCACAGTGGACGTGCAGGGCGAAATCCTCGAGCTCAAGGACACCATCAACACGATGGTGGACCAGCTCAACGGGTTCGCCTCCGAAGTGACGCGCGTGGCGCGTGAAGTCGGCACGGAAGGAAAGCTCGGCGGCCAGGCCGAAGTGTTAGGCGTCGCCGGCACGTGGAAGGACCTCACCGACTCCGTGAACGGCATGGCGTCGAACCTGACCTCCCAGGTACGCAACATCGCCGAAGTGACGACGGCCGTCGCCGGTGGCGACCTGTCGCGCAAGATCACGGTGGACGTGAAGGGGGAAATCCTCGAGCTCAAGGACACCATCAACACGATGGTGGACCAGCTGAACGCTTTCGCTTCCGAAGTGACGCGCGTGGCGCGCGACGTGGGAACGGAAGGAAAGCTCGGTGGCCAGGCGCAGGTGTTAGGCGTTGCCGGCACGTGGAAAGACCTGACGGACAACGTGAACCAGATGGCCGGCAACCTCACCGCACAGGTGCGCGGCATCGTGCGCGTGGTTACGGCGGTCGCCGAAGGCGACCTGGAACAGAAGCTGACGGTAGAGGCAAAGGGTGAGGTCGCGGCACTTGCCGAAACGATCAACAACATGACCGGCACGCTCGCGACGTTCGCGGAACAGGTGACGAACGTGGCGCGCGAGGTGGGCGTGGAAGGCCGGTTAGGCGGCCAGGCGAACGTGCCTGGCGCCGCGGGCACGTGGAAGGACCTCACCGGTAACGTGAACCTCCTCGCCGCGAACCTGACGAACCAGGTGCGCGCCATCGCCGAAGTGGCAACGGCCGTCACGAAGGGCGACCTCACGCGCTCGATCCAGATCGAGGCGAAGGGCGAGGTGGCCGAGTTGTCGGACAACATCAACACGATGATCGACAACCTGCGCGCCACCACGGAGCGCAACGAGGAGCAGGACTGGCTCAAGACGAACCTCGCCAAGTTCACGCGCATGCTGCAGGGCCAGCGCGAGCTGGTCACGGTGGGCGGCATGCTGTTGAGCGAACTGGCGCCACTCGTCGGCGCACAGCAGGGCGCCATCTACCAGGTGAAGCGCGCCGAACCCGGCGACCCGATCCAGGAAAAGCCTTCGCTCGTGCTGCTGGCCGGATATGCGCAGGGCAGCCGCCAGCCAATGTTCCTGCAGTTCGGCGAAGGACTCGTCGGACAGTGCGCACTCGATAAACAGCGTATCCTGCTGTCGAAAGTCCCGACGAGTTACGCGCGCATTCACTCGAGCCTCGGGCAGGCGCGGCCAACCAGCGTCGTCGTGCTCCCGGTGTTGTTCGAGGGCGAGACGAAGGCCGTCATCGAGCTGGCGTCGCTGACGCCATTCACAGCAACGCACCTTACGTTCCTCGAGCAGCTCACCCAGTCGATCGGCGTCGTGCTCAACACGATCGAAGCGACGATGCGGACGGAAAACCTGCTGCGTCAGTCGCAGCAGCTGACGTTGCAGTTGCAGACTCGCCAGAGCGAGTTGCAGCAGACCAACGAGGAACTGGCCTCCAAGGCCAAGCAGCTCGCCGAGCAGAACGTCGAGGTGGAGCGGAAGAACAAGGAAGTGGAGGAAGCGCGGCGCGCGCTCGAAGACCAGGCCGCCGAGCTGGCGCTCACGTCGAAGTACAAGTCCGAGTTCCTGGCGAACATGTCGCACGAACTCCGGACGCCGCTCAACTCGATCCTCATCCTCGCTCACCAGCTGCGCGACAACAGCACGGGCAACCTGAGCACGAAGGAAGTCGAATACGCCCACAACATCCACAGCGCCGGCAACGACCTGCTCACGCTGATCAACGACATCCTCGACCTGTCGAAGATCGAGTCGGGCACGGTGACGGTCGAAGCGGAAGAGATCCTGTTCTCGTCGCTGCGTGACAACCTGGCTCGCATGTTCCGCCACGAGGCGGATGCCAAGAGCATTGGCTTCACGATCGACATCGACGCCGCGCTGCCGCCGGCGTTCTCGAGCGACCCGAAGCGCCTGCAGCAGATCCTCAAGAACCTGCTGTCGAACGCGTTCAAGTTCACCGCGCAGGGACGTGTCTCGCTCTCCGTGCGTCATGTCACGGGCGGATGGACACCGGACCACTCGGTGCTGCGCCGATCACACCGTGCCGTGGCGTTCAGCGTGGCGGACACGGGTATCGGCATCGCGCCGGACAAGCAGAAGCTGATCTTCGAGGCGTTCCAGCAGGCCGACGCCGGCACGAGCCGCAAGTACGGCGGCACCGGACTTGGCCTCGCCATCAGCCGCGAGCTGGCCGGCCTGCTCGGCGGAGAGATCCGCCTGACGAGCAGCCCGGGTGAGGGCAGCACGTTTACGCTGTACCTGCCTGACACGTACGAAGGACCGGTGCGGACCGTGCTGCCCGAGTCCGGAACACGCGTCCAGACGCCGTTACCGCTGGTGCTCTCGATCGCCAAGAGCGACGAGATCGTTCCCGACGATCGCGAGGACATCGCCGAGGGCGACGCGGTGCTCATGATCGTCGATGATGACCCGCACTATGCGCGCGTGCTCCTCGGCCTGGCGCGCGACAAGGGCTTCAAGGGAATCGTCGCCAATCGTGGAGGAACGGCGCTCGCGCTGGCGCGTGAATACAAGCCGACCGCCATCACGCTCGACGTGTTCCTGCCGGACATGCTGGGGTGGACGGTGCTCAACAACCTCAAGCTCGATCCGGAAACCCGTCACATCCCCGTGCAGATGTTGTCCGTCGAAGAGGAGCGGCAGCACGGATTGGCGCACGGTGCGTTCTCGTACCTCGTGAAGCCGGCGACGACCGAGGCACTGGAGGGAGCGCTCGACCGCATCAAGACCTACGCCGAACCCCAGACTCGGCAGCTGCTCGTGGTCGAGGACAACCAGATCGAACGGGACAGCATCATCGAGTTGCTGGCGTTCGACGACATCAACATCCAGGCAGCCGGCACGGCGGCCGAAGCGATGGCCGCGCTCAACGAGCGGCGCTTCGACTGCGTGGTGCTCGACCTGCGACTGCCTGACGTGAGTGGCTTCGAGCTGCTGGACATGCTGCGCGGACACGAAGGCATGCATGACGTTCCGATCGTCGTGTTCACCGGCAAGGAATTGTCGGAAGCGGAAGAGCTGAAGCTGCAGACCTACGCCAAGAGCATCGTGCTCAAGGACGTGCGTTCGCCGGAACGCCTGTTCGACGAGACGGCGCTCTTCCTGCACCGCGTGGTCCACGAGCTTCCGGAGGCGAAGCAGAAGCTGATCCACCGCATCCATGGGTCGAACGACGTGCTCCGCAACCGGAAGGTCCTGGTGGTGGACGACGACGCGCGCAACATCTTCGCGTTGACCTCCGTGCTCGAGAACACCGACATGGAGGTGTTCGGCGCAACCAACGGACGCCAGGCGATCGAAATCGTGAACAGCACGCCTGGTCTCAGCGCCGTCCTCATGGACATCATGATGCCGGAGATGGATGGCTACGAAACGATTCGCCGGATCCGGCGCGACTCGCGCTTCCGCATGCTGCCGATCGTGGCGCTGACGGCCAAGGCGATGAAGGGCGACCGCGAGAAATGCCTCGAGGCAGGCGCTTCGGACTACATCGCGAAGCCGGTGAACACTGAACAACTGCTGTCATTGTTGCGCGTCTGGTTGCATCGTTAGCACGCGGCGAGGAGAAGCGATGGCAGAGCTGGTGAAGGTGCTGCTGGTTGACGACCAGGTGCGGAACCTGGAGGCACTGCAGGCTGTCCTGCATCCCAGCGGCTGCCGGCTCATTACCGCGCAGTCGGCCGACGAAGCGCTGCTCGCGCTGCTCCAGCACGATTTCGCCGCCATCGTCCTGGACATCCGGATGCCTGGCATGGACGGGCTCGAGCTGGCGCAGCTGATCAAGAGCCGCCGCAAGACCCGGCACATCCCGATCCTCTTTCTGACCGCGCACCTGATGGACGAGCGGGACGTCCTTCGCGGCTACCAGGTAGGCGCGGTCGATTACCTCACCAAGCCGCTCAGCCCCGAGATCCTTCGCGCGAAGATCGCCATCTTCGCCGACCTGCATCGCGCGTCGCAGGGATTGTCCGAAGCCAACCATCAACTTCAGGCGGAGGTCGTAGAACGCGAGCGGATCGAGGAGGAGCTGCGCGAAGCCAACCAGCAGCTCGAGGATCGTGTCGAGGCGCGCACGGCCGAGCTGGTCCAGGCTCACGGCGTGATGGCCGCGAACGAAGAACGCCTTCGCATCGCGCTCGACGCCGGACGAATGGGAACGTGGGAACTCGACGCCATCCGGCGCGCGTGCCACATCGACGAGATGCAGTGCGCACTCCTCGGTCTTCCCGAGCGGACACGTTCGGTTCCGCTGGACACGCTCCTGACGCTGAGTCACCCCGCCGACAACGAGAAGGTTCGTGAAGCGGTGGAGCGCGCGCTCAGGACCAACTCGGATGAAGGCGACTACACTTACGAGTTTCGCATCGTGCGGCCGTCCGACAACGCCTTGCGGTGGCTCCAGGTCAACGGCCGAACGATCACGGTCGCCGATGCACCACCGCGGCGCGTCGGTGTCACCATCGACGTCACCGACCGAAAGCGCGACGAGCAAACTTTGCAGGAAGCGGATCGCCGGAAGAACGACTTCCTCGCGACACTCGCGCACGAGCTGCGGAACCCGCTGGCGCCGATCCGGAACGCGGTGGAGCTGCTGCGGATCAAGGGTCCACTGCCCGCGGACAAGCGTGGTCCGGTCGAGGTGATCGATCGTCAGGCGCGTGTGTTGACGCGGCTCGTCGACGACCTGCTGGATATCAGCCGCATCACGCAGAATCGGCTGGACCTCCGGCGCGAACCGGCCAGCCTGTCGGCGATCGTCGAGTCGGCCGTCGAGGCGAGTAAGCCCTTCATCGATGCCGGCGGTCACACGCTGCACCTCAAGCTGCCTGACGAGCCGATCGTCCTGCTCGCGGACGTGACCCGCATTGCGCAGGTAATCTCCAACCTGCTCAACAACTCCGCGCGCTACAGCGACAAGCGCGGACACATCCACGTGGACGTGGGGCGCGACCTCATGGAGGCCGTCGTCACTGTGGTGGATGAGGGCATCGGCATCCCGGCGTCGATGCTTGGTCGCGTCTTCGAGATGTTCGTGCAGGGCGCGCACGAGCGCGGCCGCGGCGGGCTCGGCGTCGGCCTGGCGCTGTCGAAGCAGCTCATCGAAATGCACGGCGGCCGGATCACCGCGGCCAGCGGAGGGCCCGGCCTGGGCAGCACGTTCGAGATCCGCCTCCCGATCGCGGCGGAAGTCGAGGCATCGATCCGTGCCATCGGGGTGAAGGACGAGCTGCCGGTATCGAGGCTGCGCATGCTGGTCGTCGACGACAACCGCGATTCGGTCGACAGCCTGAGCACGCTGCTTCGGCTCATGGGCAACGACGTGCACATGGCCTTCGACGGCGTCGAGGCGGTGCACGCGGCGCACACCTACAAGCCGGATGTCATGCTCCTCGACGTTGGCCTGCCGCTGCGCAACGGTTATGAGGTGGCGCGGCTGATCCGCAGCGAGGCGTGGGGACGCAACATGGTGCTCATCGCGCTCACCGGATGGGGCCAGGAGCAGGACCGGAAGCAGTCACGCGAGGCCGGCTTCGATCACCACCTGGTGAAGCCGGTGGACCCGAAAGCGTTGATGGCGCTCGTGGCGGAGCTCTTCAACGGCCAGCGCAAGGGCGCGGCGAAACGACCTTCCGACGCGCCCGCGGCGAGCCTCTAGTCGGACTGCCGCGGCGCGGCGTAATGCTGCTCGGCGAACTCGTCGAGCGTGACCGGGTCCACGCGAAAGCGCGCCGCGGCGAGGCGCCACTCGGGAAAGCGCCGGTCGCCGAGGGTCGTCCACCAGCCTAACGACGCGAAGCGCGCGGCCACCTCATTGAAGGGGCGCGTGACATGACGGGCCAGGCCGAGAACGGGGACTGGCACGTGTCGCCGCTTCTCCGGCAGTCGCCTGATGCGCTGCACCCGGCTCGCGAAATCCACGAAGCTGGTCTCCGTCGGCCCGCCGACGTCGATGATCTCGTTGCGCACGGAGCCGTCGCGGACGATGGCGAGCACGAATGAAGCCACGTCGTCCATCGCGATGTAGTTGACGACACTGCTCCCGTCACCGAAAACCGTGGCGACCTTCTTCGGTTTCTCCGCGTCCCCGAACAGGACGCCCATCCAGATGTCGATGTACGCACTGGGACGGATGACGACCCACGGGACATCGAACCCGCGCACGATCGCCTCGACGCGGTGCTTCACGCGGAAGTAATCGACCGGGCTGTCCGGCGCGAGGTCGCGCGCCGAGATGTGGACCCAGCGCCCGACGCCGGCGGCCTTCGCCGCCGCTCCGGACGTGCGGTACATCTCTTCGTCGATCCGGTTGCAGCTCGTCCGTCCCCTGCCGAGGATGTTGTTCGCCGTGCTCACGACCTGGGACACCCCCGCGCATGCCTCGTCCATCGCGCCCCGGTCCAGCATGTCGGCGACGAACGGCTCCGCGCCGTGGACCCCGAGCATCGCGAGCTTTCGCGGGTTGCGGCCGAGGGCGCGCACGGGATAGCCGCTGGCGAGCAGTCGCCTGACGAGAACTGACCCGAGGGCTCCGCTTGCTCCCGCAACGAGAATCAGCTCGTCAGGCATGGTCACCTCATGGTCGAGAACCAGCTCCTCTTGAGATACGACGAAAAACCTGTAACGCGGATTGCGCGAATCTCGCGGAACTGCCAAGGCCCGCGGATTGCGCGAATCTCGCGGAACGACACGGATTCAATCAATGATGTAAAGATCCGCAATAATTCGCGTGATTCCGCGTGATCCGCGTTCCGGCAGTTGACGTACGGCCGCGCAAATCCGGTTGCGAGACGCTATCGCGGTCCGCTATTACCGGCAATACATGAGGGACGGCGACTGGCAACACCCGGTACACGCGCCAGATTTTACCGACCCGTCAGACACTTTCATTAGGAGCATCGCATGAAGGTCTTTCGACCGCTGCTCATCGCCGGCCTGCTGGTCGCGCCGATCCTCGCTTCCGCACAGGGCGCGCCCGCTGCCGCTGACCCACGACTCGATCGCCTCAAGACCGAGGCCCTCACGGCCGTCGAAGGCCGCGCCAAGATGGTCCAGGAAATCGTCGACATGCTCTTCTCGTTCGGCGAGCTCGGCTTCCAGGAATTCGAGTCGTCGAAATACCTGACGGGCATCCTCGAGCAGAACGGCTTCAAGGTGGAACGTGGCGTCGCCGGCATCCCCACCTCGTGGATCGCGCGCTGGGGATCGGGCAAGCCGGTGATCTCGCTCGGATCCGACATCGACGGTATTCCGCAGGCGAACCAGAAACCGGCCGTCGGATTCCGCGAAGCGCAGATCCCATTCGCGCCCGGTCATGGCGAAGGCCACAATTCCGGCCAGGCGGTGAACATCGCCGCGGCGCTGGTCGTGAAGCAGATCATGGAACGCGAGAAGATTCCCGGCACGCTCGTGCTCTGGCCCGGCGTCGCCGAGGAGCAGCTTGGCACCAAGGCGCACCTCGTTCGCGCGGGCGTCTTCAAGGACGTCGACGCCACCATCTTCACGCACGTCGACAACAGCCTTGGCGTGGGTTGGGGCACACAGGGCGCCAACGCGCTGATTTCCGCCGAGTTCCGGTTCCGCGGCCAGACCGCGCACTCAGCGGGCGCGCCGTGGCGCGGCAAGTCGGCCCTCGATGCCGTCATGCTCATGGCGCAGGCGTGGGAGTTCAAGCGCGAGCACCTCGAGCTGGCGCAGCGGTCGCACTATGTGATCCCCGACGGCGGCGACCAGCCTAACGTGGTTCCACAGACGGCGTCCATCTGGTTCTACTTCCGCAACCTCGACTACGAGCGCACCATGCCGATGTTCGAGGCCGCGCGGAAGATGGCCGAGGGCGCCGCGCTCATGACCGATACGAAGCTCGACACGGTCATGATCCTCGGCTCCGCCATGGACCAGCACTTCAGCAAGTCGATCGCCGAGACGATGCAGAAGAACATCGACCGCGTCGGCATGCCGAAGTGGGACAACAATGACGTGACGCTCGCGAAGGCACTCCAGCGCGAGCTCGGTGTTCGCGAAGTGGGACTGGACTCGACGCCAAATCGGCTCGGTGGCCCCGCAACGCTTCGCATGGGCGGTGGATCGGACGACATCGGAGACGTCTCGTGGGTCGTGCCGACGGTGACGCTGCGTTATCCGTCGAACATCCCGGGTGGTCCTGGCCACAACTGGGCTAACGCGATCGCGATGGCCACGCCGATCGCGCACAAGGGAGCGATGGCCGGCGCCAAGGTCCAGGCGCTGACGCTGCTCGACCTGCTCCTGACGCCGAAGGTGATCACCGACGCCTGGGATTATTTCCGCACAGTGCAGACGAAGGATCGGAAGTACATCCCGTTCATCCGTCCAGTGGACCAGCCCGCGATCTGGCTCAACACCGAGATCATGGCCAGGTACCGCGACGAGATGCGCAAGTACTATTACGATCCGACGAAGTTCAAAACCTACCTCGATCAGCTCGGGATCAAGTACCCGACGGTACGGGGCGTCACCCAGTAGCGCATGGGCATCGGGCATGGGGCCCGGGGTTAAACCGGGACCCCATGCCCCATGCCCACGGGAACCAGTCAACAGTGACTGGGATTTTTACGTCCCCAGGGTTCACACCGAAGTTCCGATGACAGACCGCAACGCACCACTGGCGCTACCGCCTGACGAGTTCCGCCGGCTCGGCCATGAACTCATCGAGCTGGTGGCGAAGCACATCGAGACCCTGCCCGATCGCCCCATCACCGCAGGCGATGCGCCGAGCCGGATTCGCGAGCTCCTCGGGCAGGACGCTCTCGCCGGCGCCGGCGAGGATCCGGCCCGCGTTCTCGAGAATGTGGCGTCGCTGCTCTTCGACCACTCGCTCTTCAACGCCCACCCGAAGTTCTGGGGCTACATCACCGGATCGCCGGCGCCGTTAGGCATGCTGGGGGACCTCCTCGCTTCGGCCATCGACCCGAACGTCGGCGCGTTCGTGCTGTCCCCGGTCGCCACCGAGCTCGAAAAGCAGACGGTGCGCTGGATCGCCGAGCTGATCGGGTATTCGTCGTTCTGCGGCGGCATCATGGTGAGCGGCGGCAACATGGCCAACATGGTGGCCTTCCTCGCCGCGCGTCGCGCCATGGCGACGTGGGACGTGAGGCAGCAGGGACTTCGCGCGGGAACGCAGCTCACGGTTTACGCGTCGCGCGAAACGCACACCTGGATCCAGAAGGCCGCCGACCTGTTCGGGCTCGGACTCGACTCCATCCGCTGGATCGAGACGGACGAGCAGCTGCGCATGAAGACCGACGCGCTCGAACGCGCGATCGTCGCCGACAAGGAATCCGGACGCTACACGCCGTTCATCGTGATCGGCACGGCCGGCTCGGTGAGTACCGGTGCCATCGATCCACTCGCTGAGATCGCGGCGATCTGCAAGCGGCACTCGTTATGGTTCCACGTCGACGGCGCGTACGGCGCCCCGGCCGCGTGCCTTCCCGAAGCCTCGCCCGACCTCAAGGCGCTGTCGCTGGCCGACTCGGTCGCGGTCGATCCGCACAAGTGGCTCTATGCGCCGCTTGAAGCGGGATGCACGCTGGTCAGGGACTCGAAGCACCTCGCGGACGCGTTCAGTTTCCATCCCGCCTACTATCACTTCGCCGACGGCGGCGACGGCGAGACGCCGACGAACTTCCACGAGTTCGGCCTCCAGAACTCGCGTGGCTTCCGCGCGCTGAAGGTCTGGCTTGGACTCAAGCAGGCGGGCCGCGACGGCTACGTGAAGATGATTCGCGACGACATCGCGCTCGCCGAGTCGATGTACCGCGCGGTCGAGGCACATCCGGAGCTCGAGACATTCACGCTCGCGCTCTCCATTGCCACGTTCCGCTACGTCCCATCAGACCTCACGCTCACCGGAACTGAACGCGAGCAGTACCTCAACGAACTGAATTCAGCGCTGGTGACGCGCCTGCAGGCCGACGGAGACCTGTTCGTCTCGAATGCTGTCATCAACGGCTCGTACGTGCTCCGTGCCTGCATCGTGAACTTCCGCACGGAACTAGCGGACGTTGAGGCGGTGCCTGAGATGGTGGTCCGGGCTGGTCGCGCCCTGACAGCAGAGTTCGCGAGCCGGTAGAAGTTCGAGTCGACCTGCCGAGAAACCCTCCACAGAAAGCGGCTGTCTATTTCACCGACATAGTCGGAGAAATACGTGGCCCAGGGACTTGGGGAGTTCGAGCAGTTGGTGCTGCTGGCCCTCGTGCGGCTCGGCACCGAAGCATACGGCGTCTCGATTCGCGACGAGATCGAACAGCGCGCGCGGCGAGACGTCGCACTCGGCGCCGTCTACACGACCCTGCTTCGCCTCGAGAACAAGGGACTCGCCGCGTCGCGGCTGGGCGATCCAACGCCTGAAAGAGGCGGACGGCGCAAGAAGTTCTATCGGCCCACCGCCGCGGGACAGCGCGCTCTGCGCGCCTCACTCGAAGCGCTGCGCGGCATGACGCGCGGGCTCACGCCCGGGATGGAGCTCCCATGAGGCGCGAACACCGATCGCCGCCGCGACTCGCCCGCTGGCTCCTCGAGCTTCGTGTGCCGGAGCCCGATCGCGAATTCCTCGTCGGCGACCTCCTCGAGGAATACCAGCGTCGCGTCCGTGCCGACTCGTCAGGCGCGAACCGGTGGTTCTGGGGCGAGGTCCTGCGACTTCTCCCGCGCGCGTGGCCACAACCGCCCCTGATTCATGATTCTTATGGAGAACAAACGATGGACTCCCTGATCAACACGTTCCGCAGCGCGATTCGCGCCCTCCTGCGCACACCCGCGCTCACGGCCCTGGTGGCGCTCACCCTCGCCATCGGCATTGGCGCTACGACGTCAGTCTACTCCGTGGCGCGTGTGGCATTGCTGGGCGACCCTCCGTATCCCGGCGCCGATCGGCTTGTCCTGATCTGGGAGCGCGACAAGAATGGCGGCGAGTCGAACGTGGGCTTTGCGACATACGAGGACATCGTCCGCGAGAACAACGTCCTGTCCTCCGCGGCGGCGATGAGCTACTGGCAGCCGACGCTCAGCGACGACAACGAGACGGAGCGCCTCAACGGCCAGCGAGTGACGCACCGGTTCTTCGAGGTGCTCGGCGTACAGCCGTT
>Ga0111539_10007207_pt1 | contig 14250 bp, 12 predicted proteins | sample RhiMethybrSRZTD1_FD_79667 | JGI IMG/M metagenome (GOLD analysis project Ga0111539, IMG submission 79667) | Populus rhizosphere microbial communities from Tennessee, USA - Rhizosphere MetaG P. TD hybrid SRZTD1 (version 2) (version 2) | ecosystem: Host-associated > Plants > Roots > Rhizosphere >...
GACAGCGGCACCTCCACCTCGAAGCCCCGGCCGACGTAGTAGTGCAGCTTCGAGGTTGCAATTTCGTAGTCGGTCGGCATCCGCCGCGCGCCGGCGAGGTGCCAGTAGGTCTTGCGCGCTTCAGGCATCCCAGCACGCTTCATCCTCGGACATCGACAGCCGTCCCTTGAACGACGACATCACCGATTCCAGGTCCACCGGCAACCGGAACGCCGCGCCGCGGTGGCGTTCGAGGGCGGCACGCGTGACGCGGCACCGGCGCGCGCAGAGGACGCGCAGGTACGACCCGCGATCGACGACCTCGACGCCGACGTTCAGCTCGCGGATCGCCGCGATGACACTGTCCGCGACCGGACCGGCCTGCAGCACCGGGCCGACCCAATCCCGGCGATCGGCCACGTCACTCGACCGCGGCGTCACCGTCGACCTCGATCCAGATACCGTCGTCCTCCAGCTTCATCGGCAGGCGGCGCAGCCCGGTGCCGCGCGGGTTCAGGCCCGCGCCCGTACGCGCGTCGTATTGCCACAGATGCATCGCGCAGGTCAGTGTCCCCGACGCGGCCTCGAGCTTGCCGCAGCTGAGCGCGACGCCGCGATGCGGACAGCTGTCCTCGTAGGCGCGCACGTCGCCGCCGACGTTGAGCAGCAGCACCTTCGTCGTGTCGACGATGAGGCCCTTCATCTCGCCCGGCCACAGGCTGGCGACGTCGGCGACGCGGCGAAAGCTCACGCGGGCGGCCCCCGACGCACGTCGAAACGCGCGAGCGGCTGCATGCCCGCGTCGGATACGGTCGTGAGCGGATCCAGGGTCTGGCCGTCGTACAGCACGGTCACCGGCCCTTCGATCGCGGCGCGCAGCCGCGCCGCTTCCTGCAGCTTGCGCGCGATCTCGGCGATCGAATCGTCGCCGTCCGCCAGCACCAGCAGGCCGATCGTGTCGCCTTCCAGGAACCCGTAGAGCGGGATCATGCCGGCCGCCTGTCGAGCCAGGGATATTCGCCGCGAAACGCATCCTTGCCCCAGGTCTCGTAGTCGAGCCCGAAGTAGCGCTGCACCAGCGCCACCAGGTTTCCGGGCGCCTCGCCCGCGAGCACGCGTTTGACGATGTCCTTGTGCCCGGCGTAGCGGTCGGGCTCCTGCTCGAAGATCCACCGGCACGGGCGCGAGCAGAAGATGTAGCGCTGCCCGCCGTGGTCCACGACGTTCGCGGCGTTCGCGCGCGGCGTGCCGTTCGACAGCACCAGCTGGCAGAGGTCGCAGAACGTCACGATCGCCGTCCCGTGCACGGCGAAGTCGTTGCCGGGATCGGCCGCGCGCCAGCGATCGGTGATGCGCTGCCAGATCGGATCGAAGTCGGGCCACGACGCCGGATATTTTTCGCCCAGCCAGGCCCGTTCCTTCGGCCCGGGCACCACGAAGTTGAACCAGACGGATGCGCGGTAGCTGTAGGCGCTCGCGTAAACCATGTGGTGATAGTTGTCCAAACCCTCGAGAAAGATGTCCCAGTACCACGGGCGTTCCAGCCCGAACTCGTCGAGCGAGCGCAGGAACTGATCCAGCACCCACTCGTGCATGAACTCCTTGAACGAGCTCTGCCGGTGCTCGACCGGCGTCAGGTAGTCCATCGAAAAGCCGGTCACGACGGCGAACAGCAGCCAGCTCCGCCAGAACCACTTGTCCAGCAAGTACTGGGCGTAGCGGCGATCGTGCTTCACCACGGTCGCGAGCACGGGCGCGCCGATCTGGGCGTGGCGCGCCTCGTCACTCTGGATGCTGCCCACCATCTTCTCGAACATCTTGTCGCCGACGCCATGCGCCAGCGCCGACAGCCCCACGAACTGCACGTTGGTGAACCCGGTCTCGAACACGAAGTTGGTCGCGATCGCGAACTCGATCGCGTCGGAGGCGAGCAGCATCTCGTCGGCCAGGTGGCGGGCGGCGATCGCGACCCAGTTGTTGGTGTGGAACAGCTTGTGCGTCCAGTCGAACTGCGGATCCCAGCGCACCAGATCGTGCATCAGCAGGAGGGGGATCTGCGTGTGGCGCATCTCATCCAGCGCGCCCAGCAGCGCCGCCGACCGCCACGCGCTGTCGCGCCCGAAGCGCGCGGCGCGCAGGTTGCCCACGACCGCCGCGAACTCCGCCAGCGGCAGCGTCGCCGCGTGCAGCTTCAGCCCCTCGAGCCAGCCCTGGGGCAACCGCTGGTAGTCCTCGACCCGCCCCACCGCCTCGCGCACCGCCGCGACCGACGCTTCCTTGGCGTGCTGACCGGCCACGTATTCGGGGTAGCTGGTCCGAAACGGCTCGTCCCAGCCCGCCCACTCCGCGTGCGGCAACCACGGGCGCCCGCTCTGCACCTCCGGAAACGCGTCCTTCTCGGAGACGTACGACAGCTCCCAGTCGAGCTTGCGCGCCAGATCCAGCCATTCATCGCGTTTGAGCACGCGGGTCCCTTGTACACAGGATGCACCGACGGGCGGGGGTCGGTGCAAGCTCGTTCGTTACGGTCGGGCCGCTCGACGGTCTCGGCCCGGACGGACGCCGTCGATCAGTCGGCCCACTGCGTCCACTGGGGCCGGCCATCGACGATGCCGATCAAACCTCCGGCGGACTCGGCCTTTTCGACGAGCAACGCGTCTCCGGAAGCGCGACTCAGCGTACGCGTGGCGTCGGCCTTCTTGACCACGCGCCAGGCGTCCATCCACTCGAAGTCCGCCCCCCCACTGCCGACGACCTTTCCAGCACCCAAGAGGGCGCGTTCGGCATCACTCGTCAGCAAGGCGATCCCACGCCGCCGGGGCTCCGCCGTCTCGACGACCAGGACGGCAGCATCAGACCTTCCGTCGCCGTCGAAGTCGCCCCGCAGGATGCAAGGACTGGCGTTGCGGGGATCGGGCGCCTTCAGCCAGCAGGACCTCACCACCTTTGCCCCGAAAGTCTCCGCGATGACGTCATCCTCGGGCCACCGTCCATCACTCCCAAGCACGGGTTCGCTGGTCGCGCGCGCGGACACCGGCGACGCCGATCTGCGCAGGCGGCGGAGCTCGCTGATCTGTTCTTCGCCGTGGCGCCTGACGAACGCCGAGGACTCCTCAGCCTTCGCATGTCGACATTCACTCACGCGCATGTATCCGATCACCGCCGAAGCCCCGAACGCCCCGAGAAGGGCGGCGGCGGTCGCCATGTCCCACGGCGACTTCAGGCCCCACCTCTCGTATGTCGAGTCGGAGGAGGTCGCGACGGGCTCCACGATCGCGAAGCCTTGCGTCATCGCGACCACCGTGTCGAGGATCGGCAGGACCCTGCGAGTCGTGCATTCAACCTGCATGGCGCTCGCGCTCGCGGGCGGCGGACCCTCGACGAAGACAAGCGAACAACCCGCACCTGGAAGGAGCGCCAGCGACGCGATCAGCACACGCGCCGGCCCGATCGGGTGAACCGAGGTGCGGAGCCCCAGATGTGGTGGCCTTCTCATCGACCAACACGACTATAATGGGTTCCTCGGCATGCCGACCCGCCCGCTGGATCCGGCCCTGGACGCGACCGCCGCACCGCAGGGCGCCGACGCGCACGGCGGGACGATCGCGGCGGGCAGCGTGCCCGGGCAGCCGGCGGGGCTGCGGCCTGGCGTTGTGATCGCGGAGACCTACGAGATCACGCGGCTGCTCGGCCAGGGCGGCATGGGCGCGGTCTGGGAGGCGAAGCACCTGCGCCTGCCGGGCAAGCGCGTGGTCGTCAAGGTGCTGCTGTTCGGCGCCACCGACGCGGTCGTGCTGGCGCGCTTCCGGCGCGAGGCGGAGATCGGCTCGCGCCTGGGGCATCCGAACATCGTGCAGGTGCTGGACTTCAACACCCTGGCCGACGGCACCCCGTACATCGTCCTCGAGCTGCTCCAGGGCGAGTCGCTGGCGGCGCGCCTGCTCCGCGGGCCGTTGCCGCTCGAACAGGTGAAGGCGATCGTCACCCAGGTCGGCTCGGCGCTGGCCGCGGCACACCGCGAGGGGATCGTCCATCGCGATCTGAAACCGGACAACGTCTTCCTCTGCCCCACCGATCTGGGCGGCGAGGTGCGCGACGTGGTCAAGGTGCTGGACTTCGGGATCTCGAAGATTCGCGGGTCGAAGACGGTGCTGACGCAGGACGCGGCGCTGCTGGGAACCCCGCAATACATGGCGCCCGAGCAGGCGACGGGGCGCAACGACGAGATCGACGTGCGCACCGACGTGTTCGCCTTCGGCGCCATGACGTTCGAGATGCTGGCCGGGCGCGCGCCGTTCATGGGCGACACGCTGGCGGCGGTCATCCACGCCATCGTCTACACCCCTACCCCGCCGCTCGCGGCGGCGGCCAAGGACGTGCCGCCCCCGATCGTCGCGGCGATCGAGCGTGCGCTGGACAAGAACCGGGACGCCCGTTTCCCCGACGTCAACAGCTTCGTCAAGGCGGTGACGTTGCGCAGCCTGGCGACCGCGCCCGGCAGCGAGCCGCTCCCGCGTCCAGAACCGGCCGCAGCCACCGAACGGATCGAGCGCGAGCCATCGCGGCGCCCCGTCTGGATCGCCCTGGGGCTCGGCGTTCTCGTCTCGGTCGCCTTCACGATCTGGAAGCTGCAGCCGCGCGAGCCCGACGAGGTCCCGCTCCCGACCACGAGCACGCCCACCCCGAACGCGACCACGAGCGCCCCGCCCCCCAATCCCCCCTCGAACACGAACACGCCCACCCCCACGCCCACGGCGAAGGCGGAAGAGCCGAAAGCTGACGCCCCGAAGGCGGCGGGCAAAGACCCGCCGCGCGCGACCAAGACAATCGAAGCCAGCAAAGGGAAAGAGACGCTCTCTCCCGAGGCGGCGCGCGATCTCGACGAGGCCGAGGCCGCGCTCTACGCGGGCAAGCCGGCCGACGCGGTCCGCCTGGCGCAACACAGCCTGTACGCGCAGAAGACCAGCCGCGCCTACGCGGTGATCGCCCGCGCCCGCTGTGCGCAGGGGGATCTGGGCAACGCCAAGGCGGCGCTCGCCCAGGTGTCTGCGCGGGACCGCTCCCCAGTCGTGCGCGCCTGTGGCAAACTGGGCATCGAGCTTCGTTGAGGATGCGGACCCCGAACGTCAGGTGGCTGCTGCTGGCCACGTTGCTGTTGCCAGCCGCCGCGCGCGCCGACGCACCCGTCGAGCCGGGCCGCGTGTACGTGGGCGGCGACGGCATCACGATCGCGGTCGTCCCGCTCAAGCCCCGCACTGACAACAAGGTGCTGGTGCGCGTGACCGGCTCGCGCACCGTGTTCGACGACAAGGTCATCCCCCACAAACGCGGCGACGGCGACGGCGGCAAGGTCGCGTATTCGACGACCTATCGCGGCCGCGACTGGTACACGATCACCGTCCCCTCGTCGGCGGAGGCGCGTCCGATTCCGATCTACCTCCCGGGGCGGCGCGACGTGACGGTCAAGTTGGACGATCGCAAGAGCGCGGAGCTGAAGCTGGACGAGGTCTACCGGGCCTATCAGAAGCAGCAGGGCGACGGCACGCTGCAGGCGCTGGCGGCGTTCAACCGCAAGGTGGAGATCGCGGAGCACGAGAAGCAGCTCGCGGAGACGACCGAGACGTTCACCAAGCGCTGCGGCTACAAGCTGCCGGTCAACGTCAACTGGGCATCGATCAGCGACGACGACATCAAGGAGCTCTCCATCGCCACCTATTGCGGCGAGCCGATCGACGCGATGGCCCGCCTGTGCGAGGACTCGCCCGAGGCCAAGCGGACGATCACGGCCGCGATCAAGGCGTTCGGCTGCACGATGGGACCGGCGATGCAGCTGGATCTCGCGGGTACGACGCTGAACTGGACCACCAGCCGCAGCGGCCGGAACATGGGCGACTTCGCCCGCAAGTATCTGGAGAAGAAGCTGTGAAGCGTTTCGCGCTGCGCACGGTCGGCGGCCTGGCATTCGCGGTCGCGGCGTTCGTCCTCACGGCGATCGGGTTCGATTCAGGCGCGCTGGCGGGTGAGGCGCCGCCGTGGGGCAAGGTGCAGAACCTGGGCGAGCGGATGCTCCTCGAGAAGACGGGCGTGTGCACCGACGGCAAGTCGCACTACGTCGTGCTCGCGCCCAGCGAGAAGCAGTCGACGCAGCTCTACTACGGCGACGGGAAGACGTTCAATCGCGTGCCGCTGCCGCCGTGGGTGCTGTCGGGCGACAACTTCTTCGAGCCGCGTTTCGTGGCCAAGGGCAAGAACTCGAACTTCCGCGGCCTGGACATGCGGATGTACGCGTCGATCGACTACGACCCCAAGAAGGGGACGTGCAGCGCGAGCTGCGGAGAGCGCAAGACCGAGCTCACGGTCCTCGGCGAGGACGCGAAGAAGGCGCTGCTCGGCAAGGCGGCGTACGAGGCGCCCCGGCACAAGCGGGCGCCGCACCACCTGGCGCGCGACAACGACGGTCGCTACTTCTACGTCGACAAGGGGAACACCTCGGAGACCGAGAAGAACTTCCGCCTCTTTGTCGGCCCGAAGGGCGCGATGAAGCTGCAGAAGATGACCAACGCCGTCGCCGACACCGAGGGCGAGATCTTCACCACGAAGAACGGTTCGCTCCGCTACGTGACCGATCGCCTCAACCCGCCGACCTGGATCCAGGGGGGCAAGAAGACAACGCTGACGGTCGTCCCGATCGAAGGCGCGGACCCCAAGTCCGACGAGCCGATCAACAACTACCAGCTCATCTACAACGAGCTCGGCGTCTACCTCGGCGAAAAGCTCGGCAACCCCTGCGACGACCTGTAGCTCTGGTCCCCTCGCCCCGCGAAGCGGGGAGAGGGGATCAGAAGTCGAACTTACCGAACGAGCCGAGGTCCTTGAAGGCCTTCACCAGGCGGGCGGTGAAGCCCTTCTCGCCCAGGTGCGTCCAGCCGCGCGGGTCGATGTAGCGCTTGTTCGGCTTGTCGGGCCCTTCCGGGTTGCCGAGCTGGGCCTGCAGATAGGCGCTCTTCTCGTCCATGAACTTCTTGATCGGCTGCGTGTACGCCCACTGCGTGTCGGTGTCGATGTTCATCTTCACGACGCCGTAGGAGACGGCCTCGCGGATCTCCTCCTCGGTCGAACCGGAGCCGCCGTGGAACACGAAGCTGACCGGCTCGGGCCCGGTCTTGCGCTGGGCGATGATGTACTTCTGCGAATCGCGCAGGATCGTCGGCTTCAGCTTGACGTTACCGGGCGCGTAGACGCCGTGCGTGTTGCCGAAGGCGGCGGCGACGGTGAAGCTACCGACGGGGTTGAGCGCGTCGTACGCCTTGAGCACGTCTTCCGGCTGCGTGTACAACTTCGAATGATCGGCGCCCGAGTGATCGACGCCGTCTTCCTCACCACCCGTGATCCCCAGCTCGATCTCGAGCGTCATGTTCATCTTCGCCATCTGCTGCAGGACGCGGCGGCTGATCTCGAGGTTCTCGTCGATCGGCTGCTCCGACAGGTCCAGCATGTGCGAGCTGAACAGCGGCTCGCCGTTCTTGGCGAAGTAGTCCTCGCCCGCGGCGATGACACCTTCGACCCACGGCAAGATCTTCTTCGCGCAGTGATCGGTGTGGAGCACGGCCGGAACGCCGTACACCTTCGCCATGGTCCGCACGTGCAGCGCGCCCGCGATCGACCCCGCGATCGACGCCTGCTGCTGGGCATTGTCCAGCGACTTGCCCGCGAAGAACTGCGACCCGGTGTGCGACAGCTGGATGATGATCGGCGCCTTGGCTTCACGTGCCGCCTGCAGCGCGGCGTTCGCCGAGCTCGATCCGATGACGTTCACCGCGGGAAGCGCGCAGTCGACTTCCTTGCAGTAGGCGAACAGCTCTTTCAGGGCGTTACCGGTGACGACTCCAGGGGACAGCTTGAGATTGGCCATGCTTTGGCGCGCAGTATAGTCCGACTCCCGGCGGCGGTAGCCACGCATTTCGGCCGAAAAAGCGCGCCAGGGACGGTCGGCCCGGCCACATTCGTGGTCAGTCTGCCAGCAGCACGAACGGGCGATTGGGCTCGGGCGCCCAGCCGTCGCGATTGGGGCGCGCGAAACGTTTCAGGCGATCGAACCCGCGGGGCGTGAGCGCGCCCAGCTGCAGCGTGCAGCGACCCGGCTGCGCGCGGTCGCCCGCGGCCCTGATCGCGCGGAAGGCGCGATCGCCGAGCGGGGGCGCGTCAGGCGCCACCATCGGCTCCACGAGCGCATTGAGGGGCGCCGCCCCGACCAGCACCAGCGAAAACCGCGCGCGATCGTCGGCGGTGACCTCGGCGTCGCCCTTGACCGCGAAGCGCGCGCCGACCATCGGCCCCCAGGCCGCCAGGGCGTTCGCGAGGGCGCGGCCAGCCGCGACCGCGTCCGGCGCGCCATGCGTGCCGTACACATAGATGTGCGGCCCCTGCCGGGGCACGCTCTTGCCGAACAGGCCCGGAATCGCCGTGCACCCGGGTGGGGGCGGCACCGGCGCGCGAGGCGTCGGATCGCGCTTGATCGCCGCGAGCGCGCGCAGCAGCGCCGCGTCCTTGTATGCCGGGATCCACGCGTTGTGCGCGACGTCGGGGTATTCGGTGTAGCGCACGTTCTTGCCCAGCCAGCCGAGCTCGCGGAACCGCTCGACCATCTTGTGCGAATCGGCGACGGGCACGGTGGTGTCCTTGGCGCCGTGAAAAATGAACACCTGCATGCGGGCGGCGTTGCCGGCGAGCGCGACCGGCGATTGCCGATCCAGCGCGTCGAGATCGTACATCGGCGCATCCGCGGCCTGGACCATCCGGCGGTAGTCGGCCACCGCGCACACGGGCGCCAGCGCCGCGAACAGCTCAGGGTGACGAAGTCCGATCTGCCAGGTCCCCCCTCCCCCCATCGACAGACCGGTCAGCGAAATCCGCTCCGGATCGACGTCGTAGGCGCGGCGCACGTCGGCGATCACGCGCATGACGTCGTCGCCGCCCAGGCCGTCGTAACCCATCAGCTCGCCGCGCCCGAACGGCGAAACCACCAGCGCGGGCACGTCCGGCAGCGGCAGCTCGTTACGCGACGCCTCCGCGTCGTTTTCGCGCGGGCGGTTGTCGAGGCCGAACACGCGGCGCAGGTTGTGCCGGTGATCGGAGAACGCACCGTGCAGCGCGACCACCAGCGGCCAACCACCCGGGCGCCCGGGCTTGTAGTCGCGCGGCACGTACAGCGCATACGGCTGCAGCGTTCCGTCCCACTCGGCGCGATACGCCTTCACGATCATCCCGGTCGCCGCGCGATAGGGATCGTCGCCTGCCGCCACCCGGTCCGCGTAGGTCCGCGCGGTCTCCAGGTTCGCGCGCACGAATCCCTGGTCGCGTTCGGGGACGGTGACGCTGCTGGCGCGAATGTCGGCGTCCTGGATCAGCCGCTCGATCGACGGCAGCGTGATGTCGCGAACCACCGCCGAGGCGGACGCCGCGCGCGCCCGCGCACGCTCGAACGCGGCCACCGCCGCCGCCCGCGGCGACGCCGCGTCGGCACGCGACGCGCTCGGCACCGCGGGTGGGACGGGCGGTGGCGCCGCCGCCGGCGGCGCGACGGCTCCGGGCGGCACGCCCCACGCGAGCGTTGCAACGAGAAGCGCGGCCGGCGTCATCGGTGCGGGCGGAAGAACGATCGCTTCTTCGAGGCGGGCTTCTTCTTCGCCAGGTTCACGGCGATCTTGCGATCTTTGGTGTTGTTGACGGCCACCTTGCGGGTCGCGGGCTTGTAGCCGCGCTTGACCAGCTTCAGCTCGTAGGTGTTGCCGGTCTTGAAGTGCAGGTTGATCGGCGTACGTCCGAGAACGCGATATTTCGTCCGCACGATCGCCCCCTTGGGCGCGCTGGTGATGTGCAGGACCGCGGTCTCGACCTTGGGCGAAGCGGGCACCGGCTTGTCGCTCGCGGCGGTTTTCGGCGGCGGGGTCTTCGGCTTGGGAGCCGGGGCTGGCGCCGGGGCCGGCGCCGGCGCCACCTTCTTGACGCCCGGCTTCGGCGGCGGCGGTGGATCCGCCTCCTCCTCGCCGATCACGGCCTCCTCGGCGTTGGGAACGGCGTCGCGCAACAACGCCTCCTCGTCCGGGTCATCGTCGTCGTCGTCCTTCTTGTCGCCCCCGGCCGGCGTCGGAGCGCCGGTCTTGTCGTCGCCCGGATGATTGTCGGCAAGCTCGGGCGCACGGGCGTCGGGTGCAGCCTGCGCAACCGGGGCCGGTATCTCGGGCGCGGGCATGGCGTGCCCCGGCAACGGTACCGCGCCCGGCGCCGGCGGCGCGGGGGCCGGCGTCGGCGCGACGGCCGTCGGCCCCGGCGGCGTCGGGGCAGTGGGCGCGGGCGCGGGCGGCTCCGTCGGGTCGCCGGGCGTCTGCGACGCCCCGCCCGCCTGGTTCTTGCTGGCATCGCCGCCCAGCCCCAGGGCCCCGACGACCCCCCGCTGCTCCGCCCAGTTCTTGGCGTAGCGGATCCCGACGACCGCGGCGAGCGCGAAGATGACGCCCAGCCAGAAACCGGAGCGGCGCCGGGGCCGCCGGGCCATCGCCACCTGAGCCGTCGATCCCGCTCCCCTCGGGATGGGCGGCGGCCTGGCCGCCTCGTGCCGCGGCGACGAGAGCTCGGTCGGCGCCGTTCCCGCGCCCTTGTCGACGTCGTCGAGCTCGAACGACGTGCCCGCCGTCAGCTCGGTCCCCATCTTGTCTTTGACGATCCCGCCGCTGTCGACGCGCTTCTTCCCGATCGTCGGCGCGTCGTCGCGGCGGGCGAGCTGCTCCAGCCACAGCTTCAGCTCCGTCTGTCCCGCCGAGTGAAATTCGGTGCGCAACACGCGCTCGACGTCGGCCAGCATCTCGTCCGCGGTCTGGTAGCGCTCCTTGGGCAAGAACCGGAGCGCGCGGTTGATGATGCCGGCCACGCCCGGCCCCACCGTCGGCTTCACCTGCTCGGGCGGCGTGAAGTCCGCCTTCTGCACGCGCAGCAGCGATTCCATGTCGTCGCCCGCGTCGAACGGCAGCTTCTCGGTCACCATCCGGTACAGCATCGAACCGACCGAGAAGATGTCGGAGCGCCGATCGATGCTCTGCCCCAACGCCTGCTCGGGCGACATGTACGCGACCTTGCCCTTGATGACGCCGGCGGCGGTCTGCTCGCGATTGCGCTGCGCCTTGGCGATCCCGAAGTCGGTCAGCTTGATCTCGCCCTGATCGCTGATCAGCACGTTGTTCGGGCTGATGTCGCGGTGGACGATGCCCAGCGGCTTACCGTCGCGCGACTTGGCGTGCGCGTAGGCCAGCGCGCGGCAGACACAGGCGGCGACGTAAAGGCTGAGGGCGGTCGGCCAGACGATGCCGGCCGCGTACGCGCGCTGCAGGATTTTCTCCAGATCCCAGCCGTCGACCAGCTCCAGCGCCAGGAAGTAGCGCCCGCCGGCGACGCCCAGGTCCAGCACCTGGGCGATGTTGCTGTGCTGGAGGCTCATCGAGATGTGCGCCTCGTCCAGCATCATGTTGCGGAACTGCGGATCGGCCGAATACGGCGTGAGGATCCGCTTGAGGACGATCGGCTTCTCGAACCCCTCGGCGCCGTGCTGGATCGCCAAGAAAATCTCGGCCATGCCGCCGTCGGCGAGCTTGCCCAGGATGGTGTAGCGGCCGTGTGAGGCCATAAGCGGCTGTTAGGGTATCATCCCCCGACCGCCGGATGGCGACCGACCGCTTCGGAATCGACGACAGCTATCACGACGCGCGCGGCGTGAAGCACGATTTGTCGCGCGCAACGCGCGCGGCGCTGCAAGCGGCCATGGGCGTCGAGCCCGAAACCGCCGCGCCGCCGCTGGACGAGCCTGACGCCGTGCGCGTCCTGCTGCCGGGCGGCGACCGCGCGCTGGACGGCGCCGCCGACCTCGTGCTGGAAGACGGCAGCTCGCGCCCGCTGGACGGGGCGCTGCCGCAAGAGCTGCCGTTCGGCTACCACCGCCTGTATCCGCGCGGGGGCGGCGAGACGCTGCTGGTGGTCAGCCCGGGCCGGTGCCACCTTCCCGACGATCTTCGCGCCTGGGGATTCGCGGCCCAGCTGTATGCGGCGCGCTCGCGCTCCAGCTGGGGAATCGGCGACCTGGCGGATCTGGCGCGGCTCGCCCGCTGGACGCGCAGCCTCGGCGGCGAGGTCTTGATGGTCAATCCCCTGACCGCGCCCACGCCGGTCGCCCCGATCGAACCGAGCCCGTATTACCCGTCCAGTCGCCGCTATCGCAATCCGCTGTTCTTGCGTATCGACGAGGTGCCGGGTTGGTCGGGCCTGCCCGCCGCGGTACGCGAGCGCCTGACCAACGCGGGAACGGCGCTGAACGGTGGCCGCCAGATCGACCGGGACGCGATCTTCCGCATCAAGCAGGAGGCGCTGGAGGCGCTGTTCGCCGGTTTCCACGGCGAGCAGGGCTTCGAGTGGTTCTGCGCCGGCGAAGGACAGGCGCTGACCGACTTCGCGACATACGCCGCGCTGGCGGAGCGGCACGGGAAGGACTGGCGGCGCTGGCCCGCGGGCCTCAGCCGCCCCGACGGCGCCGACATCGCGGGCTTCCGGGCCAGCGAGGCCGCGCGCATCCGCTTCCACGCCTGGACGCAGTGGCTGATCGACGGCCAGCTCGCGCGCGCGTCGCGCGACATCGCGGTCATTCACGACCTGCCGATCGGGCTCGACGTCGCGGGCGCCGATGCGTGGTGCTGGCAGGATCTGATGGCGCGCGACGTGTCGGTCGGCGCGCCCGCCGACGAGTTCAACGCCAACGGCCAGGACTGGGGCCTCACCCCGTTCATCCCGGGGCGCCTGCGCGCGGCGCACTACCGGCCGTTCATCGAGACCATCCGGGCGATGCTGCGGCACGCGGGCGGCTTGCGCATCGACCACGTCATGGGGCTGTTCCGGCTGTTCTGGATTCCGCGCGCGCTGGGAGCGAAGGGCGGCGCCTACGTCCGATCGCGCGCCGACGAGCTGCTGGCGATCGTCGCGCTCGAGAGCCTGCGCGCGCAGGCGTTCATCATCGGCGAGGACCTGGGGACCGTCGAGGCGGGCGTGCGCGAGCGGCTGGCCGAGCAGCGGATGTTGTCGTACCGCCTGGCGTACTTCGAGCCGGCGCCGCCACGAGAGTTTCCCGAGCTGGCGCTGTCGAGCGTGACGACCCACGATCTGCCGACGATCGCGGGCCTGTGGACGGGCGCCGATCTGACGGCGCTCAAGGGCATCGGCCTCGATCCCAACGAGGACGGAACCAGGGCCCTGCGGGACAAGCTGCGCGCGCTCGGCGATCTCGAGGAGAACGCGTCCACGGAGGCGGCGATCGTGGCCACCCACCGCGCGCTGGCGCAGGCGCCGTCGCGGATTCTGCTCGCGACGCTCGACGACGCCGTCGCCGTGCCCGAACGTCCGAACGTCCCCGGCACCGTGCGCGAATGGCCCAACTGGTCGCTGGCGCTGCCCCAGCCGCTGGAGGAGATCGAGACGATGGATCTCCCCCGCCAGCTCGCCGACGCGCTGACACGCCGACGCGACTAGCCGCTCTCGCGCCTGCGGCGCGGAGCGACTAGCGGACGACCAGGCTGAAATCGAAACGCACGGAGCCCGATTCGGGCACGACGACGTTCGGAGCAGCGGGCGGGTTGCCGTCGCCGCTGTGGCCGTACCATCCCGCGAAATCACCAGGCGTCGAAGCCGTGCCTCCGGAGCTGTCGACATCGACGAAACCGAGAACAAAGTACGTCCCCGCCGGCACGCCGCGGACCTCATAAACGACGCTGGTGCTCCGTGTCGTGGTGCCCATGGTCTCCGCCACCGGTGTCGCCGCCTCCGCAACGGCGCCCAGGACCTTCACGAAGAACTTGGCGTCTCGCGGGTCTCCCGGGAGCGTCAGGATGCCGACGACGGACGCTCCCGTGGTGGTCCCTCCGTCGGGCACCGCCACCTTGGGTCCGCAGACCATTGTCAGCGTCGCCAGGTCGCGCGTGCAGCTCAGGTCCGGTCCGCAACTGAAAGGCGTCGTGCACGGATCACCTTCGCTGAGCGTCGGACGGCACTTTTTCTGGACCGGGTCGCACCACAGCCCGGTCGCGCAGAGATCGTTGACGTCGCACGGCTCGTTATCGTGCCGGCTCATCGGTCGCTCGCAGGTGCTCCCCGCGGCGCCGTTGCAGATGAGGCCCGGGTCGCAGTATTGCGGGCCCACCGGCCCATTCGAATTGCAGCTCTCGCCCTCGCCGCCCTTGC
>Ga0111539_10007209_pt1 | contig 14249 bp, 10 predicted proteins | sample RhiMethybrSRZTD1_FD_79667 | JGI IMG/M metagenome (GOLD analysis project Ga0111539, IMG submission 79667) | Populus rhizosphere microbial communities from Tennessee, USA - Rhizosphere MetaG P. TD hybrid SRZTD1 (version 2) (version 2) | ecosystem: Host-associated > Plants > Roots > Rhizosphere >...
CTACAGGCTGGCGGTCGACACCGGCAAGTTCGAGATCATCAAGGATTCGGTCGGCAGCCTGACCGACGATCGACGTCTCCAGGCGATGTTCATCGCCTTCTCGTTCGGCGCCTTCATCGAGGGCGCGGCTGGATTCGGCGCCCCGGTCGCGGTCTCGGGCGCGATGCTGGCGGGGCTCGGCTTCAACCCGTTCTACGCCGCCGGCATCTGCCTGCTGGCCAACACCGCACCGGTCGCCTTCGGTTCGATCGGCATCCCGGTGACCACGCTCGCCGCCGTCACCGGCCTGCCGGTGCTGCCGCTGTCGGCAATGGTTGGCCGCATGTGCGCGATGATCTCCGTCGTCATTCCCGCGTACCTCATCGTGGTGATGGCCGGGCCAGCGCGGGCCCTGGAAGTCTGGCCGGCTATTCTCGCGTGCGGTCTGTCGTTCGCCGGCATGCAGTTTTTCGTGTCCAACTACATCGGTCCCGAGCTGACCGACATCATGAGCTCGCTGACCTGCATCATCGTCATGGTGGCCGTGCTGAAGCTGTGGCGACCGGCCAACATCATGCGGCTCGAGGGCGACCACGAGGCGACGGTGGTATTGAAACGCCATTCCGGCGGCGAAGTGTTCAAGGCCTGGCTTCCCTACCTGCTGCTCGTCGTTTTCGTGCTGGCGTGGGGTGCACCGTCGATCAAGTTGGCCATCGACACCTGGACCAATGGTGTCATGCCTTCATTCCTGCCGAAGGCGTCCAGCGGACTGAACGTGTTGAATGTGCCCGGCCTGCACAATGCGATTACCCGGATGCCGCCCGTTGTGCCGCAGCCGGCGCCGTACGCGGCGCCGTTCACGCTCAACTGGCTCAGCGCCTCCGGCACGTCCTGTTTTCTCGCGACGATCTTTTCTGGACTGCTCCTTGGCGTCCGCCCGAAGCAGTTCGTGGGCCTCTACAAAGCCACCTTCGGACAGTTGAAGTTCGCGATGCTCACCATCGCGGCGATGCTGGGGGTGGCATATCTGATGAACTATTCTGGAATGACGACCACGCTCGGCCTGGCGCTCGCCGCGTCGGGCGGCGCGTTTCCGTTCTTCAGCGCAGTGGTCGGATGGATGGGGGTCTTTCTGACCGGCAGCGACACCTCGGCCAACGCGCTCTTTGGCAACCTGCAGGTCGTGACGGCCAACGCTCTTCAGCTGAACCCGATCCTGACCGCCTCCGTGAATTCCGCCGCGGGTGTCATGGGCAAGATGATTTCGGTCCAGAGCATCGCGGTCGCCGTGGCGGCCACGGGCATGACTGCTGCCGACGAAGGCCGGCTGTTCCGCTTCACCATTAAGCACAGCGTGCTGCTGATGGCGGTGATGGGGCTGCTCTCGCTCCTCTTCGCCTACGTGTTCCCCGGGGCGGTGCCAGTCGCTGCCGTGAAATAACTGCGCCTAGAACCGGAGGCCGATACCAGCTCCGACGCGATGCACGGAAAACGCCTCGTCGTCGAAGATGCGGCCGAATCGATACTGCAGGTCCAAGAACAGGCTGCCGTGCACGTTCCAGACCAGGCCGCCGCCGAAGTTGATCATCGAACGGCTCGAGGTGCCGGAGAGATCGCTGCCCAGCGCCACGCCGACGCTGCCGATCGTGTCGGTGACATCGGTGCCGGCCACCGTGAACCCGACGTCTCGTTTGACGCGGGCCAGATCGAACCCACCGACAATGTACGGCTCGAACTCTTCGTCGTACGGAATCACGTAGCGCACGCCGCCGCCAATGAAGAGCACCGGTTGCCGCACTGAGTAGGACACGGCTGCCGTCTGCGTCCGCGTCAGATAGCCGGCGATGAGCTGCGCCGCCGCACCGAGGCTGTCGGGTGAGGTATCGCGAATCACGCCCAGCTCGCCGAAGAACCGAAGACTGCCGTAGTTGATGCCAGCTTCGGCCCCGAACGATTGGCTCGTGACGTTACCGAACGCGGATTGCGCGAAGCCTTCGACGTAGCCGGTGTACTCCCCGGCGGCGGCCGTCGTCTGCGCCTGAGCGACGCCGGTCATCATGAGACCCGCGGCGCACAAGCCCATCATCCATCTCATCGTGCGTCTCCTGTCGTGTAGAACGTCTCGCTAGCGGCGGTTGACGGTGATCGTCGAGCCCAGGCTCGTATCACGCCACGGCTGCACGATGACGTTGGTGCGCTGATCGACGGTGCGGCGCACCGGTCCATTTCGGGCAACCGAGGTCACCATGTAGCCCACCAGCTCGCCGACACGCGGCACCCAGCTACTGAACGGTGGGCCGAAGCCGGAATCTGGACCGATGGTCGTCGTCCCCTGACCCGCCTTGCAGCTGCTCGCCCCACGGTAAATCCATTCGCCGGCACCGCCGTACCACGTGCCGCCAATCTTGGCGATGTACCACTGGTTCGCGTAGACGCCGAAGTTGGGATCAGGTCCGCCGAACGGCCAGGGCGAGTCAGGCCAGCCGGGATCGGTGAACTGCATGCACATCGGCCCGCCGAGTGCGGCATTGCCGTCCTGCTCGATGAGCGTCAGCGTTCCCGTCTGTGGCCACGTCGACACGTTCGGGCTGTTCAAATAGACCACTCGGCTCAAGTCGATCGCCAGCGCGGTCACGAACGAAGCAGCGGCGCTCACCGGACTGCTGACACCATTGGCCTGATCCGTGACGCTCACGCGCCAATACATCGTCGCTTCCGCCGGCAGATCCACTTGCGGCTGGAACGTGGTTCGAGCTGTGCCCTGCGGCACGACACCCGTGACAGAGAGCGGCGAAAACGAGGGACTCGTGGAGATCTCGAATCGATACGTCAACGCGCCAGCCGGTCCGGTCACTGAAGCATTTGTCACGGTGAAGATTGGCCGGGCGTTGGTGGACGCATTTCCCACGGGGCTGACCGGCGTGGGCGCGTTGATAACGACCGCGGGCCCGATCGTGAATTGATACGTCGGTCCCCAGACGCCTGTGGTGCCGGCGCCAGTCGCGCGCGAATGCCAGTAGTACTGCGTAGCGGGCGCCAGCTGATCGAGGCGCACGCTCGTTTGTCCATTGCCGCCTTCGGCGATCTCGCTGCGGGTCTGGACCTTGGTGTTGAAATTGCTGTCCGTCGCGACCTCGAAAGCGTAGGTCTTGGTCGACGGCTGCGTCACGACCGCGTTCTCGACGGCGAGCGTCACCGGCTGATCGGCATTGCGGATGCTGGCGCCGGGCGGAGGCTGCACGAGAATCGGCGCCGTGACGGAGCCTGTGCCCGATGGCTGCGACGGATTGCTGTCGGAACAGCTGACAACTGCGCACGCCAGAGCAGCGATGCACGCGACGCTGACCGTTCGACCTTTCATGGTTACTCTTTCACCAGCAGCGCGCTCGACGCCGCCTGAAGTCATCATGGTTTCGGCCGGCCCCGGGTTGCGGGCACGCCACGTCGCGCGACGCGTTCGACCACGATGATCGCCCGTGTGTGAAACTCGAGGGCGCGATCGTGGCGCCACGTCGTCAGCTGTGTGCGCAACTCAGACAAGGCGCGCCGTTCGCGCGGCGCGACAATCCGATCGCTGAGACGGTCGATCGCCGCCAGTTCCAGGTCGCTCATGCCCCGTCCCGGATCGAGCGCGAGAAAGGCCCGGCTGTCGCTGAGCGGAATGATGTTCACGCCGGGCAGGCTCTTAAAGGCGGTCCGGTTCACAACGATGAGCGACCGCTTGGCATCGACCGCCACGAGCTCGACATCCGGCCGCGCGGCGGCACCGCCGGTGCGGCTCTTCGCGCCGCGATCGAGCAGCTTGACGATCGCCCAGCCCACGTCCGGGTCGACCCGCTGCAGCGCCCGAATCGCATCCTCAGGCAGTGTCAGCGCGACGACGTGGCCGGGCCGGCCGAACTTCGACGGCCGGCCGCGCGGCCGTGCAGAATTCCTCGCCGCACCCGAGCGGCCCGGCGACATGGACGAGAGAGAGATCGAAGTAACTGAAGGACGACGCTTGGTGCTCACGCAGCACGTGGGACTATACCATCTGATCGCGTGATTATTCAGGTATAAATCAGCATCTGACGTAATTTTCTTGTATTTATTCCGTCGGCGCCCGATGCGCGATCCGTGCGAGAATTTTCGCCGATGCCTGGTCCGCGCCGAGCCGTCGACGATCCCGTCGTTCGTCTCGACGTTTGGCTGGACGTCGCTTGTTTGTTCCGGACGAGATCGGAAGCGCAGAAGGCCTGTACGACCGGCAAGGTGGACGTGAACGGACAACCCGGCAAACCTCACCGCGCGCTTCGCGTCGGCGATGCCCTGACCATCGGACGGCCGATGGGACGTAAGCAGCAGGTCGTTGTGAAGGCGCTGGCCGAACGACACATCCCCAAAGCCGAAGCACGACTGCTGTACGAGGATCGCACGCCGCCGCCGACGCCTGAGGAAATCGAGATGCGGCGGCTCGAGCGTCTGTACAGAGCGTCGGTCGTACCGCCCAAGACGCCGGGCAAGCGCGAACGGCGCGCGATTCGAGCATTGAAGGGGAAAGCCTAGGCGTCGAGCAGGCCCCGCACCTTGCGGGCGAGCGCATCCGGGGTGAAGGGCTTCTGCAGAAACGGCGCGCCGGCGCTGAGTTCCCGGTGAACCGCCGCGTGATCCGTGTACCCCGACATGAACAGCACCTTGGTCCCGGGCCTGAGCGACGAAATCTGTTCCGCCAGGTCACGGCCGTTCATGTAAGGCATGACGATGTCAGTGAGCAGAAGGTGTATTTCTGCACTCAGGCGTTGTGCCAGCTCGAGCGCCTGCTTGCCGTGTTCCGCTTCAATGACCTCGTAACCCTGGCGGCGGAGCACTTCTCCGGTCAGGGCGCGAACGGCTTCTTCGTCCTCGACGAGAAGAATCGTCTCGGAGGCACGTGGCGGCTCGGGTTCTTTCAGCTCACGTGCGGTGGCGATTGGCGCGCTGACGATGGGCAGATAGACCTTGAAGACGGTCCCGTGCGCCGGCTCGCTGTAGACCCAGATGTACCCGCCTGACTGCTTGACGATGCCGTAGACCGTGGCCAGGCCCAGGCCGCTGCCCTTGCCTTGCGCTTTCGTCGTGAAGAAGGGCTCGAAGACGCGAGACCGGGTCGCCGCGTCCATACCTTCGCCGGTGTCGCTGACTGCCAGCATCACGTACGGGCCGGGTAGAACGGTCGCGTGTGAATCGACGTACGAACCATCGAGCTCGACCACAGCCGTCTCCAGCACGAGACGTCCGCCTTCAGGCATCGCGTCGCGGGCGTTCATCGCCAGGCTGACGATGATCTGCTCGACCGACGCCGGATCGGCGTTGACGAGCGGCAGGTCGGCCGCCAGCTCGACGGACAGCTCGATGTCCTCACCGAGAATGCGCGTCAGCATCTTCTGAGTCTGCCGCACGAGACGGTTCAGGTCGACGGCTTCCGGCTGGAGCATCTGCCGCCGGCTGAAAGCGAGCAACTGGCGGGTCAGCGTCGCGGCGCGTTCCCCGGCGTCTTTGATCTCCTCGAGGTCCCGCCTCGACATATCGTCGGGGGCCATATCGTCGAGCGCGAGGTTGCAGTATCCGAGGATCGCGGTGAGCAGATTGTTGAAGTCGTGTGCGACTCCGCCGGCGAGTCGGCCGACCGCCTCCATCTTCTGCGCCTGGCGCAGCTGTTCCTCCAGCCGGCGGCCTTCCGTGATGTCGCGCGCGTTGAAGACGACGCCGTCGACGGCGGGCTCGTGCAATCGGCTCACGACGATCGCATCCATGCTGCGGTACGAGCCGTCAGACCGTCGGATTCGTGCCTCGGTCATCATCTGCTCACCCGGCCGACTCGCGGCGCTGCTCAGGCGCTGCGCGACGTGGCGCTGGTCTTCGGGGTGCAGCAGGTCGACGAGCGGCTGCCCGATCATCGAATCCGGTGTCCAGCCGAATTGCCGGCCTGCCGACGGTGTCGTGTATGTGATGCGGCCCTCCTGGTCGAGCAGCAGCAGTACCTCCCAGCTGTTCTCGACCAGGGCGCGGAACCGTTCTTCGCTGGTGCGGAGGGCCTGTTCAGCGGCGCGCTGCTGCTCCTCACGCGCGCCGATTGCCAGGGCATAGCGCATGGCTCGGCCAACGGCGTCTACGGACAGGTTGGACTTGCTCAAATAATCGGCGGCGCCCGCTTTCATCGCCTCGACGGCGACGTCCTCGGCGCCGTGACCGGTCAGGACGATGACGGGGGTGTGGATGCCCCGCTGGCGGATCTCGCCAATGAGGCGAAGGCCGTTCTCGGAGCCGAGCCAGTAGTCGAAAAACGCGAGATCGAAGGTTGTGCGGTCGAACGCCTCGAGGGCCGTCGCGTACGATTCCGCTTTGGTCACCTCGGCGTCCGGCCAGGCGTCGACGAGCCTGACCATTTCCCGCACGAGCTCCGCGTGATCCCCGGCATCGTCGACGACGAGGACGCGGAGTGGGGCCGGCATCTAATCGGCGACCTCCCCAGACGGGTGTGACGACTGGGCGGAGCGCTGTTGCCGCATCTCCTGCATCCGTGCGTACAGGAACGAGACTCCGAAGATCACCACGATGAGGCCGAGAGACAGCCATTTCGGAATCTCGAACCCAACGTAGCCTTCCTGATGGAGGTACTCCACCAGCAGCTTGATCGCCACCCAGCCGATGATGATGAAGGCGCCGTCGACGAGCGCGGGATATCTCTCCACGATGGCCAGCAGCTGGCCGATGACGAGGCGCATCATGATGATGCCAAGGATACCGCCGGTGAGAATCACCCAAGTCTTCGGCGACATCGCGACGGCCACGAGAATAGAGTCCACTGCGAAGACGATGTCGGTGAGCTCGACCTTGATGACCGTGGCCCAGAACGGGGACAACCCCATCATCGACTTGGCCTTCGGCGGCGTGCGGCGCGACTCGGCGCCGCCGTGCTGGGTGAAGTGCTGGATGGTCAGATACATCAGGTAGCCCGCCCCGAGGAGCTTCACCCAGTCCAGCTGGATCAGATAGACGGCTAACAGCGTTGCAATCGCCCGGAACGCAAACGCGCCGATGATGCCGTATCGAAGCGCCTTGCGCTGCTCCTCTTTCGGCAGGCCGAGCACGAGCACGGCCAGAACCATGGCGTTGTCTGCGCTGAGCAACCCTTCGAGGGCGACGAGCAGCGCGATCGTGACGAAATCAGCTGGCGTGAACAAGGGACTCCCGAAGCGTAGAGGCGGCGACAGGCAGTGACACGCCACCACAGTATGACCCAGGCATGTTGACACGCACCGTGTCAAGGCCCATACTTGGATCGGCGCAACTTGAGCAACTCGAGATGAGCCTGCAAGACGACATCTATTTCATCAGCATGGCGGCACGGATGCTCGGCATGCATCCTCAAACGCTTCGCAAGTACGAGCGGCTGGGCCTCGTGCAGCCCAGCCGGACGATTGGCAGCATGCGGTTGTACTCGCGTGATGAGCTCGAGCGGCTGCGTGTCATCAAGCGATTGGTAGACGACGGCGGCATCAATCTGGCCGGCGTGCAGCGTTTGCTGTCGATTGCCGAAATCGTGCAGCGGATGCGGCCGCTCATGACCAACGAGCCATTGTCACCGCGCGATACCCGGCGACTCTCGCAGGATTTCGACGAGCTGCTGCGGATGCTCGGGTTCGATTAGCAGGCGCGTCATGGACTTCAAAGACTACTACTCGACGCTGGGCGTCTCGAAGACCGCGACCGAGAAGGAGATCAAGCAGGCCTTCCGGAAGCTGGCGCGCAAGCATCATCCCGATGTGAACCCGGGTGACAAGGCGGCGGAAGCCCGGTTCAAAGAGATCAACGAGGCCTACGAGGTGCTCGGCGATCCGGCAAAGCGGAAGAAGTACGACGAGCTGGGCGCCAACTGGCGGATGTACGAGCAGTCGGGTGGTCCGCCACCAGGAGCGGGCGGTCCCGGTGCCGGATGGAACGTGCATACGGGCGGTGGGACCGGCGGCTTCCGCACGATGACGGCCGACGAGATGCGGGAGATGTTCGGCAGCGAAGACCCATTTTCGGACTTCTTCCATACGTTCTTTGGCGGCAGCGCTCAGGAAGAGGAGCCCGGGCGCCGCGCTCGACGACGCAACACCAACGTGCGCAGCGGCCGTGACGTCGAGCACGAGCTGCTGCTAACGCTCGAGGACGCGTTTCAGGGCGTGCAGCGAACGTTTTCGATCAAACACGATGGCCACGCCCGGACCGTGGACGTCAGGATTCCTGCCGGCGTGTCCGACGGCACGCGGCTGCGGGTTGCCGGTGAAGGCGAGCCCGGAACAGGCGGCGCACTGCCAGGGGACTTGTATCTTCGCATCAGACTGGCGCCGCATCCGTTGTTCGAGCGGAAGGGACGCGATCTGCAGACGCGCGTCCAGGTGCCGTTGACCACCGCGGTCCTCGGCGGCGAAACCTCGGTGCAGACGCTCGGTGGGAAATCGCTCCGGCTGAAAATTCCGCCGACCACGCAGAACGCACAGGTGTTTCGGCTGAAAGGACACGGCATGCCGGTTGCTGGAAAACCCGAGGGCACCGGCGATTTGTACGCGACGGTCGAGGTTCAGTTGCCGAAGGAATTGACGCCCGAACAGCGATCGCATTTCGAGGCGCTCCAGCAACTCGAGAGCGCGCATCGATAAGGGGGCGTCGGCCGGCGCCGGCGAGAGAATGGTTATGAACATCAACAAGTACACCGAAAAAGCGCAGGAAGCCGTCCTGGCCGCGCAGCAACTCGCTGAGCTGATGAGCCACGCTCAGATTGAGCCGGAGCACCTCCTGGTGGCGCTCATCGAGCAGCGCGAAGGCATCGTTCCCGAGCTACTGCGCAAGATGGCGGTCGACCCGGCGAAGATGGCGCAAGGCGCCCGCGAACTCCTCGCAAGAATTCCCTCTGCCTACGGCGGAGCGCAGCCTGGCATCTCGCCTCGGCTCAAGCTGGTTACCGACCTGGCACAGGCGGAAGCCGATCGTCTGAAAGACGAGTACGTCAGCACTGAGCATCTCTTCGTCGCGATCGCCTCGGAAACGGGACGCTCACCCTCGGCAAAACTGTTGACGGATCAAGGGCTGACGCGCGACGCGATCTTTGCGGCGCTGGCCAGTATCCGCGGGTCGCAGCGCGTGACGAGTCAGAATCCCGAAGGCACTTATCAGGCACTCGAGCGATACGGTCGCGATCTGACCGATCTGGCGCGCAAGGGGAAGCTGGATCCCGTCATCGGACGCGATGAGGAAATCCGGCGGGTCATCCAGGTCCTGTCACGGCGGACCAAGAACAATCCAGTGCTCATCGGCGAACCCGGTGTCGGCAAGACCGCCATCGTCGAAGGTCTCGCCGGCCGCATCGTGCGGGGCGACGTTCCCGAGGGTTTGAAGAACAAGCGGATCGTCGCGTTGGACATGGGCTCGCTCGTCGCCGGCGCGAAGTATCGCGGCGAGTTCGAGGAACGGCTCAAGGCGGTTCTGAAGGAGATCACCGACAGCGAGGGCGCGGTCATTCTCTTCATCGACGAGCTCCACACCGTCGTCGGCGCCGGAGCGGCCGAGGGCTCGATGGATGCCTCGAATATGCTCAAGCCGATGCTGGCCCGCGGTGAACTCCATACGGTCGGCGCGACGACGCTCGACGAATACCGGAAGTACATCGAGAAGGACGCCGCGCTCGAACGGCGCTTCCAGACGGTGCTGGTTGGCGAACCGACCGTGGAGGACACGATCAGCATTCTCCGCGGGCTTCGCGAGCGGTACCAGATCCACCACAAGGTGAACCTGAAGGACGCGGCGCTGGTAGCCGCCGCGGTGCTGTCCAATCGCTACATCGCCGACCGGTTCCTGCCGGACAAGGCCATCGACCTCGTCGACGAGGCGGCGTCGAAGCTCCGCATGGAGATCGACTCCATGCCGGCTGAAATCGACGAAATCCGACGCCGCGTCATGCAGCTGGAGATCGAGCGGGAGGCGTTGCGGAAGGAAAAGGACAAGTCGTCGCGGGAGCGCCTGGCCCGCCTCGAAAAAGAGCTCGCCGATCTCAAGGAGGAGCAGTCGCGCCTCGATGCGCACTGGCAGCAGGAAAAGGAAATGATCCAGCGGACGGCGAAGCTCCAGGAAGAGCTCGAGGCCGTGAAGCGCGAGGTCGAGGGCGCGCAGCGTCTCGGCGACTATCAGCGGGCGTCCGAGCTCCAGTACGGTCGAGTGCCGCAACTCGAGCGCGATATCAAGGAAGCCGAGAACCAGCTTGCCGAGGTCCAGAAGTCCGGACGGATGCTGAAACAGGAAGTCGACGAAGACGACATCGCGGAAGTCGTGAGCAAGTGGACCCACATTCCGGTCAGCCGGTTGATGGAAGGTGAAGTCCAGAAGCTCATTCACATGGAGGAGCGTCTCCATCAGCGAGTGGTCGGACAAGACGAGGCCGTCACGGCGGTGGCCAATGCCATCCGCCGGGCGCGAGCCGGACTTCAGGATCCCAACCGGCCGCTGGGCAGCTTCCTTTTCCTCGGGCCGACCGGCGTTGGCAAGACCGAACTGGCACGCGCGCTCGCCGAGTTCCTCTTCGACGACGAACAAGCCATGATCCGGATCGACATGTCCGAGTACCAGGAGAAGCACACCGTGTCCCGGATGATCGGCGCGCCGCCCGGATACGTGGGCTATGAGGAATCCGGGCAGCTGACTGAGGCCATCCGGCGCCGGCCGTATGCCGTCGTCCTGCTCGACGAAATCGAGAAAGCGCATCCCGAGGTGCTGAACGTCCTGCTGCAGTTGCTGGACGACGGTCGGCTGACGGATGGCAAGGGACGAACCGTCGACTTCAAGAACGCCGTCGTCATCATGACCTCGAACCTCGGCAGCCAGTTCATCGGCGAACGAGCGGTCCAGAACCTCGATGCCGGCGGGATGCTCGACGAGGGCACCAGACGGCAGGTGATGGACGTCCTGCGAGCCCACTTCCGGCCCGAGTTCCTGAACCGGATCGACGAGATCGTGTTCTTTCATGCGCTCGGGCGCGAGCAGATGGCGCGGATTATCGACATCCAGATCAGCGGGCTGCTCAAACGGCTCGAAGAACGGAAGATTCACGTGCAACTCACGGAGTCGGCGAAGGCGCAGCTCGTTCGCGACGGCTACGACCCGGCCTACGGCGCCAGACCGCTCAAGCGCACGATTCAGCGGAAGGTGCTGGATCCGCTGGCCCTGCGCGTGCTCGAAGGCGAATTCGGGGAAGGCGATACGGTCGTGGTTGACGCCGGCGCCGACACCTTGACGTTCGGCAAGCGCCAGTCGGTCGGCGCATAATGGATTCGAAGAGCAATGGCGACACCCAAGCCCGGTGGTTCTCGATTCAATCCGCGCGGCGGCGATCGTCGCGGGCCCATGGTCACCAGACCTGGATCCTCGCTATGGTACGCGCTCGGGTTCGTGCTGCTGCTAGGCCTGGCGCAGATGTATTTCCTGACCCCTGGCGGGCGCCCTCTGCCCTACAGCGAGTTCAAAACGCTCCTGAAGAACGGGCAGATCGTCGAGGTCACTGTCGGCGAGCAGTCCATCCGCGGTGTTCTGAAGGATCCGCTGCCCAATCGCGGGAACTCGAAGGCATTCACGACCAATCGCGTCGACGATCCCAAGCTGGTCGAGGAGCTCGAACAACACCAGGTGCGCTACAGCGGCGAGACCATCAACCGCTGGGTCACCGAGTTGCTCGGTTGGCTGCTCCCGCTGTTGTTCTTCGTCGCCATCTGGGGGTTCTTCTTCCGCCGGATGAGCGGTGCGGAAGGCGGCGTCATGTCATTCGCCCGCAGCCGGGCCAAGGTTTTTGCCGATGACGAGGTGAAGGTCAGGTTCGCGGACGTCGCCGGCGTCGACGAGGCGCGGGAGGAGCTGCGGGAGATCGTCGAGTTCCTGAAGAACCCGAGGAAGTACACCAATCTCGGCGGCCGCATTCCAAAAGGCGTCTTGCTCGTCGGTCCGCCGGGCACGGGGAAAACGCTGCTCGCGCGAGCGGTAGCCGGCGAGGCGCATGTTCCGTTCTTCAGCCTGAGCGGTTCGGAGTTCGTCGAGATGTTCGTCGGCGTCGGCGCCGCGCGCATTCGCGACCTGTTTCAGCAGGCCGAAGCCAAGGCGCCGTGCATCGTCTTCATCGACGAGCTCGACGCGCTCGGGAAGGTTCGCGTGCAGAGCCCGGTCGGCAGCCACGAGGAGCGGGAGCAGACGCTCAACCAGCTCCTGGCCGAAATGGACGGCTTCGACTCGCGCAAGGGCGTCATCATCATGGGCGCGACGAACCGACCCGAGGTTCTCGACCCGGCGCTCCTGCGCCCGGGCCGCTTCGATCGGCAGGTTCTCGTCGACAAGCCAGACATCAAGGGCCGGGAAGAGATCCTGCGGATCCATGCCAAGGGCGTGAAGCTCGGGGCCGATGTGGATTTCAAGATCGTCGCTGCCCGCACCGCAGGATTTGCCGGCGCCGATCTCGCCAACCTGGTGAACGAAGCCGCCCTGCTGGCGGCGAGGAATGACAAGACGGCCGTCGACGCCAAGGACTTCGAGGCGGCGATCGATCGACTGGTCGCAGGCCTCGAGAAGAAACGGGTCATGAGCCCGCGCGAGCGGCGCATCGTCGCCTACCATGAGTCCGGCCACGCGATTGTCGCCACCGTCGTACCCAATCTGGATCCGGTCCACAAGATCTCGATCGTCCAGCGTGGATTCGGTGCGCTCGGCTATACGATGCAGCTGCCTATCGAGGATCGCTATCTGATGACGAGGCAGGACCTGCTTGGTCAGCTCGCGGTGCTGCTGGGCGGACGGACGGCCGAGGAGATCGCGCTCGATGAGATCTCGACGGGTGCGCAGAACGACCTGCTGCGAGCCACCGATATCGCCAGAGCGATGGTCACCGAATTCGGGATGAGCGACGCGCTAGGCGCCGTGAACTACGACGGCAACCGCCGCGCGCGGTTCCTCGATCTTCCGATTCCCCAGGAGCGTGGGCTCTACGGCGACGAGACCGCACAGAAGATCGACGCGGAAATCAAGCGCATCCTGGCCGAGGCGCACGAAAAGGCGCGGACGATTCTCAGCGAGAACCGCGAGAAGCTCGAAGCCGTGACCCGGCGTCTGCTCGAAGTCGAGGTCATGGAAGGCGACGAGCTGCGCGAGCTACTCGGCATCGCCAAGCCGCCCAACGAGGACACGGTCCCTATCGTTCCGCCACCCGGAAGCCTCCCGATCGACGCATCTGACAGCTAACCACCGGCATCCGGCAACGGTGGCTCGTGCGTCGACTCGCGGGGCGTCCAGAACGCCCATGCCAGTGCGACCGTCAAGGCCTGGACGACCATGACGAGCGCCACGGTTGCCGGCCACCCGCCGGTGTTCCACATCACGGCCGGCAGCGAGCCACCGACGCTGCCGCCCAGGTAGTAACACGACGAGTACAGACCGACAGCCAGGCCGCGGTCTTCCTTCGTTGCGGCGCCAATGTAGCTGCTGGCCGTCGCTTGCGCGATGAAGACCCCTGTGGCGACGAGCGCGAGGCCGGCGATGACGGCGGGCAGCGATGGCAGGAGCGTGAGGACTGCGCCGCACATGCCCGCCCCCACTCCGCCGGCCAGCGCGGCTCGGTGACCAATCGCATCGGCCCACCGTCCCGCCAGCGGCGTGATCGCGGCGCCCATCAAGTACACGACGAAGAGCCAGGCCAGCGCGAAGGTGCTCAGCCCGAACGGCGGTGAGGCCAGGTAGAAGGTGACGTAGGTAAAGGCCGCGACCTGCGTGAAAAGCACGCAGAATCCGACGCCATCGGTGACGAGCAGTTGGCGGTTGGCGAGCAGGCGTCGCAACGCTCCAGCCGGCGCGGCTGGCTTGTAGTCCCTGTGAGTGCCCTCGGCGGGCAGCCACCGCCAGAGCGCGGTGGCGGTGAGCACGAGCATCGCCGACAACGTCAGAAATGCCACCTGCCAGCTGAAGGCCGCGGCGACGATACCTGCTACCGCGCGGCCGCAGAAGCCGCCCAGGACCGTGCCGCTGACGTACGCGCCGGCGGCCCGGCCCGTGTGAGAGGCTGGCCAGCGCTCGTGTACGTAGGCGATCGTCACCGCGAAGACCCCCGGCGTCATCAATCCCTGAACGAACCGCCAGGCCACCAGCTGACCCAGAGTCTGCGACGTGGCCGCGAGACCGGTCGCGATGGCCAACAGCGCGGCCGAACTGACGATCACGCGGCGCCGGCCGACGCGATCGGC
>Ga0111539_10007210_pt1 | contig 14248 bp, 9 predicted proteins | sample RhiMethybrSRZTD1_FD_79667 | JGI IMG/M metagenome (GOLD analysis project Ga0111539, IMG submission 79667) | Populus rhizosphere microbial communities from Tennessee, USA - Rhizosphere MetaG P. TD hybrid SRZTD1 (version 2) (version 2) | ecosystem: Host-associated > Plants > Roots > Rhizosphere >...
AGCGCACACAGTCGCTCCATCAGCACCTGCGACTCGATCACCACGCTCGTGCTGCCGTCCTTCCACCGCTTCTTCAGCGAATACAGAACCCGCCCGTCCGGCAGCAGCGACAGTCGGCTCTCCGCGATGGCGGGTCGCCCTGCGTACCGGCACAGGGTACTCCAGCCGGTCCCGATCGCGCGCCTCCACCCGCACCGCCGCGTGCAGCGAAAACCCATCCACGTCCGCGCACAGCGGGCCCTTCACGAACAGTTCACTGCGCGTGCCGCGTCCAACCCGCGCGTCCATCGCTCCCGCCCGCTCGCCCAGCGCCGTGCGACCCTGCACCGCCGCTGCACCGAGCTCCAGCATCAAGTCCGTTGCATCGCCATCCGCGTCAGCCGCCGCAGCCTCGCCCACAGCCGGCCACTTTCCCAACCGCCGCAGCAACCGCAGCACGCGATCGGGAATCGCCCGCACCAGCCCCAACGTCCGCATCCGTCACTTCGTCGTGCTCGCAGAACTGCACGCGGCGGTGCGGGTGGAGGCGCGGCGCCAGCGCACGGTTCCGCATCGACCAGGGCAGCGGCGGCTTGAACGACCTGCACGCGAACGCCAAGCTTGCCCCCTACGCCGAGCACCTGCTGAAGCGCTTGGAGCGCACGCAAGCGCGAGTCTCCTGGCGAGCATCACCCCAAAGCACTAACGTCCATGTCGGTGAGGGACAGGGCTCCACTCTGGGAGGACATCGCGCGGCTCGCGCGTCTGGCGCCGACGCCGCACAACACGCAGCCATTTCGGATTCGGCCGCGGGGCGAGCGCGCGGAGCTGGTGCTGCTCACCGAGCGGCTCTTGGCGCGTGAAGATCACGGCAACCTGTACGTGGCGGCTTCGTTCGGCACGTTCGCTGCCTGTCTAGAGCACGCGGCGCGGCACTTCGGGCGAGAGCTCGAGGTCACGCCGGTGGCAACGCTGGACACGCCGAGCCTGGAGCAGATGGGGCCGGAGGTGCTCGTGGGCGAAGCCGAGCTCGGAGCGCCCATCGACGCCGCTCCGGCGGATGGCTTGCTCGATGCGAGACGCACCTCCCGGCTGCCGTATCACGATCGCCCAATCGAGCCGGCAGCGCTCTCGGCTCTCACGCGCGTGACCGAGAGCTTCGGTCATCGCTTCATCGAGCATGGGGACGCGGCTATCGTCAGGCCACTGCTGAAGCTCAACGCCGAAGCCATCATCGACAACCTGCAGCTCGCGGACGAGCGCGAGGAAATCCGCGGCTGGTATCGGCTGGGTGAGACGCCCGAGTTCGGGGACGGCCTGTGGCAAGGTCCGATGAATCAGCCCGCGTGGGAGCTGTGGTCGGCGTTCGCGATGCCGTCGGTGTTCAAGCTGCCCGGCATCCGCCAATTCGCTGTGCACCGCTACCTGCTCACGCAAAGAGGCACCCGCCACATCGCGCTCATCTGTGGTCGCTTTCAAGAATGGCCCGACCTGTACCGCGCCGGTCGGCTCTTGCTCGAGCTGTGGCTCGAGATGGCGAAGCACCAAGTCTACATGCAGCCGATGGGCTCGATGCTCACGAACCCGCGTTACGTGACCGAGATTGCGCGGCGCTTCGCCTGCGACGACTGCTGGCTCGTCGTGCGGCTTGGTTACTCGGACCCACCGCCGCGCGCGCCGCGTCTCGAGCGCATCGTGATTCCATGAATAGCCTCATCGATCCCGCCTTGGGCTACGTCCTCGACAAGTTGGGACACGTGGCGCTGAGCTCGTTCGGCGCCTACCGGCTGCTGTTCGCGCCTCTGCTCACGCCCGAGCTGCGCAGTTGGCTCAGCCAGAAGCGCGCCTCCGCCGTCTTCTACCGCGCCAGGAAGCGCGTTCCCGCCTACCAGGCGTTCTTGAGCGAGCGCTCGGCGCTTGCTCCGCGCAGCTTCTCCGAAGTCCCGGTGATGGACAAAGAGAGCTACATCAAGCGCTTCAGCTTGCCCCAGCTGTGCCAAGGCGGCGCACTGCCCTTGCGCGGCGCGGTGATCGACGAATCATCCGGCTCGACCGGCACCGCCACGAATTGGGTACGCGGCGCTGGCGAGCGCTACGCCACGCGCCGGTTGATCCAGTACTCGGCGCGCGCCACGTTTGGCGGAGACAGCTTCGTACTGCTCAACGCCTTCGCGCTCGGCCCTTGGGCGACGGGCATGAACGTCTCGATGTCGCTGATCGACCGCTGCGTGCTCAAATCGATCGGCCCTGACGCCAAGAAAGTCATCTCGAGCCTCAAGCTGCTCGGGCCCGGCTACCGCTACGTCATCACCGGCTATCCGCCGTTCATGAAGGGCTTGATCGAAAGCACGGACATCGACTGGAAGGCATACGATATTTGCGCAGTCGTGGGCGGCGAGGGCATGTCGGAGCCGCTACGGGCCGCGCTCAATCGTTGCTTTCGCAAGACGATCAGCAGCTTTGGCGCTTCCGATCTCGAAATCAACCTGGCCTTCGAGACCGACTTCAGCATCGCGCTGCGCCAGCATCTGGCGAACAATCCGCAGCTGGCGCGCGACCTGTGCGGCGAGCACTCCGGCTTGCCGATGGCATTTCAATACGATCCGCTGAACGCGTTCATCGAGAGCGACAGCGACCGTAACCTGCTCTTTACCTTGAATCGGCTCGAAAATGTGTCGCCCCGTATCCGCTACAACTTGCACGATCGCGGCATCGTGCGCTCGCGCGCGGAGGTCGAGCAGGTGCTGGCGGACCATCGGCTCCGCATCGACATGCCGGGGACGGCGTTGCCGCTGCCCTTTATCTTGCATTGGGGTCGGCAAGACAGCGCGGTGGCGTTCTACGGCTGCAAAATCACGCCGGAGGATCTGCAAGACGTGATTCTGCGCGTCCCCGAGCTGGGCGCGCGCATCGAGAACTACGCGCTGCATCCGCATGAAGACGCAGGCGCCAATAAGCGTCTCGAGCTGTGGCTCGAGCTGGCCAACGGTGTGACGCTCGAGGCGTCGCCGAGCCTCGAGGCAGCGGCGTTGGAAGAGCTGGGCCGCATCAACCAGGACTTTCGCGAATCCATCCGCATGGTGCCGGAAGGTTGTCGCCCGACGCTCAAGCTGTTTCCGTTCGGGCAGAGTCCGATCTCGGGGCAAGACATTCGCATCAAGCGCCGCTACATCGTGTAGCGGCTCAGCGAATGTTGAGCCGCAGCTCGAGCACGTAGGGCGTTGACGAGGGCAGTAGGGCCGGGGATCGTGCCGCGGTGGGTCCCGGACGTCGACCATGTAAGCCCGGCGCAGCAGTTCGGCCCACGGATACCGCCGTCCTCCGCTTCGCGACTTCCCGGGCCGATGCGGAACCGTGCGGTGCCGCAGCAGCGGCGAACGGCGTCGTCGTCTGCCGCGTCATTCCCGATGCCTGGTTCGTCGTGGTGCGCTGCCGCACCTTCATGTCGGCAGCCGCCGCCGCCGCGACGGCCGCGGATCTCGAACAGGCACTCGTGGTTGCCGGCGCGCAACCGCTGCGATCGTGAACCGTCGCCGCCAGGCGCAGCCCGACTGCGCATGGTCCCGCACGATCCGCGACCCGCGTTGCCAGCTAGAATCGCGGCGCATGAGCACTCGCGTCGTCCGCGCCCTCCTCTTCACCTGCCTCGGATCGACCCTGGCTGGCTGCGGCCTGTTCCCGCCACTGACCGGCACCGTCAGATCGCTCGAAGGCAAGGTCGAGAACGGCAGCTACACGGCGCCCGACGGCTCCTTCTCGCTCCAGGTGCCGCACCAGGACAACTACGAGCTGATGTGGCTCTTTGCAAAGGAGCAGGCTGGTCCAGACGGGTTCTACGTCAGCTTCGGTCCTGCCGCCTTCGACAAGACCATCTACCGGTGCAGCGTCTCCCCGCGCGCCAGCGGTGCATCGACGGGCGATCTCTCGGCCACGTGCCACCACCTCGTGGATGTCACGCGTCCGCTGCTCGAACCCATGACCGACACGCCGCTCGAGGTCGTGAGCGAGCGCGGCGGCGACCTCGACGGCAAGCCGGCACATTTCATCCGTCTGAAACAGGAGGCGCCCGCAGGCACAGTCGCGACCAGACCAGCGGTGATCGTCCACGAAGCCTGTCTTGTTCGACACGGCGACCGCTTCGCGTTCACGTGGGTCCAGACCTACGAAGGAGAAGGATGGGTGCGGCGCGGAATCGACGCCGACCGGTTCGCACGCTCCGTAGTGGTCCTGCCCGATCGTGACCGCTGAGGTCCTTCAAAGACCCTCGGCGCCCATGGCTTCGTGGGCCCCAAACCCGATGTCGCGGAACCCGCTGTCGCGCACGACCGCGACGCGCTCCTCGTCGCCGAGGCGGACCACACCCTCGCTGAGCTGCAGCACCATGCGGTCGCCGACCAGCGCATAGTGCATGCTCCCCTGCGGCACGCCGTGGCCGACCTCGAGGCGGCGCTCGTCCATCGCGGCCAGCAACACCTCGAACGGCCGCGCGCCGGGCACCCACTTCTCGGCCATCAGCAGGCCGTGACCCGGCAGCACCGTGAAAACGACCGTGCGCGGATCCTGGCCGCAGCAACCGCAGCGCGCGATCGGAAATCGCCCGCACCAGCCCCACCACGTCCGCATCCGTCACTTCGTCGTGCTCGCAGAACTCCGCCCGCCCGCGGCCCGGCTCGCTCGCATACACGCCATCCACCCACAGCACGTGGAAGTGAACGTTGAGCCGAATTCCCGAGTCGAACTCTGCACGAACGCCACCGCACCGGCCCGCGGCCGTGACCTTCCCTGCCGCCGCGCACGCCGGCTCCATCACGCCGATCGCCCGTCGTCAACGGAGGCCGAGCGTCATCGCGAGACCGTTGCTGGCCACCAGGCCCAGCGGGTTGGCCGCGGCATCGAGCGGGAAGGCCTGTTGGTAGATCGGCAAACCCACGAAGCTCGCGCTGTTTGGGATCGCAAAGGACCACTCGGCAACGCCGGCAACGGCTGGCCGGAACTCGACGACATCCAGCGGCAGCAGCAGGTTGCAGCCCGGCATGCCGATGGCGGTGAGGCTGATCGGCACGGGGAGCTGCGCAAGGCTCGACACGAACAGTGCCCCGAGCTCACCCGGCGCAACGTCAACGCGATTGCGCATGGTGTCACCGAGCCACGGCAAGTGGGGGGCAACGTTCGCGAGCACCGGCACGCCGGCCGAACCTGCACAGCCGCTGCCGACGGTCGCGACGGTCGCGGGCGTCGACGAAACGAGCCGGAAGATCCGCGTCGACACGCCCGGCGTCGCGTCGTAGAGCATCGTGGTGCCATTCACATGGTCGTACGCGACCAGAGTGTGCTGCCCGAGCCACTGCTGACCGGCGAGATACCAGCTGCCCGACCACTCCCACGTTCTCATCGGGGTGCTCAGGTTCGGCAGGTCCAGCACGCCGACACGCTGCCGTCCCGCGTCGAAGAACATCGGCTGCGCATAGTTCAGCGCTACACCGCCCGGCAGGGAGGAAATCGGGTGCATCGTTCCGTCCCACTCGAACAGGTACCAGTGGTAGACATAGGTCGGGACCCACCACGGCCCCGTGTATTGGATCTCGAACCCATAGAGCTGGAACACGAGCTTGTCGCGAGCCTCGTCCCACGCCGCGGTGGAGGAAACGGCCTGGTGGAAGGTGCCGAGCGAAACGCTGGCGAGAGGCTGCCAGGTCGCGCCGTCCCAGGAGAGAAGAGTGCCGTAGTGGTTGACGAACAGCAGCCGTCCGTGGTCCAGGTCGGTCGTCACCTGGTGCGCCGCTGCAACCGGACGGTTCGCGACGGCTGGCAGCTGCTGCCAGGCGACGCCGTCCCACTCCCAGGCATCGTTGAGCCCCACGAACGGCGGCGTCGTGGGCACGCCGCCCGTGAGCAGGATGCGCGCGCGCACCGGGTCGAAGGCCATCGCGCCGCTGTCGCGCACGGGCGGCTGCGTTGCCGTGGCGATCACCTGCCAGTTCGCGCCGTCCCATTCCCAGGTCGACGGCGCCAGGGTGGTTGCATCGGCGCCGAACAGCACGATGCGCTGGCGCAGCGGATCGCTGGCCATCGCCGCGTGGACGACGTCGGGTTGCCCGGCAACTGCCGGCAGCGGTTGCCATTGGACGCCCTGCGCGGGAATGCCCGCGACGAGCGCGAGCGAGAGGGAGATCGGACATGCTGATCGCCGCATGGTGGTCTTCCGTGGGAGAGGGAGCGGGGAACGCGCGGACGCCAGCATACAGCATGGTGCGCGACCTGGCACGTCGGGCTTCCGTTCCCGGCCTGGTCAGGCAACCATGACGGCCTGACATGCAGGCCCACCGCATTCTCGTCACCGGAGCCAGCGGGTTCCTCGGTGGGCATGTGGTGGCAGCACTGCAGCGCGCGGGACACGTCGTGTCGACGCCGGCGCGCTCGGGCGGTGATGCCGCGGTCGACCTGCTTGCGCCCGGCATGGTCGACGCAGTCGCCGAGGCGCTGCAGCCGGAGTTCGTCGTGCACCTCGCGGCGCCAGAGGCGCTGGCGGCAGCCGTCGTCGAGACCGATGGCCCGGACCTCGTGCATCTGCCGGGCCTCGAGCGCACCTCGCGCTGGGAGCTCGCGCGGCGCTTCTGTCTGCTGCACGGGCTCGACGTGTCGCTGCTGCGTCCAGTCGAGTGCCAGGATGGATCGCGCCCGCGCGACGTCTCGTTGGCCGGAAGCTGGCAGGCAGACCGTTCGCTCGAGGCGATGCTCGCCGACTCGTTGGCGCCATGAGCAGTGTCCCGCTGTGCGTGCTCACGCTCGGCGTGCTCGGTGCGTGCGCGCTGGCCCAGCCGAGTGACAGCGAACCCGCGCGCGGCCATGAGCTGTCGCTGCCGGCGCGTGGCGCGGGCACGACGCCGGGCAGCGAGCTGGTCGAGCAGCTGCACTCGCTCGCGCTCGGACCGCGCGAAGCGGCGATCTGGCGCGAAGTCGAGGCCGGCAACGTGCCGGCGTTCCTCCGCAAGCTCGTGCCCGTGCAGGTCGAGGCCACGGTCGGTGGGCGGCTGCGCACCGCGATCTTCTGGTGTGCGGTCGACTACTTCGGGCTCGGCCACGACGACGACTGGTTCCGCATGCCGGTCACGCCGCAGCTCGCGCAGCGCATCGCCGACCTCGGTGGTGCGGTGTTGCCGACGAAGGCCATGGTGAACGCGATCTGGGCCGCAGCCCCGGTCAAGCTCGCGCCGCACCCGTTCAGTCCCGCGTTGCACGACATCCTCTCGGTGGCGTTGTTCTACGCCCACCACCAGCACATCGAATCACAGCGTGAGGGGCAGCCGCGGCACCTGCTCGTGGCCGGCATCAAGAAGGACGTCGTGAGCTCGGCGCTGATCGAGAGCTGGCCGGGCCGCGTCGTGATCTACGGCTGGCATCGCCCCGACGGCTCGCCGATCCAGCCGCTGTCGAAGGTGCACGGCGACGTGCACGTCGACTACAGCCACGGCCTGCGGCTCGTCGGGAAGGACATGGAAGTGGACGGTGTGCCGACTACGGTGGCTGCCGTGCTCGCCGACCCCGAGCTGCACGTGCTGCTCAGCGACGAAGGCCCGATCCAGAGGCCGCGCTACCGCCTGCCTTCCATTGCACGCTGAGACGGACGCTGGCCGATCGTCTTGGCCGCTCAGGCGCGAGCCGCGCGCCTGGGGGTGTGGTTTCTGAAGGGCGTCCTCGCGCGGCTCGTCGCTTGCTGCAGGTGTTGGGCAGCATGCGGCGGCCGATCGGCGAACGACCCTGCAACGGTCGGGCTGCCTGCGGCATAACAGGGTGCGTGGCAACCGAAGGCGACTTCGCGGTGTGGCTCGACCGGCGCGATGCCGAGGCACTCGCGCGGGTGTTCGACGCGACCGGCGGCAAGCTGCTGCTGCTCGCGGCGCACCTCGCCGGCGACGGCGCACAGCCACAGGACCTCGTGCAGGCGACGTTCGTCGCGGCGATGGCGCGCGGCGCGACGTGGGACCGCGGGCGGCAGCTGTGGCCGTGGCTCGCCGCGATCCTGCACAACGAAGCGCGCATGCAGGCCCGGGGCGCGCGGCGCCGGCGCGAAGTCGCGCTGCACGACCAACCCGAGGCGGCGCCCGACGACGGCGATCCGCAGCGGCTCGTCGCCTCGCAGGAAGTGTTGGCCGCGGTGCTCGCGGCGATCGACGCGTTGCCGCTGCCGTATCGCCAGGTGCTGCGGCTGCGGCTCGTGCACGGCCTGCGGCCGGTCGACATCGCGCGCTCGCTCGAGGTGCCCGTCGGCACCGTGCGCGCGCAGCTGCATCGCGGGCTCGAACAGCTGCGCACGGCGCTGCCGGCCGGCGTCGCCGGCGTGCTCGCGGCGCTGCTGATCGGCGACGACGCTCTGCTCGCGCAGGTGCGCGAACGCGTGCTCGAACATGCGACGTCGGCTGCGCCCGCGACGGCGGCAGTGGCGGCGTGGTCCCTGCTCGGAGGATGGTGGGCGATGAAAGGCAAGGTGATCGGAGTCGTCGTCGCCGCGGGCCTGCTGCTCGCGGGCTTGTCGTTCGCGTTCGGCGTGCCGGCGTGGTTCGCCGAGCCGCCGCTGCCGGCACAGTCGCCTGCGCTCGCTCGCGCCGAGCTACCGGCGGCGAACGCGAACCCGACGCCATCTCCGGCCGCGGGCCGCGAGCTGGTCGCCGATGCGGCGGCCGCCGTGTGGCCGCTCGAAGTGACCGTGCGGGAGCCGGGCGATGCGCCGATCGCGGGAGCCAACGTCGAGGTGTGGACGGCGCCGACGTGCAGCATGATCACGGACCGGGAGCACGGTGCGTTCGGCCGCCAGGACGTCACCGCAGGAGAAACCGGCGCCGACGGGGTGTTCCGCGCGCGTCTCGATGCGCTGCGCGACCGCTCGGCGCTGTTCCGCCGCACGAACCTGCTGTGGCTCCGCGCGCGCTGGCCACACAGCCAGCCGCGCGATTGGCCCCTGAGCCTGCCGCGCGGCGTCGAAGGGCAGACATTTGCGGCGACGATCGAGCTGGCACGGCGCCACGTGCTGGCGGGCACCGCCGTCGACGGCAGCGGCAGGGCGGTCGCTGGCGCCAAGGTCATGGCGATCGCGGCCACGACGGACCTGCGCCATGACGAGCACTATCGCGTGTTCGCCGGCGCCGACGGCGTCTTCGTGATGGACGTCCACAATCCCGATCACTGGCCGGAGCAGCTCGCGGTCCTCGAACCTGGCACGGGCATCGCGATCGTGCAGATCCCGCCACGACCGGCCGAAGCGTCGCGGACCGACCTCGGCACGATCGTGCTGCGCGGCAACGAGACCGTGCACGGCCGCGTCGTGCTCGGCGACGACCTGCCGCTCGCGCACTTTCCCGTCGCGATCAACGCGATCGATCCGCAACTCGCCGGCGATCCGGTGAAGGCGCTGGACCAGCTCTGGCAGCCGGGCGAGTCGCCGGCTCGGCTCGTGCGGCGCGAAGATCGGCTCGTCTGGCATCACGCCGACGCGCTGACGCGCGCCGACGGCTCGTTCACGTTCACGGGCCTCGACCCCGGCACCGTCTACGTCGTGCACGTCGGCATGTATCGCGGGTTCCCCGTGGCGACCGCGACCGTGCGGCCGGGCGAGGAACCGGTGCAACTGCGCGCCGACGCACAGCTGCTCCTGATCGAAGCGCGCGGCGAAGGCGGCGAGCTGCTGCCCGGCACCGGATTGACGAACGAGGGCTGGGATCCGTCGACGACGTGGCGTTCGCCGCAACCACGCCCGGGCTTTCCCGAGACGGGCTGGAGGGTCGGCAACGCGCCATTCGCAGCCGATCCGGACGGGCGGCTCGCGCTGCTGTCGCCCTTCGGCTGGGTGTGGCGCGTGAGCACGAACAACGACGACACCGTGCCGGCGTCCCTGCGCCACGACGTGCTGCCCGGTGTGCACCGCGCGACGCGTGTGCTCGACCTGCGCACCGAGACGCGCTTCGGCAAGCTGCACGTCGTCGCCGTCGACGAGAACGACGCGCCGCTCGCGAACTGGGGCGTCACGTTGCGCGCGGTGGATCGCGATCTGTCGATCAACGACGGCCGCATGACTGCGAAACCGGAAGGCCGAACGTGGGAGCTGCCGGCCGGCGCCTGGGACCTGCACGTGCTGCTCGGCAAGGAAGCGCTGTTCGCTCCGCAGATCGACTCGTATGTGCGCGGCTTCCACGACCAGCGCGTCGCGATCGAGCCCGGGCGCACGACCGAAGTGAAAGTCGCGGCGAAACCCGCGGGTCAGGTCGCATTCCGGCTCGAGTGGCCCGCCGCGATGCCGCGGAAATTCGTGCGCTTCGAGTCGGCGGGCCGCGAGATACAGATGACGCCGGTCGATCGCGACTCGCGCGCCTTCCGCGAACGCCCGTACGACGGATGGCCGGTGTTGTGGGTGACGCGGCAGGCGCTGCCGCCGGGGCCGCACACGTTCGTCGTGATGGTCGAAGGCTTCGAGCCAGCGATCGTGCACGTCGACGTGGTCGCCGACCGGCTCGTCGACGCCCGCGCCGAGATACGGCCGTTGTGACGGGTGTAGGAAATGGAAGCTGCGTCCCGGACCAGCCGGCCTACGCGGTACCAGGTGTTGATGGTGACGATCGGCAGGCGGTGGTCCACGTGCAGGATCACCGTCATGCCGTTGTCGGGGCCGTACTTCTCGTAGGCGAGGTGCTGGGAGACAGCGCTTTCTGCCAGGCAGAGCGACAGAAACAGGAGGACCACTGGCGGACGGATCGACATCGGGCCCAAACCACGCTGCGGAGCCCGGGACGCGTCAAGGCAGAAGGACTACCAGCCGACCCGCACGTGAGCGCCCAGTTCGTTCGCGATCACTCGTTCCCGCCTTCCGCTCCCGATGCCCAACAGCACCAAGTCCACACGCTCTTGATGTCGGCGGACTGCACGCACCGTGGGGTCCAGGCTCAGCTCTACCGCACTTGGCTGATCGAGCCGACGCCACTCCTCGGCCGCGAGCCCGGCATACAAGAACGTCGGCGGGAGAAGGGTCATGGCCGGAGCCTGCGTGCAAAATCCAAACCTGAAGTTCCGGACCGCCCGGAATCGACGCCCGCACGATGTTCTCTTCCGGCACGCTGGTCAAGGCCTCTCTCGGAGCCCGACGCGAGTAGGAATTCCAAGCTGCAGCTCAGCACCGCGGTGGCACGCATTCACGCCAATCCGTGCCTGACTGGCGATTGCGCGAAGGATCGCCGAGTCACCTAGTTCACGTCCGGCACCCGAGTAGTGCGACGACCCCGGCTCAGCGCGGCGGCCGCGACAGCGGCGTCAGCAGCTGCATCGCCTGCTGCTCGACGTTGCCGAAGCGCTCCGCCCACTTGGTCTTGATCACCTGCTGCAGCGTGCGCCTCGAGCCGTCGCGGTCGCCGGCCCGGTCCTGCGCGCCCGCGAGGCCCAGCCAGCCCTCGGGCTCGTCGGTGCGGATGCGGACGACGTGCTGCCACTGGGTGACCGCGTCGGCAAAGCGCTGCTGTTCCTCGCGCTGTCGGGCGAGACGCCTGTGGCTCTCGGCCTCCTCCGGTTGCACCTCGACCAGGTTGGTGAAGGCGCGCTCGGCGCCTTCGACATCGCCGAGCTGCCGGAGCCGGCGGCCCAGGTTCTGCGACAGGTCGAGACTCATCGGCGTCGTGGCAATGGCGACGAGAAGCGCCGCACAGGCCTCGCGCGGCCTGCCGAGCTTGTCGTAGGCGGCCACCAGCGCCGCGTGCACCTCGGGGTCGTCGGCCTGCAGCGCGCGCGCGGCGAGCAGCTGGGGCAGCGCCTTCTGCGCCAGCTCGCGCTCGGCGTAGACGGCGGCGAAGGCCTTGCGCAGCACGGGCGCGTCGTTGCCGCTCGACGCGACCTTGGCGTCGTGGCGCGCGACCAGCGCGTCGAGATCCGCGACCTGGCGGACCACGGACAGCAGCGCTTCGAGAGCGCTGCGCCGGTTGTCCTGGTCGCGGCCCCACGCCACGATCGCCGAAGCCGCTGCGTCGACGGCTTCGTCGACCTGGCCTGTGCCGACGCGGGCCTGCGCCAGCGCCTGGTAGTAGTACGAGAGCGTGCCGTTGCCGACGCCGCGGTTCGGCTGGGTGCGCTGGTGCAGCGGGATCAGCTCCTCGAACAGGACGATCGACCGCGCGTGGTAGCCGCACTGCAGTGACAGGTGGGCGAGCGTGTTGAGGGCCTGCTCCGTCCAGCGGCCGGTGGCCCGGAACAGCTTCTCGGTGTCGGCGACGAAAGCCTCGGCCTCCCTGTCGCGCTTCACCCCGTGCAAGGCCCGCACCTGCAGCACGCGGTAGTCGAGGTTCTCGGGGTGGTCGGCCAGCAGCGGTGCGATCACGGGCAGCGACTGCTCGAACCGGTCCAGCGAGTGCAGCCAGCTGACCAGGCGGCAGCGGCCGTCGTCGCGGATCTGCTCCCGCTCCATGGCCGCCATCAGCACGGCGATGGCGCGCTCCTTCAGCTCGAGGTCGTTCCACAGGTAGTCGGCGACGTGGAGCAGCCGGGCCGGGGAGTCCTGGCTCTGCTCGATCACGCGCTCGGCCACGGCGGCGAACTCCGCGAACTTCTCGGTCCAGAAGTGGCCGCTGCGCACGGAGGCGTAGATCGAGCGGTTGCGCTGCTGCATCGACCGCAGGTCGCGCTCCAGCTGGCGCAGCACGATGCGCAGCAGGCGCGGCTCCAGATCGCCGAGCCGATCGGTCTTGACGCGCCATTCGGCCAGCATGGAGGCCAGCGAGTTCCAGCCGTCCTGACCGAGCCGCGCGTAGAAGGCCGGCTCGGCCTCGAGCCGCTCGATCAAGAGCTGCAGGCCCGGCCTCGGCCCGCTCAGCTCGACGATCGTCTGCGCCACGGTCGACACCACGGACCACACCTCGGAGGGTTGGCAGGTGAGCAGCTCCGGCATGCGCTGGCGCGCGAACGCCTGCAGGTCCTCGCCCGCGGACGCGACGTGCGCGCGCATCGCGGCGCGGTGCAGGTTGCACAAGGTGGTGATCCCTTCCCGGAGCTGGCCCTCGCCGGCGCGGAACAGGAACTGCTCGAGCTCGAGGCGGACCTTCTCGTAGAGCGAAGCACCGCTGCCGAGCGCGGTGCTGCCGCCGTTCTCGAGGCAGCGGACGTAGAGAATGAACAGGCGCTGGGAGAGCCAGGCCTGCTGGCCGGGCTGCGCCGCCAGCTCGGAGCGCAGCAGCGTCTCGCCGCGCGCGAAGTGCCTGCGGTGCTCCAACCAGCCGGTCACCGTCTGCAGCGCGTCGTTGGCGTCGGCGCCCAGCTTGCCGTCCCGCAAAGCGCGCAGTTCGTCGAGCGCCGCGATCAGGTGGTCGAGCGCCTGGTCGTGCTGGCCGTAGCTCCAGCGCGCCTGGTCCAGGTAGAGCGCGATCTGCAGCCGCTCGAGAGTGCCGGCCGGCGCCAGCTCGTGCAGCGCTTTCAGCTGGCGCATCTGCTCCGCCGCCAGCTCGGGCTGCGGCAGCCGGCCGAGCGAGCCGAGCAGGCCCGCCATCAGCAGCCGTTCTCCCGGCAGCCAGCCCTGCTGGAACGCGGCCTGCATCGCGCGCACGGCGGTGGCTGTGTGCGGACCGGGCTGGTTCAGCACTTCGCAAGCACGGCGCTCGACCATCATGGTCAGGAGCAGCAGCGCGCGCCGGTCCACGTCCGTCTTGGCCGCTGCCTGCAGCTCGGCGATCCGCGCCGCCAGCCGGTCACAGGTCGCTTCCTCGTGGATCGCCGCGGTGATCCCGCCGACCTGCTGCAGGAACGGATAGATCGCTTCCGCGGTGTGGCCGAGCACGCCGTCGGCGAGGCTCTCGAGCAGACGGAAGTCCTTGCACTGTTCGTACAGGCGCTGCACCGAGCCGAGGTGGTGCGCGGGGTAGGAGGCCTTGTGCAGCAGGGCCTGGATCGCGCGCAGGATGTCCGGGTCGAGCGAGGCGGGCATCTCGTTGCCGCGGCTCTGCATCCCGTAGGCGGCCTGGCTGATCAGGTTGCTCAGTTCGTGCTCGGGCATCACGCGGTAGCGCGCCAGTTGCGCGGTCTCCCGCTCCGCGTTGCGGCCGAGAACCATGTACCACTGCGCCATCGCCTCGTACTCGCGGGCGCCGAGCTCGTCGCTCGCGGCGACCGCTTCGAACGCCTTGGCGGCCTCGGACAGCTTGCCGGTCTCCGCGAGCAACCAGCCGTAGCCCAGGCGCCAACGGCTCTCGACCTTCTCGGGCTGGATCCACTCGCGCAGCGTCGCCATCAGGGCGTCGGGGCGGTCGAG